>ERZ772855.902-NODE-902-length-31699-cov-14.404563_pt1 | contig 31699 bp, 41 predicted proteins | sample MGYA00511900_ERZ772855 | MGnify/ENA primary metagenome ERZ772855 (study PRJEB29015, sample SAMEA2737701) | human gut metagenome | biome: human gut; feature: human-associated habitat; material: faeces | place: China | collected 2012 ... | reverse complement strand
CACTGTCATAGTCGCGCCGCAGCTTGAGGTCTTCGATCTGCTTTAGGGTGCTGACCTTCTGCGCCGATGCAAGAGATTCTTCCAGTTCGGCATTTTTCGTTTTCAACTTTTTGTTTTCGGATGCTGTTTTCGTGAAGGCTACGCCATATTTCCGCAGCAGTGTGTCCATCTTCTCCACGCTGGGAATATAGGTATCCAGAATCTTGCAGATTTCCTCCGCCCGGCTTTTGGCGTTAAAGGGATTGATTCCAGTGAGCAGATCCTCCAGTTTGCTTTTCTGTTTGGTCAGTCTGGTCATCTCCTTAAATACGCGGGGCGGGATATGGTCGCGCCCGGTCAGGCTGGCGCTCTCGCCACGCTCCAAATCTGGAAACTTCTTGACCATGTGTTTCCAAAACTCATCCTGCCACCAGGTCAGCTTCTTTTTATTGCCCATGATGTCTTTGGCGCTGAGCCTGCCATCCTCCGTCAAAGGGACAAAACAAAGGTGCATATGGGGCGTTTTCTCGTCCATATGCACCACGGCGGATATGATCGTGTCTTTTGACTGATGTTTTTGCATGAAGTCCAGCGCCTCGTTGAAATAGGCTCTGACCTCCGCCTTTTTCTTGCCCTTGAAGAATTCCGGGCTGGCCGTCACCAGCACCTCCACCACCCGCACGCTGTCGGAACGGGTGCGGCAGCCTGCCGCAGCAATCTGCTTTTCGGCCTCCGCACGGTATTTGCGTTCCGGGAATACCAGATGGAAGTTAAGGTGGTTGCGGGAGGTGTCAATATCGGGATTGCTGGCGTACTTCTCCTTAGTGCGCTCGTTGTGTGACTCAATGCGACTGATCTCCGGTCCCTTGTACTTGGCAAAGCGAAGAATGGCATACTGTGCGTTCATCGGTTATCCCTCCGTTTCTGCCAAACAATGTCGTATCCCAGCACATCGGCCAGTTCCACAACTTCCTTGTATCGGATACTTTCCCTTTGCAGCTTAGCGGACAGGTTGGACACGCTATCGCTCCAGCCGTATTCCTCGGCTAGACGGTCAACCAGCTCCTGCATGGTAAATCCGGCGCGGACGATCTGCGCCTTAATCTCATTTCATGCTCGGGTGCCTGTCATCATGAAAGGGACAGCAGACCATCCCGTTTCGGCTGACACTCAGCCCGAAATGCTCCGCCGCCATTCTCGGTGTGACCGTTGTTTTCACGGCTTCAAAAATTGTCATAGGCATTTCTCCTTTCGATATTTCCAACAAATTTCTTTGTCAACTGAATATACGGAGAAAAAGCCTTAGACCGAAAAAATCAGGAGGTATTGCAAGAAATCAAAAAAGCCCTCCCGCGTTTCTTGCAGAAATGCAAGTACGGAAGGGCAACGAGTTGAAGTAAAAGTGATTTTCACAACAGCGAGTGAATAAAAGGTGAATTTTCGCTCCGGCCTATTGAAAATCATGAAAATATGGGTATAATATAAGTAAGCTACAATGGAGGTGCTGTATATGCAATATGAAAGCGAGCGCATTGAATATAAATCTCAGATGATTGATGACATTTACAAGGAGGTCATCGCATTTGCAAATACGGACGGCGGCGTGATCTATCTCGGTATTGATGATAAAGGCAACCAGATTGGCATTGACAATGTAGATGAAACCTACACGCGCCTGACCAACGGCATCCGTGATGCAATCGCACCGGATGTGACCATGTTCGTGCGGTATGTCCTCCAAGATAACAGGGTTATTCGGATTGAAGTTGGAGAAGGCAGCTATAAGCCCTACTATCTGAAATCCAAAGGCATGAAGCCCACTGGCGTTTATGTTCGTCAGGGCACATCCAGTGTTCAGGCATCTCCTGAACAGATTCGCCAGATGATCAAGGAGTCGGACGGCGACAGTTATGAGGATTCCCGCAGTTTGGAACAAGATTTAACTTTCCATGCGGCCGAAACCACATTTGAACGGTACGGTGTGGAGTTTTCCGTCGAGAAATACCGCGCTTTGGGCATCACCCAAAACGATGTGTACACCAACCTTGCGCTGCTGCTTTCCGACCAGTGCCATCACACGATCAAAGTTGCCGTATTCAAAGATGAATTCTGCACAGAGTTTCGTGACAGCAAGGAGTTCGGAGGTTCCGTGTTCAAGCAGCTTGATGATGCGATAAACTATCTTGCTCTGTGCAACAAGACTGTTTCCACGATCAAAGGAGTTGTTCGCACGGATAAGCAGGATTACCCCGAAGAAGCGATTCGTGAAGCTCTGCTCAACGCTCTTGTGCATCGTGATTACGGATTCAGCGGCAGCATCATCATCAATGTGAATGACAGAAAAATGGAGTTTATTTCGCTTGGCGGACTTCTCCCTGGCCTTTCTACTGAGGATATTCGCATCGGCGTTTCTCAGCCAAGGAACAAGAAACTGGCAGAGATATTTCACCGTCTGCGTCTGATTGAAAGTTACGGTACAGGTATTCGACGTATTTTCAAGCTGTACGAAAACAGTCCTGTACAGCCCACTATCGAGGCAACGACCAATGCTTTCAAAATTGTACTGCCGAATATGAATGCTGCCAGTGCTGCAAGCGAAGATGCACCGGCGACAACTGTCAAAGCCACAGCAGCCATCACACCCCAGATGAAAACTGTGATGGATTATCTGGCAGAGTACGGCGAAATGACCGACGAAGATCTGCAGGAACTGCTGAACGTCAAAAAGACGAGAGCCTATCTGCTCGCCCGTCAGATGAATGAAAATGGATTGATCGAAATTATCGGCAGAGGCGCGGGTAAGAGATATAGATTGAAGTGAGGGACAATGTATGGCACGTTACAGCGTTAATAACTACACAGTTGAAACATTGCTTTCAAATATAAAATCCGGAAACATTGCAATTCCGGAAATGCAGCGTCCTTTTGTTTGGGATAGTTCTAAAGTCAGAGACTTAGTTGATTCTTTGTATAAGGGATTTCCGGTTGGATACATCATTGTGTGGCAAAACCCGGATGTTAAGCTGAAGGACGGAACAAAGTCCTCTGGCAAAAAGGTTCTGATTGATGGGCAACAGCGTATTACGGCAATGGCTGCTGCAATCGTTGGACAAGAGGTGTTGGACGACCACTATAAATGGAAACGTATATCTATTGCTTTCAACCCCGTCGAAGAGAAATTCGAAGTTGCAAACAATGCCATTTTGAAAAGCAGCAAGTGGATTCCCGACATTGCCCCTGTTCTGGAGCCAGCTTTTGATACATTCTCCTTCGTAATGGAATATTGCCAGAAGAATGAGATTACAGATCAGATGTCACAGGTAAACAATATCGTTAACCGGCTTCGTGGTATTCAGAATAACAGCCTTGGAGTTATCACTTTGGCTGAGGACTTGGATATCGATAGTGTGACGGAGATTTTTATTCGTATCAACTCTAAAGGTGTTGTACTTTCTCAGGCGGACTTTGCCATGTCCAAGATTTCCTCCAACGAAACTTATGGCGGCAATATCACCCGCAAGACAATTGATTATTTCTGCCACTTGCTTGAATCACCCGAAGATCTGAAAGATATCAAAAACAACGATATCGCATTCGCGGCCTTGCCGGAATTTGATGCAATCAAGTGGGCGGCTACTAAGAGCAACCCCATATATAAAACTACATATAATGACATTCTGCGTGTCGCATTCACCTATAAATTCAAGCGAGGCCGCTTGGCGGACCTTGTTAGCTTGCTGTCAGGCCGTGATTTTGAAACAAGAGAATTCAAAATTGAAATCGAGGAAGATTCCTTTAAGCAGCTTCACGAAGCGGTTCTGCAAGCTGTGAATCAGACCAACTATGAGCGCTATTTGATGATAGTCCGCTCTATCGGTATTGTTCGCAAATCTTTAATTCGTTCCCAAAACGTGCTGAACTTCGGATATGCGCTCTACCTCGCATTGCGCGAAAGGAAAATTGACAGCAATGAAATTGAGCAGATTGTCCGTCGTTGGCTGGCACTGACAATCTTGACAGGTCGTTATTCCGGCTCTCCCGAGTCCTCCTTTGATTACGATATCAAACGCTTTTTCTCTTACGATGAGCCTAAGGAATATCTTAAGCTCACGGAAGCGGGCGAATTGTCAGATGCGTTTTGGAATGTCAACCTTGTACAGCGCTTGAATACCTCTGTTGCAAGCAGCCCGTACTTTAATATGTTCCTTGTTGCACAGGTAAAGAGCCACGACAGAGGTTTCCTGTCTACACAAGTTGACGTGGAGGCTATGCTGGAAAACAGAGGCGACATTCACCATCTTTTCCCCAAGAACTACCTGACGAAAAATGGTGTTCCGCAATCGATGTATAACCAGATCGCAAACTATGTGTTCCTCCAGCAGGAGATCAATATCAAAATCAGCGATGAAGCACCATGTGTCTATATGAAAAAGGTTTTCGATCAGTGTCAAACAAAGAAGCCTGTCTATGGTGGCATCGTTGATGATTTTGAGCTTCGTAAAAATTTGGAACAGAACTGTATTCCTGTCGGATTTGAGGAAATGGATATTGCAGACTATAATAATTTCCTTGAAATGCGCAGAAAACTGATGGCTGAAAAAATCCGCAATTACTACTTCTCCCTGTAAGTAATAATATCATTAGAAAAGGGATACCGTAATGGAACAAACTTATCTCCCCGGTAAAATCCGTGACCGCATACAGGACTTGATGAAATCCCGAAAAGTCACACAGGCGGAGCTTGCCACTCGCATCGGCTGTTCGGAAAGCTCTTTGAGCCGTTTCATCAGCGGCAAGACGGACAAGCTGGGTGACGAAAACATCATCCGTATTGCCCGTGTGTTCAATGTCTCCACCGACTTTCTGCTTGGCGAGGTCGATACCCCTGACCGACTGAATTATGTATTGCCGAGCTTGGCCTGTCGGTGCAGGCGGCGAGAAATCTGTATACTCACAAGGTGAATCCGCGGGTGGTCAATGCGCTGCTTGAAAATCCGGAGTTTGCCAACACCACAAATCTGATATCCGGTTACTTGGATGACGAACTTGCCAAGGGTTTTGCGGCACAGAATCAGCTGTACGCAACTGTCGCCGGTATGCTGAAAAGCCAACCGGAAGCAGTTGACGATGTAAAGAAATTGCAGACCCCGACTTATCAGGCAGACCTTACTGCAATCCAGCACTCGTTCATGTCTGCTGTGCAAGCAGTAAAGAAAGAGGTCGGTAACGATCTGTCTGCCAACCGTGAATTGACCTCGCAAGCAGTGAAAAAGATTTATGCCGAGTTGACCAAAGGGCAGAAAAAGCTAAATCGCAAAATCACCGCAGAGCAGATTGGTGAAGCGATGGCACAGTCCGTTTCCCATCTGCCCGGTATTGACACAGAAGCGGTCAAGCAGATGTTCCTTGCAATGACCGGTACGGTACAAAACCATGAAAAGAGACCCGATAACCAATGAACAGCTCTGTGCGTTGGCCAAGCAGGGTGATGCCGAAGCACAGAATCTACTGATCGAAAACAATCTCCGCTTCATCAAAAAGACAGCATACGAAGTGTGGAGCGCACAAGCGGAGTTGAACCGATCTCTGCAAATTTCACTTGACGATCTTGTGCAGGAAGGCTCGTTGGGGTTGTTTGGCTGTGTAGACAGCTACAATCCCAACAGCGGAAACCTATTTCTGACATACGCCGCTTCCGCAATACGGAACGCCATGATCGACTACGTCCGCTCACAGAATGTGCCCTTTGAGGCGAAGAACCTGAACAGCATTGTTTCTCTGGATGAGCTTGCAAAAGATGAGGTTCGGAGCAAGCATAATTTCATTGCCGATCCCACCAAGCAGACACCGGAGCAAATTTATCTGGCACAGGAGCGTCACGACGATATCCACCGTGCGCTTGAAATGATCGAAGCCAGAGAGGAACGGTATCTCCGTTATCGCTTTGGTTTCGAGGATGATACAGAACATCCGCTGACGGAGACGGCGAAGCGTTTTCATCTGTCCGAAAGCAGAGCGAAGAAAACCGAAGCGCAAGCCCTAGATAACGTGTGGTTGGAACTGCCATGGTGGTATGAGCAGCGGCGAACATTTTTGTTTGCATCCATCATAGAAGCATGGATTGCCGTTTCAAAAAAGATCGATGAAATGATGGATGAATGATCGATGACCTTTTGGGGAAACGCGTCGCGGCGGCGGGCTTTATATACCTTTTGCTCCCCCGGCGATGCAGCACGGCTTCGGTCTTCAACCCGCGCTTTGCTGCATCGTCTACACCCGAAGAACGAATATCCGCAAGCCTCCCGTGCTTGCAAATATTCGTCCTTCTGCTGCCACAGGAAACGGTCTGTCCGGTACGGTGACAGCCCCTTTCCCGCGTCAGCGGTCGCAAAAGGTATAACACACTAGACTTTGCCGCGCAAAATCGTGTGCCAACAGGGCGCTTCTCGCCCCTATTGGAAACCCTGAGCCAAAGGGATTGCATCCCTCTGGACACCCCATTTTTCTTCACACTGCGGCGGTCAAACTACGAAAATGCAGTTTGCCACCGATGCGAAGAAAAACAAAAGGAAGCATCTGCGCCAGGTTCGTGAAGACGCAAATCTTCCTTTTGGTGCAGGTGTGCAGTATATTGTACTTTTCCATATCCCTCCATACACACCAGAGATGAATCCGATAGAGCAGATCTGGAAGGAGATACGAAAGCGCGGCTTTCGAAACGAGGTTTTTGCAACCTTGGAGAAAGTCGTTGATTGTCTCTGTGATACCATTTGCTTGCTTACCCCTAATACCATTTTCAACATTACCGGACGCGATTGGATTGTTAAAGCGTTTAATTAGGTTTTAGCATGAGATATGCGCAAAAATTGATTTCCGTGTGCAGAAGCGTATTAAGTAACCAGTATAACAAAATGATGGGTTCAAAACGGCTGGAGTAATATCCAACAATTTCCACGGTTCGGGAGATGCACTTTCGTTCAATAATCTTTTCGAGGTTAAGCAGGCTCTCGTCAAAGGGACTCCTGCATCCTGCGGAAGCCCCTATTTGCCTGAAAAATGGAAGAACCATAAAATAACCGGACGTGAGTCCGGTCAATCCGTTAAAAAGTCCCTGCTTTTATAACTGAAAGCAGGGGCTATTGTAATCTGAGGCAGCCGAAAGGCTGCCTGCTTTTTATTGCGCGCTGGCACGTTGGCCGTATCCGGAAAGACTGCGGAAGGATTTGGAATTTTGCACAAATATTTATTCATATTTTTTACATCGATAAATGAATAAAATGGTTGAAATATCGGAGACGTGATGCTACAATGTTGGCAAAGGCGGTGATACCCAATGATCAGGGGCGTGGTTTTCGATCTGGATGGCGTGCTGGCCGATACTGAGCCGGTTTATCAGGCAATGCGCACAGAATATCTGAGCCGCTTCGGTGTAACGCTGACCCCGGAGCAATCCCGCGCATTTACCGGACTTCGGTTCCTGACAGGTCTGGAGATGTTGCGCGCGGAGTTGCCGGAGACCGTCTTCCGGAAAATCCAGGAAGGGTTTCACCCCTGGGAAATCGATCATGCCGGCTATTTGCGGGCCGCAGTTCCGGAAGTTTTGGATCAGCTCCGGCTGGCCGGGCTGAAAACCGCGATCGCGTCCAACAGCACACCGGAACGGATCGCGCGTTTCCTTGAGACCGGACATTTGCAGGGAAGGTTCGACGCGGTGTGCAGCGGCGCGGACTTCGGACGGGGAAAACCGGAGCCGGATGTCTATTTAGCGGCCTGCCGTCAGCTGGGGCTTCCCGGCGCGGCCTGCGCGGCAGTGGAAGATTCCGATTACGGGCTGCTGGCCGCCCGACGCGCCGGATGCCAGGTGATCTGCCTGATCGATCGACGATTTGGATTTCATCAGACGACAGCGGATATCTGGGTTCAGAATTTGAGCGAGGTTCCCAAGGCCGTTCGCGCCTTGGATAAAATGGAAGGGAGTCATCATTATGAATAAGCTGATTATTGCAACCCATGGCTATATGGCAAAGGGAATTAAAAGCGCCTTGGCCATTATTGCGGGGGATGTATCGAATGTAATAGACATCAACGCATTCACGGAGGAATGTCCAAACCTGGATCAGCGGGTTGCAGAGCTTCTGTCACAATATCAGGATGATGAAATCCTGGTTCTGACGGATGTATATTTCGGCGGTGTGAATCAGGCGTTTATGCGGGCACAGCGGGATCGTGCTTTTCCATTGGCTACCGGTGTAAACCTGCCACTGGCAATGGAACTGTATCACAGTATAGGAGAGAAACTCTCTCTGGAGGAGATTGCGGAAATCGCTGCGTTAAGCGGCAGTGCATGCCAGCTTGTGCGGCAAGCGCATCCGTCGGCGCAGGCCGAGGATGCGGAGGAAGAGCTGTAAGGAGGGGTAGACAGAAAATTTTCTTTTTCCAGGCGAATCTGTTAAGAAAGGAGGATAATTCATGATTGCTTATTACCGTGTGGATGAGCGCGTCATTCATGGACAGACGCTGAATGTTGTGACCCGGCAGATGGCCTGCGACGGAATTCTTGTGGTCGACGATGAGATCGCAGCCGATCCGTACTTCTGCACCATTTTCAAGGGAATGACCAACTACAAGGTCCTGATTTTCAGCGTGGACGCGGCTATGAGAAAACTTCAGGAAGCGGAACGGTCTGCAAAGAACTATTTTGTAATTTTCAAGCGGCCCACGACCCTGGCCGAAATGCTTCGCCGGGGCTATACCATCAAGCAGCCCAGCATTATGATTGGCCCCCAGGCATCCCGTCCGGACACCACCACGTTCTTTCCGACCATGTGCTTGACCAAGGCGGAAATTCAGGCACTGGATGAGATCGCGGCCAGTGGAACGACCATTCTGATGCAGTCAATTTTGAATCAGGTTCCTATTAACTGGCTGGACGCGAAAAACGGAAAGAAACCGAAGTACAAAGCAAGCCTAGATTAAAAAAAGGAGAGGTAAAACATGAACGTTATCATTTGCTGCGTTATCAGCCTATGCTGTATGGCGGCGCACTACTTTTTCCCGCTTTACGGCTACACGGGAGGAAACTACATTCTGGCTAAGCCCCTGGTGGGCGGCCTGATCTGCGGTGTCCTGCTGGGAGATGTCAAGACCGGTCTGGAGATCGGCTGCGCAATCCAGCTGACCTATCTGTCTTATATGACCATTGGCGGCGCGGCAACCGTCGATCAGGGCTTCCTGGCCTATCCGATCACCGCAATCGCAATCATGACGAAGATGGATGCCGGCTCTGCCATTGCTCTGGGTACTGCGGTGGCCATCATCGCGGCCTACGGCAACTCCCTGCTGCGGACTGTGAACCTGTTTGCGAACAACCGTTACCAGGCTGCGATCGCCGCCGGCGACAAGAAAAAGCAGAATTTCTATTACTTCGCGGTTCCTCTGTTTGCTCTGTTTATCGTGCGGTTCGTCCCTGCCTTTATCATGATGTATTTTGGAGCGGATCAGATTTCCAACCTGCTGGCGATCATGCCTGAAAAGCTGCTGGCCGGTATGTCCAAGTTCGGCAGCTTTATGCCCGCCATCGGAGTTTCTCTGCTCATGAAGTTCCTGATCCGTGAGAAGTGGTATCTGGCCTTCTTTGTATTTGGCTTTGCCCTGTATGCCTATCTTGGCCTGAGCGTTCTCGGCGCCTGCGTATTTGCACTGGTAATTGCCATCCTCTATTACTTGATCGTGGCGAGGAAGGTCGAAACCGCTGCCCCCGCCGTCCAGGCTGCAACAAACGATGAAGAGGAGGTCCTGTAAATGGCTACGGAAAAATTGACCAATGAGCGCTTGACCAAAAAAGAACGCAACAAGCTGTGGAACCGCTATATGTGGTTCAATAATGGATGCACCAACTTCCAGAATTTCTACGGCAACGGCTGGGCCTGGGTTCTGCGTCCTCTGTTTGAAAAATATTACAACAAGGACGGCGTGATCGAGGGGATGCAGAATCACCTGGACTGGTACAACTGCGAAGCGCAGACCGCCTCTGTGATCGCCGGCGTTGTCGTGGGCATGGAGGAAGAACGGGCTGTGACAGGCAAGGTCAGCGCAGACGTGATCCGTGCTACCAAAGCATCCCTGCAGGGCCCCGTGGCCGGCATTGGTGACTCTGTAGTGCAGGGTACCCTCATCCCGCTGCTACTGGGCATTGGCGTCAGCCTGACACAGAGCACGGGAGTCCTCGGACCGCTGTTCTACATCTTCTCCTATCTTGCCATCATTGTGTTCGGCTCCCATATCCTGTTCAATCAGGGCTATCGTCTGGGCCGTAACGCCATGGCTACCCTGACCGGCGGCGCGCTGAATCGCGTGATCGAAGCATTTATGCTCTTCGGTACCATCGTAGTCGGCGCGCTGGGCGCGAACTACGTCAAGGCGACAACTGCAATCCAGTGGTCGTCCGGTGAGAGCGTTACGATGCTGCAAAACGTAATCGATGGGATTTTCCCCAAGCTGTTGTCTCTCGGCGTTATTATGCTGTGCTACTGGCTTGGAAAGAAGAAAAACGTCGGCATGGTAAAAATGATCCTCGGTATGCTGGTCGTTACGGTGCTGGGTACCTATCTTGGCATTTTCTAAAGGAGATATGATATGACACGCAATGAATTTGCCGCCATGGTGGATATGGTGGAGCTGTCTCCCTCTACGCCCCTCAGTACAGTGGATGCCCTTATCGCAGATGCCTGCGAAAATCATTTTCACTCCCTTGGCTGCCCTTATTGCTATCACCCCTATGTGATGGAAAAGCTCAGGGCTGCGGGGATGGAAGGGAAAATCGTTTTGCTTGGCGGCGGCGGTTTCCCGGACGGCAACTGGCCGACGGAGGCCAAGCTTGCCAGCATCGCAGTCTGCCTGAGCAACGGCTGTGGAGAGATCGATCTGACGACCAACCTCGGCTGGATGAAATCCGGAATGTGGGAGGCCTTCCATCAGGAGGTAGCAAAGGTTCGCCGCCTGACACGGGGGGTACCGATGAAGGCAATTCTGCATACGCCCATGCTGACCCAGGAGGAGACCCGCCGCGCCTGCGAAATTCTCCTGGCAGAAGGGGTCGATTATGTGAAAACCGATACGGGAAGAAGCCCTGCCCCTACGACGGTGGATCAGGTGCGCCTGCTGCGGGAGATCGTAGGAGACGCGATGAAGATCAAGGCATCCGGCGGAATCCGCACGGTCGATACGGTCTTGGAGATGGCGGAAGCCGGGGCAGATCGATTCGGAATGAGCCGTTCCTCCGCTATGCGCATCTACGCGGCGCTGCCGGAACGGTAAAAGTCCGGTCAAAGCAATCAGAACAAAGGAGCAAAAAAATGGAACAGAAAATCTATCGAATCAAGCCGGTGTTTGAAGAGCGGATGTGGGGCGGTCAGCATCTGATCGAAAAGTATCACTACCAGACCGAATTGAAGAATATTGCAGAATCTTACTGCTGCATCGCCATCCCCAACCATCTGGACTGCGACGTAATCGACACTGGAGACAAACTGTCTGATTTCTATCATCAAAATCGGGAGCTGTTTGGCAGTGATACTGACGATATTCCCATCCGCCTGACAGTTGAGAGCGTTCTGGACAATATGTCCGTACAGATTCACCCGGAGGACGAGTATGCACTGGAGCACTTCCACCAGTACGGAAAGCCCGGCGGCATTCTGTATCTGGAAGGAACTCCTACAGATCTTCTGTTAGGTCATCATGCCAAGACCAAGGAAGAGTTTATTCAGTGGAACGAGACACGCCAGTTTGATAAGCTTTTCCGGTTTGTAGACTATGTTCCCGGGGACTTTATTCATATTCCCGCCAATACGCTGCATTCCTTCCGAATTCGCGGCATTATGATCGCGTTCGCCCGGAACAGTGACGTGACACTCCGGCTGTATGATTACGACCGCATGGATCCCAAGACCGGAAAACCCCGGAAAATGCACGTGAAGGAAGTCTATGAAAATGTGACGATCCCGGACGACCAGATCCTTCCTACACGGGGCCGCATCGTTGAACAGGGTGCGCTGACCCACACCGTGTATTACGATGCTCCCGGTGAGTATACCGCCGGTCGGGTTCAGGTAAAGGAAAAGGCAAGCTTTGCGCTGGATGAATTCTATTTCCTGTTCTGCGTAAACGGTGGCGGTACGGTCAACGGGCAGCGTTTCCAAATGGGCGATGTGCTGTTTGTTCCCCAGAAGTTCGGGCCGATCGACCTGGCCGGAGATATGGACTTCGTGTACTGCTCCTATAAAAACAAACCGTAGTACCTTAGGGGATACCGCTGCCGCCTGGCTCGGTATCCCCACAATCTCCAAATAAACCAGCCGTCTCTTTTCGTTTTTGGTTGATTTTGTATGAATTGTGTTTTAAAATGTAGAAATGAGGTAAAGCATGAAAAAAATTGAGCTTCAGCTCGCAATGGACGGTGCCGCTACCAGAACGCTGAATCAGGCTATGGAGATCATTGACCGGGTCGCACCATACCTGGATATTATTGAGATCGGCACTTCCTTTGTGCTGCGCTATGGCATGGAGCCGGTTTCCAGGGTGAAGGCCGCCCATCCGGATAAGAAGATTCTGGCGGACATGAAGGTCATGGACGGCGGTTATCATAACTGTGGCCTGGGCTGCAAAGCGGGCGGCGATATCGTGACTGTTCTGGGCGTGTCCGACCATGGCACCATTCAAAACGCAACGAAGGCCGCCCACGATTATGGGAAGCAGATTATGGTTGATCTGATCTGTGTGAAGGATGTGGCTGAGACCATTGCTTTCTGCGAGGAAATTGGCACTGACTATATTTGCGTTCACACTGGCGTGGACATGCAGGCGCAGGGGAAGGACCCTCTGGATGCATTGAAGGAAGCGCTCGCGCTGGTAAAGAATTGCAAGGTTTCTGTAGCCGGCGGAATTAACGAGGATACCATTGAAGGAATCTGCCGTTTGGGGCCGGATGCGGTAATTGTAGGCGGCGGCATTTATAAAAAAGAGAACTATGTGCAGGCCGCACAGAATATCCGCCGGTGCATCGATCGGATCAGTGAGGTGCTGTAATATGGAAGGCGTACTTTCCAGAACCCTCGCCGTCACAGATACATTGAAGGAGATCCTGAGCGGCGTGTCAGAACAGGAGATCGAGGCAGTCCTTCAGGAGCTGCTTCGAGTGAAGCGGGAAAACAAAAAGGTGTATACAATCGCCGCAGGCCGTGCCAATTTGATTATGCGCACTTTCGCCATGCGGCTTATGCAGATCGGATTCCGCTCTTATGTGGTTTTTGATACCAATACCCCCGCTATTGAAGCCGGAGATCTGCTCATTGCGGGTTCCGGCTCCGGTACCACGGAGACCGTGTGTGTCATTGCGCGACAGGCGAAGGAGCGGGGCGCAAGGCTGGTTCTGATCAGTAAGAACAACACCGCGCCGCTCGCCCGGGAGGCAGATGCCGTTTTGCAAATCCCCACTCAGCTGTGTACGCAAAAGCTACAGACCAAGGGAAGCGAATTTGAGCAGAGCCTGTTTATCCTGTGTGATAACATTGGGGTCGAGCTGATGCTTCGCCTGGGCTGTATTCGGCAGATCCGGGATATTGACCCCTTTATCCGGGTTCTCCACGCAAATCTGCAGTAATTGGCGATCCCTTTGCCCAGATTCCGGCTTCGGCTGTGGGAAATATACTGATTGACGAGGTAATCCTATGTTTTATGAAAAGTTGAGGGCAATCTATGCCAAGCTTACTTACTCCGAGACAAAAATCGCGGACTACATTTTGGCAAATCGGGAAAATGTCTTCAATATGACTTCCCAGCAAATGGCGGATAATCTCGGTGTCGGGCAGTCTACCGTGATTCGATTTTCCCAAAAGCTGGGCTATAAGAATTACCGCAATATGCTCCTGGATCTGGAGCGGGCCGATGAGGGCACGGACAATATGGAGGAGATCCAACTTGCCGACTCCATTCAGGCGACCAATGAGAAGGTAAAGCTCCATACGCAGAAGTTGCTGGATCTGACGCTGGACATAAACTCCGCAGCAGAGTTTCAGAAGGCGGTGGAGATGATCCGCGCGGCAAAGATCATTTTCTGCTTCGGCTTTCTGTCCACAAACTCTGTGGCAGACCATATGAACGAGCTTTTGCAGCTGTTTGGCCTGAACTCCTTTTGCCTGGACAGCTTCGCAACCATGACCGCGGCCCGGAATCAGGGGAAAGACGGTCTGCTGATCGTCTTCTCAAAGTCCGGTGAAACGGCAGTGACAAACCGCGTGGCGCGTTACGCCAAGGAGCGGGGGCTGAAGATCATTGGCGTCACCAATATGGCGCCGAATACCATGGCGCCGTATCTGGATGTCTGGATTAAGTCGATACATTCCGAGGTTCGGACACGGTTCATGCACTATACGGAGACGCTACCGTTGTTCTTCATTGTGGACTGCATTATTCTGAATCTTTATAAGCAGGATTTTTCCGGTTATTCCGACTGCGTAAGGGAACATGTTGCCATAACCAAAAGCATGCAGGAGCCCCTGCGGAAGCAGCTTGCGCGGGATGAGCCAGAAGAGGAAGAAAAGGAATAAAGGCGGGACTGCCAATGGGTAGGTCAATGACTTTCCCACGTGCCGGCTATCCGTTTGCGGTATACATGCTGGTCCTGTTGCCTCCCTTGACGGCTCAAATTCAAGAAAAACCTGTCCCAGCCCCATTTCGGTGGAGGAGGGAAGCAGAATCACAGCTGTATTGAAACATACTATGCCTTGCTCTCCGGAACAAGTCCTTCCAATTCCGCGGGAGCAGTTTCTTTGGAGGAAAATTCATGATTTGGAAAAAATACTGTGTAGACGGGGCTTGGCTGGAATCCAAAACAGAAAAGTGGATACCAGTAACAGACAGCTCTACGGGAGCGGTCATTGCGGAAGTCCCCTCCTGCACGCAGAATGAGGTGCTTGCGGCAATCGATGCCGCAGACCGCGCATTCCCCGCGTGGTCACAAATGTCCCTGTCCAAGCGAACGCAGCTGCTGTTCCATTGGCGAAATGTGCTGATGGAACACCTCGAGGAGTTGACGCTGCTGTGCGCTAGAGAACTGGGCAAGACGCTCAATGAGGCAAGGGGCGATGTGCTGAAAGCGATTGAGCCTACAGAACTTGCCTGCGCGACTCCCTACCTGACACAGGGCGCTGCCTCCCTACAGGTGACCACCGGATTTGACACCGCCACCTATCGCATGCCTCTCGGCGTTGTCGCAGGAATCGTTCCCTTTAATTTTCCGGCAATGATTCCATGGGGCTGGATGGTCCCGCTGGCCATTGCGACCGGAAATACCGTCGTACTAAAGGCGGCCTCCCAGACCCCGCTGACCTCCATGCGTATCATGGAGCTGTTTTATGAAGAGGGCGGTTTTCCCAAAGGGGTTGTTAATCTGGTCACCTGCAGCCGCAGCGAATCCGAGGCTTTGCTGACAGATCCCAGAGTAAAAGCGGTTACCTTCGTGGGGACCACTGAGGTCGGCAAGCACATTTATTCCATTGCTGCCGCCCATGGGAAGCGCGTACAGGCTCAGTGCGAGGCCAAAAACCATGCGCTGGTTCTGGAGGACTGCGATTTGGACAGTGCCACCAACGCCATCATCAATTCCACATATGGCTGCGCCGGCATGCGCTGCATGGCGCTTCCTGTGGCCGTAGTGCAGGAGAGTATTGCCGACCAATTTGTTGTGATGCTGAAGAAGAAAGCAATGGCGATGAAGGTCGGCTGTGCCTATGACCCCGAAACAAAGCTCGGCCCTGTGGTCAGTGAAAAGCACCGCCGATCCATTTGCGACTGGATTCAGCGGGGAATTGACGAGGGAGCCAAGTTGGTTTTGGATGGCCGCGGCGTTACCGTCCCCGGCTATGAAGGCGGCTACTTTATCGGACCGACCATTTTGGATCATGTAACCCCGGAGATGGTCGTCGGTCAGCGGGAGATTTTTGGCCCGGTCACTCTGGTGAAACGGGTGAAAAGCTTTGAGGAGGGGCTGGCCGTTATGAATGCGAATCCCTTTGCCAACGGCTCGGTGATCTTTACACAGAGTGGCTATTACGCCCGCCAGTTTTCGCTCCTGACCGATGGCGGTATGGTCGGCATCAACGTGGGGATCCCTGTTCCCTCTGCTTATTTCCCATTCTCCGGAAATAAGGATTCCTTCTTTGGCGACCAGCACGTGCTGGGACTGGATGGCGTCCGGTTCTATACCCGTGCCAAAACCGTAACTACCCATTGGTACGATGAGCACTCCCGGAAGAAGGTTATGGATACCTGGGAGGGCACTGTTGAACGAATCTAAAATACGCGAAGCCTGACCTTCGCGGAATTAGGAGGAATAATGTCATGACTTCAAAGGAACTGACTGTAATCAATGAGACCGGACTGCACGCTCGTCCAGCTTCTGATTTTGTTGCCCTTGCCAAACGATTTGCCAGCACGGTGAAGGTTCGCAATGTTGACAGCGGGCGCCCCGCGGTCAATGCCAAGTCCGTTCTGCGTGTCCTTGGTGAGGGGATGGGGAAGGGCACCCGAATTGAGATCTCCGCTGAGGGGGCAGATGAAGCCGATGCCGTAGAGACACTGATAGAATTGGTGGCTTCTGGCTTCGGAGAGTAACCCCAATTTTGCAAGGAGGAATGAGAAGTGGAGATTCTAAAGGGCGTTCCGGCCTCGGAGGGAATTGCCATTGGCCGGATTTACTGCTATGAACCGCAGACATATACAGGCGCCGAGGCATATTTCGAGGGAGACCCGGCGGCGCAGATTGCTGCCTTTTGTCGAGCGAAGGAGCATGCTTTGGCGGAGTTGTCCGCGCTTGCCGAAGAACTGAGCGCGCAATACCCGGAGCAGGCAAGAATATTCCTTGCGCATCAGGAAATGCTCCAGGATGAGGAACTGACAGAAGAAGTCCTGATGCGAATTACCTCTCAGCACGCTGCCCCTGAATATGCCGTGGAACTGGCCATTTCTGCCTTTGCAGCAATCCTTTCAGGGGTGAACGATCCCCTGATCGCAGCTCGGGTTGCGGATTTAATGGACATAAAAAAGCGGCTGCTGCGCAATCTGCGTGGAAATGCAGAGCAGACGCTCGCACACTTTACGGAACCGGTCATTGTGGTTACCCATGATCTGCTGCCTTCAGACACGGCAAAGATGGACCTGCATCATGTTCTGGGTATCGTGACGGAAATTGGAAGCGAGACTTCTCATTGCGCAATATTGGCGCGAAGCTTCCGCATCCCGGCTCTGCTGGGGGTTCCAAACGCACTTTCCAAGGGGAAACGCGCAGAAAACGGCATTTTGGACGGCATCGGGGGGGAACTGGTGCTGGACCCCGATTCTCAGAAGATCGAACATGCACAGAAGCGGCTGCAGGCATTCTTATCCGCACGCGCTCGGCAGGATAAATTCCTGAATGTCGAGGCGCGAACCCAGGACGGAGTCCGCATTGAAGTGGGGATCAATATTGGCTCACCCGAAGAGCAGGATGCTTTTTCCCAGTGCGATTTTGTGGGGCTGTTTCGCACGGAGTTTCTCTATATGGAACAGGATCATATGCCAACGGAGGAGGAACAGTACCGCGCTTATTCGGAGGTTCTTCGCCGGGCTGCCGGAAAACCTGTGACTCTGCGTACGCTGGACATTGGCGGGGACAAGACCCTGCCGTATTGGGATCTGCCAAAGGAAGAGAATCCCTTCCTGGGGAAGCGGGCGCTGCGCCTGTGCCTGGAAAACGCCGACCTGTTCCAGACCCAGCTCCGCGCTGCTCTGCGGGCCTCCGCCGAAGGGCCGCTTTGGATCATGTTCCCAATGGTCGGCAGTCTGGACGATATTCGCCGGGCGAAAGAGTCTCTGGAGCAGGCCAAGGCATCTCTGCGTCTGGAGGGAATTCCTTTCGATGAGCAGATCAAGACAGGTATTATGATTGAAATTCCCTCCATTGCCCTGGTCGCGGATTTGGCTGTGCAAGAGGTTGATTTTGCCAGTATCGGGACGAACGATTTGTGCCAGTATACCATGGCGGTGGATCGTATGTCGCCGGGGCTGCGGACGTACTATCAAAGTCTCTCACCGGCAATGCTTCGCCTGTTGCACGGGGTGATTTCAGCGTTCCGCGCTGCAGGAAAGCCCATCTCCGTCTGTGGAGAAATGGGCGGCGACCCTCTCGCTGCGGCTGCCCTGGTGGGAATGGGCATTCAGAAGCTGAGCATGGGCAGCGCGTCCATCGCGAAGGTTAAGGCTGCGCTCTTCCAAATCCAGCTTCATCAGGCGGAACATGCAGTTGAACAGGCGGAAGCTGTCCGGACAGAGGCTGAAGCCCGGGAAATTTTGTCTGCGCTTCTGGCACAGGACGCTTGAATCAGGACAGTACGGATTCATTTTCCCGGTGCAGGGCAATGATTCAGCTATCCAAAATAGTTCCTGCAATAGTCGAAAAAATGTGCAGGAAATATCGGATTTTCCCCAGGGCGGTGCGTCAAAACCAGCGCATCGCCATTGGGCTGATAAGAATTTTCCCCCGGCTCTGCAGGGGGAAAATTCTTATAGTGCGGAAGCAAGGATGTCAAGAGTGTACGGTACAAACTGAATGTATCCTTCCGTTCTGACATGAACCAGTTTTACTATGGAGCATAAAACAAAAAAGACAGGCCACTTCTTGAAATGCAATATATCTTTTTAGTGCTGTCAGCATATAATTTGCATTTGGCTGAGATCTAAAGGAAAGGCTCTTTTTAAGGGCTGAATATGTTACCTCGAGGGCGGTAGGATTTTCCTCTAGTAATACTCCCTTAGCCGAAATTCGATTCCTGGCCACAAAGTCATCACATCTGCGAATCAACGTGCGATAGGTACCTATCATATCAGCATCTACGCCTTGACTCTTCAACCACTCAAGATAGTTTGCTCTAGCTTTGCGTCTTCGATGCTCTGGATCATTTTGCTGTGCTAATGTCGCTGCCTGCATAGCCTGCAGATCAGTGCCACTTGCCATTTTCCACGCCTCCCTCCGAATGCCCTCGTACTCATTTGGATGTTTCCTTTGGTTTATCTTACCATGTTCACGATTCATTTGGAAGTGGTGGTCTATTTCTTGGGGACCATTATAAAGGACATGGATCAGGAGGAACAGCGGTATGTCCGTGAGGGATTCTCCAGTGATGAAGAGCTGTCATTATACGATATGCTGTTTTCTGAAAACCTGTCCAAGCAGGATATTCAGAAAATAAAGAAAGTGGCGGTCGATCTTCTGGAGAAAGTCAAGGCTAAGATTACAGAGCTTGACCACTGGACGGACAAGCAGGAAACCAAGGCGACCATCGACAATCTGATTCGAGATACTCTGTGGGCCGAACTTCCTGAATCCTACGATGAGGTTAGCATTTCCGTATACCGGCAAAAAATCTATGAGTATGTGTACACACGGTATAAGGATGTTGCGTGACAGCGCAGCCCACCGATCATCTGACCGGTGGGCTGCGCTGCATCTATTTTGTTAATCTAGCAACTCAAACCGTGATTCCCGCTATGTACCGAACCTCTATCTCATGCCCCACAGCAGTCCTGTCCTTACGGATATAGTTCGCAGTTCGTACGGGTATCATCTTCTTGACCATCTGACCGCCGACGGAGCCGGCTTCGCGGGAGGTCAGGTGACCGTTGTAACCGTTGGTCAGGTTCACGCCAACCTCCCTTGGTGTCTCTTTTACATCGTGAACTTTCAGATTTCGATAGTTTCATCGGAAGAATCGGTTCGTACAGGGAAGGTCGGAACAGCCGCATGGTCGGAAAGGCTGCCTATGAATTTGTAGTAGATGGTTACGCTTTGCTGATAGGATGCATGTTTGCGGGGAGCTTTGATATATCCGTCCGGCAGTATTTTGGGACCTACCACGATCCTGTCGATGAAGGTAAGCAGAATGTCACGGTCAAGAACCTCAATGCGAGAATACTGTTTGGCCAGCTGAAAGAACTTCTCGTAGTTGGAACGAATCTCGGCAGCGGGTGAAGGAGCCGTCAAATTCTCTAGAGAGGCTTCCAGGGTCGTTGCTTCTTTTTCGAGTTTTGCGACCATGATTTCCAGCCGACTATCAGACAGCTTTCCTTCGGCATTATCGAAGTACAATTTTTCGATTGTCCGACTGATAACTTTTAGACGGGCTTGTGATTTTTCAATCTTGCTCTCGCGCTCCTTTTCGACAGAGGCACCATTCACTTCCTCCAGCACACCGTTTACAAGAGCATCAATTTCTGCATCGGTGAGATTGATCAAACTGTTTAAGTCCTGACGAACCAATTCAAGCAAATCGGAATACCTGATATTCACGCCCTGGCAAGGATTCTCAAAGCGCTTGCTTTTATGATTGCAGGAGAGGAACCAGTATTTTTCCCGTTCACCCTTGTAGACCGTACCGGAGGAACACAGGGAATAACCACAAAGACTGCAAATAGCAATTCCACCAAATATGCTCTTTCTGACATGGTCATATTGACGGTAATCACGGCTTCCCTTCCCTAAATTGAACTGTGCTTTATCAAAGGTCATTTGGTCAACAAGGGGAACATGGGTGCCTTCCGTAACAACCCAATCCTCTTTGGGAACGGAAATTTTCTTTTTGGACTTTAAGCTGACTTTCCGAGTCTTTCCAAGGACGGTTTTTCCCAGGTATACCTCATTCTTTATGATCCTTTTGACAGTAGTATAGTTCCAATAGTCGGTTGCGCGGGCAGCCCCAGCATCCGTAAAATTGTCACGGTATAGCGCCCGATATTTAAGAGGGGTGACAACGCCTTCATTGGATAACTCCTGAGCTATGGTGATGCAAGACTTTCCTGCGGCAGAGCGCTGGAAAATGCTGGTGACAATCGGTGCGGTTTCTTCATCTGGAATCAGGTGATTTTTGTCCTTTGGGTCTTTCTTGTAACCGAATGGCGCACAGGCACAGTATTCCCCTTTGCTCCGTTTCATCTTGAACACATCCCGGACCTTCCGGGAGCTATCACGAAGGTAAACTTCATTCATGGCAAACTGAAAAGGAGCCATGACATTTTCAAGTTCGGAGTCAAAATTATCCGCAATGGCAATATAGTGAATTTGATGTTCCGGGAAAAACTGCTCTGCATAGTAGCTGGATTCTCGCATGTCACGGCCAAGACGGGAAAGGTCTTTAGTAATGACCATGTTTGCTTTGCCGGATTCAAGGGCACGCATCATTGCCTGAAAGCCTGGACGCTCGAAATTACCACCAGACCAGCCGTCATCGACAAAGGAATCAAGAAGCGCAATGCCATTTCTGGCACAGTAGTCTCTCACTATTTTTTCCTGATTAAGGATACTGGAGGACTGCCCTTCGTTGGCTTCTTCCTGGGATAGACGGTAGTAGGCATAGGCAATGGTAACTCTGGGAGCTGTGTTAGAATACCTCCTTTTTGCATGATTGTATGGGAAAGCAGTAGTCATATCTGTTGTAAGATTTGTTTTCATTCGGAACTCCTTACAACGAATTGGCTTCCATCCATATTATACGAAATGGGAGGCGTATCTGTCAAAGGTAATACCTGGCAGGAGACTTCCTTGAGGTGATCCCCCACAAGTTGGGATGCAGTCTTATTCCCGGAAAAGATGCGGTGAATCAGATATGTGGTTTTATTGAACTGATATTGCTCCATTATCTTGATCCCTCCTGTATTGCTCTATTTTCCCGAGAAATGGGAGAAATATGCCTTTTGCCGATACGGGGGGAAACAATATAGTCCCAGCCTGTACGGATACCGCAGTAAGAGCATATATCACGCTCCAACTGATAGTAATTTGCTCTATGAATGCTGGTGTTATGTGCGTTATAGAATTGCTTTGCACAAGAGGGGCAGAGCGTTAGTTCTATAAAATGCTGTAATTTCGTGATTTGTTTCATTGTCATGCCCTCCTTATGCGGAAAACAGGTATTTACCAAGCCGGTCTATTTTCTGACATACTGCGGACGTGGAACGACCACGCATTTTTCCAATTTCAGTTTTGGAATATCCATCAAATGCCAACAAAGTGAGCAGTTCCTTGTCTTGCTCAGAGAGTGCCTGGAGCTTTGTGTAAAGTGCTTCATCAGAAATCCGCTCGATCCACGAGAAGCGGTCCGCATCAGCGAAATATGTATCATCCTTGCTTAAAAGGGAGGCATACCTATGCAGTAATGCATATTCCTTGCTTTCTCCATCTTCACTTTCATTCTCAAAGGGTTCCTCCCATGCCGCAATGGAACGGCTACGCTTAAAAACGGAAAAATCGAACAAATATAGACTTTGAATGGCATCCTCACTCATACCGGCGTTGTGGTATTCTTGCCGGAGCTTTGCCCATTCGGTTTCAAAACGCTTGCGTTCCCTTCTATTATTAAATTCCATAATGATCTCCTTTGAACTTTAATTTTTGGTTTGGTCAAAATTCCGGAGATCAGGGATACCGGGCTAGGCTTTCCTGCCATTGGGATAAAAACATAAGAAGTCCTTTCTGCGGAGGAATCCGGGAAAGGACTTCTTTTCATCGTACAAAGCGCAGCGGGCAGCAAAAAAGCACCGTAAAAGTGGAATCAAAATGGGGATGGTTATCCCATTGATTCCGACTTTGTACGGTGCTAGGGCAGTCTCAATCATAGATCGGCTCCGCATACGCGAATGTAAGTCGTGTTATTCAGTTAATAGTATTTCCCTTTCAGACGGGCAATACCTTTTTGCTTACGGAAGTAGGCAAGGTTGATTGGGTCTTGTGCTTTGCATTTGGGACACTTGGGGCGAACGTGACCAACTGCATCCGAATAAACTTTCATAATTGGAGAGTTACAACGAGGACAACGAATTTCTCGAAGTGTCAGGCAGGATGCTTCATCGGCAGATTTATCCAGTTTTTCTTGTTTCTCGGGAACTGGGAGAGAGGGCCTGCGATATGGTGAATATTCGCTCATGTTGCTTCCCTCATTTTCAGAAAGTATTCCTGCATATCCCGCCTATCTACCAGGTTGTATTTTTTCAGCTGAATCAGCAATGAGGAAAAAGAAACGCACAGCTCGTCAGCAATTGCGTGAATCGCCGGTTTGGTACTGGGCAGCAGCACACAATCTCCATAAATCGGGATGCGGCTGCGGTGCATGTGGCGGCGCAGGGCGTTTTCTACCAGAGGTTTGGGCATCAGGAGCATGGCGGCCATGGAGTTTGCTTGACATTCGCCCAGATTCAGACGCTCCTGAAACTCTTGCAAACTATAGCAGCGTTCCAGGTCATATTCCCGGTCAAAACAGGTGGAATTGTGCAATGGATCAGCACGGTTGATAAGGACATGGCTGATTTCATGGGCCAGGACAAACCGTCTGCGGCAGTTTTCGGTGGGACGTTGGAGAAACGTGTCCAAAATGATTGTCTCCTTCGGGAAAACGATGCCGACCTTTTGATTTTGGCGCATGACGCACAATGGATAAGAGCCGTTGGAGACAAAACCGATTTTGTCCCGGTCGTCTTCGGCAATTCTTTCGTAATGTACTTGCAGCCCCAGAAATCGTGCTATACCGTCAATGTCGATGGAGCCGGATGCCGGGGAGCCGCAAGTGACCTGAATCAGGCCGTAAGCAATTTCTGCAATTTCCTTGTTCGAAATAAATACTTTCATCGGGGAACCTCCTCAAGCGAAAAACCGCATTCTCCGAGAGGATGAGAATGTTTCAGACGGACGGTGTTCCAGTTGCCGAAGCTACAGAAGATGGCGGCTTCCCAACTCCTGATAAGTGGAATGCCCCGGACATTTGGAACGGTTACTTCGGATGTCATTATTATAGCCGGATACACAAACAGTGTCAAGAACAAATGTTCGTATAAAATAAAAGAGTCACAGAACTGCGACTCTTTTATAATCAGGCCCTCTGGGGGGCTAGACGGGATGTTCGGTTTGACAACGGTAACGGCGCACACTATAATGGAAGCAACTTATAAATCAGAAAAGTGGGAAAAGTATGGAAATCAGTACACCCCAAAAGATCAAGCTGCTCAAACTCATGGAATTGCTGCGGGAAAACAGCGATGAGGATCATCCGCTGAAAACAAATATGCTTTGTACGATGCTGAAAAATGCGGGAATTTCCTGCGACAGACGAACGCTCAGCAGGGATATTGCCACATTGAACGAGTGCGGCTATGAGATTTTTTCAATCATGCAGGGCCATGACAAGGCATACTACATCGTGGAGCGAAGTTTTTCCCTGCCGGAATTAAAAATCCTGATTGATGCGGTTCAGGCGGCTTCCTTTATAACAGAATCCAAAACAGAGAACTTGATCCAGAAGATTGCGGCGCTGGGAAATGCCCACCGTGCGGAGCTATTGCAGGGTGGGATGGTTTGCTTCAATTCCCGGAAACACAGCAACGAGCAAATCTACTACTCCGTGGAAACTTTGGAGGGGGCATTGCGTCGGCACCAAAAGGTTTCTTTCTGCTATTTTGATTTGGATGAAAAGCACCAGAAGGTATACCGTCGAGAAAAGCAACGCTATATCGTTGACCCGGTGGCGCTGGTTTATAACGAGGATAATTACTACCTGATGTGCTTTTCGGCAAAGCACAACGATATTGTGAATTATCGAGTGGATCGGATGGAGCATGTACAACTGGAGGATGTACCCGCCGATGAGCGGGCTGTAATCCATGCGGTGGATGTTGCGGATTATACGGAGCAGGCATTCAAAATGTACAATGGAAAGATAGAATCGATTACGTTGCGCTTCAGCAGGGATTTGATCGGTGTCATCTATGACAAGTTTGGAGAGGATACTGAAATATGGCAAGAGGACGGCAGGTACGCTGCCAATGTCAAAGTTCAAATCAGCCCAACGTTCTGGGGCTGGCTATTCCAGTTTGGGGGGAGGATGCGCCTTCAAGGGCCTGCGGTCTTGCAGGAAGAAATGGGGCGGCAGTTGAGTCTCCTTGCGGACAGAACCAAAGACTGAGTAGTGAATGGGATTAAAAGTAAAGAATACGGTCACACTTTCCTTTAGGAACGGTGTGGCCGTATTTATTTAGGCCCCTTTTGTGTATAAATTGATGATAACTTTTCCTTGTGCCTTTGCAAAGTCAAATGCGAGTTGCGTTCCGCTCTTGGGCTGATAGTTTGTCAGAACCTTTTTAGATGCCTTGCGCATATCAGGCAGATAGTTTTCATTATAGTAAAAGACACAGAAATCGCTTGCCAGAACCATTGCATGATTTCGTTCTACATAAGAGGCTTTCCCGGCAGAAGCAATTCCATCTGGACAAATGCTATCTTCGTACCCTTCTGTTAGAAATCGCATGGTGAAGGCATCCGCATTGGGATAATCAGTCCGAACATGTATTCTTGGCTTTAGTCACAGAAACGAAAGTGTTCGGATGATTGATGCGACAAAACTTTGTCAGCAGGGCAGACGGCAGAACGAATTCAGCCAGCAGAATATCATGGATATTGTTGTAATTTTTACTGTGTATTTTTCAGGCATTACTGCATCTACCGTCTCAGATCTGCAAATACATCAGACGCAGCACGGGATTTGTCTGCCTTGGCCTCGTTCATACCATGCGCCATCATTACGTTGAAAGCGGCCTCGTCCATCTCGTCCCGGGCGACCGGCACAGCGGGAACGGCAAGAGAGAACGGAATGCTGCGAGTCATGATGATTTGCTTATAGAGCGCATTGATAACAACGGAAGCAGGGATGCCCAGCATCTCCATAATCGCTTCAGCTTGCTCTTTAACGCTCGGTTCGACACGAGCCATTACATTAGCGGTCTTAGTTGCCATAGTTCATACCACCTTTCTGGCTCTATTATGACCCATTGTATCGCTAATTGCAATACAAAAGTGCCTCAATGAAAAATTTTGTGTGATACAGGGTTCCTGACATATTCCCTCTTACTTGCATCGATCAGTTTGAGGAAGAAATACGTATCATCCGGTAGCCCATAAGCTTGACGGCGAATCGTTTTGATTTTGTTGTTGATGCCCTCCATTTTGCCAGAGGATATTGGTAGCGAGGCATGCGCAATGATCCCATCAAAGTGGGAATCCAGTAGCCGTCCTTGCTCGTCCTTGCGGATCTGACTGATCACCTTATCATTGAAGTTCTTGATGATATGAAAATGGTCAAAAACGGGTTGAATATGAGGGTATTTTTCCTCAAATGCTTCCTGAAAATCAGAATTCATGTCGCATGCCACCGCTTCCACACCATCCATCCAGTCCAGTCCCACATGGTCAATGAAGTCATAGACCACCTGTTTCTTCTTGCTCTCCTGGATCCGGAGGATGTGTCCTGTTTCCAGGTCGATACGGAATTCTCTGTTTTCCGCACTCCGGGCAGATAAAGCGGTGCTTGTCCAGCATGACGAAGCTCACCCGCCCGCCAAAGCACAGATGTCGCAGTCGAACAGGGTATTTGGTGTGAATGTGCGTCCGGCAGTTGCAGTCAGGACAGCGGTAGTTGTTGATGTCAAAATCCAGATCCTCGTGGAACCAATATGCTTCCTTGCCACCTTTCGTGGCCTCCACACTTGTACTGGTATTTACAAAATCCGTCAACATTGATGGAATGACCAGACTTTTTTCAAAATCTGCACTTGCATTTTGTACCTGGTTTGTAGTATAGTACATGTGTGGAATCTCCATGATTGCATTATTCATCCGCCAAGATGTAACACAATTATGCGTGAGATTCCATTTTTTGTCGCTACCGTACTAAGAATGGTATCATACAAGTTTTTTCTTTGAACCAAAATTTCATTCGAGAACCATAGTCCCTTAACCGTTTAATTCCGCTTTGCGCTTGATATCTGTTTATTTGTTACCAAATTGAGATGCCGTGCTTCCACTAAATGAAAAAAGAGCTACCATTTCTGGTAGCTCACGAGGACATTTTTCCGACCCACAACGGCTATTTTCTGTGAATATGATCCCAAATCATAAGCCCTGCCATAATTACAGTGGCTATCATGTATAAGGTTTCAAGGTCGACAGTGATAGTAACCATTGCGGTGCCCTCCTTTGCAAAATACAGCCCCAGTGGTAGCGAATCACCTCGTCGATTTGGCAAAGTCCTGTCCCCGCATACGCATTATATCCTATGATAATCCAAAGGTCAAGACAGAAATAATCATACACACATTTCAGAATAGCATCTATTCAGCCGCCCCATCAAAGAGGAGAAGATTTGGCTAAAATGTAGATTTTTTGAGGGCCAGCGAAATACCTTGTTTTAGAGCTGTGGATAACTTTTTTCATCATTCAAAAAGAGAAAGGACTTCATCCCCACAGAGCAACAAATGTCAGCGCATTGCCAGCTAGTGCAGCCCGTACTGCTTCAAAATAGGACATTCCGTGTTTCTTGGCCGTACTGACAAAGCTCATGATCTGCATATAGTCCTCTGCCCCTTTTTCGGTTCGGAAGCAACCGGAAACCTTTTGCTTTACCTTGCTGAAACGGATGGTTCGTTCTGCTTCATTATTGGTGAAAGGGACCGTCCAATCAGCCGCAAAGCTAGGATTTTCTGCCATGCCTTGCCGGATAATAGAATCATAGCGCAACAAGTAGGCTTCCAGCACCAGAGCCTGAAAACGGGTTTCTTTCTGTGACATGAGAATATTGCGGGCTTCATGAATTTCCATCAGCAAGTTCTGCATGGATTTCGCCCAGTTCTGGTGCTTCTTTTCCTCCGACTTCTTAACCAACGCATCGATTTTTTTCGTCAGTGCCTTTATCTGCTCTACCTGGGTTTGGAGAAGCATGTTCTGACCCTCGATGATCCGCAAGAGCATCTGTCTTTCATCTTCTATTCTCAACCCCTCCTTGCCGATTTATAGGTTTATTTTACCGCATATGCCGATGAGATGGAAGAAGAAATTTGGATGCGTTGTTTTTAATTGTCATTTTGCCTTGTGGATAATTTTTCCAAGGAAACTGAATAGTTACAGCGATTTTAACTTTGATGGGATTGAAGGTGTCAGACTTGGAGACCCAGTTTACGTCCACTCATACAATTTTGAGGAAAAAGAACAGCAACTTAATTTGTCTCTTCATACACATGTCAGCACTGATTCGGAGGGTATTGCAAATTGCCTTGGACTAAATGCAGAAAGTAATACTCCAGCGAAAAATATACCAATTTTTATTTGCTGACCACTTATAAACATGAATACAAAACTGCTCAACAGTTCTTGTTATTCTTGCATCATCAGCATACTTTGCTTGCTGCGTAATTACCGTTCTAATCGCATCGACATATGCAACTGCATGTGCTTCAGTATACAGTTTGTTTACAAGCGTATCTAGCTTGAACGGATCATCAATTTCTGCTTCTGTATCGGATACATCGTTCATGTAGTAATGACCTGAAATAATATTCCCCAATCCTCACCTGTCCACTCACCAAAAATAGTTGCGTAAACTAGTGCTTTTTCTAAGCTTAGAAAAAGCTTTTCATCGCCGATAATTTTATCCCATTGCTCACGATCTCGCTTATAAAGAACATCCATCATTTCTGTTATATTGGATGTTGAAAGATCGCCACCATTAAGAATTGCGTCTGTTGCAAGCATAATAAATATTGGCCTAGAACAATTTGAAGGACTCGATGTTCTGTTAGAAAAATCAATAATATCTAAAATTTGTTGGTCTGAAATATCTGGTATGATTACTCCATATTTTTCAAGTGCATCTGCTTTAATTGCGGCAGCAAAATCGTGAATTAAGCTAATATACTCCTCTTCGGTAAGACCTTCCAGTTCGATAAAGGGGCCATACAAGAACCGCATTAAATACTGCGGATCTGCAAAGCTATCTCTATTCCACGGTGTCACTATCGCTCTAAACCAGTTGGGATATTCAACTATAGTTTCGTTTGTATCCTGGTCCGGTCTACGTATCATTCCAATTCTATCAAGAAGGATAATTCGCAGTTTTTTCTCAAACTTTTTTTCATAATTTGCCACATTTACAAAGCACCTATGTAGTAAAGCAGGTTCGATTCCGGCATAGTCCACCACCAAAAGAGTATTGGAATCATGATTCCAATCGTCGCATGTAGCCATCTGATCTAAAGTATCTTCATTTACGAAGAACATTTTCCATCCTGTCTGATTCCTGTTTTGACGTTGAATAAATGAGTGTGCAAGCTTACTTTTCCCTATTCCACCAGGGCCTGAAATAACACAAAATGAGAAATTCAAATCATTGTCCAGAAAAGCACATAGTCTATTTAACTGTTCATCTCTTCCATAAATCTTACTCATTTTTTTGTTTAAGTAATGAAACAGGCTGGCATTATATGCATCGCACATTTTTATTGAACTAATGATTTTTCTAAAGCCGGTATTCTCCTTTTCGCCTGATAAGCTATCTAAAATTTGAGCAGCATTCTCCTTTATGGCATCTATTACTTCATTTTTGCTTGATAAAATATGATGCAAAATATATCGATCATTATTGGTCAAATTATCCCTAAAAAAAGCATCAGCTCTCTCATATAGATATTCTAAAAATTCATATATCTGCTGTTCATCTTCCGGAGATACCTGCCGATTAGTTGTCCCGCTCATACAAAACTGTTTTATTTTTTTCTTGATGAACTTTTCCTTGTAGTCGGGAATGCTGCTATCTAAAGCACTCGATATGATAGATTCAACCACATTATATTTACTAAGAAACACTTCAAAAGCATCGTTTGTAAGCACAAACACATCATGAGAATTTATATATTCTTGAAGATCCTCAGTTATTTCCCGGCGAAAAATACCTAGCTTTACCTTGCCAATAATCGCCTTGCCTTTTTCCTCAAGAAAGTTTGAAAGCCAGTTGTCAATTGCTGATGATATCATACCAAATAGTACTTCTGTTGCAGGCCCCATTTTTATCTCTCCTTTATTGGAATAATTTGGCAGTATGTATTATACCACATTAAACAACATTTTGCCACCACAAATTACAAAAAGAAATCAATTTAGCACGGTTTTTCTGGTAATTTAATCACAATTCTAACGATGTCCAGAACAACCAGAGCTTACATTTACTTTTACAGCGCAGAAATTTCATTTTCTAAAATGCAGAATGAACAGTGGCCTAACAATCGTGTAGCCACCGACTGTAACTATGAGAAGCTAAAGAGTAAATAATCAATATACATCGCAGCAAATGGAATACTGTCCACTACTTCAACGTAACCGTCAAACCTATCATCGTATAAAACAACGCCGTAGGTGGGGGTTCCATCTACGGCGTATGTGCATCAGTTCGTTCTGCATTCCTGCGGAGCGTTCCATGGAAGAAGCTGCTCGATGACTTCGGGGCGGGTTAAATCTGCTGTGTTGGCAGCTTTTAGCAGCCAGGTTAAATACCGATATGGATCCAGATGGTTTTCAATTGCAGTCTGGATCTTAGTAAAAATTACTGCGCTGCCTTTGGCTCTACCTGGGGTATTGGCAAACAGAAAATTCTTCCGGTCAATGACAAAGGGCTTTATGCTGCGCTCTGCACGGTTATTGCTGAGCTCCAGCCTACCGTCCTTTAGATAATTGGTCAGGTACGGCCACTGCTCCTTCAGATAGGTCAGTGCTTTTCCTAAAGCGGACTTGGGTGCCGCATTTCTTACATTTGCCCATGCCAAGAAAGCGTCTAAAACAGGTTTTGCCTGCTCCAGCCGCTGCTGATATCGCTCATCCGGTGTCAGCTCTGCAAAATCATCCTCCTGTACCATGGAAGCCAGACCATCTATTCCACGGCGCAGATCTGTGTAACCGCAGGCAATGTAGATTTTGTCAGCACCACTAAAGTCGCTCAGCATGATTTCAGGAGGCCAAGCACCATCTTAACAGTGCCCCTGTCTGCTCCATTATGGACATCTGCTTCAACACCGTCAATTCGTACAGTAATAGCGATGCTCCCGGCGTCTCTGCAGACGGGTGTCACTTCTGCAAAGCAAGGGCCATTCTGCTGTGCTTTGGCAAGTCCGTACAGCTTTTTCTGCCATCTGTAGAAGGTCTGCTCACAGATGCCGTTTGCCTTGCACCAGTCTCTTACACTCTGGTCGCTGCTCCGGCAGGCCGATACACGCTCTGCCCAAGGCGCCAGTTTATTCTGACCGTTCATTGTCTGTAATTCGCTGCCCATGAAAAAATATCCCCATGTCAAATTGAAGAAAGTGTCCTTGGTAGGGTGACAACCTTTACAGAGAGTATGGCTTCATGTATGATTCCTCTTGGAAATTTACTAGGGGGGGTGGTTTCTAACCACATTCAATCCATTGACATCTCAATCGGTATACGGAATGGCGTTGCTGCTATCTTCGATATGCTATTTTTCTGCAAAGAAGTCGTCAAAATGAATCTGTTGCTCCCCCAAAATCCCCGCAAAATAGGTGTGGCTGCTTTTATAGAGAAGTTGTTTCCTGTTTCGTGTGAAGAAAACCGTTTGTTGTGCAGGATTTGTGGATGCCAATTGTTGGTGCAGTCGCTACCTAAGAGACTGCACCAACAATTGGCATGGATTTCAGACTTCCCGGCAGGGCCTGTTGCAAAATACGCCCATGAAAAAACCACATCGACCATCCCAAAAGGGATAAGGTACAATAAGTTGCGCAAATTGAATAGGGCAAAAAAGTAGACACGGCT
>ERZ772855.897-NODE-897-length-31721-cov-9.840460_pt1 | contig 31721 bp, 29 predicted proteins | sample MGYA00511900_ERZ772855 | MGnify/ENA primary metagenome ERZ772855 (study PRJEB29015, sample SAMEA2737701) | human gut metagenome | biome: human gut; feature: human-associated habitat; material: faeces | place: China | collected 2012 ... | reverse complement strand
AAAACTAGTATTAAGACTATCACTTATTTAAGTGATATTGGTTGTCTGGAGATTCTGGGGGCTAGTCTAATTTCCTTTCATGCAGGGCTCTCCGGTTAACTCAGGAGTACATTATATAGCATTCTTAATAAAAAATATTTATTATCTGTGCAAAAAACGCATGTTAACATCCGGGGGGATGTTGTTCTGAATTATTCTCTGGTGGTTTGACATGAAGCGTTTATTCATAAAAGGGGGCAGTTTGGATATCGAAAATTATTGTACGTTAAGGTTGTTTTTCCAGATATAATCGCCTGCCAGATTGATATGTTCACAACCTACTGGTGATAAATGCGATAATAGTTGAGTATTAATTTTCATGCCCTTACGCTTCAGAGCACCAACCGCTCTTTCCATGTAAACTGTATTCCACAAGGAAATAGCCGCCGTCAATAAAGTCAATCCACTGGCGCAATAACTTTGATTTTCCGGCTTCCGATCTCTAACCTCTCCCAATCGCTGCATGAATACAGCACGGGCCAGAGCATTACGGGCTTCTCCTTTGTTCAGCCCTGCCTGGACACGTCGCCACAATGCCGGATCCCGGAACCAGTCCAGCATAAACAAAGTTCGTTCTATATGACCCATCTCTCTCAGAGCTTTAGCCAACCCATTTTGTTTGGGGGAACTGGCAAGTTTTCCTGAGAACCGCCCGCCACCACCAGTCGTTCGGCCGCATACACGCTGAAGGGGCTAACCAGCGCCAGCAATCCAATGACAAGTCTCCTCATCGTCAGAAATTCCATGCAAAACCAACCGCTGCATTAAAGCCCGCCGCTGGAATAGATTCATGAGCGGTCTGGTAACGTTTATCGGTCAGGTTGTTCAGCGCCAGATTGACCTGATACTGATCCTGCGAACCAAACTCAGTATTAAAGGCGAGGTTAAGCGTCGCCCAGTCCGGATAGCGAATTTCAGTCTCTCCCGTGTTGTCTTTGGCGCTGGATGCCGCACGGATGAAGAGATCGGAAGTGATATTCGCGGCATTAAGCAGCAGCGTGTGTTTCAGACCTGCGCGGCCTGTCAGCATCGGTTCGCCGGTATCCCAGGTTTTCTGCACGTCTCCTTCATACTGACGACGAATCAGGTTGCCGCTCAGATAAGGCGATACGGCCCAGGCGTTGTATTCCGCCGTCAGTTCCATCCCCCAGGTTTTGGCGCGGTCAATGTTGTCGTAGTAGTAGGATGAGGTGCTGCTGCCATTACAAATCACTTGCCCTGAACAGGCGAGACTGGCGATATAGTCTTGGGCTTCGGAGTAGTAAATCGCCCCGTCAATCAGCCACATATTGCCTTTGTAACGCGCACCCAGTTCATAGTTATTGGAGTGCTCAGCCTTCAGGTCAGGATTGCCATAGGTGATTCTGCCGCCCGCAGACGTTTGCATAAACAACTGAACCAGCGTCGGGAAGACATATCCCTGAGCATAGGCTGCGCGTAGCTCAAGATTATCAAAACCGGAGTAACGCAGGCTGGTTGAGGTGACTAACTCATCGTCATGCGCTGAATTTCCACCGGATGACTGCCAGGTTGTGCCGCTCAGACTACGGTTCAGTTTAGAAGAGAGCCAGTACTGACGTGCGCCGAGGGTCCAGGTCCAGTCATCGGCAAAACGCCAGTCGTTTTGCGCAAATATTGAGGCGTTACCTTGTTCAGCCTCAACATGCGACAGGGTATTGGTCTGGATATCGAAGACGCCGGTTGCCGCTGTCTGACGCGTACTGCTCTTGGTGTCCTGCTTCACCTTGTCGTGCTGATACTGCGTCCCGATAACCAGTTCGTTGTTCGCTGGCAGTGAGAAGTTGCTCTGTAACGTCACCCCCTGCGTGTACTGTTTATCATTGGTGTTGCTCTGATTGCTGACTGTCAGCGCCTGAATCATCGGGCTTGGGATTACCTGGGTGGTTTTTACCCGATTCTCAAATTTACGCTCAATGGTTTGGCTGTAAGCGTCGAGGTGGATTTTTTTCAGGTAATCGCTATCGGCATCATAGTCATAGAAAACGCCGACCTTTTCGCGTTCCAGTTTCGGAATACGGACGCTGAATTCGTCATACTGGTTATCCGCATCGCTAATCCAGGTTTGGGTAGACGTTTTATAGCGATCGAGTGATAGTCCAAATTTATGGCGATCGAGATTGTAGCCAAGCCAGATGCCCTGACTGTTGTTGCGGAAATTGGTGTTGGACAATCTGCCGTCAGGCGTGTCGCGGTTGCCCTGATCGGAATAACTGCCGTTAATGCGGTAGTCGAAGTTGCCGATGCTGCCCCAGGCGACAGCCGACTCCTCCCAGCCTGCGGTCGCGGAGTTGTAAACGGCTTTGACGCTTCCGCCGAACGGGTTATCGCCGCCTTTTTTCGTAATAAAGTTCACCACGCCGCCAATGGCCTGCGAGCCATAGAGCACCGAGTAGGGGCCTTTAACGATTTCAATACGCTCAAGCGACGATTCATCAATGAGCAAACCGGCACCGTAGTTTTGCCCGGCGCGCTGATAGCTGACGACTTGGCCGTCAATCAAAATTAATACGCGTGAAGAGGCTTCGCCGCGAATGCGGATCTGTTTGCGTCCTGCCAGAGAGTTATCAGTAACCTCAACGCCGGGAATGTCCTGTAGATCGTCCGCAATCGACACGCTGATGGAATTCTGTATGGCTTGGCGGTCGATAACCTGAATCGTGGCCGGGCTTTCCCAAAGGCTACTTTCTGAGCGGTTAGCGGTGACGATTAACGTGTCGTCATCCGATATTTTATGATGTTGTGCTGTAGTTGTCGTGGCTGCTGAAACAGCACCTGAAACGCATAATGTCAGGGCCGAAAGAATAAATGGCTGTTGGCTAATCCGTGGCTACATGTGAGAATCTTTATGAGTATGCGAATGATTGTATTTATCATTTGCCTTTATATATAGGATGTATCCATAAGTTCAAGGTTGAAAGGTGTATAATTAATGTATCTGTGATCTGTATCAATATGTTGCAAGCAAGACAGCCATAAGTGTGAGCGATATCGCATATAACGTATTGATTACTAATGTTTTTTACATACACCTGGGGCATCCGCCCCGTGATAGTATGGACGATGGGCCTGCAGTCCCGGATGAAGAGTGAGCGTGGCAGGTTCGCCATACCGAACAGTTGCCCGCTCCGCATGCTTCGGTAGGCTACAGGCGGCGGAACGCCTGGTTTTACTAGGGATCGGTTTGGGAAACGAACAATATTGTCCGGTTGCGTTATCGCGGTCGGGTGTACTCCAATGCTATATGGTGTTTAGCAGACCTTTAGAGACATGAGATAACTTAAATGCGATAAGAGAAAAGCAATAACCTAAAAGCGATAGCTGATCACGATGAATCAATCAGTTACTTATCCACATCGGTTAAAAAATGCTCCTAACGTACAATAATTTCCGTTTCCTAAACGGAGCCCAGATACGCCCCGACTTCGGGTAAACCCTCGTCGGGACCACTCCGACCGCGCACAGAAGCTCTGTCATGGCTGAAAGCGGGTATGGCTTAGCAGGGCCGGAATGGGTAAGGTGAAATCTATCAATCAGTACCGGCTTACGCCGGGTTTCGGCGGTTTTAGGGGGCAGCTCACGAAACGGAAAAAATCGTATGCCAAGCCTCACCAGGCATTCGTAACGGTCGGAACTTGCCTTGCTCAACCTGCTTGTTCTGGTGCCAGATGTAGTCACCGGTAAGATTGATGTGCTCCCTGCCCAATGGCGAAAGATGCGATAATAATCGCTCGTCAATGTTCTTGCCCGTGTGAGCTTTTTACGCAAAATAGTATGGCCTTCGTGATCGACACCATGAAGCTGAAAAACGTCACTTTGCCAGGTCGATACCAAGAGTTGATACTTTCATGTGGACGCTCCTCATTTTTCAGGATGTATTACAACGATCCAGTCTGGTACTTTGATACCGTAAAATCTGGAGCGTCCATCTCATTATCCCTGGAACTCTGCGCCATCCGTTCTGCTCCCGCCTTCGTCGCATCGGCGAGGATCGCAGCCATAAGTGCAGCTTCATCTTCTGCCTGTTCCCCAGTGCGATAATGGGTGAAGCAATCAAGAAAACTGGTCCAGCTATGAACTTCTGCCAGCAAACTGGTAATTCTGATGCGTGGTACCAGCATGTAGAGTTTACGGCTGAGAGCCTTAATTTTGTCGCTCTATTCTTCGCGAATTGGAAACACAGACAACCCTCTGTTGGAAAGTTCTGCATCGGGTATGGCATTCTCCGAAGCAGCTTTTGCTAGCGCTTTCAGTTTTGCGTTGAGTGTGGCGGTTCGCTCAATCCGCCATTCAGTAAAGTTATCCGGAATGGCAAGTCCCATCCGGGATTTTGCCCGCATCTGCTCGAAAACATGGCGCGGAAGAAGGTAGTCCTCAAAACTACGCCAGGCCTGGCTACCATAAACCCATATGTCACCTGTTTTCAGGCATTCCCGCAAATGAACGAATACGGCGACTTCCCACGCCTGCAAATCGGTATTTTATCCTCCATGGCTGATACGCTGTCGCCATTTATGGGACATAAAATCGAGCGGAATTTGTTTGGGTAATTTTCGACCATGATAGAACGCCTGAAAATACCCGATCGCTAACAAAACACTATCATCCTGGCGAAAAGCTCTGAAAGAAAAGCACTGAAAATGAGTCGTCCAAGCTTACGTAATGATTTTTGTCGTCCGATAAGTTCATTCAGTTCAGAACAGTGATGGGAAGATGCCATCGAAGCTGCAGCCTCCATACTGGCAATCAAACCTTCCCAGCCGAGTGATGCTGTTATTACAGATTCAATATCAGCATTACCGTCACGTGCTGCCAGGAGAGCCTGTCCCAGCTTAATATGATCCCGAGCTACGACTTCAAGTACTTCAGCAACTTTCAGACGACGCTCTTTCTGGCTTATCTCTGCTCTGCGCCTCGTGCTGCCAATCAATTTGCAGAACATATCAATTGCCAGATCTGTAATTGCTGCCTGCTTTTCAATAACAAAGGTTACCAGCGTGGCATGACGGCGTTCGGACTCCATTCGTTGTATTTCACGCGCATGTAAAACGCGAGAATCCCGGGCAATAATATCGTAACGGTTTACATTAATCCGTTTACGTTGCTCATTTATGCTTTTGTAACCAACTGTATTTATTGTCATTTATTTTTAGTAAAGCATAGTCCACGTTAACGTGGATCTATTACTGTTACTGATTGCATTAACCAGTTACCATTTGAATGAGTTCGGCAATAGCTTTTTGCAACAGATAACTTACTGATTTATTTCGCTGCTTAACGACATTGCGCAAACAACTGATAAGAGATAAGATTCTATTCCGTGTTCTTATTAAAAATACGATTTGTTGTGCAAAATCTGAATTATATAAACATGAAAGAGTTAACGGATAAAAGTATATACATTTTCAGTGTTATCTAGATGGTTATCCTATTTCTGTTTGTTGGAATAGTTTTTTGTCTTATAGTGATTGGCCTAAGCTCACTCATTATTGACTGTTCGTTTAAGTGAATATAAAATTCATATCAATGCTGTTGATATCAGCATATCTTAAATCAATTAATAGTGGAAAAAAATGTACTTAATCGAATTAAGTGATTCTGATATATATAACATAGTTTCAGATTCAGAATATTTTACCGCCACAGAGGATGGATATTCATCTGCAGATGATTATTTTTCTGCAGATGATTATTTTTCTGCAGATGAGTGTTTTTCTGAGAAACATAATTTATATATGTCGTTGAATTCTGGCTCTGTAAGCTCTGTAAGCTCTGTAAGCTCCAACTCAAAAACGATATCAACGAGAAATCACTCTTATAATAAGAGTAATGTAAAAAAATTAGGTCAGGGGGTTAAAAGCAAATGGAGTTTTGATGAAACTGAACCAAGAAGTAAATATAAACTAAGAAAACATATACCAGTAAATGCATCTGCAATGAGAAACTATTATTTGTGGAGACGTACAGTTCTTGCTGGCCATCACCCTAGAGATGCTGCACATATGATTGGCAGTCAGTTTAGTTTTAAACAAGTCAGACAAAAAAAATGTATTGAACTATTTAGCATCAGACTGAGTGTTGAACACAGAGTTTTTTTCACTATTCATGAAAGAGAACGAATAGTTAAAGTGTTAAATATAGGTGGGCATTCATTTAGTTGATATCTTTATTAACGTAATCATGTTCAATATTGTTTTGTATTTTTACTGATCCTTAACATTAAGTTTTTGTGTGTTTCCTGTTTTATTCAAAGGATTATCATTGCAGCGAGTCCCATATTTCCCCGGTAAGAGCGGTATTTCTTCAGGCGCACAGGAGACTTCAGGCCGAGCTGCTGCATCAGTTTTCGCACCGTTTTGCCACTGAACTTAAGACCTCTTTTCTGAAGTTTACAGTGGATCCGCCGGTCCCCATAACATCCCCGGTGTTCATGGAAGATGGAGGTGGCAGCATATATGAACGATCCTGTTCTTTCTTCAGTTAGGTAATAAAATGGGCAGGTGCAGCGAGATATCCGGTTTCTGATGGGATTTTTTATCCCGAACCATGATGAAATCCGCCAGGCAGGTACCAATCATCCTCTACGGGCTAACTTGCCCTTGTTACCTCTCGGTGTATCCTGCCTGCGGTCTTACCTGCTTTACCATCTTCTGAAGTCACCAGCACCTACCAGGACATTAACTTTTTTCAGCACCTCGTCAGATTGAATGACCTTGTGTCAGGCGAGCTGCCGAGGTTGATCTTCAGTATTGTGTGATAACATTGACCACATGCTCCTTGCTCTTGTTGCCACCATGGCAACAACAATTACATTGTAGTTTTACCTCATGACCATAGCAGCTGAATAATCGGCGAAATGATGAGCGGATGAGCAGACTTCCATGGCAATCAGACAAGATTGAATTCATTGATCAGATATTTCATCATATCTTTTGACAGGTATGGAAATAGTAACTTTTACTAGCATCATTAATTAATAAAAATATATCACATAGTCACTTTCCTTTATTGTATCTTTATAGAAGCAAGAATAAGCAGGAGATTGGCATAATCTTTTGTCAAAGATATAAATTTATATCAGATGTTTTCACTTTTGAAAACATCTGTGCGGTAGCCATGGTATTTAGTCCATATAATTATACTATGTTCATCAATATTATGGTGATAGATTATATCTGTTCTTAATAATAAAAGAACTTAAAAGCTGTTTGTAGGACAGAAAAATGAGTAATACACAACATAAACTTGATAAAACTCGCCCTCCACGCGTACAGATAACGTACGATGTTGAAACCGGAGATGCCGAAACAGCGAAAGAGTTACCCTTGGTCATCGGAGTTTTGGGTGAGTACTCTTCATCAGAAAAACCATTGAGGGAACGAAAATTTATTAGAATAGACAAAGACAATTTTGATGAAGTGATGACGTCAATGAGTCCGAAAGCTCATTTTATGGTTAACAGTGTTATTCCGGGCAATGAGGGACAGTTGAATGTAGAGCTTGTGTTTAAGTGTAAAGACGATTTTTCTCCTGACAATGTGATTCAACAGGTAGATTGTCTTAAAAATTTATCGGAATTGAGGTCTCAACTGTGTGACCTTCGAAATCGGGCTGCAAGTAACGAAAAACTGAAGGAAAAACTACAGGAATTACTGGCGAATACTAATGACAATTCTGAAAATTATGAAAGAAAGGAATGAGCATGACAATTGCATCAACAATAAGGCAGAATGAAACACAGTATGCTACAGATGATTGCCTTGAAGAAATTATAATTAACACCAGAGCAGTAAGACAAGACTCTGAAAAAAAAAGATTCAAATTGCAGATTAATAATTTCCTTGCTGAAGTTGCCAGTGGTTCTCTAGTCATTAACAGTGATTTAATCGGTAGTATTGAAAAGCGAATTGCTGATATTGATAAGTTAATGTCTGAGCAGCTTAGTCTAATTATGCATGCAACTCAGTTTCAGAAAATAGAATCAGCATGGACGGGACTTTATAAACTGGTTCAGGCCAGCGTTACTGAAAATGTAAAATATACGGTGTTACATTGTACAAAAAACGAGTTACTCAGAGATTTTAAATCATCCTCAGATTTTGACCAGTCTGTATTATTTAAAAATATCTATGAAAGCGAGTATGGAACTTTTGGGGGAACACCGTATTCTGCTTTTGTGGGTGACTTCTATTTCGATAATACACCTCAGGATATTGATTTGCTAGAGCATATTTCCCATGTTGCTTCCAGTGCTCATGCCCCTTTTTTGAGTGCTATTGCTCCTGGGATGCTGTCCATGAATTCATTTAGCGAACTACCCTACCCGCGTGATCTGGCAAAATTATTTGAAACAACGGATTATGCCCGGTGGCGTAGTTTCAGACAGACAGAAGACAGTCGTTATGTTGGACTGACTTTGCCACAGTCCCTGGGGCGTGTCCCATATGGTATGAAGAATGTACCTGCTGAGACATTTAATTTTGAAGAGCACATTAGTGAAGACAACTCAGGAAAAGACTATTTGTGGGTAAATACAGCTTTTGAACTTGCCTGCCGGATAGTGGATGCTTTTGAGGAGTATGGCTGGTGCGCAGCAATTCGTGGTGTTGAAGGTGGTGGTTTAGTTAAATCATTGCCGGCCTATAATTATGTATCCCATACAGGTGAGCGACTTTTACAATGTCCGACTGAGGTTGCTATCTCAGACCGGAGGGAAAAAGAACTATCAGAACTCGGATTTATTCCACTAGTTTACTGTAAGGGTACTGATTTTGCAGCATTCTTTGCCGTTCAGTCGGTGAACAAACCTCGGCTATACAATACTGATCAGGCTAATGCAAATGCAAAATTATCCAGCCAACTCCAGTATATATTAGCAACATCACGGTTCGCACATTACCTGAAAGTGATTGTTCGTGACAAAGTGGGAAGTTTTATATCAAAGACAGAATGTCAGACATATCTGCAAAACTGGATCATGCAATATGTTGTGGCATCAGATAATGCCGGACAAGAAACAAAGGCACGTTATCCATTACGTGAAGCGTACATCGAAGTTGTTGAAGTTCCTGGAAGTCCAGGTTCATATCGTGCAATTGCATGGATTAAACCTCATTTTCAGCTTGAGGGTTTAAGTATGTCATTGCGTCTTGTTGCTGACTTACCATCAAGTGTAGGCTAAGATTTTATTATAGGAGTAGTTATGGCTAGTATTGATTATGAGCGAAGCAGCGAATTTGTTAAAATAACAATAGATGACAAGATAATAAAGGGAAACTCAAAAGTTAATAACCGTGATGACTACTTTGATGCATATTGTCCTCACGCATTTCGCGCTTTTGCAGGTATTGATGGTGCTCTTTTTGATGTGTGTAATCTGAAGCTTAAAGTTACTAAACAAATACAAGAGGTTATAGAGAGTTTTTTTAAAAGAGGAGAGAAATCAGTTAAAATAGAAGTTTCACGCAGGGAGTCCACTAAGTCAGGTAGTGACTATTCATCCTTTAAAGTTACTTATGACGGTTGTCGCTTATATGATATATTGTTAACTCATAATGAGAACTCTGAACTATGTCTTGAATTATCATTTAGTCCGGAGGATTCAGTTACAATAGAGATGAATATTCCATCGCCTGATGGTAAGAGTACAGAAAAATTAGGACCAATAACGTATAGTTTACAAAAACAGATACTTGTATAAAAACTGAATGCATTCGTTCCTCCAGTTTTTACGCGATGATAATCCAGGCTCATCGGAAGATAATATGGACTTTACTCCTTCAGATGATCTTAAGTATGAGCTTGGCATGTTATTATCGTCCCGTCCTTCATATCTTGAAACAGATGAACTTCCTTTAGTTAACGGTTCTGTTCTGAATTATGGTATAAAGCCATCAATATATACTGCTGTAGAGCATAGTGACATTGTTAATGGTGAGATATCCTCAAGACTGTTGATTATGCTACAACGTTATGAGCCTCGGTTGAAGAATCCTATTATTGATCATCTTTTCAGTGATTGTAATTATTCTCATTTTTCAATTACCGCCCTGTTTTTTATGGACAAGGTAAAATTCCGCATTAAATGGAATAAAAATTCAGGAGAGATTTCATTGGATGAATAAACTATTATTATATTATCAGAAGGAACTTCTTTTTCTAAAAAGACATGGGGTCGAATTTTCCAGAAGATATCCCAAGATAGCCCGCCGCCTTGGATATAATCAGGGTATATCCGAGGATCCACATATTCAGAGATTAACGGAATCCTTTGCATTTTTAAGCTCTAGAATTCATCAGAGATTAGATGAAGATTTACCTGAGCTAATGGAAGCATTGCTCCGTAATCTTGCTCCACAGTTTTTACACCACTATCCTTCATCATGTATTGTTTCATTTGAACCAGATAAAATTTCCAGTGGAATAACGTCCATTCATAAAATTCCTGCTGGAACTTCGATATATTCTAAACATAATTCTAGAACCATCTGCCAGTTTCGGACTGTATATCCTCTGACAATCGTACCGGCAACGATTAACGAAGCAAAGATTCACTATGATAATTTATCTTCCGTATGGAAAGTAGAGTTAAACTTAAACTTCTTTGATGGAATCGATTGTTCGCTTAATTCTATTAGATTTTATCTAAATGGCCCAACAATGGTTACAGGTATAATATATACATTATTGTGTGACGAAGTCGATAATATCGTTTTACGGAAAAATAATGATGTGTTATATGGTATCAAAACTAATATATCTGGTGCCGGATTTGATGAGAGTGAAGTAACACTACCACGGACGGGAAATGTTTCTTACATACATAATCTAACGCTGGACTATTTTTCGTTTACAGAACGATTTAACTTTATTGATATAAAATTTGACTCCGGTGTTGAGTTATACTCAGGGGATTCTGTCAGAATCGTAATAACATTAAAAAGCAGTGCCGGGAAGTATGAACCTGAAAAGATAGAAAAGAATGTTTCTGAAGAACTCTTTAGAGTAAACTGTTCTCCCGTTGTTAATCTCTTCGAAAAAAAAACAGAACCATTACGATTATCGGACAGTCAAGATGAGTATCAGGTAAATGCAGATTTATATTCCCGTGATGATGTCTTAATCTGGGATATAAATAAAGTAACATTGCATAGATATGAAGATGCTTTAGTCAAGCAGTTCTCATTGAGAAATTTGTTTGGACTTGAACATTCTGTAACTCAACAATCATGCAATATATTCTGGTATAGTTCACGTTATCGCATGTCTTCTGAAAAAAGAAACTCTGAGGAAAATGTATATGTTCGTCTGAGCGATGATGGTGGAGAACAGTCACGTATTATGACAGGAGATGTCCTTTCAATTGATGCAATATGTACAAATGGCGATATTCCATCATCAATTAATAATGGTGCCCCTGATGGTGACTTTGATTGTGATATAGATATTGCTCACCTGCGAGTAACAGCGCTGAACCGCCCATCAAAAATGTTGCCGGCAATGACATTAAGAGGAATGAATTGGAGAATTATCTCTCATTTATCTCTTAACTTTATCTTGCTTGGTGGTACCGATGGAGCAATGAAACTGAGAGAAATGTTGTCGATATATAACTACAACAATAATCAGTCAATATCAGTATTTATTGGATGGATCAAAGAATTACAGATCACACCTGTTTCATCCCGTTTACCCGGCATATATCCGCCTGTAACCGCTCGTGGAATTGACATTACCATTATTCTTTCAAAGGATGCAGATATGCACCCTGAATATTTCATATTTTGTTCTTTCCTTGATCATTTTCTTGGACTTCATGCTCCTGTGAATAGCTTTACTCGCATGATTACCGTCATTGAGCATGAAGAACACACTCGTCGCACATGGCCGATAAGAGCAGGAAAGTTAACATGGCTGTAATTAATAACAGAAGTAAATTCAGTTTTTTCAATAAAGTTCGTGTGTTATTGAAAAAAGTTCTAAAGCCAGAAGAAAGCGTTGACTACGTTGTTGATGAACATTTCAGATTTGCATCAAGTCTATCTCTAGATGCACCTGATGGTCAGATAGAGAATCTGTATCACGATGAGAAGGACGGGAAGTATCACCTCACATTATTCGATAATGGATTAACCGGAGCAGCGGGGGTTCTTCCTGCCGCATATACAGAATGGCTTATTGAAAGAAAATTACGTTATAATGACGATGCTCCTAAAGCATTTATGAATATGTTTGATCATAGAATGTATTGTCTGTCCTATCTCGCATGGCAAAAAATGCACCTGTCAGGAAATGAAAACAGAAGAGATAATAATGTTCTTAACAATGTTCTTCTGTCTTTAGGCGGAATCACTCCTCAGACAATAAGTGTGACAGGTCTGGCATACACGGCATTCTATTCGCAATCAGTCAGATCCCTAATCGGACTTGAACAGTTACTCTCGTCAATATATCAAATCAGGGTGTCCATTAATCCTTTTCGTGGCACTCTTGAAAATACAGAGCCCAATGAACAGGGCGTCCTGGGTCATTGCCAGTATACTCTGGGGGAAGGTCCAGTCATCGGTAATGCTCGCTGGGTGGTTGATTCACATTTTGATGTTGTATTGGGACCTGTAGACTATAAAAAAGCGCTGAAGTTTATGCTGGAAAAGGATTTGCACTATGTTATCAGACAACAAATAAAATCATATATAGGTGATGCTCTTAAATTTAAATTATATGTGAAAATTTATCCCCGCAAGAATGATAATCAGCTGAATATGAACAATAAACTTGGTTTTAACCTATCACTCGGCTCTGGAATAGAAGACCATAAGGAGCGGTGCTTTTGTATATTTTGATGAGTATATATTATGGCTAAACCTATATCTAACGATCATTATAAATTCCAAGATAAACATTTTATCCGTCTGCATGGTTGTAGCGTATCGTTATTTCCAATTGAAATTAAAGGTGGAGAAGCAATATCTGATATATATACTTATGAAATAAAGTGTTTTAGTAGGACCGATCATAACTCTCTGGATATGTTACACGGTACGCATCTGAGTTGTGAGATTGGAGAACAACACAATTCGTTACCTTCACGGTTTATTCATGGTGTAGTCACAAAAATAAAATATAATTATGATAATAGCATGCTGTATACCTGCATTATTGTGTTACAGCCAGAAATAGCTGAGTTGGCATATAGTAGACGAACAAGAGTATGGTCAAATATAAAACCATCAGATATTGTAAGAACAATTTTAAAAGACAGTTTATTTAAACCTCCACAAGTAATGCTATATAAAGAACAGAATTTTCTGGAGTATAAGATTCAGTACCAAGAGTCTGATCTGGCTTTTATTAATAGAGTTTTGTCTGAGGCTGGTATTTACTATTTCTTTGTTCACAATAAAGACCAGCATATTATGACTTTAGCAGATAATCCTGCGTCTCATCCTAAAGCACCTTATGATAAACTGGAACACTTACCTGGTGAAAATCTAAAGGAATCGCATCACGGATACATCAGTGAATGGTCTTTCACAGAAAGTCTTAAATACCCTGCTGTAACACTAACAGGTTATAATGAAAGTAATGTCAATGAAATCACTATAAAATCTGAAAGTAAGGTGACTGATGTTAAATCCAGTAAGGGAATTTATGAAGACATTATCCCTGAAGGAAAACGTGAGTTGATAAAAGAACGTTCTGAAGTGCTGATGGCATCATGTGATAGTGAACTAAAAATCTGGTCTGGAAAAACAAATTCATGGTGGTTGTCATGCGGAGAGCGTTTCAGTCTGGACAAACAGGATTACAGAATCACTTCGTTATATCTCAATGCTGTCAACAACGATACTGAGCATGCTGGATCTTGTTATTGTAATTTGTGTGCTTCAGATAATAAAAGTTCGCTTAATATCAAAGGAAAATTCACTCCCCCGGTTATCCCCGGTGTTTTACTTGCCAGAGTGGTTGGTCCTGACTCAGAAGAATATTATACAGATGAAAACGGGCGTGTAAAAATCAGCTTTCTCTGGGGGGAAAAGTCAACGTCGGGCACGGATAAAACATCCTGCTGGGTCCGAGTATCTCAGATATGGTCCGGGGACGGTTTCGGTAGTCAGTTTATTCCTCGTATTGGCAGTGAGGTTCTGGTTAGTTTTATACAGGGTAACCCTGACTATCCAGTTATCGTTGGTACAGTGTATAACGGTCAGAATAAAGCGCCTTTTTCTCTTCCTGAGAATAATTGTAAGTCTGGATTTGTCACCCGTAGTGTTAAGAATGGTAAAAAGGGAGAAGGACATAAACTGGTTTTTGATGATAAGAAAAACGATGAAAAAATCATATTAACTTCTTCTGGTGATTATCTCCTTACAGTAAAGAAGAATATGATCGAAAATATTAATCACACCATGTCATTAACTATTGCTGAAGGGCGTGATTCTGAAATAAAAAGAGGAAATGACAGGCTTATTCTTAAAGAAGGCGACCTGCATAATGATGTACATGGTAATATTGATATAAAGGTTTCAGATGGAAATTATAGTCTCAAGGTTACAGGTGGAAGTGGTAGTCTTATCATCGATAAAAATCTTACACTTGAGTCAACTAAATCAATAAGAATAAAAGTGGGTGTAAATGAGATAACTATATCCACATCAGGGATAAGTGTAAAAGCCGCTAAAATTGCCATAGAAGGGCAGGCCTCAGCAGAGGTTAAAGCAGCCACGCTTAAGCTTGAAGGTCAGGCGGTATCTGAAGTAAAAGGTACTATGTTGACGCTTCAGGGCTCAGCAATGACACAGATAAAAGGTGGAATTGTGAATATTGGATAAAGGATTCCGTATGACAGAGGCTAAAAATAACACTGTTTTGGAAATGAATAAAACGGTTGAGCAAATGCTGGCACAAGGACAATGGCAGGAAGCGATTGAGTTCTGGATTAATAAAACTGACTCGTTAACATTAATCAAATGGCTGGCACAGTTTATCTCCCAGTCATCTTCTGAAGAAGATTTAGTACTTTTACAATCCATTGTTAAATGGAAGGAAGGTGATGATGAACAACGCTGGGAAATATTTAATAACTCTGAGTCAGCTGGTTTTTCCACTCAGACTGGTGCCCTTGGGTTATCATTATTTATATCACAGGGAAGTTTAAGTCCGGCCCCATATGATCCAGTCTATGCACCGTCGTTTTCAGAAAAAAAAATTATTTATGGAGTCTTAATAGCTCAGTTGTGTAAATCTCATGATACACCTGATGAGAGTGTATTTTTTCTTTTTCAGCATTGGTGTAATAGTTAACCCTAGGAGGGTATATGCCCCAACCAGCGGCAAGAGTTACTGATATGCATGTATGTCCTATGGTGACGCCAGGTTTGCCGCCTGTTCCCCATGTAGGGGGACCATTGTTACCACCAGGCGCTCTGTCTGTACTCATAGGCGGAATACCGGCAGCGACATTTGGTACCCAGGCACTTTGTACCGGAGCAATGGATGCCGTCATTCTGGGAAGTTTTAAAGTTTTTATATGCGGCAAACCAGCAGCACGGATGGGTGATAACTGTGCTCATGGGGGGGCAATTGTCAGCGGATATCCTCAGGTATTAATGGGGTGAAAAATGAACAAATTCGAGACGGATACATTACTGCTTCCTGTTATAGGAGAATCGCCGGCAGGTGAAAATATTGAGTATGATCTGGTGTATAGCGAAATACGGGAAGCAAGACAAAATGATCCTGACTATATGTCCCAGGGAGAATGGGCTGTCAGTGAACCTCGCAGAGCTGACTGGAGAAAAGTAAGAAAATTATGTGAGGTTACTTTACGAAATAAGAGCAAAGACCTGCAGATTAGTTGCTGGTATGTGGAGTCCTTGACGCATTTGTATGCACTGGAAGGAATGTACTGCGGGCTGGAATATCTGGCTAAATTTATTTCCCAGTACTGGACTACATGCTGGCCATCGACGGAAGAAGGCCAAGAAATACGTTATAGTAAACTAGTCCGTCTTGATATGGACTTATCAAACTATCTTAAAACATATCCTCTTCTTGAGGATAAAGAAATCACACTTTCTGAATGGTATAAAGCGCTGGCGTTTGAGCATAGCGCAAGCTTATCAGAAAAGGGAAAAGAAAAATTAATAGAAAGCGAAGGCAATCATTCTGTTGAATCGTTCAAGAAATCTGTAGGTAAATATAATACACGTAAGATTAATGAGCAATTCCTTCAGTTCTCTGATTTGCCGGACAAAATTGATGAGATTGAATCTTTTTACTTCTTTCATACGCATGAAGACATACATCACATTTTTGTAAAAACCAGACATACTATCAGTGAAATAACTGAGTTACTGAGCCGTTTTTTACCGCAAGACGTACAGGATAACAATACAGTTTCATCGTTATCAATTGACCCCGGTAGTAGGGAAACAACGAAGGTGTTGACACCGGCTGAACAACAGGAGTTTTATGCTTCCTTAACATCCTCAATAGATAAAGAAATGTCAAGGGAGAAAGCAATAGAACAATTGGAGGAAATAGCTATTTTTTTCAGACAATCTGAACCCACCAGTCCTGTACCTTATCTTCTTGAGAGAGCAGTACGTTGGTCAAAAATGACTATGTCAGAATGGCTTGAGGAACTACTTAAAGATAATGACTCTGTAGAACAAATAAATCGTGTTTTAAAAGGATGAAAATTAATGACTGTTAAGGAGTTGCTACTGATAACTATAGTATTACCTTTTTTCATTACTGCCTGTTCTGATAAGTATTCTGAGCAGGATAAGATTCAGGCTATTAAAAATGTTGATACCCCATTTGGCGCTGGTATGCTAACTTTTCAGATATCATCTGACACACAATTAAACTCCCTTAACGAGATATCAAATAGCTGCGCATTATTATTTTTACAGGCCTCAGGTAAGAAAATATTGCAAGACTTAATGAATAACCCTGTATTAATTAAACAGTTTTTCAGCGGATCTGGTAAAGCTGATGGTATTCTTAAAGTTGATAAGTATATAGCAATGCCGGGACAAGATATAACACTACATATAGACAGAAGTGAGGGGGCTAGATATATTGGTGTTATTGCCGGATATTATCCATTTCCCGGGAAACAACATATGTTGCTTTTAGATATTCCCGTTGATGTTGTTGAGGACGGTTGGTGGAAAAAATCATTACATGCATCACTCTCACCTCTTTATGAAAAGATATCGATGGGTAAAGAAAGTATAAGTATAAAATAATTGTACAGGTATTACAGCATGCAAGATGTAGAACAACTTGTTTATTGGTATTCGGGGCTTTATTTACAACCTCAACACTTTCAGTCCATTGATTTGCATCATAGTTTCATGCTTGCCAGAACCAGGCAGTTATCACAACCCCATTATCAGGGGTACTATGAATGTCGTATAAATGAGGATCTTCTGAAAGAAGATACTGTCAGAATTGAAAAAATAAAAGCAGTATTATCTTCTGGGTATTATATCGAGTATCCAGGGAACTGTGTGGTGCAGGATAAGTGCCTTACAAATCTCCGGGGTACAGATACCAGCATCGTGAATTTGTGGCTTGCTCTTAAGCGATTTAATTCCGCCCATAAAAATGTATCCAGTGCTAATGATAAACGAGGTTCTACCAGATGGGTAAGTTCAGATGATGAAAGTAACATGCGTAATGTTTATCATGACAGCCAGGATACTGATATCACAAGAATAAGATATGATATTCAGATCATTACAGATGAGGAAAAAAATAATACTACAAACATGGAATACTTACCTCTTACAAGGATTATTCATAACAACAATACATTGTGTATTGATAATGAATGCTCATTTCCAGCAATGAGGTTATCAGCGAATAGCAAACTTAGAGATAGGATCGCAGAGATTTATTCTGATATTGAATTCTACAAAAATAAACTTAAAGCATACAGATATACAGAACGAACAGTATCCGATGGACATCTTTATGACCTTTTGATTCTGTGTGCTATAAACAAAATATTACCACTTCTATCTTCATTTATTAAGGAAGATGCAGTTCACCCATGGTTGTATTATATAGCATTATGTCAGTTTGCAGGGGAAATATCTGCATATCAAAATTCTGTATTTTCAGATACCAGAATCGTTGATTTGTCATACAATCATTATGATCAGATTTCATGTTTCAGTAATCTCCAGTATTATATTAAAACAATGCTAGATAATTTATGCAGAGATAAAATCTTCAGTTTTGAATTTAAAAAAACAACAACAGATACATTAGTCTGTGATTTTGATGATTACAGTTCAATAAATAATTCAGATCACTATATTAAATTAACTTCAGACACCTTCAAAGAGAGTAATTTAATTGCATTGCCAGAGATTAAGATTGCTCCATCCGAACATATAGATCTGATAATTCAACATGCACTTCCTGGCATTAATTTTACAGTGATGGATGTCGTTACATCTGAGTTACAGGTAAGAGAAAATATAATCTGGTTAAAGATCGATAAACATTCAGAGTTATGGAAGTTAGCTCAGGCCCAAAAAAGTGTTTCATTTTATTGGTCGTGTAGCCCTGATGATTTACTGGTAGAGTTAGTATTATCGCAGGAAAAAATATGCAGTAAGCTGTTTTCTGGCTGACAGATATGTCCATCCAGTAGCGGGCATATAACGATTCATCCACTGTCAGAGCCTGAAACATGCCTTTCTCCGGAAGTGGAATCTAGGGCTCAGTACAACATCTGTTAGGCGCTACAGGGAAAGCGGGTGCAAGAAAAGAGAATGCCAGAATGTTTGTGAACACGATGAAGGAAGGTGCATTGCATTCATTCCATAACAATATATAAGAACCGTATTGCTGACTCTGCAATGGTTCGAACATAAATGAGAACCTTCCGCATAGTACCTCGGGATGCCGTTCACCTGGAGAATATCATCGCCAGTGGACAAATTTCAATTACAGTTTATCGTTTCCAGGGACAAAACATGTTATATGAATATTTATGCTTTGGAGGTACTGGTGAATATCGTTGAATGTTATATGCCAGTATTTAAACTCATATCATCTATTAAAGTCTTTCCAGAAGGATATGGTGACTACGACAGTACCAGAAGGCATATAATTGATACTGTTGAAGATGTTGTTCGCAATAGTGAAAAAATATCTTTAAGTGACAGCGAACTTGATGCGGCATTTTATTCAATAGTTGTTATGCTTGATGAGGTTATATTGTGTTCTGAACTTCCTTACAGAAAAGAATGGCGAGATAATCTTTTGCAGATTAAATATTTTGGACATTCCACAGGCGGTGTTGAGTTTTTTAACATGCTTAATAAAGTCATCGAATCCGGAAGTCAGGTTGGATGGGTTTTTCTCTTATGTCTCTTACTTGGATTTAGGGGTAAATATTCTGTAAGCAATGATGATGAAGTCAATGATTATATATCAAGACTTAAGAAACAATGCGGATCAAATCTTCTTACTGAAGAAAAAAAGAAGATTACACTTAAACAAAGAAAGAATAAACCATCGTGGTTTAATTTCTATTTATCACTCTCGGGTATCATTATTGTTTATTTTGTATTGCTGCTTGTGATGTATGTGAGATGATCTCTTATGCTTAAGAAGATATTTTCATTATTTCTCTGGATTTCTATTTCTGTTTTCGTTTTATTTGTTTGCTATGTCATTGGGGTATTCAGGAATTGGACAGATACGACAACTGTACTTTACTGGATTTTTGTAATTCTGGTTACCCTCTCTCTGAAATTGCTTGTCGATTGTATCTATAATTACTTTCATTCAGGAAACTACAAAAAGTTACTGAGGTTATTTCCTGGCAAAAAGAGAACATTAACGATTGATTCATATTTTAAGAAAGGCCTAAGTATCATAAGTAGAAAAGGAAGAGGCGTGGTCCCTTGGTTTTTACTTACTGGTGATTCAATACAGAACACTTCCCTGCTTAAGGATATTAATCTACCAGTCTTTCACAATGATGAGTTAAATGGTATTTCCCAACAGCTCAGAACAATTCGTTGGTGGTTTTTCAGAGATTTAAGCGTACTGGAATTATCAGGTAAGATATATGACACTCCGGGAGTGCTGAACTCTGTAATAAGTTTTTTATCAGCACGTAAATGCCAAAAACAACCACCTAATGGCGTTGTTCTGGTCATTCCGGTTGATAAGCTACTTGGTCATGATAACACCTGTATTCAGAAGTTATCCCAAAAAACAAGAAATTTTATAGAACAACTGTCGTCAAACTTACATCATAATATTCCGGTCTTTTTGGTTATAAGTGGATGTGAGCACATCCGTGGATATTCAGCGCTGGCACAAAAAACGCGTCAAAAAAATGATAAATGGCATCCGATATTCTGGGCAACCAATAAATCAGAAATAAATGCATCTGAATATGACTCATCATATATATTGTCATCATTAAAATCTAATATCACGACAACAATATGCCATGTACTTGATGATGCATTGAGTGATCAGGAAAAAAACGAGATCCTGTTGCTCCCTGATAAATTGGATGATCTAAAGCATTCATTGGATGTGTTTATTTCCTCATTCTGTATCGATAATGTGTTTTTTTCTCAGACAGAACTCTCCGGAGTCTGTTTATCTGGTGAACTCGTGTCGGGTAAAGATAAAAGTTGTTCTTTTCCTGATGTGTTAATTTCCGGAATACTGCCACAAATACAGAAATCAGAAGTTATTCGTGCTAATAAACGAAGAATAAAAATATCATTTAGAACAGTTATAGTCATGAATGTACTGTGCTTTATTGGATATAGTGCATATTGTTCATATAACATATATGATGTCAGACAAGGTCCTGTTGATACCAGCCCTGAATTTCTGACTGAACAAATATTAAAATATGAAGATAAAGTCAGATCCAATATACTGTATTTACCCTTTAAACCTGCATTGAACAATAAATATCTATTTTTCAGAGAGTCTCTTTATAAAAGCACCAGATTTGATACCAGTCCTGTTTCATGGCGCGTTGCTGAATATAAGAAAAATTTCATGTCAGCCTCCCCAGCAGGAAAACGTGAATTGATTCTGTCGCTTTCCTCATCGCTCATCAGTTGGGATAAAATGATTAAGGATAAATCACTTAGTGACTTAACAATATCTCCAGGTATTCATGAATCAATAAAAACAATCAGACCTTATGACAAGATATCACCCATAGTTTCGCTTGCTATAGAAAGAGATGAGATACAAAAAAACAATGGAAGTAAAAATATTGATGTGTTCAGAAAACTCCTGACCGAGTTTATTCAGAGTGACCCATCTTATTCATGGTTTGTTTCTGAAGATGTTAATATTCCAGCTGTAAGAGTTACGGATTTTTGGGAAGATGAAAACGCTTCAGTCAGTCTTTCTGGTATATGGACTCAGGAGGGACAGAATAAACTTCATCACTGGTATGAAAATATCAAAGAGGCATATGGACATGATACGCTTCCTGACGCGTTTTCATCTTTTGTGCAGTACCTTGATGAAAGTCGCCAGGAGCATTTCAGACAGTTCATTATGGCTGTCGCAAGAGAGCGTAAAGATTCACATACAGGTTTAATAAGTCCGCTTCAACTGACTAATATTATACAGAATCGTTCATCTGAGCATAAATTTTTTAAGTTTATAGATGATGAACTACACAATATACCAGCAAGTTCGGCGCAGGACTGGCTTTCTGATTTCAGGCTGCTTTATCGTATGTTTTCACTTAAAGTGGATAACGGAATGAAGCGTCAGATAGAGCAATTTGACCTCATGTCACGTATATACCTGATTTCTTTTTTTAATAACAGTCAAATGAACAGGACAATGGATCACCTTACAGCATGGAGAGAGTGGCAAAATGTATTACGTAATGCTGTGAGTTCTGAGTTACATACAGCATCATCAGTTGAACTTCTCCGTAATGCCATGCATTCAGACCCAAAAAATAAGCTAGTAATATTATTTAATGAGTTTGAAAAGGTTCGTTCATTCATTAATAATGATAATACAGATCCAGTGATTGATTCTGTATGGGACATTTATGAACGGCAAAACTATCAACTTCTCGACCATGCTGTCACTTATACGGGGTGTTGGGTCGATGAACAATGGCAGAATTCTGTGTTAAACCATTTAAATTCAGATAAACACAATTTCAGTCATTCTGAAATGCAAGGTAAAATATATAAAAAAATTATTGGTTTTTTAAAAGGTCCTGCTAACGGAGTTTTAGCGCTTGATGCAGAAGGTGCCAGAGCATTGTCTTTCAGAGAAAGAAGTATACCATTTTCCCCTTCATTCACTAGTTTTATCAATGACATTGTTTCTCCGGATGATTTGCTTGACGTTCAGCTCAGAGACCGAACGCAAAACAAGGATGAGTTAATAAATGTACATGGACAATTAGACGTACTAAATCAGACCCTGCAAAAGGTTGAATCACAGCCTTACAATATGACGATAAGTAGTGCACCAGCAACAATTTCAGGTCATCATAGCGTTAAACCAACAGGTACAACTCTGACTCTTGAGTGCAAAACAGGTAATAGCAGTATACGAAGTATGAATTTTGCCGATTCAGGTCTTTTTACCTGGTATCCAGGAAGCTGTCATTCTGTCAGTATTGATATTGCGTTCCCTGAGTTTTCTACCACCTATAAATTTACAGGTGAAACAGCATGGATTGATTTTATCAACAAGTTTTCGGACGGTGAGGATGAGTTAATGACAAAGGATTTTTCTCCGGAATCAAGAAGTTTTCTTGATTCAATGGGGATAAAAGGTATTCTCGTCCGTTACAAACTGAGTGATACAGGCGATATAAGTCAGGCATATATCGAATGGGCACAGTTAAAACAGGAAAAGGTTAAACTTGAAAACTTGCAAATTAGTCTGAGTAATAAACTGCTTACCACACATAGCTGGGAGAAAAGTGGCTGGATTTCCAGGTTGCCTGGCAATATAACAATATGTCCAGCAGTACAGGAGTGAAAAATGAGTACTTACCTGAAGCCAATAATTAATAAGTTAACTCCAGAAAGCCGAAGCACCCTGGATTCTGCTATTAACTACGCAATCTCGAGATCACACCATGAAGTCGATTGCTTGCATTTACTATGGGCGTTATTACAGGAACATAAGAATATAACAGAAAAGTTTTATGGGCTGCCTTTATTTGATCCTGATAGCATTCTTAATGCTATTGAAAGTGAACTCATCCATATCAAAATAGTGCAACAATCCTCACCTATATTTTCTGAGTCAATGCAGATTCTACTGGAAAAAACATGGATACATGCTAGTATAAAATGGCAAAGCGATCATATAGATATCCCTGTTCTTCTGACCACTCTGATTAACATCAGAGATTCAATACTTCCTTACAATGTGGCTAATACGTTATATTGTGATGTGGATACGGCAGAGAAGTTACTTATCTCTTTTTCAGGCAATGCCGAGCATTCTGCTTCTCATAGTTCCAGAGATAACGCTCTGCATGGATGTATTAGTAAATATACTGAAAGTTTCTCTCTACTGGCAGAAACAGGGAAATTAGATCCGATTACTGGCAGAGAGAAGGAAATCAGACAACTTATCGACATTTTGCTTCGTCGCAGACAGAATAATCCAATACTGGCTGGTGAACCGGGAGTTGGGAAAAGTAGTATTGTAGAAGGTTTAGCACTGCAAATTGCATCCGGCCGTGTACCTGACGCACTGAAGAACGTTAAGATTTTTGCACTTGATATGAGCGCTTTGCTTGCGGGGGCCAACGTCAGAGGGGAATTTGAAAATCGCTTAAAATCTCTGTTAACCGAACTTCATTCTTTGGACGGTACAGCTATTTTGTTTATTGATGAGGCCCATTCTCTTATCGGTGCAGGAGGACTTCCGGGACAAACTGATGCAGCGAATTTACTTAAGCCTGCTCTTGCTCGTGGGGAATTGCGCATCATAGCCGCAACGACATGGGGAGAATATAAAAGGTATTTTGAGAAGGACGGTGCATTAGCCCGGCGTTTTCAGATAGTAAAAGTGACAGAGCCTAATCAGGATGTCACTGCAGGGATGCTACGCTCTCTTTTGCCTATGATGGAAAAGCACCATAATGTCTCTATCAAGGAAGAAGCAATAGTTGCAGCGGTACATTTATCAGACCGTTATCTGCATGGGCGTTACCAGCCAGATAAATCTGCAAGTCTGTTAGATACAGCCTGCTCACGGGTTGCTTTATCTCAGTCCACATTACCTGGTGCCATTCAGGATATTGAAGCCTTATTAGCAAGACATCAGGGAGAACTTGCGCTGCTGACACAGGAAAAGTCCAACATTCTACGTCAGAAAATACTTGTAAATAAAATTACTCAACTTGAGAAGAATCTTGATCAACTGAAATCAGCATGGCGTCATCAAAGCGAACTGGTTGCAATGATACAAAATACAGATGATATTTCATCAAAGGATATGTACAGAAAAGAACTGGAAAGTGCATATAAGAAAGACGGCCCTATGGTTTTTGAATGTGTAGATAAGAACTGTATTGCTGATGTCATTTCTGGGTGGACTGGTGTTCCACTAGGAATATGCCTTGATAGTGAGCAACAAAAAACATCCAGTCTGTTAAGATGTCTGGAACAGCGAGTTTTAGGTCAACGATATGCTATGTCTGCTATAGCATCACAAATTCTTATTAGCCGGGCAGATCTTAAAGATCCTGTAAAACCAGATGGGGTATTTTTACTAGCAGGCCCTTCTGGCACCGGTAAAACGGAAACAGCCAGGGCGCTGGCCGAGCTTGTTTATGGGGACGAGAATAAACTCATCACAATCAATATGACTGAATTTCAGGAGGCTCACACGGTTTCCACTCTGAAGGGAGCTCCTCCAGGATATGTCGGTTTTGGTCAGGGAGGGACTCTTACAGAAAGAGTAAGTCATAATCCATATAGCATCATTCTTCTTGATGAGATTGAAAAAGCACATCCGGATGTTCTGCAGTTCTTTTTTCAGATATTTGACTCTGGTATTATCGAGGATTCTGAAGGTAAGATGATATCTTTCAGAGATTGTCTCATAATAATGACATCGAACCTTGCTAGTGAAAAAATCATAAGTGTATGGAATGATGGTGAAAAAAATAATGAAAAAATAAAAGAAATGCTTCTTCCTTTATTTAATGCGCATTTTGGGGCAGCATTTATGGGAAGAGCTAACTTAATTCCGTTCACACCGTTGCATACCAAAACTCTTAGAGATATCGCACTCATCAAAATTGATAAGATCTGCCAACGTTTTGAACAGGCATCTGATCAGATGTATAAAATAGATTACACTGATTCTTTAATTGAGTGGATTACACATCATTGTCAATGTGACAAGTCTGGTGCAAGGGATATAGATGCAATACTTAACAGAACGGTTCTTCCTGTCCTTGCTAGATGTTTGATTGACTCCGAAGATAATAAAACAACAAAAAAAATAAGGATGTCAGTAAGAAAAAACAACATTACATTATGTAATTTGTAATTCACCTATTTTGATTTTTCCTGTAAGGAAGTCAAATTAAGTCAAAAATATCTGGTTCACACATGGCGATGTGCCGGGTGTGGCGCGTAGCACCGTAACTGGAACAGTTATTCAACTGCGGTGCCTGAAGTGCAACCCGAAGGTGAAAGTCCTTCGCATACCCGGTACGGAGAAATGTTAGCAGAAGGTTAGGGGTTCAAAGTAAAATCTGTAGAAAACCTGATACAAAATACTCGTCTGACGAACAGGAAGAGATTAAGCAACTGTCTTGAACGTAAAAATCATGGAGCAACATGATGGTACGATTCATTCCATTCTTCGTGCTTTCTGAGCATTGCGTTCAGGATAGTCAGCAACTTGCGCATACAGGCAACCAGCGCCACTTTTTTGGCTTTTCCGGCTGCAAGCAGACGCATGTAAAACGCCTTTATCCCGGATTAAACCGGGTTGCCGCAAGAGCAGCCATGTACGGGGCAGCTCTTGCCCCCGCTCGACTGCCAAAAATGGTTCGTCGACCGCGCATGGTTCCCGAGTCCCGGTTTACCGGAGCAACACCTATAAGTGCACTGATTTCACGTCTCGGGAGGTTGCCCAGTTCTGGTACTTCTGCCAGCAATGCAGCAGCCGTCATGGTGCCAACACCTTTGATGCTACTCAGACGTTCAGTAAGCTCTTTAAAATGACTCTGAATGTGCCTGTTCATATCTTCATCGATCCGGACAAGTTCATTCTCCAGAGCCTGGAGATGATATTAATGCTTTTTCTTGCGGATGTGCAGGATGCAGACGGTTACGCTCAGCCACCAACATGGTAATCAACTGGCGTCTGCGTACCACCATTGCAGCAAGCACCTGACGTTCGGCATCCGGCAGAGCCCGAATAAAGCGTTCCCGTTCCGGATGGCGATTAATGACTTCAGCCATCTGAGCAAGCACTCTGGCGTCAATGCGGTCAGTCTTTGCCAGGTATCCCATTGCACGGGCAAAGTCTCTGGTAGTAGCAATGTCCAGTGTCGCTTTGGAAACATCAATTCCCACACAGAGTGGATTTGGCAGACTCATGATTACCCATCCTTGCAAATGCGTTATGGAGTACGGACAACTGTTCGGGTTTCAGATGAGTGGCTCAGTGTATGCGCCAAACGCTTAATCATGGGCTATAAACCTAGGAGACAACAGGCTGCATACACATTGCCAAATCTAATCGCTGTTATATTAACCAATTTTCAAGATACAAGGTGATCGAGTTAAGATGGTATACATTCCAATACTCACACTGTGACGAAAAAATGTCAGTGCCAACTGCACGGGTTAATATAATAAAGTGGTCCAGGAAATCGTCCGCATTCCCAAAACGGTCAACAATCTTGGCGTTAACAGAACCGGCAGGCACAAGCAGAAAAACCTCGTGTATTACTCCCGGTAACTCAGCCTGTTTACCACCTAAGTCTTGAGGTGGACAGGAACAGGCCGACAGAAGTCAGTCGACATCGTAGTAATGCGCAAACAGGTTGTACTAAGGACAGGACATAATTTTAACCGTGACTACGACATCTGAACCCAATGATGACGGATGAAGCACAAGTGCAAGCAACTGGGGTTATTGTCAGCAGCAAAGAAGGCGGGCTATTCAGCCGTAAGAACGGTATTGCATAATGTTTCCTTACTGATCTCTCATTACAATGAGGACCATATTCATGGCGTCTGCATTGGCGAACAGATGCAAGTGATTTAATAACAATGACTTAAGAAAATGGATAAAAATTTTATACTAGATCTTACTGTAAATACTACTGACCCCAAAAATAATAAAGAATTTCTTTGGCTTAGTTATAGTATGAATCACTTAAGACCGATAAAATATGAAAAATCATATTGGATGACATTGGAAAAAAGATGTCTATCTTTATTCAGGGAAAACGGATATGACCTTCAGACCGGAGCATGGTTCTGTCTTATTTCCGCTCATCTATATAGCTGGGAAGGACTAGCGATTTCCTCATGGAAATTTGCTGATTCATTTGTTAAACATAGAAAATGTTGGCCTCAGGCTACGGCCACTCAAATGCGAATTAACATTCTTGCCTGGTATATTAAAAATGTTATTCCTGCCATACAGACTTTGCCTGATGATGAAAAAACTCACTCCTCATTAACTTTACTGGAGGATGCATTAACATTATTGACGGAACTTGAGTATAATCTTCTTTCCGGAAAATGTTCTGTTCTTTCAGCCATGCTAGCTGAACTCAAGAGACAAGAAAGTGATAATTCTGAGCATCATGACTCTGAAATCCCTGATGCAGAAAAGGGGCAACTTTTTAGCAGGAGTTTATCCCCGCCAGTTGACTCAAATGATAGCACAGAACAAAAGTATAATACTTTGGTAAATAACCGTAAAAGAAAACGCATACATTATAACGTCATTCCATTTATATCAGGTGTTTTAATAACTATTTTTATAAATTGTTTAGGAAAGCCGGAAACAGCACTGAAGCTCAGGAGCATCATACCAGATAGTATTCTTACTGAAGTAATTATGACTTTTTCAGGATGTTCAGGATTCACACCTGATACAACAGACGCCTGGTCTCAGCTCAGCAGGAAAATTGATGACTTTACAGAAACACTGAATACAATTGAAAATAATGGAGGTTATATTACCATATCTAAGTTAAAAACGATTGCTTATGATATGAAAAATACTTTCCTTGAGTATGAAACTCCGGTGAATATAAGAATATCAAAATTAAATAATAATATGAATATGGATAAAAATGATATTAACAGAGAAATTGAAATAATACAGCATCATATTAATAAGTTCAACTGTGAGATTAGTGAATTAAAAATTAGAAATCGCAGTATAAAGATGTAGTCTCATACTGTAATTTAATATAGATATAGTTATTTTAATGTGTGGCGGTAATTTATGGACTTTATGTATAGAGTAGATATGAAACACCAGTGGCGTCCGGGGATAGGTGGATTTGTTGATCTGAACTGTGGTTGGTATTGTCAGGATGCTTTACTGAACTGGTATTGTAATAAAAACAATCTGTCCTATCCTTTATTAAAGGATAAGGCAAAACGGAGCCGATTAAGTTATGGTTTTTCCCCTGAGGATAGTTTTTGTCATAGAATTTTTCTCCCTAGAAATATTGAGTATTACAAATACGCCCTCTTAAAATATGGGCCTATTATAGCCTCTGGTAAAATAGGTATGGCTGACTTTGGATTTTTAGGGGGGGTCAATCATTATGTTTTAATTACTTCAGTAAATATCAAACATAGTAAAATAACAATACAAGATCCATTAAATTTCAATTGGGGGAGACTTGGGTATTCAAATTATAGTATATATGATTTTTACAGGACCACAGATAAAATAAATGAAACACTGGTTATTAATAAATATAAGGTCAGTCTATTTTTTGGTGGTTAAAACACCGCTACGTATATATAGTTTGTTAAGAATGTTGTATTGATATGAAACTTTCTTTGTAAATAATTGGAAAATTATGAATGTTGATTTCGAGTTTCATTTAAACCAAATGAAGTTTATAGGGTCAAGAATTTTAGATGTCTCTTTACATAAGGGGGGTTGTTTATCTATGTGCATTGATTTTATAGACAGACGGCGAAAAAAACTACCATGTAATTTTATTTATTTCAGTCAACTTTATAGGTTCGCATCCTATCAAAGAGCTTTAAGTTATGGAGCTGAAGCCGGAAAGATACAGGATGCAGTTCTATCTCCAAATGGAAGATTTAGGATTGGGGATAGAAAGCATGCATATTTATTTTGGGAGGCATGCCCAAAATATGAATTTCATCCGGCATCATTACCTGATGGTGAATTTATAATTAATGTTGTATATGTCCATGACTGTCATGCAATTGCCATACATAAAGACAAATGTGGAATTGAGGATCTTTGATCCAAACGAAGGATTGTTTAAATCAGAAGATGTAAATACTCTAAAATTATATCTACAGGAAAAAAACAAAAATATATGTCGGTATATTTACATATATCGTTGTCAGTAATTATTGATGTATACAACAGAGCGGTTGATATGAACTGACCTGCTCTCCGTTGATTAGACGTGTTTTTCCGACGAACAGATCATCATCCTCGCAAGGCCGAAGTTGTGATTTCTGCCCGTGAGCTCTGCCGTAAGCAGGCTATTTCCGATGCCACTTTTACACCTAGCACAAGAAGTATGGCAGTATGGAGGTGTCCAAGGTTAAGCACCTGAAGTCGCTTGAGGAAGAGAACGCCAGACTCAAGAAGCACTTGATCATATTTCTGCGATCAACACCAATCGTATTTAGAAACACACCTGTTCGATCGGATGACAAGACTTGAACTGGAAACTAATTATTTTTAACAATTAATTTCATAGAATTTATTTCTATTTCCCAATAAAACATAGGTTTATTCTAAATAGGGTGATTATGATTATTTTTTTCTTCCCGTTTCTAATGGATGAGAATGATCTATTTCTTGAAAGTGAAGTTGAATTTCAAAATAAAAAAGGTAATAAATGTTATGGTATCAGAGCATCTGATAAAACTCCGTTACACTTTTTAAAAAACCAAGACACATTATATGTTGTAGCTCATGGCAATACATCAGTTATTGGTACAGGTTCAAAAACAGGTCCAACATTAACTCCTAGACAACTAGCTATTTTATTACTTGAACGACGTCTGCCAAAAAACTTTGTCGATATCAGGATATTATCCTGTCATTCAGGAATACATTCTAAGACCCCCGCCTTCGCACAACAATTAAAAGAGATCATGGTTGATTATGGATATAAGAGTCTAATTGTGACAGGATATCTAGGAGAGATAGACATTTCAAGAGATTGGAGACTAAGAAATATAGATACAATAGACTTTTACGCTACTCACAAGAAAGGAATAATACCGCATGAAAGCTATTTGAATGAACAGAAAAAAATACTTTGCAACTCAGAACTAAAATTTTCCCTCTCTGATTTCAAGAAAAAGTTCTAGATATTATTACATGTGCAAATCAGGGTCTTCTCCGACCATAACAGGAAGACTCTGAACGCCATATTCAGTTTCCAATAGTTGAGCACTCTCCCAGCTTAAAGCGCTCCCGATTGCGGTATCCGCTGGCTTTTATTCTCAGCAGCATGATCTTGCTGTTCAGTGCTTCCGCATTTCCGTTTGATACACCATGGCACCAGGCGTTCGGATACCGTACAACCTTTTCCCTATCATTTTAGCTGCGTTCTTCATCATGGAGACGTCACTGTTAACCGCCAGCGCCAGCCATTGCACCTTTCCTCGCTCCATGGTCTGCTCCAGATATCCTTTGCCAGTTCTTTCAGCACTCAGCGCTGGCTCGTCCGCTTCATCTGCGCACTCAACCATATCAGCTGTTCCTGCCAGGATTCAGTCATCCACTTATCGCTGTACTGTACTGCCGCAGGAAGCGAATTCCCTTTGCCTGACGACGATTTTCAACAGTAAAATGCAGATGTTCATTCTGGTGGGTTTTATCCACCACCTCACCCAATTGTTTCGCCACATGAAAGCGATCGAATACTACTTTCTCAACCACATTGGGTAAGTGAATGCACGCTGCTCTTATATAGCCTGCATTCATGTCCATTGAGAGTGTTTTGATGGCTAACAACTAAGCATCGGTGAGCGTGCGAAGATAACCAGCAAGACTCTCTGTGTTACGATCATCTGTTAATGCCAGCGCCTGTCCGTCGCGATCAGATATTACTGTCTGAAGAGTGAGTGGGTACCAATAACTTGTTACTTTCTCCTCACAAGCTTCTATTTTTACCAAAAAAATATCTAACACATCTTAAGTATACAATAAATTATATTACGGCAGCTCTTTCTTCAGTACGTTGAATCAGAAATTATGAATAAGATATATTCTCTTAAATTTTGGGTAATGACTCCAACTTACTGATAGTGTTTTATGTTCAGATAATGCCCGATGACCTTGTCATGCAGCTCCACCGATTTTGAGAACGACAGTGACTTCCGTCCCAGCCTTGCCAGATGTTGTCTCAGATTCAGATTATGTCGCTCAAT
>ERZ772855.894-NODE-894-length-31736-cov-9.074398_pt1 | contig 31736 bp, 19 predicted proteins | sample MGYA00511900_ERZ772855 | MGnify/ENA primary metagenome ERZ772855 (study PRJEB29015, sample SAMEA2737701) | human gut metagenome | biome: human gut; feature: human-associated habitat; material: faeces | place: China | collected 2012 ... | reverse complement strand
TGGTCGAGGTGAGCTGCGTCACGGCGATCAGCAGGGGCCGCGTGCCGTCTTCGCGCGTAAGGCCTTCGCGCGCGGCTCGCATCATCTCGATCGTCCCGGCCGCATGGACGTTGCACATGTCCACGTCCAACCGCGACAGCACGGCCATCGCCTTTTTCACGGTGTTGGGAATGTCGTGGAGTTTCAGATCGAGGAAAATCCGGTGTCCCCGGCGCTTGATCTCCCGCACGATGGCGGGTCCCTCGGCATAGAACAGCTCCATGCCGATTTTCAGAAAGGGTTTGCGCTCCTCGTCCTTAAAGAGGTCGAGGAACCGGAAGGTGTCTTCCGCCGACTTGAAGTCGCAGGCTATGATTACATCGTGTTGCATAATATACAAATTTAGCATTTATTTTTCACATCGGGTCAGCGTGCGGCAAATTCGGAGTTTCGCAGAACATATTCGACGCATGTGGCTGTCGGAGCCGACGAGGGAAACGCCGAAGGTGCCGCGCAATCACTCGATGCAGCCGATTATGTCGCTCAACTTTTCAATGCCCAGCCGCTCCATTTCGCCGGGCAGCGCCTCGACGATCTCCTTCGAGGCATAGGGATTCACGAGGTTCGCAGCCCCGACCTGCACGGCCGAGGCTCCGGCCATCATCATCTCGATCACGTCGCGGGCCGTCGTGACGCCGCCGCACCCCATCACGGGAATCCGGCACGCCCGGGCCACCTGGTAGACCATCCGCAGCGCAACGGGGAAGACCGCGGCGCCCGAGAATCCGCCCATCGTGTTGGCGATGACCGGACGGCGGCGCGCAATGTCGATACGCATGCCCAGCAGCGTATTGATCAGGCAGATGCCGTCGGCCCCCGCCTCCTCGCACGCCCGGGCGATCGCGACGATGTCCGTCACGTTGGGCGAAAGTTTGATGAAGACGGGCTTCGTCGTCACGGCCTTCACGGCGCGCGTCACCTCGGCGGCGGCGTCCGGACAGGTCCCGAACGACATGCCGCCGTGCCGCACGTTGGGGCACGAGACGTTGACCTCGATCAGCCCCACCTGCTCCTGCCTGTCGATGCGCTCGCAGCAATAGGCGTACTCTTCGACCGAGAAACCCGAAATATTGGCGATGACGGGTTTTCGGAAGAAGGTTTTCAACCGCGGCAGCTCCTCGCGGATCACGGCGTCGATGCCGGGGTTCTGCAACCCCACGGCATTGATCATCCCCGCACCGCACTCGGCGATGCGCGGCGTGGGATTGCCGAAGCGCGCCTCGCGCGTCGTACCCTTGAACGAGAACGACCCGAGGATGTTGATGTCGTAGAACTCGCGGAACTCGTTGCCGTAGCCGAAGGTTCCGCTGGCCGGCACGACCGGATTGTCCAATTTGAGACCGCAGAGTTCAACCGAAGTATCTGTCATAATTGTAAATTTTGAATTATGAATTGTGAATTGTTCTTACCAGATGATTTCATCCTTGGTAAGGACCGGCCCCTCCTTGCAGATACGTTTGTAGCCGTATTTGGTTTTGCACGAACAGCCCATGCAGGCGCCGAATCCGCACCCCATGCGCTCTTCGAACGACAACTGGCCGTCCTGCTCCACGGCGTTGTAGAGCGCATGGAGCATCGGCAGCGGCCCGCAGGCGTAAAAGTAATCGAAATCCAGCCCCCGTTCGGCGATGGCCGTCGTGACGAAGCCCCCGACGCCCCGCGAACCGTCGACCGTCGAGACGGCGACCTCGCAGCCCAGCGCGCGGAACTCCTCCTCGTAGAAGACCTCCGACGCGGTGTTGAAGCCCAGCACCACCTGCACGGGTTTTCCTTCGGCGAGGAGTCTTTTCGCCAGGTTGTAGAGCGGCGGCACGCCCACGCCGCCCCCGACGAGCAGGGGTCTCCGCGCGTCGTTCTTCGTCGAGAATCCGTTGCCCAGACCCGTCAGCAGGTCGAGCGTTTCGCCCGGCAGCATGCGGCTCATCTGCTCCGTTCCCCCGCCCACGACCTTGTAGATCAGCGCAATCGAACGGTTATCGTAATCGCAGATCGAGATAGGGCGGCGTAAGTACTTGCCCTCCAGCGCAATATTGACGAACTGCCCCGGCGCCGAGATCCACTGCGTATCGCCCGCGAGGGTCATGCGCCACACCGCGTCGGTCAGCGGCTCGTTCGTGAGAATCTTATAGATACCTTTCTTATACATAATTTTTTCAGCACTTTTGATCCGGCAAAAGTGTCCAAAACCGGCCCGACGATCGCCTTCGCCTACTTCATGCGACCTAACGCTGGAAACGGGCGCCTATTCGCGGGTTTGCAAGCAAACCGGCCCCGTTTCTCGCGCTTTTAGTCCGCATTCCGTTGACGGCTCCGGCGTCTTGTCGGAATTTTATTTCGAATCAATAGTCGAAACGCGCAGCGTGATCTCCTCCAGCACATCCAGCAGCACCTTCACCGTCTCCAGCGCCGTGAAGACCGTCACGTTGTTCTCGACGGCCGTGCGGCGTATTTCGTAACCGTCGAGGCGCGTGTTGTGCTGGTTGATGTCGATGGTGTTGATCACGTAGCTGACATGCCCCTGACGCAGCGCCTCGATGATCTCGTTGCTGCCCTCGTTGAGCTTGCGGCGCGTACGGGTGCGGATGCCGTGCGCCCGCAGGAACTCGGCGGTCCCGGTCGTCGCCTCGATGTTGAAGCCCAGGTCGTAGAACCGCTTCACCAGCGGAAGCGCCTGCTCCTTGTCGTGGTCGGCGATCGTCACGAAGATCGTTCCGTAGTTCGAGACGTGCATGCCCGTGGCCTGCAACGCCTTGTAGAGCGCGCGCGTCAGTTTGTCGTCGTAGCCGATGGCCTCGCCCGTCGATTTCATTTCGGGCGAGAGGTACGAATCCATGCCGCGGATCTTGGCGAACGAGAAGGCCGGGGCCTTGACGTACCAGCGCTCCTTCTCACGACCGTAGACCTCCGTGATGCCCTGCTCGCGGAGCGACTTGCCCAGAATCACCTGCGTGGCGATGTGGGCCATCGGCACGCCCGTGGACTTCGAGAGGAAGGGCACGGTGCGCGACGAGCGCGGGTTGACCTCGATGACGTAGACGTCGTCCTCGCCGGCGACGATGAACTGGATGTTGTACAGGCCGACGATACCGATCCGAAGGCCCAGCTTGACCGTATAGTCGATGATCTTGTCCTTGGCCTTCTGGCTCACGCTGAAGGTCGGATAGACGCTGATCGAGTCGCCCGAGTGGATACCCGTATGCTCGACATGCTCCATGATGCCGGGGATGAAGACCTCCTTGCCGTCGCAGATGGCGTCCACCTCCAGCTCCTTGCCCATGATATAGCGGTCGACCAGCACCGGCTGGTCCACGTCGATCTCCACGGCGGTTTGCAGGTAGTGGCGCAGGCGCTCCTCGTTCGAGACGATCTGCATGGCGCGGCCGCCCAGCACGTAGCTCGGACGCACCAGCACCGGATAGCCGATGCGCGCCGCGGCCCGGACGCCCGACTCGATGTCGGTAACGGCCTCGGCCTCGGGCTGCGGAATTCCCAGCTCCTCCATGATCCTCTCGAAGCAGCCGCGGTCCTCGGCGTTCTTGATCGCCTGCGTGTCCGTGCCGATGATGGGCACGCCCAGCTCGGCGAGCGGTTCGGCGAGGTTGATGGCCGTCTGTCCGCCGAGCGACACCACGATGGCCTTCGGTTTTTCGAGATGGATGACGTTCATCACGTCCTCCACGGTCAGCGGCTCGAAGTAGAGCTTGTCGCTGGTGGTGTAGTCGGTCGAGACGGTCTCGGGGTTGTTGTTGATGATGATGGCCTCGTAGCCCGCCGCACGGATCGACCAGATGGCGTGCACGGTCGAGTAGTCGAATTCGACGCCCTGGCCGATGCGGATCGGGCCGGAACCGAGCACGATGATCTTCTCTTTCCCGCTGACGATCGACTCGTTTTCTTCCTCGTAGGTCGAGTAGAAATAGGGCACGTAGGAGGCGAATTCGCTGGCGCAGGTGTCGATCATCTTGTAGACCGGGAAGACGTTGTTCTTCTCGCGCAGACGGTACATTTCGTTCTGCGAAAGGCCCCACAGCTGACCGATGTACTTGTCGCTGAAACCCATGCGCTTGGCAGCGCGGAGCGTCTCGACGTCCATCGGGTGTGCGCGGACGACGTTTTCGAACTCGACGATGTTCTTGAACTTCTCCAGGAAGAACATGTCGATCTTCGTCTTGTCGTAGATCAGCGCCAGGTCGACGCCGTTACGGATCAGCTGGCCGATGGCATAGAGCCGGTCGTCGGTTCCCCCCTTGATGTAGGCGAGCAGGTCGTCGTTCGACCACTTGTCGAATTTCTTGTGGTAGATGTGGCAGACGCCCGTTTCAAGCGAACGCACGGCCTTGAGCAGCGACTCCTCCATCGTGCGGCCGATGGACATCACCTCGCCCGTGGCCTTCATCTGCGTGCCGAGCTTGTTCGACGCGTCGGAGAACTTGTCGAAGGGAAAGCGGGCGACCTTCGTCACGATGTAGTCCAGCGTCGGTTCGAACGAAGCCGGCGTATTGGCGATCCGGATCTCGTCGAGCGTGAGTCCCACGGCGATCTTCGCGCTGACGCGGGCGATGGGATAGCCCGAGGCCTTCGACGCCAGGGCCGAGGAGCGCGACACGCGGGGATTGACCTCGATCAGGTAGTATTTGAACGAGAGCGGGTCGAGTGCGAACTGCACGTTGCAGCCGCCCTCGATCTTCAGTTCGCGGATGATCTTCAGCGCCGAGTCGCGCAGCATCTGGAACTCCTTGTTGGTGAGCGTCTGGCTCGGGGCAACGACGATCGAGTCGCCGGTGTGGATGCCCACCGGGTCGATGTTCTCCATGCAGCAGATGCAGATGGCCGTGTCGTTGCGGTCGCGCATCACCTCGTACTCGATCTCCTTATAGCCCTTGATGCTTTTCTCGACGAGCACCTGGTGCACGGGCGAGAGCGAAAGGGCGTTGCGCATCATCTCGCGCAGTTCGGTCTCGTCGTCGGCGAAACCGCCGCCCGTGCCGCCCAGCGTGAAGGCAGGGCGCAGCACCACCGGATAGCCGATCTCCTCGGCCACCGCCACGGCCTCCTCGATCGACATGGCGATGTGCGAAGGAAGCACCGGCTCGCCCAGCGACTCGCACAGCTCCTTGAACAGCTCGCGGTCCTCGGCGCGCTCGATCGACTCGAACGACGTGCCCAGAATTTCGACCTGGCACTCTTTCAGAATGCCCTTCTTGGCCAGCTGCACGGCGAGATTCAGACCCGTCTGTCCGCCCAGCCCCGGGACGATGGCGTCGGGACGCTCGAAGCGGATGATCTTGGCGACGTATTCCAGCGTCAGCGGCTCCATGTAGACTTTGTCCGCAATGTGCGTGTCGGTCATAATGGTAGCGGGGTTCGAGTTGGCGAGGATCACCTCGTAACCCTCCTCCTTGAGCGCGAGGCACGCCTGCGTACCCGCATAGTCGAACTCGGCGGCCTGTCCGATGACGATGGGACCCGAACCGATGACCAGAACCTTCTTGATATCTTTTCTCCTAGGCATTTTTGTGCTCCTCCATTATTTTTGTGAACTTCTTGAACAAATAGGCGCTGTCCTGCGGACCCGAAGCGCTCTCGGGGTGGTACTGCATCGAGAAAACCCGGTCGGCGGCGCACTCCACGCCCTCGGCCGTGCCGTCGAGCAGGTTGACGTGCGTCAGCGTAAGCCCCGTACCGGCGAGCGAATCGACATCCACGGCGTAGCTGTGGTTCTGGCTCGTGATTTCGAGTTTCCCCGTCACGAGATTCTTCACCGGGTGGTTGGCGCCGCGGTGGCCGAACTTCATCTTGAAGGTCCGGGCGCCGTAGGCCAGCGAAATCAGCTGGTGGCCCATACAGATTCCGAAGATGGGCAGCCTGCCGCGGAGCTGCTTCACCAGTTCGATCACCGGCGTCACGTCCTCGGGATTGCCGGGTCCGTTCGAAAGCACAAGCCCGTCGGGATGGAAGGCCATGATCTCCTCCACGGTGGAGTTGTAGGGCATGACGGTCACGTTGCACCCCACGCGGTTCAGCAGACGGATGATGTTGTACTTGATGCCGCAGTCGACGGCCACGACGTCGTACTTGTGGTTGGGGACTCGCGACATCCAGCGCTTCTTGCAGCTCACACGCGAAACCATGTCGCGCGGCATGACGTATTCGCCGAGTTTGCGCAGGGCCTCGTCGCGCGGCGTCGCCACGTCGGTGATGAGCACCTTCTGGGTCCCCTCGTCGCGGATGATGCGCGTCAGGGCGCGGGTGTCCACGCCCCAGATGGCCGGAATGTCGTGCTCCTCGAAGACCTCGTTCAGCGTCTTCGTATAGCGGAAGTTCGACGGCGAGTCGTTGTACTCACGCACGATCATGCCGCCGATGGTCGGCGTTTTGGTCTCGTAATCCTCGTCGGCCATACCGTAGTTGCCGATCAGCGGGTAGGTCATCACGACCATCTGATCCGTATACGACGGATCGGACATGATCTCCTGATACCCCACCATCGAGGTATTGAAGACGATCTCGTTGATGGCCTCGCGGTCGGCGCCGAAACCGTATCCGTAGAACTCGCGGCCGTTCTCCAAGACAATTTTTTTCGTAAAAGCTTTCATCCTTATCTGTTTGATTCGTAGTTATCGTCATAAACCTCTTTGCCGCCCACCACCGTCAGCACGGCGCGGCCCTGCACCTTCCATCCGGCGAAGGGCGTGGCCCGCCCCTTCGAAAGGAACGTCCCGGGGTCCACGGCATACTCCGCCCCGAGGTCCAGCACCGTAAAATCGGCGGCATCGCCCTCCTCCACGCCTCCTTCGAGCGCGAAAATCCGGCGGGGATTCGCCGACATCAGGGCGACGAGCTTTTCGAGCGTGATCACCCCCTTCAGCACCAGGTATTTATAAAGCAGCGGAAAAGCGGTCTCCAGCCCCACGATGCCCATGGCGCTCCCGGCCAGTCCGCGCGCCTTCTCGGCGACGGTGTGGGGGGCATGGTCCGTGGCGATGACCTCGATCGTGCCGTCCTGAATGCCCGCGACGAGCGCTTCGCGGTCAGCGCGGCTCCGCAGCGGCGGGTTCATCTTGAAGCGACCCTCCTCCTGCAAATCCTCGTCGCACAGCAGCAGGTAGTGCGGCGCCGTCTCGCAGCTCACGCGCAGCCCCTTCGCCCGGGCGCGGCGCACCAGTTCGACGCTCTCCTTCGTGGAGACGTGGCAGACGTGATACCGGCAGCCGGTCTTCTCCGCCAGCGCGATGTCGCGCCCGACCTGCCGCCACTCGCTCTCGGAGCAGATGCCCTTGTGTCCGTGCTCGCGGCAGTAAACCCCGTCGTGGATATAGCCCCCGCGCAGCAGTTCATCGACTTCGCAATGAGCCACGATCGGTTTACCGACAGCCGCGGCCCGGCGCATCGCCTCCTCCATCAGCTCCGCCGACTGCACGCCGCGGCCGTCGTCCGAGAAGCCGACGACCTGCGGGGCCAAGGCCGCGAAATCGACCAGTTCGCCGCATCCGCGCTGGCCCATCGTGATCGTACCGTAGGGTTTCACGCGCACCACGGCGTCGCGGCGGATGATCTCCAGCTGCTCGCCGAGCGTCGCCGGCGTATCGGGCGCAGGGTTCAGGTTGGGCATCGAGCAGACCGTGGTATACCCCCCGCGGGCCGCGGCGGCCGTACCCGTCGCAATGGTCTCCTTCTGCGGGAAGCCCGGCTCGCGCAGGTGCACATGCACGTCGACCAGCCCCGGCACGAGGTGCCGCCCCCCGAGGTCCACCACCCGGTCGCCCGGGCGCGGTTCCCCGGCGGCCGCGATGCGGCCCCCTTCGACGGCGATCAGCCCCGGTTCGAAACGACCGTTGCGGAAAATCTTCGCGTTGGTGTAAAATGTCTTCATTCGTCGCTGGACACAAAAAAATAGGGCAACCAAAACAGTTACCCTAATAAAACAATAATGCCCGAATCCGTCGGAGACTGGAAACCCGACCAGTAATCCTGCTGCCAGAACGCTTGCGCCGATGCTATGTTGGGTTTACAATTCATAGGATTCAGGTGTCGCTATAATTGTGCACAAAGATAGGGCATTTTCGCCGCCTCTGCAACACTTTTTCCGGAAAAATTTTTCAACATGCCGTATACGCCCCGCCGCACGCACTCCGCATGCGGCGGGGCGGAAGGCGCATGTCCGCGGATTTCCGGCGCGGCAGGCCCCGGCTCCCGGAACCGCCCGCCCCGGAGAGCGGGCTATCGGACGATGATCAGATCGACGCCCGCCTCCTCGATGATCGAGATCATCTGTTCGGGAATCCGCTCGTCGGTGACGATCACGTCGATGTCCTCCAGCGCGCAGATGCGGCCGAAACCGCGCTGTCCGAATTTCGACGAGTCGGCCAGCACGATGACCTGCGAGGCGGCGTGCATCATCCGCCGCGTGAGTTTCGCCTCGTCGATAGTCGAAGTCGTGATGCCGTGCTCGGGGTCGATGCCGTCCACCCCGAAGAAGACCTTCGAGCAGATGCAGTCGTCCAGTTCGCGCGCGGCCTCTTCGCCCAGCACCGACAGCGACTTCTTGTGCACCGAGCCGCCCAGCTGCACGACGTTGACGTTCTCCGACTCGTTCAGCAGCACGCCCAGCCGCAGGAACGGCGTGACGATGTTCAGGTGATGCCACATGCGCATCTTGATCTCCTCGGCGAAGGCGTAGACGGTCGAGCCGGAGGCCACGATGATCGAGTCGGTCTCGCCGAGCATCTCCGCCGCCCGCTGGGCGATGCGGCGCTTGGCGTCGCGGTTGATGTTGTCCTTCACATGCACGTCGAGGTCCGCAACGTGGGGATTGGCCGGACGCGCGCTGCCGTGCACCTTATATAACAGGCCTTTGCTTTCGAGAATCTTGATGTCCTTGCGGATGGTCACCTTCGTAACGCCCAGTTCGTTGGCAACGTCGGTAATCCGGACGAAACCGTGCTTGTTCAGACTGTCGAGAATGTATTTGTGCCGTTCGGCAATGCTCAGCATATCGGTCGGATATTTAAAGTGTTACAAAAGCAAAGATACAAAAAAAGTCGGACGGGCGCACACCCGGATTACCTAACGGTTCGGCAAAACCTTCCGACTGATAAAAGTATCGTTACGCCACCAAAGATAAAAAAAGATTCCGTATTTCGCAAAAAAAGGTCCGCAACCCGTGACGGGCCGGACCCTTCCGGACCGAAGTCCGTATCATCATCTAAAACAGAACCTTCGATTCCCTTATTCCGCCTCGGGTTCGTAGCCGTCGGCCTTGGCGCCCCACATCAGGAGGAAGACCAGCATGCCCACGACGGCCATGCCCAGGATGCCGACATAGGCCCAATTCCAGCCGTAGTGCTGGGCCACGAAGCCCAGTCCCACGCCCGAAACGAGCGTCGAAGCGTAGCCGAACAGCCCCGTGAGGCCGTTGGCCGTGGCGGCGGCCTTCTTCGTGGCCTGGTTCGCGGCGGCAATGCCGATCAGCGCCTGCGGGCCGTAGATGCAGAACCCTGCGGCGCAGAGCGTCGTGAACAGCAGCCAGATCGGAGCGTCGGCAGGCAGCTGCCAGAACAGGAAGACGAACAGCGCGGCGCCCGCCATGCAGAAGACGCAGGTGCGGTGCGCACGGCCCTTGAGCCACTTGTCCGTCGCCCAGCCGGCGAAGAGCATGCCGAGGATGCCGGCAATCTCGAACATCGCCACGAGCCATCCGGCGTGCGACATCGAGACGCCCTTCGACTGGCTCAACAGCGAAGGCCCCCAGTCGAGCACCGAGAAGCGGACGATGTAGACGAAAAAGTTGGCGAAGCCCAGAATCCAGATCAGCGGATTCTTGAAGACGTATTTCATTAGGAACGCCTTGTGCTCGGCGCCCTTCTTTTCGGTCTTCACCTGCCTGGTCTCGGTTCCTTCCAGTTCGGGAAGCCCCACCGAGGTCGGGGTGTCGCGCAGGAAAACCACCAGCCCGATGGCTCCGGCGAAAGCGATCGCCGACGGAATCCAGAAACACCATTTCCACGCCCCGACATGCGCCGCGGAGGTCATCACGCGCTCCATGCCCGCGGCATCGTCGGGCGAAACGCCCAGGTTGGCGGCGATGGAAGCCACGGCGTCGGGATCGCCCGCCATGTTCGTGCCCAGCGTACCCATGATGTAACCGCAGAGGATCACCACGAGGCCCGCGCCGATCGAGTGCGAGGTATTCCACACCGACATTTTCGTCGCCAGCTCCGTAGGCGGAATCCAGTGGGTCAGCAGACGCGCGCAGGGCGGGAATCCCGTACCCTGCAACAGCCCGTTGACGACCCACATGACGCCCATGAAGAGGATCATCGTGTTGCCGAACTGGTCGCCCGAATGCTCGCCCGTGATCCAGTAGGAGACGTCCTCGCCGAATCCGAACGCGAAGTTGGCCAGCGCGCACAGCGCCAGACCGACGGCCATGTACCAGCGGGCGTTCATGCGGTCGGCCAGAATGCCGTTGGCGAAACGCGAAAAGCCGTAGATCAGGCCGTTCAGGGTGAGGAAGATGCCGAGGCTCGTCTTCGAAATGCCGAGATCGGCTTCCAGGCCGGGCATGGCCAGCGAAAAATTCTTGCGCACGAAGTAGAAGAGCGCGTAACCGACCATCGTCGCGATGATCGTACGCATCTGCCAATACTTGAAGCGCTTGGTTTGTTCAGATGTCATTTCGAAATGAAAGTTAGTAGTTTCAGAAGCCAAATATACAACTTTCGGAGCGATATTCTAAATTATTTTCGTGATTTTTCCGTTTTATCGCCCGGAAGCCGCACACGGCTCTATGCGCCCGGGACCGGAGCCGCGGCGGAGCGAGCCGGTTCGCCAGAACCCGGCGCAGGGCTTCCGACCTCCCAGACGCCGCCCTTGCCGAACAGCCGGTCGAGCCACTCCTCCATCCAGCCGCAGCGGAAGGCGGTGTCGATGACCGTATAGCGGCTGCGCATGTAGGGAATCTTCCCGAACGCCTCGCGGAAACGGGTGCGCGAAACGCCGATCTGTTCGGGCTCATAAGGCGCCCCGACGAGTTCCAGGCGGCGGCGCACCTCGTCGAAAGGAATGATCTGCCGGCGGATGCGTTCGCGCAGTTCGGGCCACGCCTTTTTGAGCCGCGTGAGCTGGTCGCGCAGCCCCTCCCTGTCGACATATTTGTCGCGGGTCTCCTTCAGGCCGCGGGCCACGAATTCGGGATCGTCGTTAAAAATGGCCCGGATGTCCCGCTCGGTCTCGTCCCACGATTTCCACGCAGCGACGCACCTCTCGATGTCCAGCTGCTCCACGGGGGCGTCGAGCAGCATTTCGAGAAAGGCCGTCGAGGCCAGCGTGCCGATACCGACCTTGAAGCCGTGCGACACCGAAGCGCCGTTGTATTTCAGGTGCTCCATGTCCCACAGATGGCTGAACTGGTGTTCGGCGCCCGAAGCCGGGCGGCTCGACTGCGTGGCCTGCATGGCGAAACCGCTCAACAGCAGCCCTTCGGCCAGCTGTTCGACCTTCTCCACATTGCCCGCATGCACGCCTGCGGGATCGGACAGAGCCTCTTTCAGCCCGTCCTGCACCAATCCGAAGGCGAAATCGTCCATCGGCTCCGACCCCACGGCGTCGGAAAGCATCCAGTCGGCCCCGGCAGGGATCTTGGCGATCAGGTCGGCGTAGCCCGAAGCCGACATTCTGGCGGGCGCAGCCGCCGAAATCGACGGATCGAGAACCATGCCCAGCGGCGCAGGACAGTCGAAGGTCTGCTTGTTGCCGTCCTTGGTGATCGAGGCTCCGTAGGCCGTGTAACCATCCATCGAAGCCGCCGTGCCGACCACCATGTAACGGCGGCCGTTGTGGTGGGAGCAGAGTTTGGTCAGGTCGTTGATCACGCCCGAACCGACGGCCACGGGAACGGCATCGGTCGCAGCCAGCACACCGTCCAGCTCCTCGACGAACGACCATTCGGCGTAGAGTTTCGGATCGGCGAACACGTGCGGTTCGTCCTGCCCGATCCCCGCATCGGCGAGGATGCGGTGCACCTCGCCGCCGGCGACGCGCCACGTATTGGTGTCGGCGACCACGACGGCGCGGCAGCCGGGAAACAACTCGTTGAACATCTCCGCCGTCCGCGGAAGGGTTCCGACGCCGATCACCAGCGCTTTGGTGTCGGTCGTGCGCTGAAGGGCGCTCTCTACCTTATTCATAGAATATCTGCTTGATTTTACCGTTTCCAATTTTTCACAAACGAAACCCGCAGGAAAGCTCCCGGGTTTCCCAAAACAAAGGCAAATATAGATATTATTTTCCTTTCGACAGCCAAAAGCGACGAAAAAATTTTCCTTTCACAATGCATTTTATTTCTTTTCGGATTAATAAAACGAAAAATTGGATAAAAGAAAATAAAAACATACCTTTGGATTTCGAACCGATACAACTTTCACCATGAAACGACTTACCCTGCTGCTGGGCGCGCTCCTGCTGACGGCCGCCGCCCTCGCCCAAACCGCCGTGCCGCCTACGGTACGCATCGCACACGGACCCTATGTACTGAATGTCACCGAAGACGGCTTCACGGTCGTCTGGGACGCAAAGGCCGACGCCATCGGCTGGGTCGAACTCGCCCCGATGGACGGATCGCACTTCTACTCGGCCGAACGGCCCAGGTATTACGACTCGCATCTCGGACTTTGCCGCGTCGGACGCATGCACCGGGTGCGGATCGAAGGGCTCCAACCCGGCACGACCTACCGCTACCGCATCATGCAGCGGGGAATCGTCCTGAACGAGGGCAACCGGCGCGTCATCCTCGACGACGGGGACGGCAGCGAAGTGTACCGGCGCAAGCCCTACACCATCAGAACCCTCGACCCTGCACAGGAAAAGGTCGATTTCTGGATGGTCAACGACATCCACGCCCGCGACTCCGTTTTCCAGCTGCTGATCAAGGAGGCCCCCGAAGCCCAGCCGGACTTCGTCTGCCTGAACGGCGACCTGGCCAGCCAGACCGAAACCGAGCAGACGCTCTGGGACGCCTGCCTCGGGTCGGCATCGAAGATACTCACGCCCGCGGGCATCCCCCTCGCCGTGACGCGCGGCAACCACGAGAACCGCGGCGCCTATGCACAGCACTGGCTCGACTATTTCCCCACACCGACCGGCGAAACCTACTACACGTTCCGCCGCGGCCCGGCCTTCTTCATCGTGCTCGACGGCTGTGAAGACAAGCCCGACAACGATCCCCGCTATTACGGCATGGGCGACTGGAACGAATACCGCCGGCAGCAGGCGGAATGGCTGAAAGGCGTCGTCAACAGCGACGAATTCCGGGCGGCCCCCGTGCGCATCGTGCTGATGCACATGATCCCGGGCAAGGAGGACAGCTGGTACGGCGAGCAGCAGATCCGCAGGCTGTTCGTACCCGAACTCGCCGGCAAAGGCATCGACCTGATGCTCTGCGGCCACTACCACCGCTACCACTGGATCGACGACGGCAGCCGCGGGGTCGACTTCCCGATCCTCGTCAACTCGAACAACGACTGCCTCCGCGTGTCGGCCGACGCGAAGGGCATCGACCTGAAGGTGGTCAACACCGCGGGCGCCGTGATCAAACAACACCGCATCGACAAAAAATAATCACGAATTAAATATGTTCCTTTCCCATCTGTTCCGCGCCGGCTGCGCCGCAGCCCTCATGCTCCTACTGCCCGGATGCGGCAGCGACGACAAACCCGAAGCTCCGTTGCCGAAAATCGAAAGCCTGACCTTCGAGCAGACCTCCTACGAAGTCGGCAGCGGCGCGGTAAAACGCCTTAACCTGCTCATCAAACCCGAAGGCGGGGCGGAGAGCGTTTACAACAACCAGCTCAACCCCTACGACATGACGTGGGGCATCGACGATCCCTCGGTCGCCAGCATCACGCAGGGCGGCATGCTGACAGCCCTGAAACGCGGCTCGGCCACCGTGACCGTCGCCACGCCGTATTACACCGCGCCGGTTTCCGCGACGATCGTCGTCGACGGAGGCGTCGACGGAGGCGTCAGCCCCGAAGAAAACCTGCTGACCGAACAGCTCGCCCGGCCGCTCTCCGCCGCGATTATCTACAGCCGCAACGTCCGGCTGGCACGCAACAGCGTACTCCAGAGTTTCGACATCGACTCCGGCGGCGACATTTTCTACATCCAGATCGCCGGAACCGACGCCCATTCGCTCAACGTGCTGCGCGGCGCTCCCGCCCCCGGCGCGGAGAAAACGCAGCTCGCCGCACCACTGATGACGCTCACCTACTTCGGACACGGAACCAACATGGCCGTCGAGGAAGAGGGCGACGACCGCTGGATCTGGGCCGGAAGCTACGGCTCGAAGGAATCGGGATCGGACGGCTATTCCTTTTCGCAAACCATCGCACGCGTGAAATTCGTCCCGGGAACGGACTGTAAGCCCGAACAATGCACGGAACATTACTTCCTGCCGGGCGTACGCCATATCCACCCGGCTCTCGACCCGGCAAACGACGTGCTCGGCGTCACCTATTCGGGCGGCGGAACCCGGCATTTCGCCTTTTACCGCCTGAGCGACGCCAAAGCCCTCGCTCCGACGACCGAACAACTCGAACAGCGCACCTGGGGCGGCGGCGCAACCGACCCGAACAAAACGCCGGTCACGGAAAGCCCCGCGGTCCAGGTGCGCAACCTCGGCAGGCTCACGCGGCTCGGAGGCTTCAGCCTGACGGAAGGCAGCAACCCCGACCAGATCGGCAAATACGCCTTCCAGGGCTTCGACGTTAAAAACGGCAGGGTCTTCTACTACGAAGGGGAGAACAACCTCGGGAACACATTCCTGCCGTCGAACGCTTACCTCACGGTGTTCGATTTTCAGGGCGGCATCCGCTGCGCCCGGACCCGTGTCGGACTGCTCGACGACCGCAAAGCCCTGCAATCGAACTCGATCTCGCAGGTGGGATCGCTGGAAGCCGAAGGCGTCAAGTGGCACGACGGCAAGCTCTACCTGGGTTTCACGGCCCGCAACGCAAACACCTCGGGCGACGACCGCCTGCAAACCATTTTCCGCTACGATTTACCTTTAAAAGACTGATACGATGGAAAATAAACCCTTTCACAAGTACCGATCCGTCTGGGAAGACGCCGAACTGATGGAACGCCTGTGCCGCATCCGTCACGTGGCGCTCGACATGGACGGCACGATCTACATGGGGATGTCGCTGTTCCCCTACACGCAGGCCTTCCTGCACGGACTCAAGGAACAGGGGATCGGCTACTCGTTCCTGACGAACAACCCGTCGAAAAGCATCGCGGACTACCTCCATAAACTCGACACGCTGGGCATCAGGGCTTCGCGCGACGAGATGTACACCACGGCGCTGGCCACGATCGACTACATCAAGACCCATCACCCTGCAGCCAAGCGGCTGTTCCTGCTCGGCACGCCGTCGATGATCTCGGAATTCGAGGCTGCGGGCTTCGAGTCGTGCGCCGACTCGGCCGACGACGTGCCCGACGTGATCGTGGCGGCGTTCGACATGACGCTCCGCTACGAACGGCTCTGCCGCGCGGCCTGGTGGATCAAACAAGGAGTGCCTTATATCGCCACCAACCCCGACCGGGTGTGCCCCACCGATCAGCCGACCGTATTGGTCGACTGCGGCTCGATCTGCGCCTGCCTCGAACACGCCACGGGACGCCGCCCCGACATCACGCTGGGCAAACCCGATCCGAACATGCTTTCGGGCATCCTCTCGCGCCACGGGTTGCAGCCCTACGAGATCGCCATGGTCGGCGACCGCATCTACACCGACGTCCAGATGGCCCACAACGCCGGGGCGATGGGCGTGCTGGTGCTCTCGGGCGAAACGACGCTCGACGTGGCCGACAAGGCCGACCCGCAGCCCCATATCACGGCCGACAGCATCGAAGTGCTGGGCGAACTAATCCGCGAAGCGCACGAATAACAACAGCCGGAACTCCACGACCGGACGTCCCGCCTCCGATCCGCCGCCCGGAGAGGGGCAAACAGAAACGCCTGATAAGCTACGACAATAGCGCTATCGGAAAATACCGAATAATCATCGGTGTGGGTTTATAAAGATGTAACGACTTGATTTATCGAGTCGTTACATCTTTGTACAGGAGAATAGGTAACGAAAAGACAACGGCTTATTTTCAGCGACTTGCGCTCAAATACCGCATTTCAAATAACCTCTCGCAAGATATGAAAAATTCTCAAAATAGGCAAATTGTCGAAAACGATAAAGGTATAACAAATTTCTTTTTTGTATTCTATAAAATTATATTCTCCAGAATTGGAAACAGCCCTTAAGTGAGGGCTGCCGATTATCATTGTTGGCTTCTTTCAATGAGATATCCTCTCAATAAGTCCAAAAAACGAGTCAACCGCAGTTTTCGGTTCAGTATTGCATGCTTACACTGATTGGGATTGTTTATCCGAACATTGAACATCCACGAGAAACTTTCTACGAACATATCCAAAGAAGCCTGTGAACCATCGAGACATCGTCCGACTCCGAGTCCCTGCATCGAAGTTACTATTTCCATAAGATCTGTGGGCGTAAATTGTTCTGCCAAATAAATCGGAGACTTCGGCAATGCGACTTTCTTACTACAGTCCATGACCGCAGGATGGCTTACTTTCAACCAGACCATTTTTATTTCGAAATTTGTCAATGCAATGGCTGCCCGAAGTAACGATTCCATTTCCGGAGCCACTTTTACCGGTTCTTCTTGGATTGCTATCAACTTTATTCTTAACTTTGCCATCATATGAAGTGTATCCGCAGGAGATAATTTTCCGGGTCGGAACAACCGCTGAATACAGTTGATATAACGTTCGTATGCTGTTTGTGCTTGTTCGTATTCCGAAGCAAAGAGAGAACGTACTTGCGAAAGACGCAGAAAACGGATAAAACTATTCTTTTCAAAAGATCGGGTATTTCGTAACATGGCTATCTGTTTTTTGAATTTCAATATAATTTGTTTATTACATTACTTTGCAAATCCGTAGGAGGTCCTCGGATCTTTTGATATTCGGAAACGACAAGCCCCGGAACTTCAAGAAGTCCCAGGGCTTGCAGATAGGATAATGCTCCATTTCCTGATATTATTTCATATAGGATTGTATCTGATGCTCTAAGTTCGGTTGTAAGTCATAGTTTCAATAGTTAGCCTTTATCTTTTTTCCGGTTTAATAGCGGGAGCAGAAATGATATTACTGACGCCGCAATCCAGAATAGTGCCACGGGCCCGAAATCGTAGTGCTTCGCGCCGTCGGCGGCTACGGTGATGTGCCTGTCGATAAGCCATCCCGATGCTACGTCCTGAATGCCCGCCGCGATGTAGCTTGCTATTCCCACGACCCCCAGCGCGGCACCCGTGGCCTTTCGCGGCACGATGTCCACAGCCATCAATCCTCCGAGGAAGCAGATCAGCACGCCGATTGCTATTCCGAACAGCACCATCGAGAGGACGTTCACCCACATGGCATTTCCTCCGTACAGGAACAGTGCCAGGGCCAGGGAGTTCAGTATGCCGAACAGCAGGGCGGGTATCTTTCGGTCTCCCTTGAAGAGTTTGTCCGAGAACCATCCCGAGAGCACGGTTCCGAGTATTCCCAGCAGTGCGTTTATCGAGACTACGGAAATCGCCTCTACATCCGAGAATCCCTTGGCCTCTTGCAGGAACAGCACTCCCCAGCCGTTTATGGCATAGCGGGATATGTACATGAACGCGCTTGCCGCCGCCAGCACCCATACCGCCGGGGTGCGGAGCACCTGCTTCTGAATCTCTTTGACGGACTTCTCCGCTCCGGGGACGGGTTTTTCATGGGCCAGCGCCTCTACCGGCGGGAGTCCTTTCGACTCCGGCGTGTCGTGGAGCCAGCAGAGTACCAGCACCACGCCGATGGCCCCTGCCACGGCCGATCCGAAGAACCCGGCCTGCCAACCCGCAAAGGAGACGATGGAGCCTACGAAAAGGAATGAGAAGAACTCCCCGAGGTTGTGGCTTGCGGAGAAGAACCCGTAGTAAGTCCCGCGCTCCTTGAGGGGATACCAGCGGGAGAGGGATATGATGGCCGGAGGCGCTCCCATGGACTGCGCCCACCCGTTCAGACCCCACATCACGGCGAATGCAACGAATATCACGGCTGTCGGGACTACGGAATGTGCGAGCCCCATGAGCCCCATCAGGGCGTTGGCCGCGGCCGAGACGATGAGTCCCGTGGCCATGAAGCGCTTGATGTTGCAGTAGTCGGCGATGAATCCGTTGACGAACTTGCCGATGGCATAGGCGAAGAGGAGTGCCGAGCCGATGACTCCCAACTGCGATGCGTCCAAGGACCCGCTGTCGAGAATGGGTTTCTTCATGACGTTGAGACTGGTGCGGCAGACGTAGTAGAGGCTGTATCCGAGCGTTGCGGCGACGAATGCCTGCAGGCGCAGGCGGCGGTAGTACTTGTCGCGCGATGCTTCGTCCTGCTCCCGGGCAGGAGCCGCAGGACTGATGCGGTAGAATTCCGTAATACGGCTCATGGCGTCAGTCGTGCAGTCCGCGCGAGCGGAGGTAGGAGATCAGCAGTTCGGGGCGGTCGGTCTGGATCATGGTGGCGCCCATATCGACCAGTTTCCCGTACACCTCGGCCGGGTCGCCCTCTACCGCGGCATCGTCGCAAAGCCCGCCGTTCAGGGAGGGCCACAGGGAGTTCACCCACAGTTTCGAGCCGCCGGCGATGACTTCGCGCATGCAGGTCTCGACCTCGGGCGTGTATTCCGACCAGCAGATTTCGTAAGCCAGCAATGGATATTTCAGTCGTTCATAGCTTTCGAGAATTTTTCGGTACGATTTCTTCCCGAAGTTTACAATGGGCATAAAAAGACAATTGTCGTCATATTTCGAGAAAGTCGCGGCGGCACGGTCGGCGGTGACATTGCTTTTGATGAGCACCTGTTCCAGCATGCCGTATTTTTCAAGCAACGGATGTATCAACCCGTAATATTGAAATCCTTTGTCGATATTGACGACAATTTTGTCTTTGCATAATATGAGCGCCTCTTCGAGCGTGGGTACTTTCCAATGTGTGACCGCATTCTGCCCCGCACGCAAATTCACCCGCCGAATGGAATCATAAGTAATTTCCGCAATAAGTCCCCTGCCCGAAGTCGTCCGGTCGATGGTGCGGTCGTGACAGAGTACCAGCACGCTGTCCGAGGTCAGCGCCAAATCTATTTCTACAATGTCGACTCCCATTTCGATAGCGCTGCGGATGGCAGGGAGTGAATTTTCAGGATAGTTGCGCCAGTCGCCCCGATGGGAGGCGACCAGCACCTTTTTCGAGGCGGGGTCGTGAATCTCTGAAACAACCCGTTCGGCACGGGTGCCGGAAACGGATTCGGAACTCGCACAAGCACCAAACAGGAAAAGGGATGCAAGAAAAATCAATAATCTTATCATCATATTCGGGTTAGTTGTTTTTTACTGTTTCGTATTGTTCGTAATCGGTCGGAAGCACCCAGTTCGACTGTTCCCACGGAATGATCTCCCCACTGACGGTCCGTTCGTAAACGCTGTCCTTTCCCGGCTTGTCGTAGGGATAGCGATCGAATACGTCGCCGTCGCCCGTCATCCGCGGATCGCCCTGCTCGCGCAGCGTCCGGAAAAGCTCGGCCCGCAGTGAATCTGCCAGAATCCGGCATGAAACGTCCCCGATCCGGTTGGCGAGGCATTCGCGGTCCGTTTCGACATGGTACAACTCCTCCGCCGGACGCTGTCCCATCGACAGGTCATAATAACGACGATCCTGCCCGCTGCGCCGCAATTGCAGAATGGCTGTTTTCGTCGGGGAACTGTCGATGTCGCGGTAGCCCGTTTCCGGATTGCCTCCGGGCAGCAACCACGGTTTGAGGTTGCACAGGTAGAGCCAACCGTCGCGCACGATGCCCCGGATCGGATAACCCTGATCCCCGGGCCGTCCGTTGTCGTGCCGCTCGCGTCCCAGCAACGCCCGTTCGCGCAACGCGGCACAGGGGTCCGCCTCATTCCGCAACAGCGGCACGAGGCTCCCGCCCGGAAGCGGCGCCATCCCGGCCGCCGAAGGGTCCGTTCCGGCAATCTCCAGAATGGTCGGTGCGATGTCCACGAACGAGACGTAAACCGCCTCCCGGCGTCCGGGACTATTCACTCCTTGCGGCCACATCATGGCCAAAGGCATGTGATGAGCATACTCGTACTGCGTCCCTTTGGCACGCGGGAACGGCATTCCGTTATCCGACGTGACAATGACAAGCGTGTTGTCCAACTCCCCGAGTTCTTCCAGCCGGGCCAGCATCAGCCCCAACTGCCGGTCATAATGTTCGATCTCGAACCCGTAGTCCAGCATGTCGTTACGCACCGTCTCGTTGTCGGGCCAGAAAGCCGGAACACGATCGATCTCTCCGGTCGTCCGTCCGCCTTTGGCCGCTCCGCTGCCGTATTCATAGCGGCGGTGCGGCTCGCGACAGCCGAACCAGAAGAACCACGGCCGCGACGCATCCTCACGCGAGGAGAGGAAGTCGGAAAAATTCGCCGCATAGTCCGTGGCGAGCATCTCGGATGTCGGAGGCGTCAGTTTCCGATTCTGCCACGCTTCACCCGTCAACTGCCGTCTACGGCCGTTCTTCATGCCGGGATTGCCCGGAGCCCAGCCCTTGCCGGTAAAGGCCACGTCGTACCCAGCCTCTTCGAGCGCCTCGGTGAAGACCCCGGCATCCTCGGGAAAATGACAGATGTGATTACCCGCCTCGCCCAACTGCCACGAGTAGCGTCCCGTGAGCAGCGACGCACGCGAAGGCGCCGATTTCGCATTCGGAGTGTAACAATTCTCGAACAGCACACCCCGTGCGGCCACACTGTCGAAAACCGGCGTCGAGACCCATTGGCAGCCATAAGCCCCGAAATGAAGCCATGCGGCATCGTCGGCGATGCAGAACAGAATATTCGGACGGCGCATCGTATTATCCTGCCCGTGAACAGGGACCAATCCGCCCAATGCGGCGGCTCCCCAAAATACAAAATCACATCTCATAGATCACACATTGTCTATTGTAAAATCCCCGGCGGCCCGGAACGCAGGAGAGGGGTTACCAACTTACACTGGCAGTATAACGGTTGCCGAACCGGTCGGTTGTCTCGATCGTCGCCGAAGTGGCACCTTCCGACGGTTCGATACTGAACATATGGGGTGTCGTGGTGTATGCCAATACCGTATACTGATCCTTATACTGCTCGTAGAGTGAATTGGCGTAACCGTCGTGGGTCTTGTCCTTGCTCATCGCCACCTTCGTTTTACCGCTATCCGAATAGTAAACGGGCCCCCAGTGGGCGTCGTAGTTCCAGACGTTGACATAAACTTTCCCGGAAGTGTACCAGCCCTGCTCGTTAGGCGCATAAGCACGGAGCTGCCAGTCGGCAGGTAGGTTTTCCAGCTTTTTGCCCTCCTCATAACCGCAGGCCTTGAATTTCCACGTGATGTTCTCGCCGTCGACATCGATCACCAGATAACCCCGCGGGCCGCCGTCGGACGTAACGGACGCATTGAGTCCCAACATACCGGTCGAACGTCCCAGGATATGCGACTCGACATTGGGGTATTTCGGACTGGTCTCCTCGGCGGCATAGGCATAGTTATAATAATCGTGGTTGTGCCCCGCCCATGAATGCACGAATTTGTAGGCGGAGAACAATCCCGTATAGACGGATGCATTCAGGTCCGACACCGACGGATCGTAACCGATCTTCTTGTAAAACGAGGTGTGTCCGCAAACCATGAGGATCTTGTTTTTGTCGACATGCGACAGATGACCGCACAGCCATTCGACAGCCTCTTCGGAAAGCCCGTTCTTGTAGGCGCCCGTGGCGCTGGCCGTGAGTGCGGAATTATCCGCCATTTCGATATTGTCGAGGAAAATGTAGTGAACTTGTCCCAGATCGACGGCATAATTCGTCGGCCCGAGGTATTTTTCATATTCCGCCACGGCCAAATCGTCGCTCGCAGCATTCTGAATGTGGTCATGGTTGCCGATCACATGAAACACCGGGAACGAAAAATCCTTGAGGCCCTCGCAATAGTCTTCCCACAAACTCATGTTGTTGTGCACCATGTCGCCCAGGCAAATGCTGTATACCGGACGGTCGGTGATCGTCGCGGCGAGCTCCTTCATGTCTTTGCACATATCCTCGTAAATGTCAATCGAATGGAACATGTATTTGTCCGTTCCCGCGGTCTTGGCGCGGATCTGCGGATCGGCCGTCATCAAAATCGTATACCGATCGCCCGAGCCGGCGCGCTTCATCAACGTAAAATCGGCCTTGAATTGCTTCTCGTTTTCGGGAATCCGCTGCCAGAACTGGGGAATTCCGTTCTTCGACGGAACTTCATAACCGGCCGGAATCGTGACGAACACGAACCGACGAAGCTTCAGGTCGCTGAACAACTGCCAATTGCCTTTCGCATCGGTTTCAGTAGTCTGCATGCCGTCACTGACAAGTACGCCCGCTATCGGTTTGCCGTAGTTGTCCTGAACCGTACCATAGAGCGCGGCCTCGCTGTTAAATTCTCCCTCGGACGAATTTCCGTCCAAATTGATTTTTGTGGCGAAGTCGTCCGCACAACCGCACAGACATAACGCCCCGATAATGAATAGAAAAATAAAAATACGCTTGTTCATTGGTTTCAATTTTAAATGGATAAAAACGGCCCCGAAAGATCACCCTCCAGGGCCGTTTTACAAACATGAATGAAGGGTTAGTCCGCCAGAACCGGGTAGGTGCCCGAACTCTTCCAACGGCGGAGTACCACGCCTTCGGGTTTCTGGCTGAACGTCGCACTGTTGAAAATATCCACGCCGGCATTCAACGCCTCGACGAAGCTGCCGTACTCCGTGTTATTCGAGGGTACGCTCACGCTGCCCGACATCATCTCTCCGAGCGAGAGGGCTCTGGAAGTCTGCGTCGGCCATACCGAAGGAACATTGCTGCCGGTGTTTTTCGCTCTTCCCACAGCGACGCCGACCGCTGAATTGCCGTAGATGTTCTGCAGGTTGCTCTTCTTGACGTATCCGACAGCTCCGCCGTACATGCCCCCGGAGACAACGGTCGCCGTTGTCGTATAGCAGTTGACGGCAAACGAGTCACTGCCACCGTAACCGATGATGCCGCCGGTATTGGGCCCCGATGAAACGAGCGACTCCATCCAGCTGTAACAGTTGATGACGAAGGCTTTTGCATTGGTGTTGCCGCCCGTGATGCCGCCGGCATTCTCGCCCGATGACGAGATGTTGCCGCCCAACACTGCGCAGTTGACGATAACCGAGTTGTTTTCGCCCGCAATGCCGCCGACACGCTTCACACCCGTGAGCGTGCCTTTCACGAAGTATACGCCGTCGAGCGTTCCGTTGTTGCGCCCGGTCATGCCGCCGATCCGGTTGCCGTTCGAGGTGAGGGTAGCTTCGATTTTGAGATCCTTGACCGTACCCGAATTAATGCGGATGACGCCGAAGATGGCAGCATCCGCGTCGATGTCGGCCTCCGCAACCGTGCGGGTCGCCGTAATGCCCTTCAGCGAGTTGCCGTTGCCGGTGAGCTGACCGGAGAAGCTGTCCCATGCGATGAAGTTCTTACCGCTGAAATCGATATCGTTCGTCACCAGATAGTAGTCCCCGGCTTTATAATCGCCCGGCTGGGTGCCGTTGATCGACTGCGCGATCTCGTTCCATCGGTCGGCGGTGGCAATCTGCCACGGGTCGCTCTCGCTGCCGGAGCCGATGCCCTCGTCGCCTGCTACGAAGATTTTCTTCGAAACCTCGCTGCTTGCACCCCGGTCATCAGTCACCTGAAGCGTCACATCGAACGTGCCGCCCTTCGTGAAGGTATATTTGACCGAAGCTTCGGTAGAGGTCGTATTATCGGGAAGGGTCCACCGGCGGGCGACGATCTCGCCATCGGAATCGACCGATGTGTCGGTAAAGGTTACTTCGGTATCCACAACCACCGTTTCCGGAGTATACGTGAAGGATGCCGAGGGCGCCAGATTGGCGGCCTTGACGACAATGGTCCGTTTGGTCGAGCTGCTGTTGCCGTCGGCGCCGTAGACCGTCAGCGTAACGACATATTCGCCGGCCTCCTTGTACATGACAGGGTCCGGAGCAGCCTCTTCCGACCAGTTTCCCAGTCCGGCGAATCCGAAATGCCAGAAATAGCCGCTGATCTCCGTGCCTTTGGCCGTTGAATTGTCGGTAAACTGTACGGCATCGACGCCGGCGATAATCTCTGCGCCGTCATCGAACGTGAAATCGGGGGTAAGGACCGAATCGAAAATCGGCCCCACCTCTTTGTCGTCGGAACATGCGGTTATCAAAACCAAACATGCGACGCATAGCAACGATATGATTCTTTTCATGGTTTCAGTCTGTTAAAATTTTTCAAATGTCTAACGGGTTGCCTCTCTACGACGGATACCCGTGCAACCGAGCAGGAATGCCTGAAGAATTAACGAGAATCTTTTCATGTCCCGAACCGTTTAATTGCTTCCGTATCCCGGATTCTGATAAAGGCCTTCGGGATTGAGAATCAGTTCGTTGTAGGGAATAGGCAGTAACAAGTCTTTCAACGAAAAATTGGAATTGATCGCGCTGAAGTGCTCCAGCATCTCCATACGATCGTACATACGCAGCAAATCCTGCCAGCGGAGCCCCTCCTGCATGAATTCGTGCAGGCGTTCATCGTAGATGCCCTGACGCAGGTCGCTCCCCGACCAATCGCCCAGCCCGGCACGCTCACGCACCTTGTTCAGCCAGATTTTCGCCAATGTTTCCTCTTTCGACCAATAATAGGCTTCAGCCAGCATCAGCGCCACATCGGCATAACGCAGCACAATCCAGTTGTTGCCTCCATACCCGTTGGCGCCGCATTCCAGATCGGCATACTTCATGGTGTGATAGTAAGTCTGCCCCGCCTTGTTCGTTGCCCGCAGGAAAGAGCGGCGGACATCGCCCGGCTCGAATGAATCATAGACAGCCTGTATCGTGACGTTCTGCATCTCGCCTTTTCTCTGCGAGGTGACGCCCGCTCCCTCAGGACCGTACATATAATTCCACACCGATCCCAGGTCGGCGTTCCCCTGAATATAGTTGACCTGGAAAATATTTTCCGCACACGACTTCTGCGTAGAGAGGTCCCAGACGGAGGAATAGGAAACCGACGAGAGTTCGCCGAACTTGCGCAGATCCCAGGCAGCAGTCAGTTTCCCGATCGCCTGTCCGAGCAATTCGGATTTCGAGCCGATGAAATCTTCATCGCAAGCCTGCTGCAACAAGGCTTTGCCCCAAAGTGCCCATGCGGCAGCCTTACTGACCTTGCCGCATGCCGAGGCAGGTTGCACATCAAGCAGGGGGCTTTCGGTCACATATTTCAGGTCGTCGAAAATGGCCTGGTAGATTTCGGCCTTCGGGCGGCGGTAATTGTTGGCCCGAACCTCTTCCGTACTCTCCAGAACCTTGAGCACCAATGGCACGTCACCCCACTCGGTTACCAGCCAGTAGTAAGACAAAGCGCGCAGGAACCGGGCTTCGGCTTCATACGTATCGCGGGCCGAAGGAGTAGCATAACTGACATCCCCCAGATGAGCGAAGAGCGTATTGGCGCGCGAAATGATCTTGTACAACTGCGAATAACGGTTGTAAACATAGACATTCTCCTCGGTAAGCGTATAATTGTAGAACTGATAGGGAATGCCGCTGTTGGCGCCGCTGTTGGTTACGACGGTCGCATTGGCGCGCACATCGGTAAAATAGTGATAGTTATCGGCAACATAACTTTGCGTCAGCGAGGTGTAGACGCCGTTAAGCGATGCGACAATGTCCTCTTCGGAAGTATAGTAATTGCCGACTGTCACTGAATTGGGATTATATTCGTCGAGAAAATCGCACGCAGTCAGCATAGCCGACGCTGCAAGAAGAATAAACAGATGACTGATTCTCATAACAGAACGGATTAAAACGTTAAATTTAAACCTACCGAGTAGATACGCGACAGCGGATAGCAACCCCAGTCGAATCCGGGCATCAGGTTGCTGCTCTTGTACGAAACCTCGGGGTTGTAACCGCGGTAGTCGGTAATAGTGAAGAGGTTGTCGCCGCTGACATATACCCGGCACGATTCGACCCCGATCTTCCGGAGCAGACGTTTGGGCAACGTATAGCCTAACGTAATGTTCGAGCAGCGGAAATAAGAGGCGTCCTCCACATAGTACGAAGAGAGTTTGAGAGATTGGTTCGTCACCGAGATCCGCGTGGCGATGGGTACGTTGTTGCGCCCCGGATTCGTATCCGACACATAACGGTCGGCGGCAATCGCATACTGGTTCGACGATCCTTCCACGTTGAACAGATAGTAATCCTGGAAATTGATCACCTCACCGCCGTACGAGTAAGTGAAGCTCGCTCCCAGATCGAAGCCTTTCCACGAGAGGCTGGTCGAGAAGCCGCCCGTAAAGTCGGGATAAGCGTTCCCCAGAATCGTTTTGTCGTTCGTGTCGATGACGCCGTCGCCGCTCACGTCTTTCCAGATCGTATTGCCGTAGGACAGATCGTCGAGCGCATAGCTGGGTACGGCAGGCCCTTGCAGCGTGTAGCCGGCAGGGAACTTGCTGCCGTTGGCCAGATAAACCTCCCGGTCCTTCAGCGCGTTCTTGTAATCGAGTTCCGACATGATGCCGACGGCCTTGTAGCCGTAGAACGACCCAATGGGATAGCCTTCTTTGGTAATATGCGATTGCACGGAACGCTCCGATGTGGAGAGAATGTCGTCCAGTCCGCCCAAACTAACCACTTTGTTACGGTTGATCGAAATATTCGTGCTGACATTCCACTTTACCTTGCCGGTCAGCAATCGGGCGTCGACCTGCAGGTCGAAACCACGGTTGCGGATCTTCGCATCGGTCATGTTGGTCGTTGAAGAGGTGAACCCGGAAATCGCGGAGATCGGTGCGTTATAGAGGATGTCGGTCGAGATGGAGTTGTAATAGTTGGCAATCACATTCAACCGGCTGTTGAAAAATCCCAGGTCCAGACCTATGTTGGTCTGCGTCGTCGTTTCCCATCCGAGTTCCGAATCGGCAAACCCGCCGAGACGGGAAGTGGATACGGCCGTCGTGCCGAAAGCATAACTTCCGGTCGAGATACCTGCAATGCTGGAATAATTGCCGATGTCGTTGTTGCCGCTCTTACCCCAGCTGGCACGGATACGGACCGTAGCAATGTTTTCGAGCGCATCTTTCAGAAACGGTTCGTTCGAGATCGTCCAGCCTGCCGATACCGACGGGAAATATCCCCAGCGGTTATTGACGCCGAAACGCGACGAACCGTCGGTGCGGAACGTTCCGGTCACGGTGTAACGGTCGTCGAACGAATAGTTCAGACGCGCCAGATAGGACATCATCGACCAAGCCGCTTTGCGGGTTTCATAAAGCGATACGTCCGAATCTTTCGGGCCGTGGGCTGTCACCTCGTGGATGCGGTCGTCGGCGAATCCCGTAGCCTGGACACCGAGTCGGTCGTAGGTCTTGCGCTGAAGCGTATAGCCGATGAGCGCATCGACGTGATGGCGTCCGAGCTGTTTCTTGTAGCTTGCCGTGAACTCCCCGAGCCGGTCGATATCGTAGGTCGAGCTCGAGCGGGCGATATTGTAGGAGGCCAGTTCGGGCCCATAGGCGGGCGTGCTGTTTCGGCCTATGCTCATCGGCCGGTAGTAGAAATAGCGGTAGTTGTACCACTGCTGTCCCAGTCGCGCCGAGATCTTCAGATCGGGCAATGGTTCATAGACCAGGTTGAAGTTCAGGTTGTGGCGCGAAGTCTTCTCCGAAATATCCAGTTCGTTGGCGATGACGAGCGGATTTTCGGGGAAATTGATGCCCCAGTCCGTCACCATCCGGATCATGGCGCTACGAGCGTAATCGCCGTTCTCCTCATAGGCCGGCAGGTTGGGCAGATACATGAGCATACTTTGAATAACACCGTCATTGATCATACGCCCTTCCGCCTGTACCACTTTGTTTTTGACGTCGTACATCGAATAGCTCAGGCTGGCCGAAAAGTGCTTGGTGATCTGTGCATCGAGATTCAGACGGGCATTAATGCGATTGTGATTCGAGGGGGCGATAATACCATCCTGATCCATGTAGCCGACGCTGGCCATGTAGCGAATAGCCTTGGAACCTCCCGTCACCGAAATGTTGTGGCGCATCATTCCGGCGTTGCCGAACACCTCGTCCTGCCAGTCGGTATTGTACTGCTGTTCGACAGGCGTCCGGGTCGTAAAATCGTAGAACATGGGGTGGATACCGACATCGGCGAGCGAAAATCCCTTGGCCGAACGAATCGTATTGTCGTCGTTGGGACTCCACGCAATGCCGGCGGCCGTCGCTTTCCGGCGATAGGAATCGTTGCGCGAAGCAATGTACAGGTCCCGGAATTGGTTCGCATCCAACAGATCGACCTTACGTTCGAGCTGCTGAATACCATAAGAGAAATCATAGCTGATCTTGGCGCGCTCGCCCTCTTTGCCGCGTTTGGTTGTAATCAGCACGACGCCCGAAGCGCCGCGCGAACCGTAGATTGCAGCCGAGGCGGCATCTTTCAGAATGTCGATGCTCTCGATATCGCCCGGATTGATGTAAACATCCTCCGAGGCAGGATAACCGTCGACAACATACAGCGGATCGCTGCCAGCCGAGAGCGAGTTGACACCCCGCACACGTATCTGCACGCCCTCACCCGGCGCGCCGTCGGCCTGCCGGACCTCCACGCCGGCGACCTTGCCGGCAAGCGCCTGCGCCATGGTGGGCGTCGTTGTCGTCAGTTCGCTGGCTTTGACACTCGCTATCGAGCCCGTAAAGTCGCTTTTGCGCATGGGCGTATAGCCGACAACGAGCACATCCGAGATTTGTTGGCTATCCTCTTTGAGCGTAATGTCGAAGCGAGTGGCGCTGCCGACCCGAACATCCGCCGGGGCATACCCCAAATAGTTGATTTCCAGAACGGCCTGCGAAGCGGGGGGGGGTACCTGGAGCGAAAACCGGCCCTCTGAGTCCGTGCTGATCCCGATCGTCGTACCTTTCACGACTACGGCTGCTCCGACAACCGGGTTGCCGGCCGCATCGCGTACGACACCGGAAATCACAGCAGGCTTCTTCGCCTCGGCTTCAGAGCGTCCGTTCTTCAGTACAATGTTCGAGCCCTGGACCGTATAGGATACATTTGTTCCCCGGAGCATGGCGTCAAGCGCCTCCTGCAGCGGACGATTCACGACCTGTACCGTAACAATACGTTTCACATCCACGTTCTCGGCGCTTCCGAAAAGATATTTCGTCTGACGCTCAATCTCATTCATAACCTGCTCCATACGAACCTTTTCCATACGAATAGTCACACGAACGTCTTGCGCGTGAATGTCGGTTACGGGATATGCGATGGGCAGAACGAATAAAAGAATTAACAAACTAATTCGCTGAATAATCTTTTTATTCATACTTTTGTTGAATTAAAGTTCAATTTTGAGAAAAGGTTGATCATTTTCCGATTGGACTCCGGCCTGCAGGTGTTTGCCCGCCTGCAGGTTTTTTCACGTCCGACCGGAAAGGCAATGGTGGATCGTTCGGTCATTTCTTCATAGGCAATTTTCGTTTGGGGGTGGTATTAAACTTTATGAAACCATCACTGGATGATAATTCTGTTCCGGTCGTGATCGTATTCGTAGGTAAAATCAGAGGCGAGCTGCAACACGCGTAAAGCATGTTCGATTCCCTCTGAAATGCGGATTTTGAGGCGTCCATAGGCCACTTTCGGAAGCGTAGCGCATCGGATTTCAATCTCGACGTCATAATATTTCCTGAGTTTCTCAACGACCTCATCGAACGAGTCGTTCCGGAACGACAGAATACCCTCTGTCCATAGATACTCGTCGCAATTCTCAAGTTCGTCCACATACAAGTAGCCGTTTTCGAGCCGGACGACCGTATTGGGTTCCATGACGACCTGCTCGCTGGTCCGATGGTTGCGGACGGACACACGGCCTTCGAACAATGCCGTCGAGAACCGGCCTTTCGCCTCGTCGGCAATCACATTGAAATCGGTTCCCAACACCCGGACATCGTAGGCGAAGGTCTCCACAATGAAAGGCTGTTTTTCGTTGTGGCTGACATCGAACCGGGCTTCACCGACGAGTTTGACCCGGCGTTCCTTGCCACTGAAAATCGAAGGGTAGATGAGCCGGCTTCCGGAATTCAGATCGACCTCCGAACCGTCGTTGAGTGAAATCCGGACATGCTGGCCCACCGGAGCCTCGATGACGGTCTGCTGTTGGGCCCAGCCGTTCAGCCGGAAGGCAAAGAATGCATAGCTGCCTGCAAATCCGACCAACAAGGCGGCGGCAATGCCGGCAGCATACCGACGGAAAGAAGTGGCCCATGCAGAGCGTCGTGTCGGCAGCTTAGCTTCGGATTCGTCGCATAAAATGCTTACAAGGTACATCGAATGCACGTCGTTCAGCCGTTGCTGATGCTCTTCGGGATTCTCATCCAGCCAGGCGGCAATTCGATCATTCTCTTTGACTGTCGTTTCTCCGGCACAGAACCGAAACAACTGGGCGTTTGTAATTTCTTCTTTCATCTTTTATGGGCTCTATCTGATAATAAAGATGCATAACTGCTCCTCTTTCCCCCATGAACAAACAACAAATCACGAAAATATTTTTTTTCAATATGTTCAATTCATTGAAACGGTGTGAATTAAGCACACGCTCCGGCTTCTCTGATCCGCGCTTTCCGAAACCGCTTCGCATTCCGTCCGTACGGGCGTAATTTTATTTTCAGAATTTCTTCCGGGAAAATATTATATCTTTGTGTATAGAATACTCTCTATGGACACAGCTTCGTCGTTCTCACAGCAACTTTTCGAGCAGCTATTCCGTCAATACAAGCGGAAATACCTGCTCATAGCCAACAGCTATGTGCGGGATTCCAAAACGGCAGAAGATATCGTGCACGACAGTTTCATGGCCGTATGGGAACATCGCGACAACATTAACGGGGCGAACATCGAAGCCTATCTGTATAAAGTCATCCGGAACAATTGCCTGATGTATCGCCGGAATCAGCAAATAGGACAGGCCGTATACGAACAGATCAAACTCAAAGAGCGCAGCGCAATGGATTACTATACCCGAGCTATCGAGAGTTGCGACCCGGACATCCTGTTCCGGAACGAAATTCTCGAAATATGCCGGGCCCAACTCGAACAAATGCCGGAACTGACGCAGCAGATATTCAAGGCCCGGCGGCTGGAGGGAAAGAGTTACAAGGAGATTGCCGAACAATTTGGCATTCCGCAGAAAAAGGTCGACAAACAACTTCAACAGGCAGTTACCAAGTTGCGTCGCGCATTGAAAGACTTTTTCTCGATTATCTTTATCTAATAGAAAGAATCCGCCTCCGAAGTGAAATTAGGGTCACAATAAACAGTTCTGTACTTGGCTCTGAAAATGAAATCATACTCGAATGAAACTCTCCATGTAGGCATTGACATCCATGCGCCCGTATCGGTCGAACGGTTCCAACATCTTCTGCCAGAAGAGCACCTCGGCTTCATCCTTATCCA
>ERZ772855.891-NODE-891-length-31794-cov-7.601374_pt1 | contig 31794 bp, 29 predicted proteins | sample MGYA00511900_ERZ772855 | MGnify/ENA primary metagenome ERZ772855 (study PRJEB29015, sample SAMEA2737701) | human gut metagenome | biome: human gut; feature: human-associated habitat; material: faeces | place: China | collected 2012 ... | reverse complement strand
CCCTGCCCGCAGTTTTTCATCTTGACGGCCCCGCCTGCCGCCGCACAGCACCGCAGGCCCCCAGCCCGGCCCCGGCGCAGGCCAGCAGCAGCGTGCCAAGAAGCCGCGCCGTCATAGCTCCACCCACTGGGCCCCTGTGCCGGGACGGCTGCGGCCTGTAAGGAACACCGCCGCGCCAAAGGCCCCCGTAGCCAGCAGCCGCGCCAATTGGGGCTTGCGGGTCAGGCTTTCGGGAGCATCACAGTGGACGGAGGCGAGGAAGGTCGCCCCCGAGGCGATACCTTCTTCCAGCGCGGCGGCATCGGCGGCGGTGCCCAGCTCGTCGCAGACGATGTACTGCGGGTTCATGCAGCGCAGTGCCATGCAGACGGCCTGCGCCTTGGGAAAGCGGGTGTAGACGTCGCAGGGCACATCCGCCCCGGCGGTAAAGCCATCGCTCTCCCCGGCCAATAGCTCACCCCGCTCGTCGATGACGCTGACAAGGGCATCTTTTTCGCAGAGATAGCGAATGAGCGTGCGCAGGAACGTTGTTTTTCCGCTGCCCGGTGGGCCGGCCACCAGTAAGCCGCCGGTGTTTTTCTGCAAAAATGCGGGCACTTCAGGCGGCAGGCCGCAGGTGATGGGCCGGGCAATACGCAGGTTGAGGGAGGTTACTGCAGAGAAGCCGCCCGGCCCCCAGCTGCCCGCCACGCCCACCCGGCAGCCGCCGCGGATGGTGAAAAAGCCCTGGCGGAGTTCTTCTTCATAGGCAAAGACCGAATCCCTGCAAAGGTGCTGGAAACAGTCCTGCACCTCTTTGGCTGTGAGCCTGCGCAGCCTGTCCGCCCGGGGCAGGTACTTGGCCGCCGGGCTTACCCGGCCATTGACCGTAAACAGCATAGACTGCCCGGCCCGCAGGCGGATCTCCTGCACATAGGGCGCACAGCGTATGGGCAGGGCGGCCAGCTCGGCCGCGTAGGGCTGGGGCAGACATTGTGCCAGGCGATAATACTCGTCCATTTTTCGCTTCACCTCACACTGCCACTGTATGTGCGGCGGGGCGGATACAGAACCCACCGCCAAAAATTACAGACAAATGCTTGACAAAACGTCGCTCAGGTGCTATGGTTAGTTACACAAGTAATGAACCACTTAACCATGTATGGAAAGGCGGTGAGCACTTGCCCCCGACATTGAATGAACAGACTTCGATTTATCTGCAGATTGCCAAAATGCTGGAGGATGGCATTTTGCGCGGCATCTACCCCGAGGATACGCAGGTTCCCAGCACCAACGAGCTGGCGCGTACTTTGTGCATCAACCCGGCCACGGCGGCCAAAGGCCTGAACCTGCTGACCGAGGACGGCATCCTGTACAAGCGCCGCGGCATTGGCATGTTTGTAGCCCCCCGCGCGGCCGAAAAGATACGCGCCAAGCGCAAGCAGACATTTTTTGAGCAGTATGTCCGCCCCCTGGCGGCCGAAGCTAAGAACATTGGCATCACCCCTGCGGAACTGCAGGCCATGCTGGCCCAGGCCAGCGAGAAGGAGTAAATGATGGAAGCAAAAGTTTTAACAGCCCAAAGCCTTTGCAAGCGCTACGGCACGCTGGACGCTTTGGACCATGTAGACCTGACGCTGGAGCCTGGGCACATCTACGGGCTGATCGGCCGCAACGGCGCGGGCAAGACGACACTGCTCTCAGCCCTGACGGCGCAGATGCCGGTGGATGCGGGCACCGTGACCTACGGCGGCGCGCCTGTGTGGGAGAATGAGGCTGTGCTGGGCGAGCTGTGCTTCAGCCGGGAATTAGGCAGCACCGTCGGCGGGATGAACAACGCCTTGAAAGTGAAGGATTATCTGAACGCCGGGCGGCTGTTTTATCCCCATTGGGACGAAGCCTATGCCCAAAAGCTGATAACACAGTTTAAGCTGGCCCCCAAAAAGAGGATCAGCGCCCTGTCCAAGGGCATGGCCAGCATGCTGACCATCGTGCTGGCGCTGGCCAGCCGCGCACCTATCACCTTTATGGATGAGCCGGTAGCCGGGCTGGACGTGGTAGCGCGGGAGGATTTTTACCGCCTGCTGCTGGACGATTACGCCGAGACCGGGCGCACGTTCGTTATCTCCACCCACATTCTGGAGGAAGCCTCGAACGTGTTTGAGAAGGTGCTCATCATGAAAGAGGGGCGCTTGATCGAGGCCTGCGATGCCGACGAACTGCTGGCGCAGTTCTGCGCCGTGACCGGGCGGGACGATGTGGTGAACGAAGCCTGCGCCGGGCTGAACATCCTGCATACCGAAACATTGGGGCGGCAGAAGTCCTGCGTGGTGCGGGTGCCTGCCAAGACCATGGCCGCCAAGGGGCTGGATGTAGATTGCACGAGCCTGCCCCTGCAAAAGGTGTTTGTGGCGCTGTGCGGCCACGAGCAAGAACTCCAGGAACATCGGGAGGGCTAAGCGATGAAAGGCACTGTTAAAACGCTGCGTTTTTTTGCCTGGCCGCTTGCCCAGATGCTGGGCATTGCTACCCTGTTTTACTTTGGCACCCTGGTGTTAGGCGGGCTGACGAAGATGGTCATCTTCTCCGATTATGCAATTTCTTTCTGCTTTTTGTATGGCATTTTTCTGTACATTTCGTTTTGGCAGTTTTCCGCTGCCTACAGTCAGCTGGCGCTGAGTTTTGGCGCCACGCGGCAAAGCATCCGCCGGGCCATTTTGGTGCTTTGGGTGGTGGGCAGTCTGTTCGCCGAGGCTTTTACCGTGCTGGCGGCCCAGCTTTCGCTGTGGATGCCGATGAATGAACCAGCCGGACGCAATGTATTTTTGCTGCAATGCGGGCTGCACCCAGTGGGTGGCTTTTGCCTAATGCTGTTTTTGGCGGCGACCGGCTCTGCGGCCGGTACAGCCTTGCCCGCCGCCTGGCCGCGGACGCTGTGCCTGACCGCAAAGATCCTTTTGTATATTGTGGCGTTTGCCCAGATCTTTGTGTTTATGCTGCTGGCGTACTTTTGTCCGCAGTGGTTTGTGCCCTACTGCGCGGCGCTGGTCGTGGCTGGCTGCCTGTTGATGGCCGCCGCCCTGCGGGCACTGCGCCACATAGCGGTGCGCTGATGTGAGGTGTTTGTGATGAAACGAATGATTTCCGCTTGCCTGCGCTTTGAAGCGCCGGACCTTTGGCTGGCGGTGCCCGCCGCGCTGTTCCCGGTACTGGTGGTCGAAGTGACCGCACTGATGATAGCCGCCACCGAGGATGACCCCGAAGCGCTGGTGTTGCTGCCCGGCGTGGGTATGATTTTGACCGCGGTTCTTTGCTGTGTGCTGGGGGTCGTGTACCTGTGCAGCAACTTTCCCCTGCTGCTGCAGTTCAGCGCCAGCAGGCGTGGATCGTTGGCGGGGCTGTGCCTGCATATTCTGCGGATGACCGTACTGTCCGAAGTGATCGCCGCTGCAGCTATTATGGCCCTGGGCGCTGTGAACCATGGGTTCTTCCCACGATTTGCCGTTGGCGAGTTATGGCGGGGCATCCCGGTTTTTGTGTGGCCGGTCTGCGCCGTGCTGCCGGTGCTGGTGGGGCTCGTGTGGGCAGGCGTACTCACCCGGTTTGGCCGCACCGGCGGCTGGGTGCTATACTTTTTGTTTATTGGCGGGTGTTTCAGCACAGACAAATGGCTGCACCCGCTGGCAGAGCAGCCGTGGATGGTGGTGTTTCCCGTGGGCGTGCTGGCGGCACTGGCCGTGTGCGGGGCAAAGTGGTTGATGAAAGCGGCGGTGAAATAGTCACCCTGCTTGTGTAGAGGGTGATGCTTGCACCAGCCTGCGGGTCGCTGCAAGCATCACCCCCTACAAATAAAGAAGGCTCCCTCGCCGTGAGGGGGCCTTTTGTGTTTGTGCTGTTTTTTATTCTTCTTCCCCGTTTTCGATGAGGGCGTACAGTCCTGCTTCATCGATGACGGGGATACCGAGGGTCTGGGCTTTCGTCAGTTTAGAGCCGGCGGCCTCACCGGCGACCACATAGCTGGTCTTTTTGCTGACCGAGCCTGCAGCCTTGCCGCCGTTTTGGGTGATGAGGGCTTCGGCCTCCTGGCGGGAGAGCGTGGGCAGCGTGCCGGTTACCACCAGCGTTTTACCGGCCAGGGCAGTGCCCTTCTTCTCGCCGGTCCACTGCATGTTGACCCCGGCGGCGGCCAGGCGAGCCAGCAAGTCCTTGGTACCGTCCTTGGCAAAGAACTCCACCACGCTCTGGGCCATGACTTCTCCGAAGCCGTCGATCTCGCACATCTGCTCCGGCGTGGCCTCCCGCAGGGCGTCCATGCTGCCGAAATGCTCACCCAGCAGGGCGGCGGCCTTGTCGCCGATGTTGCGGATGCCAAGGCCAAACAGCAACTTATCCAGATTATTGCGCTTGGAACCCTCGATGGCGGTGAGGAGGTTCTGGGCGCTCTTTTTCTTGAATTTATCGAGGGTCAGCAGGTCATCCTCGGTCAGGGTATACAAATCCGCCACCGTGTGTACCAGCCCCTTGTCGGACAGCTGGATGGCCACTGCCTCGCCCAGACCATCGATGGCCATGGCGTTGCGGGAGGCAAAGTGGATGAGGTTGCGCAGGCTCTGGGCCGGGCACTCGGGGTTGACGCAGCGCAGGGCGGTCTCGTCCTGCAAATGCACCACCGGTGCGCCGCAGGACGGGCAGACCGTGGGCATCTGGAAGGGCTGTGCGCCGGGCAGATGGGCCGATACAGCGATGACCTCGGGAATAATATCGCCTGCCTTGCGTACCTGGACGGTATCGCCGATGCCGACGCCCAGGTTGGCGATGATGTCGCCGTTGTGCAGGCTGGCGCGGGACACGCTGGTGCCCGCCAGGAAGATTGGGTCAAACACGGCGGTGGGTGTCAGCACACCAGTGCGGCCGACCGTGACCTCGATGTCGCGAACGACGCTCTCCTTGACCTCGGGCGGGTACTTAAACGCAATGGCCCAGCGCGGGAACTTGTTGGTGCTGCCTAAGGTGCGGCGGGCGGCCAGGTCGTTGACCTTGATGACCGCACCGTCAATGTCAAATTCCAGCGTGCCGCGGGCCTCGCCGATGGCTTCAATTTCTTTAATAGCATCCTCGATATTCTCAAACACGCTGTACCGCGGAGAGACCGGGAAGCCCAGTGATTTGATATAGTCCAGCGTCTCACGGTGGGTCTTGAAGGTGCGGCCCTCGCACTGCTGCAGGTTAAAGACAAAGATGGACAGCCCGCGCTCCGCAGTGATTTTGGAATCCTTCTGACGCAGTGAGCCTGCCGCCGCGTTGCGGGGGTTCTTGAACGGTGTTTTGTCCTCCAGCTCCTGCTGCTCTTTTAATTTAAAAAACGCCGAGTGCGGCATATATACCTCGCCGCGCACCTCGAGAAAGTCCGGCGCGTCAGGCAGCTCGTGCGGAATGTCCTTAATGGTCATGATGTTCTCGGTCACATCCTCGCCGACGACACCGTCGCCGCGGGTCGAGCCGCGCACCAGCTGGCCCATGCGGTACTCAAGGCTGACAGACAGGCCGTCGATTTTGGCCTCGACGACGTACTCGGGCCGGATGCCTGCCTCCCGCACGCGGGTGTCAAACTCCCGCAGCTCGTCAAACGAGAACGCATCCTGCAGGCTCTCCATCTTGACGGCATGGGTCACCTTGCTGAATTTGCTGCTGGCTGTGCCGCCCACATGCTGCGTGGGTGAGCTGGCCGTGATCAGCTCGGGGTATTCGGCTTCGATTTGCTTGAGTTCACGGTTCAAAGCGTCGTACTCGAAATCCTCCAGTTCGGGGGCGTCCTGGTCGTAGTATAAGCGGTTGTTTTTTTCTATGATGACGCGCAGTTCTTCAGCGCGTTTGCGGGCCTGCTCTAATTCCATATTGCTACACTCCGTTTGTTGGTATCAGCTTAGTATACCACATCTGCGGGGGCAAATTCAATCCAAATCGGAGGCATAGGCGTTCGGAATATCGCCGCAGACGAGCAGGCTTGCCAGCGGATAGTCCGCCGCAACAGTCAGCGTTGCCGTGCTGCCGTCCAAAATCATGTTGACGGTGACGGACAGCTGCAAAACCGCGCTGTACCGTGTGGTATTGATGGAAAGCGACTGCGTTGTCTCGCGTATCTCCCCCTGCACATACCCCTTGGGCCGGATCGACAGCAGCCAGCCGGGGCCAAGGCCGCTCAGCAGTGAATTGTTCGTCAGACTGCCGAACGGGACGGCATAGCAGATCTCCGGCAGAGCGTCCATCTCGGTCTGCACGGCACTGACAAATTGGGTCTGCGCGGCCCCGGCGGCTGCGGCGTCCAGGCTGACAAGCCCGAAGCCCTGCGTAAAAAGCGCGTCGCACAGCGCCGGGGAGCGCGTCAGCTCCGCAGCAACGGCGCGGTTCATGGCCTGCACGGCGGCAGAGCGGGCCTCGTATTCGGCCAGTTCGTGCAGCGTCGGCTTGACGACGGTGTTGACGTAGCGGTTCAGGGACAGCACCCCCGCAGTCAGTACAAGAACGGCCAACAGGCAGAAACCGCGCCGCTGGGCTTGCCGCCTGTCCTTTGCACTGCACCGCCGCATAGTACCACCCCTGCGTATCCTATGCAAAAACGCCCCGGAGCGTTCAGGCTCCGGGGCGTCGGGCGGCTTGGTCAGTGATTATTTGAAGTAGCGGTCCAGTAGGCCCTGCATACCGCGGCCATGGCGGGCCTCGTCCTTCGCCATCTCATGGACGGTGTCGTGGATGGCGTCGAGGTTCAGCTCCTTGGCCTTCTTGGCCAGATCCATCTTGCCGGCGCAGGCACCGCACTCGGCGTCAACGCGCATCTGCAGGTTCTTCTTGGTGCTGTCGGTCAAGACCTCGCCCAGCAGCTCGGCAAACTTGGAGGCATGCTCGGCCTCCTCAAATGCGTAGCGCTTCCAGGCCTCGGCGATCTCGGGATAGCCCTCGCGGTCAGCGACACGGCTCATGGCCAGATACATGCCGACCTCGCTGCACTCGCCGTTGAAGTTCTCGCGCAGACCCTGCTTGATCTCCTCGGGAACGTCCTTGGCGATGCCGACGACATGCTCGGTGACGTAGGTGTTGTCCTTCTTCTCAATGAACTTGGATGCCGGGGCCTTGCAGACCGGGCAGAACTCGGGGATGGAACCCTCTGCGATATAACCACAAACGGTGCAAACATACTTAGTCATAAGAATTGCCTCCTGTTATTTTGTAATTGCTCCTAGGACACATTCCTGTGTCGATGGCTTTATTATACGGCATGTACGCATAAATGTCAATAGGCAAAATAAAAAATTTAAGAAAGATTCTTATTTTTGAAACGGACTCCCCCGGCGCTGCTGCCCGGCCTGCTTCGGCAGTGCAGCAAACAGCGCCCGGGACAAAGTGCAGCTGATGCCGCCCACGATCAGCCCTGCCGCCAGCAGCACCGGCGCGTAGCCCAGTGCCATCGCACTGGAAAGCAGCACGGCGGCCCCGGCCAGCTGCCCAAGATTGTGGGCCAGCGCCGAACCGGCACAGAAGATATACCCGCTGACCGGCAGCTGCAGCAGCACAAGCATGACGGCCAGAGACAGCGCCCCGCCGCACAGCGACAGAAACCCGGCGGTGGCCCCGCGGGTCAGAAAGGCGAACAGCGCCTTTAACACAACCAGCAGCAGCGCCGTGTGGGTGCGCAGAAACAGCAGTGCGTACATGACGACGATGTTGGACAGTCCTAATTTAATAGCCGGCATCAGCCCCAGCAGCGGCGACACGAGCGATTCCAGATAGGACAGCGCGATGGCTAAGGCAAACAGCATCCCGGTCCAGGCTGTCTCCCGGGCTTTTTGACTGCGCACAGGCATACCCCCGCAAATCACAATTTTCTTTGACTATACCCTGCCCCGGAGGAATTGTCAAGGCATAAAAAATTTACATATTTTTGTGCCGGTATCGCGGCAGGTTTTGCCAGAAACGCCTTGAAAAAAACAGGAAAATAGTGTATCCTTATAAAAGTATAGGGTAAGCTATGCCCATACGTGAGGGAAATAACCACAGTGTTATAATAAAAGGAGAACCTGACCTATGAAAAAACTGATCCCCGTTATTCTGTGCTGCGCCATGCTGCTGGCCGCCTGCGGCTCCTCCGCAGACTCTGCCCCCGCCGCAAGCGAGAGCACTTCCGCGGCCGCATCTTCCGAGGCAGCCTCCTCCGCGGAAAGCATCATCGGCGGCGCGGACGGCGAGACCGACATCGTCGTGAGCGACGAAGCCAACACCGCAAACCTTGATGCCGCTGTTGCCGCCATCGAGGCTGTGAACCCCATCGCCAACCCCCGTGCGCTGGATGACTTCTCCGTGGAGAATGAGCTGATGCTGACGATGGACAACCTCGTCGGCTACAAGGGCGATGTCACGAACGACCAGGCGGACTGCGGTCTCGTCTTTGTTGCCCAGGCCAAGGACGGCAAGGTCGATGCCGTCAAGGCAGAACTGGAAGCCTACAAGGAGAGCCTGTCCGCCAATGACCTGTACGCCGAATTTGCCGACAAGGTCGCACTGGCCAAGGATGCCCGCATTGTGACCAACGGCAACTATGTTGCCATCGTCATTGCCGGTATCGCCAACCCCGACTACGCCCCCATCGATACCGCGCTGGAGACTGCGCTGAACTTCTGATTGATCCCTGTACCCTGCAGGCCGCTGCCGTTCGGCAACGGCCTTTTTTGCTAACGATGAAATTCACCGAAAGAAAGGGAGTCCGCCATGGTTTTTAACAGTGTGGTGTTCCTGTTCTGCTTCCTGCCGCTTTCCCTGCTGCTGTATTATCTGGTGCCGGGCCGCGCCAAAAATGCAGTGCTGCTGGCAGAAAGCCTCATCTTCTACTGCTGGACAGGTGTTGCGTTCCTGCCGCTGATCGCCGTACTGATCGTCTTTAACTACCTGTGGGCGCTGCTGACAGCGCGGGCAAAGTCCAAACTGCGCGGTCTGCTGCCGCTGGCAGCGGTGCTCGTCAATTTGGGCGTGCTGGTGTACTTCAAGTATGCCAACTTCCTGATCGACACGGTCAACCAGGTCGCGCATCTGGGGCTGGCGGCGCTGAACATCGGCACGGTGCTGCCGCTGGGCATCAGCTACTACATTTTCAAAATCATCAGCTATGAGGCCGACGTCTGCACCGGCAAGATCGCGCCGGAGAAAAACTTCATCACGTTTGCCGTGTATGTGCTTTTCTTCCCGCAGCTGATCGTCGGGCCTATCGTCAAATACCGCGAGATGGCCGACCAGCTGCACGACGGCGCGAACCGCTGCACGCCGGCAAGGGCCGAGCACGGCGCAGAGCTGTTTGTGTTCGGCCTTGCGAAGAAGGTCATTCTGGCGGACTCCATCGGCGCACTCTGGACCGACATCATCGGCGCGGGCGGCGTTGGGCTGACGAATGTCTCGACCCCGCTGGCGTGGCTGGGCATCATCGCCTACAGTTTACAGCTCTACTTTGATTTTGCGGGCTACAGCGAGATGAGCAACGGCCTGGCCGCACTGCTCGGCTTTGACTGTCCGGCCAACTTCAACCTGCCGTATATCTCGGGCAGCATCACCGAGTTCTGGCGGCGCTGGCATATTACGCTGTCGGGCTGGTTCCGGGATTACATCTACATTCCCCTGGGCGGCAACCGCAAGGGCCAGGCGCGCCAGCTGCTCAATATGTTCCTGGTCTGGGCTGCTACCGGCATCTGGCACGGGGCCAGCTGGAACTTTATTGCCTGGGGCCTTTACTACTTTGTGCTGCTCACGATTGAAAAAACCTTCCTGCTGAAATATCTCAAAAAGGGCAAGGTCTGGCCGCATATCTATACGCTGTTCTTTGTGGTGCTGGGCTGGGGCATCTTTACGGCCAACCAGCCCGGCGCACCGCTGAGTCTGCTGCTGCAAAAGCTGTTTGTGCCCCAGGTCGGTATTTCGCCCGTGTACTACCTGCGCAATTACGGTGTGCTGCTGGTGCTGGGCTGTGTCTGCTCGTCCGCGCTGCCGCACTGGCTGTGGGAGAAAATCAGCAAAAATACTGTGGCAAAGCTCCTTGTGTTTGCCCTGCTGACCGCGCTGTGCGTCTGCTACGTAGTGGCCGCCACGAACGCTACTGCGCTGTACGCGAATTTCTGAGAGGAGGAACGGACAAATGTCAAAGGTTGTGTACCGTAAAAACGGCGGCAGGCGCCGTGTGGGGTATCCGCTGCTGGTGCTCTGCGCCGTGCTGCTGTTCGGGTTCTCCCTCGTCAATATTGTGTGGCCCAAGCGCACGCAGCTCGAGCTGGAAAACCGCAAGGCCGCACAGCTCCCGGCGTTCAGCATGAGCGCACTGCTGGACGGCAGCTGGCAGAGCGGCTTTGCCCGCTGGATGCAGGATCAGTTCTCCCTGCGTGACGCAGCGGTCAACACCCAGCGCGCGGCGGACGAGGTGCTGTTCCGGAAGGCGGAGGAGGGCGGCATTCTGCTGGGTAAGGACCGCTGGATGTTCACAAAGCTGTTCACGGTGGACGACGCCACCCGGAAGCAGCTTGCCAAGAATGTACAGGCCGTCAGCGAGTTTGCCGCGAACCACCCGGGCAAGGTCACCTTCCTGCTGGCCCCGTCGGCCAGCGTCATCTACCCGGAGGAACTGCCCGCAGGCGCACCGATGGTGGATGAAAACGCGATGCTCGACGATATTTTTGCCAAAGTCGGCCAGAGCGCCGATGTCATCGACCTGCGCGGGACGTTCACAGACCTGAAGGACGAATACCTGTATTTCAAGACCGACCACCACTGGACGCCCAACGGCGCGTACCGTGCCTATGAGCAGTTTTGCAGCCTCAAGGGCCTGACGCCGTTTGACCGCGCCGCGCATGAGCCAATCACGGTAACGGATTTCCAGGGCACCCACTACTCGGCCACGCGGCTGTGGAACGTCGAAAACGATGAAATCACCTACTACCCGCTCGACAGCCTGATGACGATCTACAAAATCACGGGCGAGGCCGCCTACGAGCCGGAAACGACGGAAAACATCGTGAATATGCAGAAGTTTAACACCCGCGATAAGTACGCCGCCTTTTTGGACGGCAACAACGGTTATTCAACGATCGAGGGCCGTGGCACAGGCAGTATTCTGGTGGTCAAGGACAGCTACGCGAACAGCTTTGTGCCCTACCTGACCGAGAATTACGCGAAAATCGGTGTGGTGGATTTCCGCAACTTCAAGTACAGCTTGGATTCCACAATTGAAAAAGAGGGCTATGACGAGGTGCTGGTGCTCTACAACTTCCAGACCTTTATCGCAGACACGAATCTGATCTATATTTCCCGTCCGTCAACGCTCTCCTGACAGAAATAAGCGATGCCCGGTCAGAAATGGCCGGGCATTTTCTGTGCCTATTCAAATAGGATTTCCAGCCGCGGCACGGGCAGAGCACTGCCGGGCCCGCACAGATTGACGTGCCAGAATTGCAGATGGAAAAAATCAGCGGCATTGTCTGCGGTCAGGGCCGAGAACGCCTGCTGCAATTCGGTGCAGAGCAGTGCCTGCCAATCCTCGTTGTACGCCCCCAGCGGCTGTAAATCCGTATCCCTCAGATGGAGCTGCACGGTGGTATCCTCCGCCGTGACGTTGACCCGGGTGTCACAGACGGCCTGCCCGCCCGCAAAGGCCGTAAAGAAGCGGCCCGTCTGCCCGCAGAGCGCCGCGGCCAGCTGAGCCTGCAAACCGGAGACGTACACAGAAGCTCCGTCTGCTGCCAGCAGCGCAAAGTCATACCCGCTGTCAGCGCGGTAGGCTGGTACTGCACAGCCGTCCGCCTGGGTAAAAAGCTGCTGTAAGCCGCAGTGCAGGTCGTATTCCCTTTCCACGGCCTTCATGTCCTCATACAGGGAGGCCGCGTCCGCGGCCCAGCTGTGGTCGGCGGTGTCCAGCACAAAAACCGAAAGCTCCGGCGCGGGCTGGGCCTTGTCGTAGAGCAGCGTGCCAAGTGTCTGCGCGTCGGCCCAATCACAGCCCGGCGGCAGTGCGGCCAGGTCGAGCAGCCCGTAGTAGAGCCGGCCCGGCAGAGCGTCTTCGGCTAGGTGGAGCGCCTGCGCGGCGGTGTCCCCGCGGGCAGACACGGTTTTGTACTGCACGCCGTCACTCTCTGCGTTCTGATCGGCCAGCAGCAGACAGGCGGAGTACGCCCCCTGCTGCCGCGCAAAAAACACAGCGCGGACGATCTCCCGCTCGGAGAGCGCCTGTCCGCAGCCGCAGAGCAGCAGCGCGGCGCAAACGGTCAGCAGCGCCTTAGCCTTCGGTACAGACATGCGGCGGCACCTCCTATCCCGGTCAAGCCCACAAAACTCCAGGTCAGCACATTGCGCAGTGAGAGGGCCGCATCTAAATCGAGCTTGCGCAGCACCGCGCACAAAAGCCAGACGCCGCCCGGATACAGAGGAAACCAATCTAACCCGGCGGCGCTGTCCTCGGCCTTGTTCTGCCCGCCCAGCAGCCGCACCAGCGCATAAAGGTAGAGAGCCAGCTTGACCGTGACGGCCATGACCCACAGAATAAATTGCAGCCACTCGAGCCGGTTGAAAATCGACAGTGCTCCGCATCGCGCGGCGGCGTGCACCGGGTCGATGCGCAGCGGCATGGCCGCGCCGTAGAACAATTCCAGAATCAGGTGCATCCCCACGTCAAACGCCAGTGCCCACGCGGCCAGCCGCAGCAGCGTATGGCGGCCACGCTTGTCCTGCTCGGGCCAGAGCGCGGGCAGCAGGTATTCCGGGTAGAGCGTCAGCTGGTCTCTGACGGCGGCGAGAAAATCGCCCTGTGTCAGTGCGGCAGTTTGCAGATTGACGATGCACAGCCGCGGAAGCACCGATGCCAGCATGGCGACGGTTGCCAGTACCAGCAGACAGAGCACGGCATAGGCCGTTTGGGACAGCGCCGAAACCCGCCGCAGATAGACAACAGGCAGCACAACGAGCAGACAGACCGAGGTCAGCGTGACCGCACCGGGATAGAGCCGGTCCGCCAGCTGCCAGAGCCGCAGCAGCTCCAGTACCGATGTGTAGACGAGTAGCGCGCCGAACAGCAGCTTGTACACGGGGTCAGCGGCCAGACGCCAGCTGCGGGCAAACAGCCAGCCGACGCCCGCCAGCAGCGGCGCACAGACCACCGCACTGAAAAGCCCGGCGCGCGGCCAGTAGGCGGTCTGGCTGCGCAGCAGCACATTGACGAGCAGACTGACGAGCAGTGCGGCGAAAAGACTGGGGCATTCACGCTTCATGGCGGCTGATCACCTCCCCGGATTTGGCAAGGCGGCTCCAGATGCTGCGCACAAAGCCGTCCCGCACGCTGGCCCGGCCCGGCGGCATGAGCGGGTAGAGATAGTCGTACCCGAACGGCTCACTGCCGCAGGCCATCGCCAGAATCGTCAGTGCGGCGCAGGCCAGCCCCGGCACGCCGAAGCACCCGGCCAGCACGATGACGGCAAAGCGGAACAGGATCGACTGCTCATACAGCGACGGCACAGCCAGCGTGGCAATCGTCGCCGCAGCGGCCATCGTTAAAACCGGCACGCTGACGATGCCCGCGCTGACGGCGGTCTCGCCGATGATAAGCGCGCCGACCAGGCTGACCGTGTGGCTGATAGACTGCGGCGCACGCAGCCCGGCCTCGCGGACGATTTCTAAAAGCAGCGTCACGCAGAGCATTTCCAGCATTGGCGGCAGCGGCGTGGATGCCTCGCCCTGTGCCAGCTTGGTCAAAAGCCGGATAGGGATGATCTCCGGCGCAAAGGCCACGGCCATGACGTAGAGCCCCGGCCCGAACACGGCCAGCAGGAAGGCGAGATATTTTAAAATACGGATAAGTCCGGCGAACACTGCGCCCGAGGCGTAGTCGTCGAGGCACTCGAAGTGCTCGGCAAAAAAGCTGGGCACAATGAGCGCATACGGACAGCCCGCTACAAGAACGACGGCCTTGCCCTCACACAGGCGGGCACAGGCCGTGGCGGGGCGTTCGGTGTAGGCAGCTGCCGGGAAAAGATTCAGCTTGTCCTGCTTGAGGAACGACGCAAAGTAGGCGCTGTCCAGCAGAACGGGAATTTCCACCTGCTCCAGACGCTCCCGCAGAGCGTCGATGGTTTCCTTTGGGGCCAGGGTACTGTCGTAGCACAGACAGTATTCGGTCTTGGCACGGGTCCTGGCGGTGGAGATTTCTGCCACAAGCGTTCCAGTGCGGAACTGCCGCCGCAGCAGCGAAATGTTATTGCGCAGCAGTTCGGTGAATGCCTCCTGCGGGCCGCGCAGGTTGCCCTCGCTCATCGGCGTCGAGATCGAGCGCTGGGGCATCTCCTGCGTCGAAAACGCGACGCCGCGCCGCACGCCGTCGATGAGCAAAACGGACAGTCCGTTGGAGAGCAGCTCCACCAGCGCGGTGCGATCCTCCACCGCGTCAGGCTCGGCGGGGACGCGGCTCTGGGTCAGCAGATAGTCGCACAGCCCCTCCCCGCCGCCCAACATGGCGGGGTCGCGGTCCAGCATGTCCAACGCCATGTGGCAGAGCTTTTCCGGCGAGGACAGCCCTGTGAACATGACGATAGCGCATGGGATACCGGCAAGCATCAGGCGCTTGGTATAAAAGTCGTCGGAACGGCCAAACATTTCCTCCAGAAGCGCAAGGTTGGCATCCAGCGAGCGGTACAGCGGTTTCTGCGTCATGGTTCTCCCCCTCTCACGCAGGATAGTGTGGCCGCCTTTGCGGGAATTTATGAGGAGGTGCCGGGATGATTTCTTCGGTTGTGCGCACGGTGCTGGTGTATCTGGCTGTGGTGGTGGCCATGCGGCTGATGGGCAAGCGCCAACTGGGAGAGCTGCAGCCCGCCGAGCTGGTGACGACGCTGCTGATCTCCAACGTCGCATCCATCTGTATCGACGAGCCGGATCTACCGCTCTCGGCCAGCCTGGTGCCGATTTTCTTAATCACGGCTCTTGAAATTTTGAACTCCACGCTGGTTTGGTTTTGCCCGAAATATGCCCAGCTGCTTTTGGGAAAGCCGGTGACGATCATCCGCAACGGGGAAATTTTGCAGGACGAGCTGGCACAGCTGCGCATCACGGCATCCGACCTGGCCGAGGCCCTGCGCGGCAAGGACATCTTTTCCCCCAAGGATGTTTACTGGGGCGTGATCGAGCCGAACGGCAGCATCACAGCGGCCCCAATGCCGCAGGACGGCGGCGAGCCGCCTATGCTGCCGCTGCTCATCGATAAGGCAGTTTACAAGGAAAATCTTGCGTTCTTCGGCATGGATACGGCAGCGCTGGATGCACTGCTGCGCCGTGAGCAGACGACCCGCGAGGCGGTTCTGCTGCTGCTCTACAACGGCAAAAAATCCATTCTGATACAGAAAAAGGCCGCCCCGAAAGGGGCGGCCTGAAAAAGGTGTGCGTATGAAGCGAAATTGGTGTGCCGCAATCATTCTGCTGGCTCTGTGCGTGCTGCTGTTCCGGGCGGGGCAGTATGTGGACCGCACCACAGCCGGAATGCAGCGGCAGCTTGAAGCAGCCTACGCTCTGGCGGAGCAGGGCGACTACCCTGCCGCACGCCGCGCGTACAGCCGTGCGGCCAACCGGGCACTGCGCAGCACTCAGGTCCTGGGCCTGCTTGTGCGCCGCAATATTCTGGATCAGCTCAACCAGACGCTGGCCGTGCTGCCGCCCTGTGCCGAGGCCGACAGCCTGGCAGACCTCGAGATGGAGACGCAGCGCGCCTGCACCCAGATCGAACAGGTGCGGCAATCATTTTTCAGCGGATTTTGAGCGGCTATCCAGCATATCCTTCAGTTCTTCCATAAAGGTGTTGACATCGCTGAACTGACGGTAGACGGAGGCAAAGCGCACGTAGGCGACATCGTCCATCTGCTTGAGCTCCTGCATGGCCAGATCGCCGATATGGATGGAGGAAACCTCGCGGTCATAGGAGTTGAGCAGCTGCTGCTCAATGCGGTCCACGGCGGCATCCAGCTGGGTGTAGCTGACGGGGCGCTTCTCGCAGGCGCGCAGCATGCCGTTCAGCAGCTTCTGGCGGTCAAAGACCTCGCGGGAGCAATCCTTCTTCACGACCATCAGCGGGACCGTCTCAACGATCTCGTAGGTGGTAAAGCGCTTTTTGCAGTTCAGGCACTCGCGGCGGCGGCGGATCTTTTCACCGTCCTCCGTCGGGCGGGAGTCGATGACCTTGGAGTCAACTTCACCGCAATAGGGGCATTTCATATCGGGTTCCCTCCTTTTCTACAAGCTCAGGCCTTCTTGGCAGCCTTCTTCTTGTTCTTCCAGTCGACCCACAGCGGCGTGGCAATGCAGATCGTGCTGTAGACGCCGCTGACCATGCCGAACAGCAGCGGGAACGCGAAGGAGTAGATGCTGTCCAGACGGTAGATGACCGAGACCACGCAGACAACGCCCAGGGCGAGGCAGGTCGTGATGGAGGTCATCAGAGAACGGGCAAAGCTCTGGTTGACGGACAGGTTGACCAGCTCGGCCAGGCTCATCTGCTTCTTGCCGTACAGGGCGCTGTTCTCGCGGATACGGTCATAGATAACGACGGTATCGTTGATGGAGTAGCCCAGGATGGTCAGCAGGGCAGCAATAAAGTTGCCGTTCAGGGGAATGCGCAGGAGGACAAAGACGCCGAAGACGACGAACATGTCGTGCAGCAAAGCCAGAATGGCGGTAGAACCGGCCTTGAGGCCGCCGATCTTGCGGAAGCGGTAGGCCACGTAGAGCAGGATCAGCACGCAGGCCGCAACCAGCGCGACGACGCTCTTGAGCAGGAACTCCTTACCGATGGTGGCATCGACGTTGCTGACCTCGTTCTGGACGAAGTTGTTGTCGGGGTACTGCTCATTCAGGGCAGCCAGCAGGTTGTCGAGCTGCTCGGTGGTCAGCGTGTCACTGCCGGGCAGGGTAACAGTCAGGGTCTGGTTGCCGGAAATATCAGAGCCGGTCTGCAGGGTCAGATTGGACTTGCCCAGCTCGGTGCCGATGGTAGACTTCAGGTCGTTCAGGTCAGCGTCGCCCTCATAGGCCAGCGTGATCATGGAACCGCCCTTGAACTCGACACCCATCTTGACGCCGAAGATGCCGCAGAATACAAGCACGACAGCGATCAGCGCACAGGAGAAGGTGTAGAACTTCTTGCGGTTGCCGATGAAGTTGATGGACGGGGTCTTGAAGTCGGCACCGCCCTCCTTCTTGCCGCCGAACAGCCATGCCTTGCGCAGAGGCTTGAAGTGGACAGCGCCGCGAATCATAACGCGGGTCGCCCAGACGCCAAAGACAAAGTTCAGCAGAACGCTGGTCAGCAGGGTGAAGCCAAAGGAATAGATCGTACCGGCAGTGGAAGGTCCGAACCAGTAGAAGATCGGATTAAAGACCTTGGCCCAGAAACCGTCCGTCGGGCCAAAGGCGCCCATCAGGATGGCGGCGACGATGACGATGGTCACGTTGCCGTCGATGATGGGGGTCAGGCCCATCTTGAAGCCGCTTTTGACAGCGCCCTCGAGGGTCTTGTTCTTGGACAGCTCCTCCTTGATGCGCTCGGCGGTGATAACGTTGGCGTCAACACCCATGCCGATGCCGAGGATAATACCGGCAATGCCGGGCAGCGTCAGCGTGGAGCCGGGGAAAACCGTGAAATAGCCGGACACAACAGCCAGCGTGGCGGCGGCCTGGCCCATCAGGGAGATGACCGCGATGGTGCCGGGCAGACGGTAGCGCACGATCATCAGGATCGCGACCAGAATGAAGGCAATGATACCGGCCTGCACCATGACGTCCAGGCTCTTGGCACCCAGAGACGGGCTGATGGTGGAGTAGCTCTCAGCGGACAGGGCAAACGGCAGAGAGCCGGAGTTGATCTGGTTCGCCAGCGTGGAGGCGCTGTCCTGATCGAAGTTGCCCTTGATGATGGCCTCACCGCCGGTGATGGCCTCGTTGACCGTGGCGGTGGAGATGTTATTGTCATCCAGCCAGATGGAGATCGTGCCGTTGCTGGCTGCCAGCTCGGTGGTGGCCGTGGCAAAGGCAGATGCGCCTGCAGAGTTGAACTTCAGCTGGACGACCCAGCCTTCGGTCTCGTTGTAGGCAGCGCTTGCGGAAGCCACGTCGTCACCGCTCAGAATCTCCTCACCCGTGGCGGACGAGCCCTTGCGGAACACCATCTTGGCGGTGGTGCCGATCTCGTCGATTGCGGTCTGCGGGTTGAAGTCCGCCTCATCATTCTTCCACGGGAAACGCACGATGATACGATTCTTGTTGTTGTCAACGTAGCTCTCGTAGTCGGTGATGCCGAGGCCGACAAGGCGGTCCTCGATAACCGTTTTGGCTGCGGTCATCTGGGCATCGGTGGCCTCCACATCGTCGGCAGGCATGAACGTAACGTCCACGCCGCCGCGGATGTCGATGCCGAAGCGGATGTCAGATGCGCCCTTGACGTAGACATTCTTGGTGTCGCCGTAGGTATAGCTCACACCAAAGACGGCCGTCAGGGAGAACAGTACGATCAAAATTGCCACGACGAACAACGGCCATGACTTCCCTTTTCTGTTCATAGAAACCTCCAAAAAACTTGCCCGCACCGGCGGGCGGGATTATATTTTACTGCTGGTCGGCCAGCAGCTTTTCAACAACTGCCAGGCGCACACAGACGCAGAGCAGTGCAGAAGCGGTTTCGACCTCGGTCAGGCTCGGGTAGGTCGGCGCGATACGCAGATGCGAGTCATCGGGATCCTTGTGGTAGGGGTAGGCAGAGCCGGCACCCGTCAGGGTCAGGCCGCAGTCCTTGCACAGCTGGGCTACGCGCTTGGCGCAGCCGGGCATGACGTACAAGCTGATGAAGTAACCGCCCTTCGGGTTCGTCCAGTGGGCGATGTTGCCGCAGGGGGGCAGCTCCTCGGCAAAGGTGGTCTTGACGGCGTCAAAGCAGGGCACCAGGCGGCGGCGATGCTTGGCCATGTGGGCCAGGACACCGGCCTTATTCTTGAGAAAACGGACATGGCGCAACTGGTTCATCTTGTCGTAGCTGATGATCATCGTCGAGAAGCGCTTGCACATGTACTTCATCGAGTTCTCGCTGCAGGCGATGGCGGAGATGCCCGCGCCCGGGAAGGTGATCTTGCTCGTGGAGGTGAACATAAAGACACGGTCCTCATTGCCGTACTTCTTGGCCTCGTTCAGCAAAACCGGCGTCTCGATGATCTCATCGGTCAGGTGGTGGACGATGTACGCCTCATCCCAGAAGATCTTGAAATCGGGGGCAGCGGTCTTGAGCGCGGCAAAGCGGCGGATCGTCTCGTCGCTGTAGGTGTAGCCGTCGGGGTTGGAGTACTGCGGCACACACCAGATACCCTTGATGGTGTCATCCTCGGCGACGAGCTTTTCAATCATGTCCATGTCGGGGCCGTCGGGGCTCATGGGCACGGAGATCAGCTCAAAGCCCATCTCCTCGGTGATGGCAAAGTGGCGGTCATAGCCGGGCACGGGGCAGAGAAACTTGCGGTGCTCGACCTGGCCCCAGGGCTTCGGGGAATCCTGGAAACCGAACATCATGCCGATGGCGACCAGGTTGTACATCAGCTGCAGGCTGGAGTTGCCGCCCACGAAAACCTCGCCGGGCTGCACGCCGAACACATCGGCAAACAGTGCGCGGGCCTCGGGCAGACCCTCCAGCTCACCGTAGTTGCGGGTGTCAAATCCGTTGTCGGTGATGTAGTTGTCCATCTTGAGCAGGTCCATGGCCAGATCCATCTGGTGAGGGCCGGGCTTGCCGCGGGCCATGTTCAGCTTCAGATTCATACCCTGAAACTTCTTGTACTGGGCCTCCAGCGCGGTCTTTTCAGCGGTGAGTTCGTCGTGATTCATTGCAAAGTAATCAGCCATAAGTACGATCCCCCTAAATAAAATATATACGTTTCCCTTCATAACCCTGCGCGTGCCATCCTCTATCTTGGCACAACCACAGGCGTACACTACATTATATACGATTTATCTGAAATAAACAAGCACTTTTTGCCAGATAGTGCGCTTTTTTATGCAGAAAAATACAAAAAAGCACATCTGCACCAAAAAACAGATGTGCTTTTGCAAAAAACAAAGAAAAAACGACTGGACCGTAAGCCGGGTTCTGTATCAAACGACGATCTATCTTGTCCTTGCGTCGCCGCAAGGCTCACGCCATCACCGGGACGCGCGAGACTCCGCATAATGTCCCATACGGATGTTGCTTCGAGCAGGGTTTACATAGCCGCAAAGTCGCCAGTGCGCTGGTGAGCTCTTACCTCGCCTTTCCATCCTTACCGCTTTCGCGGCGGTTTCTTTCTGTTGCACTATCCCTGGGGTCACCCCCGGCTGCCGTTAGCAGTTACTCTGTCTCTGTGAAGCCCGGACTTTCCTCAGGCAGCCCTTGCGGGCTGTCCCGCCGCCGTATGTTCCACTCGTTTTCTAAAAGAGTATAGCATACTTCCGCCCTGTTGGCAAGGCATTTTATAAAAGCAGCCGCAAAATCAGCAGGGCCGTCACGCCGGGCAATCCCAAAACGCCCGCGCAGAACGCCGTAAAGCGATTCAGCGGCAGCGCAATGCCGGTCACCGGCTCCAACAGGCCCAGCAGGGCCAGCGCGCCCAGACCGCAGACGGCCCCTGCCAGCAGACTGCGCATTCCGTGCCGCTGGCGGGCGGCACAGCGCAGTACGGCGATGGCGCACACAGCTGCGAGCAGACAGGGCCAATATTCGGTCATGGCTCCTCCCCTTCCGCCCGCAGTGTGCGAAGCAGCGCCCGGCAGCGGCACATCAGCGCGGCGTGCTGGTAGGTCAGCTGGTCAATATAAAATGGGTCCTGCGCCTCCGTGAAGGCGCGCTCGTTCGAGCGCAGTGCCTGCAAGGTCGTTTCCAGCTCGGCCCTGGCGGCGCGGCGCTCACGCTCCTGCCTGGAAATGCGTCTGAACATAACTCCTCCGTCACAGCAGAATGCAGATCAGCCCGTCGCAGCCCTCGTTGATGATGCGCTCAAGCGTCTGCTGCAGGCGGCTGCGTGCCTCCTGCGGCATGTGCAGCAGCTTTGCCTGCACGCCCTCGCTGACCAGCTCGTTCAGGCTCTTGCCGAAAATATTCGTGCTCCACAGCTTACCGGGGTCGGTCTCAAAGTCTGCCAGCAGGCTTTTGATGAGCTCCTCTCCCTGCTGCTCACTGCCGACGGTGGGTGAAAGCTCGGTGTGGATGTTGGCGCGCATGATGTGCAGGCTGGGGGCGCTGGCCGACAGCCGCACGCCGTACTGCCCGCCCTGCCTGACGATTTCGGGTTCTTCCAATGTCAATTCATCAATGCCCGGCATGACGATGCCGTAGCCCGTGGCCTCGACCTGGTCAAGGGCGGATTTGATCTTGTCATAGGCGCGCTTGGCCCGGGCCAGGCTGACGACGCAGGGCAAAAGGCTTGCCTCGTCCACGATGTCCAGCCCGGTCTGTTCACCGAGAATCTTATAGAAAATATCCGGGGCGACGGCAGCGGTGATGCTGACACTGCCGCTGGCCAAATCCATGCCGGTCAGGCTGGCGGCGGTGATGTATTCACACCCCAGCTGGGGGCGCTTGCCTGCAAGGTCGGCCATCCGGTGCACCGAGGCAGCAAAATCCAGCATGGACGTGTAGACCGCGCTTTGCAGCCAGTGCCCGCTTTCGAGCATCGTGACCCAGGCGGGCATCTGCACGGCGATCTCGCGGATCGGGAACTCGTACAAAAGCGTTTGCAGCAGCTTGTCGAGGGTCTCGACGGTCATCGTCGTGCAGTTCAGCGGAAGGACCGCGTGGCCGTAGGTCTCGGCCATCTCGGCGGCAAGGCGCTGTGCATCGTCGCTGTCCGGCTCGGCGCAGTTCAGCAGGATGATATACGGCTTGCCGATGCCGTCCAGCTCTGCGATGATACGGCGCTCGGCGTCGAGATACGCCTCCCGCGGCAGGTCGGCAACGGAGCCGTCCGTCGTTACGACGAGGCCCACCGTGGCGTGCTCCCGGATGACGCAGCGGGTGCCGGTTTCGGCGGCCAGGTCAAACGGGACCTCGTGGTCGAACCAGGGACTCTTGACCAGGCGCGGAGCCTCGTTTTCTTCATGGCCGAGCGCGCCGTCCACCATGTAGCCGACGCAGTCGATGAGCCGCGCCTTGAAGCTGCCGCCGCCCGAAAGCTCGAGTTTGACGGCTTTCTCGGGGATGAACTTCGGCTCCGTTGTCATGATGGTGCGCCCGGCGGCGGATTGGGGCAGCTCGTCATGGGCGCGGGCACGACGGGCCTCGTTCTTGATGCGCGGCAGCAGCATCAGCTCGGCAAACCGCTTGATAAAGGTGCTTTTGCCGCTGCGCACCGGGCCGACGACGCCGAGATAGATGTCCCCGCCGGTGCGCTGTGCAATGTTTTGGTAGATTTGATCCTGTGTCACGGATGTGTCCCTCCTTTACAGCGCTGCGGGGATCAGCAGACAGGCGGTGTCCGTCGTAAGCTCCTGCGGCGGGTCACCGTTAGTGTCCAGATGGTTGGCGGCGGCCAGGTCACGGGCGCGGGCATGGTAGCGCCTGGCAATGTCAAAGATGCGCTCCCCCTGCCGGGCGTAGTAAATATAGAGAGCCGGGCCGTCGCTGTCGTCGTATTCCTCGCCCAGTTCCACGCCGCAGAGTGCGTCAAAGCTCTGCGCCTGGAACAGGGCGCCGCTGATCTCAATCTCTAAATCGACCCGCAGCCGTGCACCGTTTTTGCTGCTGGCGACCCGCGCGACGGAGGCCCCGACACTTGGCCACGCACCGTCAGTGCTGCCGGGCCAGAGGTCGTCAGGCTGCCAGGTAAACGCCTTGTCGTAGCAGGTCAGCTCACCGCGGGCATCGCTGATGAACACATGCGCAGTCCCCTTGCCCAGTAGTTTTAAATGTGTTTCAGCCTTGTTGCCGTCAGCCTGTGCGGCGTACAGGGCACCCAGCGTTACAAAGCAGCCGAGAACAGTGCCCTCGGCGTCGGGCAGGTCGTCGTCAAGCGTGACCGGGATACGCCCGGTCAAATCCGCGGTTTTCTGCAAAAGGCGGCAGATCGTCTGCACGGTCTGGGTCTTACAGAGCGTGGAGTAGGCGTCGGCCACGACGGTGTGCTGCACGCTGCGCCAGACCTCGACGCGCAGCTTCCAGGTCACCGAGAGGGACGCTTCCCCTGCGCCGTCGACTGCGCTCAGTGTGCAGGCCAGCACCTCGCCGCGCACAAGGGCTGTGTCGTCCTCGGTCACGCCGGGCAGCTCCAGCGTCTGCTGCACGGCAAGATCCTTGCTGCGCACGGTCAGCTCGCCGGTGTCGGTGTTCTGGCTGCATATTTGAATTTGCAGCGTCCCCTGCACACTGACCTGCCCGGTGGCCGGCGCTGCGCTGCCGGCGGCAAAGCTGCCGGTGATGTCCAGCACGCTTTCCCCGGTGCCGGGCAGCGCCGCAGCGGTCTCGGCAGTCAACGTTTTTTCCTCGGTCACGGCGCATTGCAGGCCCTGCATCGTGCGGGTGTACTGCTCAATGCCGCAGTCGGCCAGTGCGGTCAGCAGCTCGGACTCCCGCCGCACGGCCACTGCGGCGCAGAGGATGTACGCGCCGCGCAGGTCGATGCGGTGCTCACTGACGGCGCGGCAGTTGCAGTATTCCGGCTCGCCCCAGACCTGGGCCGGGCCGTCGGCGTACTGCCCGGCGGGCAGCTCGACCAGTTTTTCAAAGGCAAATTTCTGCTCGGTGCGCAAAAGGCGCGTGCCGGGCTCCTCGCTCTGGTAGTAGACGGTGCAGCGCAGATAGCCCTCGCTCTGCCAGCGCCCGCCGGACACACGGTTCTGCAGCACGACGGGCGTGATCAGGCACTTGACGATCTTGAATACGGCGGGCAGGTAGTCGGGAATCAGAATCTCCGTTTCCACGGGAAGCTCCAGCCGTGTTTCCCAGCGTCCGCCGTAGGATGCGATGGTGTCTTTGAACACCTTGAGTTCCATATTGCTTGCCCCTTTCCGGTTATGTTCTGGGGCATTATATGCGGCAGGGCAAAAAAATAGCCCCTGCCCGGAACAGGCAGGGGAAAAATTTGGATTCAGACTTTGAAGGCTGCGCGTAAGATCCAACGGAAGGCGCGCGGGCAGCGAACTACGACCACATGCATGGCATACACCTCACTTTCCGTGTTTGTGTACGCCATACTATGCCGGGCAGTGCTGCGGTGTTACGCATCGTCGCGGGTCAGCACAACGAGACCGCAGCCGCCGGAGCATTGCAGCTGTGCGGTATCCGCGATAAACTCATTGCTGACGCCGAGCGGATAGTCCGCGGTCAGCACGGCGTTTTCCAGCGGGTAGAACGCGCCGCGGATGCAGACGCCGGTCAGCCGGCCCTCCATCGGGAAAAGGGAGAGATACTTCCAGTCCCTGCGCTGCAAAATAAGCCCGCGGCCCGGCACAAGATACCGCAGCTCGCTGCGCTCGTTGGCCAGCAGGACGTTCACGCCGTTTTTGGCAAGATACAGTCCGGTGGCAAGGTTGGCCAGCGTGTGCTCCAGCCGTGCCCCGCCCAGAGCGCCCAGCAGGGTGATCTCATCATAGCCGTGCTCCAGCAGCCAATGGGCGGCGTACTGGGTATCGGTATCGTCCTTCACATGGGGCAGCACAATGGTCTCGTGCTCGGTTTTGGGCTGCGGGGCGGAGTCAAAGTCACCGACGATGAGGTCGGGGCGCAGGTCAAGCCGTTCGGCATTGCGGTAGCCCGCGTCGCAGGCCACAACAAAATCACCGGGCTGCACATAGCGGCACAGTGCGGTGGAAACCGGCACGGCGGAAAGAATCACGGCACGCCTGCTCATTTCTCCCACTCCTTCCGTGCGCTGGCTTCCTCATACATGGCAAGGTAGCTTGCATAGCGCGTTTTGCTGATGGTTCCGGCCTCGACAGCCTCACGCACAGCACAACCGGTCTCACTGCGGTGGGAGCAGCCCGTAAAGCGGCACTGCCCGAAATAGGGTCCGAACTCCGGGAAGGTGTGCTGCAGATCATCCTTCGGGATGCGGCAGAGCTTCTGCGCCTCCAGGCTGGCAAAGCCCGGCGTATCAGCCAGACGCCCTCCGCAAATCTCAAAAATTTCGACCTCGCGGGTCGTGTGCCGCCCGCGGCCCAGCTTTTGGCTGATCTGCCCGGTCTCGCGGTGCAGCGCGGGGGCCAGCGTGTTGAGCAGCGTCGATTTACCGACGCCGGAGTTGCCGCAGAAGGCGCAGAGATGCCCTTCAATATAGCTCTTGACCCCGTCAAGGCCCTCGCCGGTCTCATAGTTCAGCTGCACCAGCGGGATGCCGCTGCCCGCGTAGGCGGTGCGCAGCATATCGGCAGCGGCCAAATCAGATTTTGTCACAACAAGCACGGGCTGCACATCCTTGTAGATGGCAGCGGCGGCCAGTTGGTCCAGCACCAACGTACTGGGTACGGGCTGGGTCGTGCTGGTAACGATGAACAGAATGTCCAGATTGGCAATCGGCGGACGGATAAAGACGTTTTTGCGCGGTAAAATCTCATCGATCATTGTGCCGTCGTCGGACAGGGTGACGTTGTCTCCCGCCACCGGCGTGATGCCGCGCTTGCGGAAGATGCCGCGCGCCTTGCACTCGACGATGCCGTCCGGCGTCTTTACATAGTAGAAGCCGCCGATGCCCTTTGTAATATACGCCATGACTTCCCCCACATCAGGCAATGGGGTTGCCCTGTGCGTCGCACCGCTGGCCGTTCTCATTCCACATGGTACCGTCGGTCAGCTGATGGATCTGGTGACTGCCGTCAGCACTCGGCCACCAGCTCTCCTGCACAGTGATGGTACCGTCCTCGTTCACAGTGGGTTCGACTGGTTCGGGAGTGGCGACGACCTCGGGCACGCCGGTGGACACCACGAGTGTGATAACGCTCGACTTACGGACCGTGGAACCGGCATCGGGGCTCTGGCTCAGTACCGTGCCCGCGGGCTGTTCGCTGGCCTGCTCGATTGTGCGGATGGACAGGTTCAGCCCCTTGACCTCATTGCGGGCTTCCTCAATGGTCTTGCCGGTCAGGCTCGGGACCTGGCTCTCCTTGCTGACCTCGGAGCGGCTGACGTACAGGATGACCGTGGAGTCACCCTCGACGGTCTCCCCGGCGGCGGGCTGGGTGTAGACAACAGCGCCGTTGGCCACGGAGTTGTCGGACATGGGCTTCTTGGTCACGCGCAGACCCATATCCTTCAGGGTCTGCTCGGCATCCTCGGCCACCATGTTCTTCGTCTCGGGGATCGTGACGTACTGGGTGCCCAGGCTGACGGTCAGCACGATGCGCTGCTTCTCCTTGACGGTACGCCCGGCCTTGGGGGTCTGGCGGATGATCGTGCCCGCGGGTTCACTGGAATACTCCTCCGGGAATTCGGCGCGCAGCAGGTTGTTGTAGTCGGTGGCGAGGAACTCGTCCTTTGTCATGCCCACAAAGCTGATGACCTGCACATCGGCGCGGTTAGAGAACAGCAGGTTGCTGGAATTGGTGAAGATCAGATAGATCAGGATGGCAGCGCCGATGACAAACGCCACGGCCATGCCGAAGAAGATCGGCAGCAGGGAAAAGCCCTTGGATGCCTTTTTCTTCTTCTTTTGGGCAGATTTGCTGCGGCCCGGGTTCGAGGTGCCGACACGACGGGCGTCACCCGTGTGGATGCTGGTGGATTTCGGGCTGGGCTTTGTGTTGCTTACCACGCGGTTGATGTTCCTTTCCGGGTTGTCCTCGGCACTGCGGTACTCATACGCAAACTGGATGGACGGGTTGCGCTTGAATTCCTCGATAGCGGCCAGCATCTCCTGGGCGCTCTGGTAGCGCTTGTCGGGGTCCTTTTCCATGGCTTTCTCGGTAATCTGGCGCAGTCCTGCCGGGGTCTGGGGTGCGATTTCGGCCAGCGGCTTCGGCTTCTCCGAAATCTGCATGATGGCAATGGACACTGCACCGTCACCGTCAAACGGCAGGCGGCCCGACAGCATCTCGTACAGCATGACGCCGACAGAGTAAATGTCGGTGCGGGCGTCGGTGCGCTCACCCTTGGCCTGCTCGGGGCTGATGTAGTGCACCGAGCCGATGGCCTTGTCGCTGACGGTCTGGCTCTGTGCGCGGGAGAAACGTGCGATGCCGAAGTCCATCATCTTGATGGAGCCATCTGCCAGCAGCATGATGTTCTGCGGCTTGACGTCGCGGTGAATGATGCCCTTGGAGTGGGCGTGCTGCAGAGCACTCAAAATCTGGGTGGCAAAGTGCACGGTCTCCTTCCAGGTCAGGGCACCGCCGCGCTGCTTGAGATATTCCTTTAAAGTGATGCCGTCCACATATTCCATGACGATGTATTGCAATTTGTCGGTGACAGAGACGTCATAGACCTTGACGATGTTGGGATGGCTCAGAATGGAGATCGCCTTCGACTCATTCTTGAAGCGGCGGACCAGTTCCTCATTGTCCAGAAATTCGTCTTTTAATACCTTGACGGCGATCTGGTTGCCCGTTTTTAAATCAGTGCCGCGGTAGACATTGGCCATGCCGCCGACACCCACGAGACTTTCAATTGAGTAGCGGCCATCCAGCCGTTTGCCAATCAGATTATCCATTGTTGACCTCCGTAGCTTCCACGCCCATGAGCAGGACCGTAATGTTATCCTGACCGCCCGCCTGCAGGGCGCGGTCTACCAAAATGCTGGTTGCATCAAAAAAAGGAACCTCGCGCAGTACCTGCGCAATGTCATCGTCCGCGACCATGTTCGTCAGGCCGTCGGTGCACAGCAGCAGGATGTCCCCCGCCTCGATTTCGCAGCGGTTGTACTCCGGCACAATGTTGGCCGAGACGCCGAGCGCGCGGGTGATGAGGTTCTTCTGCGGGTGGACGGCAGCCTGCTCCCGCGTGATCTGGCCGCTGTCGACGAGCTGCTGCACCATTGAGTGGTCGCGGGTGATCTGCCGCAGCCCGCCTGCGTGGAACAGGTAGGCGCGGGAATCCCCGGCGTGCACCACATGGGCCATGCCGCGGCTGGCGTAGGCGCAGACGCCGGTGGTACCCATGCCCTGCATCTCGGGGTCAGAGGTGGACTTTTCATACACGGCGCGGTTCGTGATGTCGAACCCGCGCATGATGAAAGTCTTTTCCATGCCAGGCTGCAGGGCCTTCATGTGGCGGGCAAAATACTGCTGCATGGTGTCGGTGGCAATGCGTGCAGCAATGCGCCCGCCGTTGACACCGCCCATGCCGTCGCAGACGATGCCCCAGGCGGTGCCGCCTGCCAGCTGCTGCGCACAGTAATTGTCCTGGTTTTCCTGCCGGCAGCTGCCGATGTCCGTGATCGCGGCAATCTTCATTCGGGTTGGTTCCTTTCCGCTGCTCCGTTGCGGAGCAAGACTCATTTTCCCTGCGCGTCCTCGCGGCGCAGCTGGCCGCAGGCGGCGCTGATGTCGGTACCCAGACGGCGGCGTACCGTGGCGTTGACGCCCAGTGCCTCCAGCTCCTTCTGGAAGCGGTGCACATTGGCATCGTCGGTGGCAGAATAGGGGCTGCCGTCCACGGGGTTGATGGGAATCAGGTTGACGTGCGCGCCCATGCCCTTGATGAGGTTGGCGAGCTTCTGCGCCATCTCACTGCTGTCATTGACACCGCGCACCATCGAATACTCAAAGCTGATGCGGCGGCCCGTCTCCTTCTGGTAGCGGCGGCAGGCCGGGATCAGCTGCTCCAGCGGGAACGCATCGTTGACGGGCATCATGCCGGAGCGTGTCACGTTATCCGGCGCATGCAGCGAGACCGAAAGCGTCAGCTGCAAATGGCGCTTGGCCAGCTCGTCGATCTTGGGCACCAGGCCGCAGGTGGACAGGCTGATGTGGCGCATGGAAATGTTCATGCCCTCTGGGCTGTTCACCAGCTCCAAAAAGCGCATGACGTTGTCAAAATTGTCCAGCGGCTCCCCAATGCCCATGAGCACGATGTGGGAAATGGGCTGGCCGGAGTCCACCTGGGTAAACAGCACTTCATCCAGCATTTCAAAGGGTTCCAGCTTCCGCACCAGGCCGCCGATGGTGGAGGCGCAGAAGGCACAGCCCATGCGGCAGCCCACCTCGGTGGAGATGCACACGGTGTTGCCATAGTGGTAGCGCATGAGCACCGTTTCCACGCAGTTGCCGTCGGACAACTGCCAGAGGTATTTGATGGTGCCGTCCTTTTGTGACTCCTGGCGGCGCAGCACCGTGGGGGCATGGATGGGGTATTTTTCCGCCAACTCTGCCCGCAGTGCCCCGGGGAGATTGGTCATCTCCTCATAGGAGCGAACGCCCCGGTGCAGCCAGCCATACAGCTGCTTTGCCCGGAAGGCAGGCTGCCCCATCTGCTTGAGCAGGGCGCTCAGTTCCGGCAGCGTCATGGATTTTAAGTTCATTGCTTCCTCCGCAGACGGCAGATGAAAAAGCCGTCAGTATCGTATTGACCGGGAATCAGGGTGAGCATCCCGGTTTCGTTTTCCGGCAAGGCTTCCGGCAGGGGCAGCCTTTCCAGGCAAAATTCCGGGTGGGTTTCCAAAAACTGCGCCACCACCTGCTCATTTTCCCGGGGGAGTACGGTGCAGGTGGAATACAGCAGCACCCCGCCGGGGCGCACAAACCGGGACTGCGCTTCCAGAATCTTACTCTGCAAGGGGGGCAGCTGCTCCAATTCCGTTAAATTCTTATAGCGAATGTCCGGTTTTTTTCGGATAATACCCAACCCGGAGCAGGGTACATCCGCCAGAACGGCATCAAACTGCTCTTTCCATTCATTCTTTTCCTCCGTAGCATCCCGGCACAGAGCGGTAATGCTGTCCAGCCCCAGCCGTTTGGCACCGGCTGCAATCAGCTCTGCCTTGTGGGGGTAGACATCGCAGGCAGTAATGCGCCCGGTGCCCTCCATCAAAATGGCGGCGGCGAAGCTTTTGCCGCCGGGGGCGGCGCAGCAGTCCAGCACCTTCCAGCCCTTTTCCAGCCCGGCGCACTGAACGCTGAGCTTGGAGGCAGGGTCCTGCACATAGAAATGACCTGCCCCAAATTCTGCCAGCCGTTCCAGGTTGCCCAGACCGGACAGCACCAGGCAGTCCTTCATCCAGGCATGGGGCTGGCAGCCGATGCCCTGGGCTTCCAGCGCTTCCGTCAGGGCGGCAGCAGTGGTTTTCAGGGTGTTGACCTGGATGGTCACCGGCGGTGCCATATTATCGGCAATCAGCATAGGTTCCAGCATCCCCTTGGGGAGACTCTGCTTGAGCAGGGTAATTAGTTCATCCGGGTGGCTGTAGCGGTCTGCGTAGGACACCGGCTCCTGCCAGGTGCCCAGGGTGCGGGCGGCATTGCGCAGCACGGCGTTGACCAGTGCCGGGGCGTTTTTTTGCCCCTTGCAATTCTTTTTCGCCAGCTCCACCGACTCGTTGACGGCGGCACTTTCCGGAATTTTGTCCATTTCATGAAGCTGATACAGCCCCAGGTGGAGAATGTCCCGCACCACGGGATGAAGACTTCTGATTTTCCCGGTGAGCAGCTGCCGCAGATAGAAGTCTAACTTCCCCCGGTTCTGCACCACGCCGTAGCACAGCCGGGTGGCCAGCGCCGCATCCCGGGCATCCAGCTGGTTTCGGGCAATCAGCTGCTTGAGGGCGCCGTTGGACCAGGCGCCGTTTTTGCGGCAGGCAATCAGCGCTTGCAGCGCTGTTTCTCTGGCGCTCATTCCGCTTTCAGCGGATGACCCCGGAAATAGTCCGGTGCATTCATCCGTTTGCCGCCCTGGGCTTGCAGGGAGCGAATCTCAATGGCGCCCCGACCGCAGGCAATCACCAAGCCATGCTTGTTCAGTTCCAGCACAGAGCCGGGAACCCCCTGCCCCTCCACCACACGGGTTTCATGCACCTTAAACTGGATGCCGTTCAGCTCCATGGTGGCAACCGGCCAGGGATGCAGCCCCCGCACCTGGTTGTGAATCTGCTGGGCGGTTTTGTTCCAGTCAATCGGACACATGGCTTTGTCCAGCATGGGCGCAAAGCTCACCTGGCTTTCGTCCTGGGGGGTGCGGGGAATCTGCTGGCCGGAAGCAAACCGCCCCAGGGTCTTGCTCAGTAACTCCGCACCCAGCACTGCCAGCCGGTCGAGCAGCTCGCCGGCAGTCTCATTTTCCCCAATGGGGGTTTTGGACACGTCGATAATATCACCGGCATCCATTTCCCGCACCAGATACATGGCGGTTACGCCGGTTTCGGTCAGACCATCCAGCACCGCCCACTGATAGGGGGCAGAGCCGCGGTACTTGGGCAGCACACTGGCATGAATGTTGATACAGCCCAGGGTGGGCACATCCAGCACCTTCTGGGGCAGGATGCGGCCATAGGCCACCACGGCGCACACATCGGGCTGTAGGTCCCGCAGCTGCTGCACCGTCTCCTCCTCCCGGAAGTTTTCCGGCTGGAACACGGGAATCCCCGCCTCCTGCGCCACCAGCTTCACAGGGGATGCCACCAGCTTCATGCCCCGCCCCTTGGGGCGGTCAGGCTGGGTGTAAACACCCACCACCTGGAATCCGTCTGCCAGGATTTTTTTCAGGCACGTTGCGGCAATGTCCGGCGTGCCCATAAATACAACTCTCACTGGTCATCCTCCGCTTCGGCTCGCAGCTCCTCATCGGTGAGAAAGCGCTCCATCACCTCGGTATAAACAATGCCATCCAGATGG
>ERZ772855.858-NODE-858-length-32455-cov-4.289815_pt1 | contig 32455 bp, 32 predicted proteins | sample MGYA00511900_ERZ772855 | MGnify/ENA primary metagenome ERZ772855 (study PRJEB29015, sample SAMEA2737701) | human gut metagenome | biome: human gut; feature: human-associated habitat; material: faeces | place: China | collected 2012 ... | reverse complement strand
GTATTAGGTGTTGGCGTTGGGTCTACTGTACCACCATTTATGGTAATACTAGATAATTCTTTTGTCCCAAACATTAATTTTATAGTATTATTATTTCCAGATGCCAATTTTAAATTATTCGTAATATCTTTATATTGCGTATTAAGTTTTTCTATATCTTCACGCGCTTTACGATCTTTAAAATATGCTATTTGGCCTGTATCTTCATCTTGAACTTTTGATATATATTCAGTCATTTAAATCCACCTCCTGTTTATATGGTTGCAGTTTCAGTAGTTGTATTTAATTTTATACTACTGAAAGTCATAGTTTCTGTAGCTGTATTTAATTTAACTGAACTTTGCTGAATTGGTTCTTCTGTTAAATCTTTCATACAACTTGCCTTTACTCTATATTGAAAAATATCACTTGTGGCTTTTTTATTCACTCCATTTTCTGTAAATGTATCTAATAATTCACCTATACAATCACCTGCTTGATTTGTAAATTTAGAAGGCAAATCAAATCTAAATATAGCTACATCATCATCTTCTCCAGTTTGCAAGACTCCTACTTTATCTACTTTTTCGTTTTTTTTAGGTTTTTTGACTGTTAAGGTAAGATTATGATTAGTAGCTTCTGAAACCCTTAAAAAAGAAAGTAAGCCTTCTGAATTTGTAGCTTGCAATTTAATAAATAAAGTTGATATATTTTCATCTGAATTATAAAAACAAATATACCCATTTTCGTTTGTTACTGTAGAATTTTCTAAATTGTAATTTAACGTAAAATCTCTTAAAATTTCATTCATATAATACCTCCTAATCTGTATAAGTTACTGTAGCCTTCATAACTCCCGTGCATTTCATATAATGATCTTTATCGAAAGTATGTTTAAGCCCAAATCCTTTCATTTTTCCGTTTTTTATTGCATTTAACACCGCATTATCTGTTATTGTAACTGTTGTTGTTTCATTCATAGTAAGATTAGCAGTTTTGCTCCAACTTAAATAAGTAGGCTCTCCAGAAGGTCTACTCGAATGATTATGCATAACTATCTTAGCTTCATTGTTACTTGAACTACCTCCACTTGTACGTTCTATTTTTAGAACGACCTTTGTTATAGTCTTGCCTTGCAATTTAGCAAAGTCATTTCCAAAGAACCATGCTCCTACACTGTTAGATGTCCATTTACCTTGAATGACTAGATTGTCTTGCGCCCAGTCACTCCAAGTATAACGATATGTATCTCCATAATCACTTGTAAACGTAACTGACTTGCTTGTTGTAGTTCCTGTATTAGTATTAGTTCCAGTTTCAGTCGTAGTGCTATCTACAGTAACTTTGTTGCTATCTTGTATTATTTGTGATGAATTATCGTGAACTAGTTGCCCGCTAGGAATAGAACCATCTTGAATGCATATTGTAGCACCATATATGGCTCTAGCAGCATAATTATTTGTTTTCCCATAATTCTTATACATAATAACTTTGCTGCCTCTAGCTTGCACTCCGTTTTGACTGCCTATTACTTTGCAGTTTTGCATTAACAATGTTGTTCCATGTTCAGCGCCTATCGCATAATAACTATTTGACGTGGTTTGACCATACACATCTATGCTTCTAAGTGTAACAAAATTGCAATTCGAGAAATACATTCCGTAATAATACGTGTTGCTACCTACCATAGATGCTGGCATTACAGCAGGTCTTTGACTATCTACTCCATCTGGAATACCAGTAACAGTAGTAGCTCCATATATGAATAGTTTTGATGTACAATTATATCCAGCTATATGGCCGTTATAATTTTTCATGTTCATGTATAGATATATATCGCCATTAGAAAATCCCTTCAGATTAAGATTCTCATTGCATTCTTTATCAAGAGTAATATAGATGCTATTACCATTGAGATTTCGTGGCAAAGCATCTAAAAAACCTTGCGCAGTATAAAATTTTGCACTACTAATAACAGTAGATGCATCATCTCCATCTGTTGCTATAGTTACAGATATATCATTTGTAAGTGAATTAATAATATCTTTACTGATTATTTTTCTAACAATAAGAGTATCGGCGGTCATATTACCCTGCGCATTGACTGCTCCATTGAAATTACCATTATTAGCAGTCATATTACCTTCTGAATCTATAGAAAATCCACCATTTATAGTAGTATAGCCTTCTAATAATATATTTTTAGCTTTCAACAGAATATCTGAAGTCGAAAGAAGTTGTATGAATTCAGGTGCTATAGTTATGCTACTTTCTTCATCATCAGAATCAAGCCCTCTTGCAATAAGACTTAACTTTTGTACAAGTAAGGTTAGCATCGGTATACTTTGCATATCAATTAATATTCTTCCATCTTCGCCTAAATAAAAAGTATTTTTTTCGCCATTATTAGTGAGTATATTCATAACACTATTTAAATCAGCATCTAATTTTTTATATCCAACCTCTTCTAGTTGATCATTTAAATTACTTTCCTTTTCATTTTCTAGTATTCTTTTAACTTCATTGTAATTTTCTGCATAGGTAGCATGTGCTTTTTCCAAGTCATACTTATCATCTTGTGTTATTTCCTTATTCTCTATTACTTTTTCAAGTAAATTTACAAGTTCACTATAACTAGAAGAGAAATTATCATGCTCTCTAGTTATAGTTTCTATATTGCTATTGCTCATAATAATCCCTCCTTCTATAATTTCTTAGGTCTAGCACAGAATAATATTTTATCAGTTGTGTTGTTTGTAATTCCTGTTATTCTAACTCCATTTGTAACTGTTGTAGATTCTATTATGTTTACTGACCCACCATCTTCCGTTGGTCCAACTACAATGGCTACATGTGAGCAGTTCATATAACGACCATTTTCTCCGTTATCTCTATCAAAAAAAACGAGGTCTCCAGCTTCCAAGTTTGAATAATTGATTATATCTATATCATGCAATACCCAGCCTTTTTTCACACAGTATTCAGCTTGCATAGCAGCATTACGAGGCAACATAAATGCCCAACTAGTTTTTGAATTTTTAACAAGTTTTTTCAGGCTGTGATTAGCATATGGACTTTTATCATATGTTATATCTGCATATACAAATATAGCAAGCGAACTACAGTCTATATTAGCTTTTTTAGCAGTAGCATCATACCATTTAGATAGATTCCCAGCCATATCATTAGGGAAACTGGTAGGCTCAGATTTAACAGCAAATGAATTATCTCCATATCGCAATCCGCTTCGATTTAGGTATGTTTTTGCAGTTTTTACAGCTTTTTCGCCACCAACAAATTTATAAGTTTTTGCATATCCTTCACCTTTATCTACAGAAACTGAGCCATAGTATTTATAGTCAATATTGGGATTTACATTAGCCATTATTATTATTTTGTAACCTGTATTTGGTTTTGGAACTAGTTGGCCAGCTATACAATCTACACCTTCAAGATAACAAATTTTACTTTGTGTATAACTAATTTCATCTGCTGTAGTAAACACCATTCTAGCATAAAAACTTTTATCAACTTTACTTTTAAGTCTGAAAGTAAGAGACTTAATTGTTTTTTTAGGCCAAGTATAAGTTTTTGTACTTTCTAATAATATATTTACTGTTTCACCTTCTCTTTTAGATGCATTACCATCATCATCCCCAGTGTCACCACCGCCAGTATCTCCTCCACCAGTGTTACTGCTATCATCCTTTTTCTTATAACCTATTGGAGTTGATAGTAATTTTTCTTTTATAGCATCATAAAAAACACTAATGCTGCTATCATCCTTAAATGTATAACCATCATTAGTGTAATTAGGATTTAATAAATTCGTATAAGTTTCTAATTTGCTAGATATATCTAATAAAAATACATCGTCTTCATTTTCACAGAATGATTGTAGTTCCGTATTAAATGAATCGATATCGCTATTTACATTTTCATAATCTGTATAGACAGTTCCAACATGTAATTCTTTTAAAATAAAGATTGGTGTATTTCTATATTTCATTTTTAATATATTTGCAAGAGTTTTAATGCCAGATATACCTTTTTCTGTTAAGTTGTTTATCCCAAAGTGTATTAATACATAAGGAGTTGAACTGGGATAAACTTTTTCATCATTTTCATAAAAACCTTCTACTGTAGTTACTAAATTATTATTATTATCGTCATAAAAATCATATGCATTTGCCTTTCTAACCGCTTTTATGTACACTTCATTCATATCTGTCTTGTCGATCACAGGAGTGTCCTCTACATTATTGTTATCGGCTTCAACTAAATCGTAAGGTCTTAAACAAAATCCATATTTATAGATATCATTGTATACTGGCATATACCTTATAGCCTTTGGCCAATAATCCCACTTTCTAGCATGTGCTACCATATGAGTACCATCGACCTTACCACAATAAATTAATGTATGGTGAGTAAAGTTCTTTGACATTGCTTTACTTCTTGTAAGAGTATCAGGACACTCTTTATTACACATCATTATAATATCTCCAGCCTTCATGTTCTCAATAGTTGTCTTTGTTATCTTAAACATTGTATAACCACTTTTTTTCGTTGCATAGTCAACAAGTGAGCCATAAGCACAATATGAATCATCATGAAATATACTTTTTAATCCAGCTTCACCATAGCAAGAAGTAACAAGACTTGAACAGTCATAGCATATTGGATTTTGTAATCCATAAAACTTACCAGGATGTTTTCGAGGCTTTTTAAAATTCCATGTTCTATATTGTTGGTCATATGTTGCTAACTTATCTGTATGCTGTTGAACTATAGCTTTTGCAGTATCAACTATAATTTGTCTTATATCAGATGCACTTGCTTGGCCTGTTCCTTTTGGAGTAGATGTACCAACTCCATAACCTAATTTATTACCCTGTGCATCCACATAGTAAGGTAATTGGCCGTTTACTACTTTATACCAACACAAATACAATTCTACGTTATTTGGTGTTCCTAATCCCTTTTGGTCTTTTAATTTCTGTCTATAAGCTGCAAAGTCAAATTTTAAGCTATCTAATTCCTCGTAAACTTTTAATTTTGTTTCGTTTGATTGAGAACTCAAATAATAAGAATCAACGAATGTATATCCGTATTTATCGCACACATACTTACTCACTATCCAGTTTAATGAACCTTGTCCCATATTGTTAGCTACTAATCCACCAAATATGTTTCCGTGAGCATAATCTATAGCTTGTCTCAGTTCCCAACAGCCGAATCGAATTTGATTTAAGATGTTTTTATCTACTGTTATTCCGTTAACTGTTGTATTTCCTCCCTTGCCAGGTGTCATATTCGCATAAGAAGGAAGGAATTTATAAGTATTGCCATCTAAATATTTTATAGTAAATGTTTTATTTCCCCATTCTTTGAAGTATGTACTTCTTTCACATTGCATAAGTCCATAACCACCATTACTACCAGTAGCACTGTAAGGGTCGCCTCTAGATTCGCCCATAATCACCGCATATACTAAGTTGGGGTCTAATCCAAATTTCTTGCAATAATGTTCAACAATAAGATATAGTTTATATTTATTTCCTGTAGATGATAGCTCATTGAGATTCGCTTTATTTTGATATTTACCTATGTCATATTTCTCATATAATGCTAATGCTTCTGCATATTTATCATTAGTTTTATCAGTAGTAGATACTGTCTTAGAAGTCTTTACTTGATAAAATCTATCATCTCCAAGCCATACTCCATTTTTATAAGTGTCAATATAGACAGGGTCGCCATCACCTTCATCGGGAGGGTCTGGTTTTGGATTTATAATACTACTAATTTCATCGAATATTTTATCTATCTCTTCTTTTTCTAGACCCATTTTTTCAAGATATTCTCTTATTTTAGAAATGTCTTCATCTGTTAAAGAACCTACTCCTATATTACCTAAAAATTCCAGAACATCTTTTAGTAGATCATCTTTATTTAGACTTTTTATTTTACTTTTTACTTCTTTATAATTTGCTAATGTACATTTACTTTTATTTTCCCAATCTGTAAAAGATAGTTCTAACTCTGTTACCCTAGCTTGTAAACGTAAAGAAGGTATATAATCATCGTCTATTACATATACAGTATCACCTATATCAACATCATCAGAAAGTAATAATATACTTGTCTCATAATCAAGTTGAGGTTCTTTTCTTCGTTGAAGTTCTTTCCATGTTTCATTAAGTAAGTCAGATGCATTACTAGCATCACATTCATACACTCCTGTTATATAACTTCCATCATCATTATGAAAATATATGTGCGCATCTTCATCTGCTATAAAATCTTGATTTAAAGGTTTATCAGTAGGGTTTCCATTAGCTTTTAACCATTCTACATTTTTAAAATTAATTCCATTTTGACCATATCCAACTAATGCACTACAAAACTCTGTTAAATCTTCATTTTTCTTAACATCATCTAAATTTCTTGAATATTCAAATCTTGCATTTGTGATTTGTCCTCGTTGCTTATATACGTTTATATACTGTTTATAAACTTTGTTATTTTTTATATCTACAGTAAATTCAATTTCAATGTCATAAGTTTCTAAATTATCTTGGATTACTGTATAAATTGGAGTCGGTTTTTCAACCTTAACACTTTTAAAAGTCGTAATAGAAGGGTCTACATAACCTAATTCAAATGTAGAATCCTGTAAAAGTAAATGAAAGAATGTAGTAACATCGCCCTGTAATGTACTTTCTCTTACAATTTTATTTAAAAGTTCTAATCCTGCTGTTTCGCAATAGCATTTTTTTATAACTGCACCATTCGTATGTTGACTAGATGTATTCATTATTTGAAATAATTTATATTTATTTCTATATGAAAAAACAATAAAATTTCCCTTTTGTACACCTGTTGTTCTTTCATTTGCTATTGTAGAAAATTCAAAACTTTCAGCTCCAGTATTTAAATAAAGTTTAAAAGCATCATCAAAAAAAGGACTGCTTGGATTAGTCCCGTTATTTGATAATACATCTATTATTTTTTTTCTTCTGTTTAAAATGTATATCTCAGTTACTAATTCTTGCAACTAATCCAACCACCTTTCATTATAAATAATCGAACTTGTAATATTGGCATCACTAGATATTCTTAAATCAAAATCACCAGGAGGTATTTCGAAGAACTTACTTCCTATATCAACATGTTCCATATTTTTTACATTATTTATATAAACTTCATTATTGGCAAAATCAACTTTCAATTCGTCACCTTCTTTGAAAATTATTATATCTTGCTCTTCATCTTGATTAACTTCATTCAATTTAGTTATTACTAATCTATTAAATGTCATTGTATCAACAACATCTTTATCAGCATATTTTCCAAAGTAAACAACTATATGATTTAAATCACCAACAGGAAATTTATCACTTTTTATAACTTCACTTGGTAAAGTTTTTTCAATTTCGCCTTCAGAATTATATTTTATTACCTCTGCATACCATTCATTTTTTTCTCTTCTTATAGTAAAGTGACCTTTAAATTCATTCCAGTTACCATATTTACCACTTCTTAATGTTTTTGTACTCACAGTTAAACTGTCATCTGAAACATTTGTAACCGTTGTCGTTTTAGCTTCAGGTACACTAAAATCTTTATCTTTTAAAAACTCTGTATTTCCAACTTGAACGAATGGATATGTAGCTTCATACCATTCGTTTTCATCACATAACATAACCTTAAATAATTTGTTACCGGCTTGATCTAATCCGTAGCATTCGAGTAGACCAATTTTATCTTCTGCAACATCAACTTCTTGGTCTGTATCAATTTGTACCTTATCTCCCTCAATGATATAGTCTGTATAAACATAACCTGTTTTACCTTTATAAGTTGCTTTAGTCCATTTTCCCTTATTAGCGGTAATTTTAGGATATACAATAATAGCAGTTCCCTTTGGAATTGTTGCTAAAAGTTTAGAACTTTTGCTTCCTGATGCCCTTAAAGATGCTGCTTGTTTTGTATAATATGTAGCTGTTGTAGTTGTTATTTTACTTAATCCAGTTGAAATTTTAACCCAGCCAGTTTTTTCACTATAAGTAGTTTTTATCCAACCGTTCACAACTTCACTTGCGGTTAGATAGACACCTTTTTTAATACTTAATAAAGTTTTACTTTTAGATAGTCTTTTTTCTTTTAGTTTTACAGTTGTAGCAGTTACTTTGTATCGAGTTGTTTTAGTTGTGTCTGTAGATCCAATTTCATTATATTTCAACTTACCTTTACTATCATGATAAAAATACATACTACATTCAAAATCAGTAACATTTGAGGGCAAATTATATCTAAGCGCAGGTCCATGCCAATCGTCTCCACTACCATAATCAGCCGCCTGTATGCACCAACTAGAGCCTCCATCATTAGGTTGTATAGTGCCAGTTATAGTTCGCTTTGCATCAACTTCGCCTGTTACCGAAACAAAATTTTCTGTAGTTTCACAAGGCTCGTAAACAATAGTAGTACTTTCTTCTTTTTTTACATTAGTAAGCGAAGGATATTGACCAATTAATATTGATTTCCCATTTTGACCATCAATTTGACAATATGTAGCATCTCCTTCGAAGTCGATATTTATTATTGCTGGAGTATTTGTATTTCCTCCATTAAAAACTGATAAAGTTTTTTCACCATTAAAAATTTTAGCTTCAGGATTATATGAAAAAGGTGAAGGGCAAATAAAAGACATTTTTATCCTTCTCATTCCAGTTGTAATTTTTTCTTTTGAAAATTTCCCATCTGGTATAGCTAAATAAACCCTTCCATTGTTATCTATAATTAGTTCTTTTTCTTCTGAAACGTTAAATATAGATGATATTGTATCAATAATATCTTTACAATCTTCTTCTGTATCTGCTTTTATATCAAAAGTAACAGTTATTTCTTTATAGTCATATTTGAAATCTTGATAATATCTACCAGATCGTGATGGAGGGTCTATAAAATCATTTTTTCTTTCTGACATAAGTGTTGTATCTATAGAAATTACATCTACAAACATTTCTAAATCGATGCCATCAAATTTAAACACTTGTTATCCCCTCCAATCTATTTTTTCTTTTTTCAATCTTTTTATTTTTTTGTTGAACAGGTTGAGCTATTATATCAACAACTTTTGTTTTATCCATATTAGCTTCAACTTGAATAGGTCTATCGTTTATACCTTCTATAGTTTCTTTTAATGTTTCTCCTAGCGAATTAGCTATTTCTTTTACTGTGTTATTACTCACACTATTTACAATTTTAAGATTACTATTACTACTGGCTTCTAATGAAAATTTAGTCGTTTCAGATTGAACAGCCATTTTCATTGCATTTTGCATTTCTGAAGTTATATCCCTAGCTACAGCATATACTTGTTCAGCTTTATTTTTCATACCAACAATTAAACCTTCGTCCATATATTCTCCATAATCAGTAGTAACTTTTGAAGGTGAATTTATTTTAGCAGTCTTTTTCATTTCTGCATTAACTTGATTAACAAGACTTCTTGCCGCACTAACTGCTCTTGCTGTACCGCTTTGAATACCTTGAGTAACACCGTTAGCCATTTGTTGACCGATTTCTCTTGATTGAGTTCTAGCAACATTTTTCATGCTTATCATTTGTCTCGTAAAGTTATTTCTTGCTTCTCTTGATTGAGTAGTTATAACTCTTTTCATTGATATCATTTGAGATGTAACAGCATTTCTAGCAAGTGTAATCTGTGTTCTAGATACATTTCTAATTGATATCATTTGAGATGTAACAACATTTCTAGCATTTGTAATTTGATTACGTATTATATTACTAATAGATAGAAATTGGTTTCTTACTATATTAGATACATTTAAGCATTGATTTCTAGCTACGTTTGATATACTTACAAATTGATTTCTTGCTATATTCGCACATCCTACTAAGCTAGTTCTTAAATTGTTTTGTAGTGATGTGAACGATTGAGAAATCGAACTTGAAACACTTTGTGCAGTTGACTGTAAAGCTGTTAATTGTGTTTGCAATGCTTTTATTTCATCTGTGTTCATACTAGAAAGTTTAGAATTTATTTTGTTACTATTAGAATCTTTGCTAGTATTAAGAGGTTTTTCATTACCAGTCTTTTCATCAGCATAAGATTCCCCTGTAAACCAATTTACTAAACCTTGTATTATACCGGTACCACCTTTGCTAAAATCAGGTTTAGAACTAGTAATCCAACTTGTTATTGCTTGCCAAAGTTCTGATGCTCTACCAGTAAATCTGTCAGTTAAGTTTTCAATAAAACTATCAATAAAAATATCTGCAAAGCTACCAGTTAAAGATTTTATTTGTTCACTTCCTTCTACCCAGGAATTCATTGCTGAAGCAACTGCATCTAAAGCATCATGTATGTTGTCTGAATTATTTTTTATTCCGTCTCTTAAAGCATCTAAAATTACTCTACCTGCTTCTTCAATTTCCGGAGCAACATCTTTTACAAATTCTGAAATTTGTTTAATAGCACTTGAAATACCTTCTCTTATATCGCCTTTACTATTTATAATTCCTTGACAAATTTGATGTATAATTTCTTTGCCGATAGCTAATACTCTACTTAATCCGCCTTGAGTTATAAAAGTATTAATTCCACTAAAAGCTTGTTGAATCGCTCCTGATATATCTGCATTTTTTATATGTTCGAGTAAATTATCTAATGCTTTTTTAAAATTATCAAATGTATATAAAGCTTGATTATTTTTTGTAGTACCATCTTCATTGCCACTTCTCCATACAGTGAAAAATTTAGCTAATGCATCGGCTGTAGATTGTATAGATGGTTTTAAAAATTCAAATCCTTGTATAGCAACATCTTGAAGTGCTGATGATAGTACTAATAAATAATATTTTGTAGTTTCGTCCATTGTTTGGGACATTTTTTCAGATAAACCTGTTACCAATTCTAAGTTTTTGCAATATTTATCAAACTGTTCGTCAGATAAACCACATACTTCATTTATTTCACTTAAAGAATCTGATAATCCAAGGTTACTTAACGTTTGTTCTCTAGTAGCTTGATCCATACCACTAAAAGCACTTCTAAGTTCTTTTAAATTTGCAATTAAATCTATTTGGCCAGTAGATTGAGTTTTAGCAGTCATGCCATATTTTTTTAATACTTCATTAGCTTTTTCAAGTGACATATTAGGATATAATTGTTTTATTAAGTCATTCTTAGATACAACGTTTTTTAAACCTTTAGAAGAATCTACTATTCCTTTTGTATTTTCATTGATCATATCGCAAGTAGCACTATAATCGAAAGCATCATCTTTAATTTCTCTATAACTTAATCCTAACTCTTTAAAAATTTTTTTCTGTGATTGAGTGGGGTCTCTCATTGCATCTAAAACGCCAAATAAATCTTCAACATTCTTTGATGTTACTTTTGCATCAGACCCTAATACTTGTAAAGCTAAAGCCATATCTTGAGTTGTCATATTGAATGCAGCACCTAAATATTCTGTTTGACTTAAAACTTCTTTTAAGTTGTTTATTCTTTTACTACATTCTTTTCCAGTAACTCCTGCTTCTCCTAAATTTTGATTCCAATAAGAAACCGTTTGAGTAGAGTTTTGTACACTATCAGTTAAACTATCATATGCATCATCTGTAGCATTAACAATTGATAGTAAACCTGTCATACCTGTTTTACCAGCTAAGTCCTTACATGCGGCCGCTTGTTCAACTAAAGGTAATGATTTTAAACTACTTCTTAAATTTCTTAATGTTTTATCTAAGTCAACTGAACCATCTTTCGCAGTAACAAGTCCTATTCCGTATTTATCCATAGCTTTTGCTACGGTTTCAGTAGGTGCACTTAAATTTGCCAACAATGTTCTCATTGCAGTCCCTGCACGACTTCCTTTTATTGATGAATTCGCCATTAGACCGATACTAACTGATAAATCATCCATAGAAACGCCCAATGTCCCAGCTACTGAACCGGCGTACTTCATTGTTTCCAATTTTTGTGATTAACCATAGGCTCTTTATCCTATGCTCTATATGTTTCCATATAGTTTAGACTATATCTTTCATTATTCAATCTTGAATAAATCACTCCTGTTCGTGGATATTTCACCATGCAAAACTGTTTAGGTTACTTTATCTAGTCGTTACACCTTACTTACATTTCTGTAAAGTCTTGGCTCGGTATTAACATATTGAATATTAATAATCAATACTCAACTTAGCCTTCACCGAATTAAAGAGTTTTTACATGGGCAAAACGTCTACCCATTAATTCAACAGTTGTATTACTACGAGTAATAGTTGCTGCCATATAATCTACGAAATTTGATGCTTGAGATGCAGACATGTTCATTGCAGTTAAACCATCAGTCACGATATCACTGGCAATGCCGAGTTCAGTGGCACCGATGGTAGTTAAATTTAAAACATCTTGTATTGACGCAAGAGACTCTTGTAATGAAAATCCTGCCATACCCATATAGCTAAAAGCTTCACTCACCTGTACACTGGTGTACCTAGTGGTAGCTCCGTATTGTCTTGTTGTTTCTGTCAAAACCTTTGCATCATCACCTAAAACACCCATTATACCAGACACACGAGCCATAGAACTCTCAAATTCAATTGCATCTGCCATTAGAGTGCTGAAATCAAATGAAAAATCTGTAACTTGACTAAAGCAATCCAAAATGGTGTTTGTAGCATTTTGAACAATATCAACAACTGGTTGTAATTTTTCAGATATATTCTGCAAGTTTTCAAAGAAATTTTGTTTACTAGCATCATATAACTTTGAAAAAGCAGTTACCATTGTAGTTACTGCTGCAACAACTCCTGCTGCAACTGGGCCAACAATTCCACTTAATGCTTTAAAAGTATTTGAAAATGTCCCTACTAGAGAACTCATTTCTCCAAATACTTTACCAACACCACCTAAATCAGCAAAGGCATTTTTAAGTTCATTTAACTGACCTTCAACTTGATCAGATTTTAATTCAACTTCTATAACAACTTTTCCATCTGCTGCCATACCCTCACCTCCTTTTTAGGCATAAAAAAACACCTACAAAATGTAAGTGTTTAAAAATTTATCTAAATATAACTGGATTAATATATTCTTCTCCTAAATCTGATAACATACTACTGTCTATATTATTCCAATTTACTTTAGAAAGTTCATCTTCACATAAAACTAATGAATAAACTTTTGTATCTTTTTTGTTTCCATATTTATCCACAGTATCATGATAAAAATTTATTACATAACTTTCAACATTATTAGGAAAGGTTTCCTCACATAATTTAACAGATTCATAAGCTGAGTATCTTGCTAAAAATAAACCTTTTTCACTACCTAAATTACTAGTGTAATTTCCATTTAGAGTTAAAACTTTTGAATTTTTATTATAATTTGGTTTAAATTTTGTTTCTTTGTTTATTAATTCTTCCACAGTTGTAGGTTTTGCTTTGACAACAGTTTCTTGTTTTTCTTCCTTTAAGGTATCTTCATAAACTGTATCAGTACTCTTTTTACTATTTATACCTAATGTCACTCCTATAATAAATACTATGCAGAGAATAAATAAAGCCTTTAAAAATAAAGTTCCTGTTCTTCTCATACTATACTTCGTTGCCAAAAATCTATAAATATCTATAAATCTTGTTTAATTCCCTGTTCTACGAATTCGATTTTGGAAATTATAAATAACAACCTACTTTCGTTTGATATAACTCTCCAAGGGCGTAAATTCGGATACAACGCATCCTACATATTAGCATTATCTTATTAATGATATTATGCTAATTTATATTTAGAAAGATTAATACTTGCATTTAAATCTCTATCAATCACAAGCCCACAATTACACTTGTATACTCTATCGGATAGCTTTAAATCCTTCTTAATCTCTCCACATTGGCTACAAATTTTTGACGATGGATAAAATCTATCTGCTACGACTAACTTAATTCCTCTAAAATTGCACTTGTATTCAAGTTGTCTTCTAAATTCATAGAATCCTTGTTTTCTTATAGCATCAGATAAATGTTTATTTTTCATCATATTAGAAACTGCTAAATCTTCTATTACAACTCTGTATGGTTTGGTTTTCACTATACTTGTAGTAGTTTGATGAAGATAGTTATTTCTAATATTAGCTAATCTTCTATGTGTCTGTTGTATCTGCTTTTCAAGTTTTATAATATTTTTAGTTTTGACATACTCCTTTCCTTTTTTATTTTTTTCATACTTTCTACTTATTTGTCTTTGTAATCTTTTTAGTTTCTTTTCGATTTTTTTGACTGTACAAGTTTTATTTATATTTTTATATACTGTGCCATCAGAACAGATTGCTAAGTTTTTCAATCCTAAATCTATTCCTAATGATGCATCTGTTAATTCTTCTTGGATTTCTTCCTGTTCTATACCTACTGATAAATACCAATATTTGTTATCATAACTTATTCTTGGATTGCTATATTTAGCTCCAATAGATAGTTGCTCATTAGTTTTAATCCAACCTATCTTTTCAATCTTAACTAATTTATTATCCTTGACTTTAAGTTTAACATTGTCATGATAAAAAGACTTCTTACTTCTTTTTCTACTTTTAAATCTAGGTTTACCTGACAATCCTTTAAAGAATCTTTTATATGAATCACAGGCATCTTTTACAGCTTGTTTTGCAACATTATTAGATACTTCATTTAACCAACTTAAGTCAGTTTTCTTTAATTGAGTTATTTCTTTTCTAAGAACACTATCAGGTATGAATTTACCACCACCTTTATAATTTTCTTCTTGCCTATTTAAAGTCCAATTATAAATAAATCTTGCAGTCCCTACTGATTGCCATAATTTTTCTTCTTGTAGTTCACTTGGGCACAATCTAACTTTCTTTGCAAGTATCATCTTCTATCAACTCCTTAATCATTTTCTTAGCTTTATTAGCTCTTTTACCTTGAAGTCTGCAGCTAAATACAGTGATTATCTGAATTAAATCTTCAACTAATTCTTGTTCTTCTGTCCTCTCGGTATTATCTATAATTTCAATAGTAGTCCCATACTTATCACAAAGATTTTTTATTAATTCATATCCAAATCTAATTAATCTATCTTTATAAAGGACTACTATCTTATCTATTTCTGAATTAGTAATCATATCTATTAATTGATTTAATCCTTTTTTATTATAGTTTATTCCACTTCCAATATCAGAAATAATCTCGAATTGATAACCTTTTGCATACATATATGTTTTTACATTTTCAATTTGCCTTTCAAGGTCGTCTTTTTGTTTATAAGAACTAACTCTGCAATAACCAATAATTTTTTTATTTTTAGATTCCATATTTTTAAGTCCTAAGAAATGATTAAGTTGTTCTTGAGAATAATACCTTGTTCCGCCTACTGTTACATGATGCGGTTTTAAAGTTCCTTTATTATCCCAATTTCTAAGTGTTTGAACCGTCTTGCCTATTTGGTTCGCAAATTCTCCTATTGAGTAATATTTCATTTATTTATCACCTCAATAGTATTATATCGCAATCTATAAAATTTTACAATATATTTATAGATATTTATATATTTTATTTAACTGTTAAAATCCCCCTATAATAATATTATAGTACAAAACATAACTATTGTCTTAATAATTCTCGAGGATCTTCACCTTTCAATAGCATTTCTGTTATTAATGCTTGTTTTTCCTTTTCCTCTAACGACTGAGGTAAAGCATAAAGTTTTTTCATTTTTCTATAGAAATTCTTTTGCTGTTTATCTTGTATCTCAGATAAATCAATACTTCTATATTCTAATATTTTTATGAATTTACAATCACTTGATAAAGAATTAAATAATGCTTTAAATTTCCACCAGTGTAATCCTTCAATATCTTGTAAATCAATGTGGTAATCATGCATAAATGCACTATAAATGTAAAAATCATCATGTTCAAAGCTATAGATAATTTCATTTTTACTAGAGTTTTCGCTCTTTTCTGAATCTTCGTTAGTACTAATAATTTCTTTCCCACACTTATAAAATAATAACATTTCTTCAACAAATTGATTAATATTATTATTATTAATATATTTAATTGTATCTATTTCATAACCATAATATAGTTGTAGAGCCTCATCTGATTTTTCTTTTTCACTAATATTATTATTTAACATTAACTGTTCAAATAAAATAGAAGTGCGAAAATCCCAGTTAATTGGATATCGCACTCCTTCTATTTCAACTTCAATAGGTAAAAAATCGGTTAAAATACTTATACTCATTAGTTATATTTTTTCTTATTTCTTTCAATAGCTCTACGTTGTTGTCTATTAAGAGAAATTTCTTCCTCTCCGAATACTTCTTCAGAAATAGTAGTAACAGATTTTAATTCTGTTGCAAATGCTTTATCTTGTTCTAATTTAGCTTTTGTTAATTCTTTTATAGCTGTAGTACATTTCATTAAATTGCATTTACCTGAAAAAATATCATAAGTTTTTTCCTCGCCGAACAATTCTTCAAACAAGCCAATTATGCTTTCACAATATTTTCTAGCACTTTCAATAGGAAAATCTTTATCATCTTTAGCTACTTCTGATATTTTATTGTTTGTTTCTGAAAAAACTGATTCAAAAAATTCTTTTTCATCTAAATCTAAAAAATCAAATTCTAATTCCACACCTAATATATTAAATTTTGTATAATCGTTCATATTTTAACCTCCCTAATTTTAATTAATTTACAGTATTTTCTTTAGCAGTATTACTTTGAGTTGCTGCTTGAGTTGCTGTAAAAGTTTTTGTTGAAACATTAAAAGTACCTTGAACAACTTTTCCTATAGCATTTAAACTTCCTTCAACTTTTATTTTTTCGCCACCATCACCACTAAATTTAGAAACTTCGTTTGAAACTCTAAATTTTCTTGCTTGATAAGTTCCTTCACTTCCTGATACAGGATCATACATATCTACACGAACAAAATCTCTTTCTGCAGCTGTTCCAACTTCATGATTTCTACCAGTTGACCATAAATTTTTTATTCCTTTTTCATCTGGTATCATTTCAGAAACATATGGAAATTTTGTTTCATATTTTGTTACAGAAGTAGAAGATGTTTCATCATTTATATAACAAGTTGTATCAGTTTGTGCTCCAGGTTCTTCATCTAAACTTTCAAACCCATATCCTAGTAAAACATATTCTTCTGCTTCACTAGTACCTACATTTAAGTAGTCTGCAACATCTTTTCTCATTAATGCCATAATATTAACCTCCTTCTATACAATCCTTTTTTTATATACTAGTTTCATTTGAATAACATAGATTGCTTTATTCGCACTCATTTGCTCGACATATCCATGTGTTAATACTTTTATTTCTTCAGCTATAAGTGGATAATTTAACTCTGGTAAAATTCCTTCATTATTTTGAGTTTCTACCCACTCTGCTAATTTTTCATAAAAACTAATATTTTTTTCATTGTTATATGCTTCAACACTTTCTCTGCTAGTAAAATCAAAAATTAATTGCCTTTCAGTAGAACCATCAACATAAGTTTTTAAAATAGTTTCTGAAGGCGAACCATCGACTGAATAAGTGCCTATTTCATCACCTATATAATCAGCAGAAATAGGAGATTTATCGTCTATTAGAGGGCATTTTAAGAAAAAATCTATTATTTTATCTGTAATAGTTCTGTTTTCTATTTTATCTAAACTAATTGTCATTTACTTGCTTTCCCTCCTATTGTATTTGCAATTTCATTTACTATTGCATCTCCTTCATTAACCCACATACGATTTATCCATTGTTTACCCCTTTTACCGCCACGATTTAAACCTTCTCTACCCATACCTCTGTTAGTATAGTAGTTAATAGCAGCATATGACTTTGTACCCCCATGATAACTAGCATATACAATACTTTTTTTGTTTTCTTGAGCAGTATTTTTTAAATCTCCTGATAAATAAGGTACGTATGGGTCGGCTTTTGTTCTTACTAGGTTTACGAGTTGTTTTTGCGCTCTATTTATTTTACTTTGATTTACAATTTTGTCATAGTCTATATTAACAGTAACTTTTGCTTTTAAAGTTGCCATTTTACTCACATCCTAGTTCAAAGTGTTTTGTTAATTCACACTTAGTAACATTGATGATTTTAACTACATCATCATGATTTTTTTGAATATTATTAAACTCTTGAGAATTTGTAATTTCAATGTCATGTATTCCTTTTAAGAGAATATCTTCTCCTTCGTTGAATGTATAATAATTACTTTTATCTTCAAGTTTACTAAATTCTTTAGGACCTATGTAAGTTTTACCTTCATAAGTCCCATAATTTACAAAAACTAATATTTTATTATCTATATCCGCAGATGAACCGGTTGTCTTTAAAAATTTAACTCCTGTAGCTTGTTGCCAATCGATACCCGTTAAATAAGTTCGGTGATAAATGGGTTTTCGATTTTCATCTAAAGATATATTGAATAAAGTTGCACTGTCTTCGTTATATCCGAACACATTTACCACCTAACCTCTCAATTTAACTACAGCTACAGGTAAAAGTTCCTTTATCTCGTTAGTTATATCATAAGCACCGCTAGAACTAACACTTTCATCAAATGTAGTTTTCTTATTTCCTTGAGAAATTGATTTGACACCTCTCACACTTGAATAATTAACTGCATTAGAAATTAAAAGAAACAGAGCAGGTTGATACTCTGTTTCTAATTGTTCAGCTGTTATAGTTCTATTAAGTCTATTCTTAAAATAAAGTAATAGCTTTTGAGTAGCAATTTGTTTATGAATGTCTAAACTTGATTCACTTTCATTAGGAAACTTTTTTTTTAATATTAAATCGAAGTCAGCCATTTAAACCAACTCCTTTAAAATTTTAACTAAATCTGATTTTGTCAGTGTTGTATAGCCTTTAACTTTTTTTTCTTTAGCTAAATTCTTTAACTCATTATATTTTAAAGAATCTAAATCTATTATTTCGGATTTTTCCTCTGAGTTGTCGATATTTTGAACTAATTCATAACCTTCAGCAATATATTTTTTTGCCTGTTCTATGGTTTCTACTGTTCTATGAACGTTTTCTTTTTTTATTTCAAACATGAAAGGATCAAACTAACGACTTTCAGATTGAGTAGGTTTTGCATCTTTTATATTAGCATATACCCCCTCTTTTTTGCTTTCTAATACCCATAAATCATGGTATCTTCTGTAGTCCATAGCCCATGCATTTGCACTTTGGTTAGTTTCAGGATCAAAGATTCTCATAATATCTTGTTTAGTTACAGCTAAAGGTAAGTCTAAAGGCATTATTAAAAAGTTAACATCTAATCCAGAAGTAGCTTTAATATATCCACCTACAGTTTGACCACTAGTTGAACCATCATATAATTGGATTGCACTATATAGTCTATTTTGTGGAACTGGTATAATTGGGCAACCATCTATTGCTGGAACTTTTGTATTTATTCCACCTTGAGAGAAAGATACAGATGCTAATTTACCTAGTGCTGCTTCTTCTATTGCTAATTGTGTATCATAATTACACATAATAACTAATGTACCATTATGACATTTTTCTCTTAATGTTTTTATACCTTTTTTAATTTTAGATATAACAGTTGAATTTGCTACAGTATATCCATATTCTACGTTTTCATCGTTAGCAACATTTATAGCAGTTGTTGCTAATTTACTTAATCTATAAGCATCTACTTCAGGTATAACTTTAGTTCTTTGGAATTCACCCATTATTGTTGTTGCTGTTAATACAAAATTAGTTTCATCAACATCTTGAGAATCTATTTGGAATTTACGCCCTCTATCTTGAGTCATTGAATAAGTTTTATATTCATATTTGATAGAACCTTTAGTATATCCACTATCAGCTTGTCTATCATAGTTAGCAAGACCATCCATTGATAATTGAGGTATTTTAACTTCTTTACCACCGTTATATTTAACTTGACCTGCATTGGCATCCATCCAGCCTGTCAACGATTCATGTACCATTTGTTTGTCTAATGCATTTTGTAAAATTTGAGCATATGATATTGTGTTAGCCATGCTAAACACCTCCTAATTAATTTATTTTTATGACAAGCCTAAAATTTGATTTACTTGAGCTTGAACAGGATCAACAGAATCTCCATTTCCCCCACCACTAGGATTAAATGGATTATTTGTCATATCAGTTTTAAGGACTTCTTGTCCGTATTCACTAAATGCATTAGCTAATTTATCAATATTTTGTTTACTGATATCCATATCTTCACCAACTACAAACTCTAAGAAATTTTCGACTTGTTTTGGATATTTCATTTCTGCTAGATAAGTACGACTTTCTTTGATTCTGCCTTCTTGAGCTAATTTAGCTTCGTTTTCTGCATTTTTCTTTTCTGTCGCAGCATTTTTTTCTTCCATCTCTTTAAGTCTTGTTTCCATAGCTTCCATTTGTTCTCTTTGAGCCTTTTGTTCAGGAGTTTCATGTTTTGGAGCAGTTGCTTTTTTTATTTCACTTTCTATAATTCCTGGCATCTTTTTAGTTTTAAAACTTTCAACTCCTTTAGATACTGCACTATCTAATTGAGATTGGTTATATCCTTGAATTGCTTTATTTGTTTCAAGAATATTTTTATAATCTTCAACAGTTAATTTGTTTACATCAAAAGGTATTTCTTTAACTTCTGCTATTCCGTCAATCCCTTTTAAGATTTCAGTAATATCGGCATTTTCATCTATATCGTTTAATTTTTCTAATAAATCTTTTTTACTTATCATTTTTTTACCTCTTTCCCCATGAAGTACTAGCCCTCATAGTATTTAATAAGAATTTAGTCCCTCGGAGTACCAGCCCCCAAAGTACTTAGTTTACCCTCGTTTCGGAGCATAAAAATAAGACTTTACAGCCATTTGTGTCTTTTCTTATATTTCTTATAATATTTCTTGTAATAAGATGAATTTTCTTCAAGTGTTGCTAAATCAAATAGTATTTTGGGGCTTGTAATAAAACCCAACCTTACTAAGATTCTATCTGATAATTTTTTCATTTTTCCACCCCTTTCTAAATGTACAAACTATCAAGGAAATTTTTGTAAGTACCTTAAAATTGATTTTAGAAGGTCGAATTATGTAAACCTATCTTCTATTTCTTTTCCATTTAGTTTTTTTGCTTGTTGTCTGATTTGTCTAAATGATTATTAGTGTACTTTACAATTTCATCTTTACACCAACTTAAAAAATCTTGTTCGTTCATATTAAATCTCCTTATTTTCTTGTGAAAAATTTTTATATTAAATTATCTCCTGTATGTATTAATATATCATCCCATTCTTCTATTGTTGGTATTCCATATTTTTTACATATAGCATATTCTATTTGACATCCCCTTGCATTTTTCCAATCATCACCAAAATATGCAACATCTGCTTGTGAAAGTAATTGTATTGATTTACCTAAATAATAAACTGGTATATGTTTGTTAATTTCTCCAGGATAGTCTTGTAAAAACGAATCAATAATTTCTATATCGTCATCTAAACTCTTTTCTAAATTCATTTTTATAATGTTTCTAAATGCTAGTATTTCTTCATCTTTCCATCCTCTCATTGGTTGAGATATAAATACTTTTTTCATTAATATCCTCCTATTATCTTATAACTACAAAGTAACATTTACAGAAATTATGTTGCGGTATTAAATCATAAGCCTCTTCAGCGGTTAAAATAGTACCATGCATACTTTCACAATCACTGCATGTTCTTTCTTCTAAAACTGAACAATACATAAATTTTTTATCTCTATTACAATAAATAAAGATATCATTTGCTATTCTACTAAGCTCAGATATCAATATTCCTCTTGCTCTTTTTCTACTCATCTTTTGTCTTTGTGTTAGCCATGATGCAATATTATATAAATTCTTCTTATTATAAGCTATTTTCAATCTTTTTTTAGTTCGATTGTTTATTTTAGCCATATTGCTTTGTATTCTTTGCTTATACGTTTTACCTTCGTATTTTCTATTTAATATTTTCTGTTTTTCTTCATTGTCTACAAAATATCCAAAATACTCTACAATTTCTTCAAACATTTCATCAAAGAAGTTATCTATTAAATCTTCAAGCCATTCATCTTCGTTATTAAGCATTGATAGAACTGCTATCACAAGAAATCTTTCAGCACTTTCATAGTCTTTTGAAGTCTTTTCTATTTGATAAGCAAAATTAGCAGTTTCCATTAACTCTCTAATCTGTTTATCTGTCTTATTCATTTTTTTTAGATATTTTTCAAGTTCCTTTTCGGCTTGATTATATGCTTTTTCCATGAAACTTTTAGTTTCTTCAGCATTTCTATTCTTCGAAGTTTGTTTCTGTGTGTTGGTGTTTATCGCCATACAATTCACCTAAACTTTCATCTTCTCTTTTCATTTCTTCTTCATACTCTTTTTCAATTTGTCTTTGTTCCGCATCTAAATCTACTATAAATCCAAATCTACTTGATGCAGTTCTTTTTGAAATAATTCCAGGCGGAACTTGACTAAGCATTTGAGCTGTAGCTAAATCATCTTGAGGAATATTTGCAGTGTAAATAATTTTTATTTTTTTCCAATCAAAATTCTTTGCTTTAAAGTAATTTATATAATTACACCAAAATTTTAATCTATTTGTAACTATATTTGAGTGAGCATTTATTTGAAGTGCACATTTGTTTTCAAGTGCTATTAATCTGCTTCTAAGAGTGATTCCGCTTAAATTTGATTGAAGCCTTTCGTTATGATTTATATGACAACTTATTTGATACATATCATCTTTATATCTATCTAATGTATTTTGAACAAAAGTATCATTAATTTGTTTAATTAACCATTGTATTTTCCCGTCTTTACCTACCATTAAGATACCTTTTTTCTTCATTTCTAAAATCGGATCTATCTTTGTTTCCTTTCCAGTTTCTTTATCAATAATTACTTTTTCTTCTTCAAATTCACAATCTGTCATAACCATATATGCGTTTCTAAAGTCTGAAATTTCATTACCTAAATCAGATAAATTAGTTTCATAAGCATCTTGTAAGCCTTTTAAGTCTTTATATAAACTATCTTCTGTCAATTCTTCGGTTAATTTGCCTACTGAAACAGGTATTATACCAAATCGATGATTTGTTGGGGGCTCTATTTGATTAAATTCTCTATCTAAATGATAAACACATTTTTTTGTATAAACATCTATATGATAAACATCTACATCTAAGTGTTCTACTTTTACATCCATATAAAACAAAACATTGTCATATTCATCTTGATATGCATATCCTGTTAAAGGGGTTGAAATAATGCTTTTAAATCCTTCTTTATCGTAATGATAAATTTCAAATACTTTTGTAAATATAACCATGTATTTCATTAAATCACTATCATGATTTTTATTCCACAATGCCATAGTTGATGTTAATTCATCTAATAAGCCAGGTTGTTCTTTACTTTCATAAGTAATAGGATTCCCTACTGTATAAGAAACTTCTTCCTTTACAAACTTTTTAAAAAAATTAGTATTTACTTTTAAGTTTGACCTTTGGGTAATTGTTTTATAGTCAACCATAGCATCTGTATTACCTTTGTAATAATCATACATTTTTTGATATTTATATAAATCAGCTTCAAAACATTGATACATATATCTAACAAAATTCATATGATCAGGAATATTTAAATCTAAGTCCATACCTTTTTTTAGTCCATCTATAATTTCGGCTATAGTCTGCATTATTTTCGGCCTCCTTTCCTGTTTACATACTTAATTTTATGTTTACTTCTTTTAACTTTTATTAAATCTTCAATAAATTTTATGTATTTTTCATCATTTGAAACTCTTGCATGACTTTTAAGTATATATAAGTTATTCGTTTTAGGTTTTCTTTTGTAAATTACATTTTTTATTACTATTTCTGCAATAGTTCTAGAATTTAAATGGGAATGACCATTTTCCCATTCTTTTTTCGTATTATATACAATAAATCCAATCTTTTTATTACTTTTAACTTTTAGTATAATAAATTCTTTATTTTGGTATATTTTTTCCGACTCGGTATAATTTGTTTTATTCCAGTTCGGTTTTTCTTTCATTAAACTTTCAGATTCCCATAATTCTTTAGGAACATCATAAACACTTATAACTTCATCGATAGGCTTATATTTTTTCATTTACACACCCAATCTCCTTCTATCCATGAATCTAATTATATTTTTTGTTTTTATTTTTAGTATTTTATTTGCAAAATCAGAAACAACATCTGCAGCATCATCATGTAGTGTATATGCTGTGCCTTGAAAGTCTAATATCTGATCTGTAAATGCTTTATTATTATCTGCAAATATTATTTGGCCATTATTAACCGGATCTTGTATAGTTGCAATACGATTATCTTTATTTTTATTATTCATATCATTAATAAATATTAAATTTCTTTTCTTTAGTTCAGGTATCTTTTCAATCATTTGTTGTATAGTAGTTACATCTGAACCTAAATAGGTATTTCTTTCTATAGATATATGAGTTATATCTGTAAATTCTAATAAAATATCAATAATTGTATTACAATACTCTGTGAAACTCATTTTTTCAAGTACCATTCTTCTGATATATTTAAAGTCATTTTCTCCTAATGAGCCTACGATCATTGCGAATGAGTCAGTTTTCTTTTTCTTATTAGAAGAATTGTCTCCCGCTGGGTCAACACAAAGCATTGTTTTTAAAAAAATATGGTCCTCTATTTCCTCTACTGATTGAGTTCTTATAGATTTAAACCATTTTTCACCTATACTACTAGCATCATTCATTTTTTCTGACATAAATGATTTTCTATTACTCCAGTATTTAACTGCTATATCTATAAAAAAATCCCATTTTTCTTCCCATAAAACAGGATATTTCATTTCTTCTTTATGTTTTTCATAAAATTGTCTAGCTTGTATTTGAGGATCTTCTATTTTATCATCAAAATAAATCTTTTTACATTCAAGCCATAAATCACTTTCAAATATATCATCAATAGTTTGGCCATCTTCTAATAAAACAGCTCTATTCATAATAGTGTGATAATCTCTATTTCTACTAAGCTTACTTATTAAGCAATCAATATGTAAAACAGTTCCTATACTTACAAACTTAGTTGCTGCTTTAACTTTTTTACCTTTTCTAAATACTGCAGTATCTCCAACTTCCTCTACTTCTTTACACCATCTATTCCATTTCTTTTCTCTAGCATCTTCAGTTATAACATCAACTTCGGATTGATAATCCATTTTGTTATCCTAGTGGCTTTTTATCCTCTAGTTCTATATGTTTCCATATAGCTCGGCATACATTTTCACCCTCGTTTAACGTTAGGTTCTCAGATTACTCTATAAATAATCGTGTCGGTGGCTCGTGGGCATATTATATTCTATACTTTTACATAATAATAAAAGCATAGGTTCAATGCCTATGCTCTGCGTGTGTTATCAGCTTTTAAACTGTAACTTCCCCTAGTATTACCTTGTTTAATATATTGATATATGTAAAGTTTTTATCATCTGTAAAAAATGGAATTTCTATATATTTAATATTATTTTTTTTACAAAATTCAATTTTAATAGCATCATGTTTTTTAGTAGTTATTAATTTTTTCTCTGCTTCTTCTTCAGTACATCCTCCAAAATAAGCTTTTTCGTAATGTTGTCTACCATTAACTTCAATAACCATTTTTAGTGATGGTATGTAGAAATCAAAAGGCAGAGGTCTTTTATTTTTGCAATTATCAAATTTATACTCTCTAATATATTCAATATTATTTTCAATAAGGTATTTTTCAACCTTTTGTGATAGTCTAGAATTTTGTTTATTATATTCGTTACATTGAGGACAACATCTTCTTTTTTCTAGATTAGTCCAAAATACTTTCTGTAAACCATGGTAAGGACATTCAAATTCAACTATAGTACTTCTTGTTCCTTTTTTTGTATATCTTCTTATATACTTACAGCCTATTTCTTCAACTATTTTAATTACTTCTTCTAATGGTTTCTTAGCAATCCCTTTAGTTATATATTGAGAAGGTACTCCTTTTACCTCTACAGTATTAGAACATGATTTACATAAATGAAATTTATCCCTTTTAAAAGAATCCCAAGTTCTTTCAAATTCTTTACCACATTTACATTTAAATTTTAATTTTGTTTTAGCATTTTTATATTCAGTTGATAACAAAATACATTCAGAATTGTTTTCAACCCATTCTTTTACATATTCAAAAGTTAATCTCTTCATAACAATCACCTCTTAATTATATTATATCATAATCAGATTGAAAGTTATATCATTATCAATATTAAATTTAGGCTTCTACATTAATTCCACCGATTCTATAAGTTATATTTCTATAACCTACGGACAATTATATTTTTATCCGCTATAACAACAGTAGGCCTTACACCTCCCCAGTTAGCACCACGAACAGAAGTGGTTGACCCTACTGCCCTTATATATGTGTCATTAGTAAACTCAATTTCACCTGAGTTAACCTTGTAATAATCTTTCGAATTAGGCTTTTTACCTTTTAAATCTATTAAGTTTCCAAATACATCTTTTATAAGCTCATTTTCTAAAAACTCTTTCTTTATAGAATTTAAGAATTGCTCGGCATCATCTGCAGTTTTGGCTCCTAATAGAGTAAACTTTGATTTTTTATAGCAATGTAACCATATTGCAAGTGTTTTATCGCATATGGTTGACTTAGCAAGTCCTCGAGGCTCTACTATATTAAGTTTGTCGTATAAATCCTGTACAAAGGCCTCTGAAAGAACTCTCCATATCTTATAATGTTCCTCACATAATTCCCTTGCACTGTTGTCATCACTTGGTACGAAAGTCGTTCTAAGAAAATATAAACTAAAAAATGTTATATCCTTTTCTCCGATTACCTTTGCAACCTCGTTAGGAGTGTATTTCCTTCTAATATTATCCTGATTTTTAGGAAAATATTTCTTTAAATACTTATCAATCAAGTATATAGAGTATTTATTATCATCAGCAAACTCTATATCATCAAAATAAATCATCTAATCACTCCCTTCTTAATTTATTTGCATAAAAAAAAAGCAGCTAATTAATAACTACTCTTTTGTATTTTTCTTTTTAACATATTTTTTCTTCTTTGATTTATTTTTCTTCTTAGGAAAAGTCTTTTCTAGTTTGCTTTTAGTCATTGCTCTACCATTTAGGTAACAAATAACTTCTTCTTTTTCTTGTTTACTCTTTTTAACGATATTGTGAGACGTTTTTCCATTGATAAATTTATTCATAACCCCAAAATTTCTAGAGTTTTTATCTTTTTCAACATTTAAATAAGCTAATTCATATAATTTCATAGACATTCTCCCTTTAAATTTAATGGCTGGCTTAGTGAGATTCGAACTCACAACAAACCATGGTCCGTAGCCATGTGCTCTATCCGTTGAGCTATAAGCCAATATTCTATTTAGAAGGCTCGAGATTAAAGCCTTCTGTAGACACCTTTCGCAGCATTATTTATTCTCTGCTTATCCACGCACCTAATACGTATTGTCCATGACTGGTTGTATTTTTATAGTGCCACAAAACCCTAACACGAGGCACTCTACTATAGTACTACTCAACACTTCGTATTCTGTCTGCCTTGCGAGCAACAAAGGTTTGCAAAACCACCATGCAACTTCATGTTAAACAATTCACCCTTGGGAGGTGTCACGCACTAGATTATATCATGCAAGGATATTCTAGTATTAAGCCACTTTCATACTATAAGGGAACAGACTTTTCCTTTTATTGTTTTATTATCATAGACAATTTATCATCCAAAATTAATATTCTCTATGCCTGTATAAATCTGAATTAAATTTGACAGACGTTGTGCTGTTCCTGAAGATTCGTTTCCTTTTGAGATACGAAATACTTCACAACATCAGTGTGTTTCATTGAATTCTTACTCCACGTTGTTAATACATACTCCAGCCCTTTCACTGTTTCACTATTAACAATGGTTAGTGCCCTTTGTTATCAGCATCGGACTATATAACCTCCTGATTATGTCTCGCTACATGACCAATTTGGCGTGAGGTAAATTATTCAGTGCCACCTGAAAATCTTCGATATACGGTTCGCCTTTTCGAAGACTGTCCCTCTTGGGTTACGTAGTTATCTCCACTACTATCAATTCATGAAGACGTTGGACATTCAGTTCTGCTTAGATGGACTAATTTAACTAGCGGCATGTAGTCAGCATGCCTTTACACTGCTCACACAATGCTATCCTAAAGATACTAAGCTACCTAAAATAGATTTAGATTTATTTTTTAAAACACATACATGGCTGGGCGTAATAGATTCGAACTATTATTCCAGGAATCAAAATCCTGTGTCCTACCTTTGAACGAACACCCAATATTTAACTGATAATTATATTCTAATCTCCCAACAATATTTTTTCAATCGGAACATATTCCTAATAAAAAAAGCCAGATTTCTCTGACTTTTAAAATGTATTATTATTTATTTTCTTATTGATATTCTTTCATTCTTCTAATTAGTGTAGCTTTGCTTATTCCAGTTATTTCTGCTACTTGCTTATAGCTCATTCCACTTTCCTTTAGATCAATAGCATGTTTTATTTGTTTATTGGAATACTTTTGAGGTCTACCTTCCGTAAAATCTTCTCTTTGTCTAGCTATTGCCTTGCCTTCTTTTGTTCTTTCAACTATCATGTCTCTTTCAAATTCAGCAAAACTTAGGAATATATTTCTTATAAGTTTACCTGTTGGAGTTGTATCCATAAGGCCTATATTAAGAATATGAACCTTAACACCTTTTTCTAATAGTGAATCTATTAATTTGATTCCAGCTGATGCACTTCTTGAAAATCTATCTAGTTTTGTTACTACTAAAGTATCTCCTTCTTTTAAAAGCTCTAATAACTTAATAAATTCTGGTCTATCTGTTTTTAGTCCACTGCAAACATCTGAAAAAACTTCTGTACAATCTTCATTTAATAATAATTTTCTTTGACTTTCTAGTGAATTACTATCTTTCTTTTGTGAATAAGTATTAACTCTTGCATATCCGTATTTCATATTTACAACCCCCTATGATTATCTTCAAAACATTATATTACTTGTTTATCTTCATACTCTTTTACAAGTTTATAGAAAGTATTTCTTTTTAGTCCTAACATTTCCATAGCTTTTGCTCCAGTAAACTCTCTGTTTTTCCATTTAGGATAAACTTCATCCCAATTACTTGGAAAGTCTATTTTCTTTCTCCCCTTATAAGCGCCTTTTTCTTTAGCTATAGCTATACCTTCTCTTTGTCTTTCTAGTGTGTTAGTTCTTTCAAATTCATATATAGCACCTAACATAGTTAACATTAATTTTCCTTGAGGTGTAGATGAATCTATATTTTCTTTACTACTAACAAGATTAATCCCTCTAGAATTTAAATTTTCGACTAGATCTAATAAATCTTTTGTACTTCTAGCAAGTCTTGAAAAGTCATGCACTATTATTGTGTCCCCTTCTCTAGCAAATTCTAACATTGCTTGTAACTCTGGTCTATTTGTATCTTTAGCGCTTACTTTTTCTTGAAATATTTTCTCTACTTTGTATTTCTCCATTGTAACTAATTGTCTGTCTTCATGTTGTTCCACTGTACTTACTCTTACATATCCTATTATCATATACTTATACTCCTTTCAAGTTTTGAAAAATTATACTGAATTTTTATGGCGCTTGGCGCACGTAAAAAAAATAAAAATTTTTAGAAGGTACCCCCTCGGTCCCTCCTTTGATAATATAAGTATACGATAATGTTTGTTTAAAGTCAACTTATGCAAACACTTGTTTATAAACATTGTATTTAATTTCAAACAAACAAAGTTACAAGTGATTTTATTTGTTTTTTTAAAGTATATCCTAAACAAATATATGTTCATAGTTACTTTAGTATCTTGTATAGGTTTACTATCTACCCTCTTGCCTTGCACTCCCTATATAGCCTTATAACAAGTCTATTCTTTGTCATTATGTTAGTATATTGTTACTATATATAATCGTGTTACGTTCTTTGCTATAGCTTTTATCAAGGTTGAGTTATGTTTCGATTGTTTTAACCGCCTTTACTTCACATGGACGGACCGCGATAAGCGCCTTTATGTAATCCCCTATGAGATATCACTTTCTCTTATATCAACTACTTTACTTTCTATCTCTACAACATCATCAGGAGCATTTAAATCTTCCCATGAAAGTTCTTCTTTAGTTTTTTCTTCTATTTTAGGAGCAGTAATTTCTCTTGTTTCCACTTTTGAAACTGGAGTTCCGACAAGTCTATTAAGTAAGTATATGCTTGCATCTAGCTTAACTTTATCACTCTTAGAGTTTCTAGATAAATCATAAATGCTTTTTAAAATTCCATTTGCAAATCTTGCAATCCTTCTATCTACATCATCTTTAACCATTGCATATTGTCTATCCATTTCATCTCTAAATTGAGGTAGCTTTTTCCATCTTAAGACTGTTCTTTCAGATACTTTAATAGTTTCTGCTACTTCTTTATTAGTTGCTCCATATACTAACATTTCAATAGCTTTTATTTGTTCTTCTGTTAAACAAGTTCTTTCTTTACCTGCCATAATCAATTACCCTCCTACCTTTTTATTTCTTCTCTTAAGTGATAATATAAAATTTTATGGACCATTGAAGGTGATTCTTTTCTATCACATGCAATAATATGAAGATTATCGAATTTGGCCATTAATGAAATTACCATAGCCGCGCTAGCGTTAGGATGAACATGGCTTATATATTCACCTTTTAAAAGTTTGATATAATAATCCTTGTCTTGTATAAGCAAGAATAATTTAACTCCTGCTTCTTTTGCTCTTTTTAGTTCCCTTATAAAACGGTTATCTTTATTTTCGTCTTTTACTGGATCCATTAAGTTTCCTAGCAATTCATCTAATCCTGCTTTTCTTTCTATTAAAATATTAGGTATATATTCTTTTTGATATCTAATAGCATAATCTCCAGTATTTAATTTTTCTCTAGTGGCCTGTATTCCATTTTTTATAAGAGTATCTTGGATTAATGTATCTTGTTCCCTTGTATCGCATATAATTTCGTAATCTTCATTTTTTATTTTCATATTATCCCCTTCTATAAGCTAAACATATTGAATTTGCAACATTTATAGAGGTTTATGCCGTAGGCAATTAAGAGAAATTCTGTTCTGTATATAACATATAAGAGTTAAGCACCTTTAAAAGTCTTATAATTATTAGAAAATCAATATTTTGAAGGCTTTTTATACTATCGGTTCGAACTGGGTTTTTGAATTAATTTTGTCGGTTCGAGCTGGGTTTTTAAATATGTATCATACCTCATCCATTTAAGTTTTTCATTTGTTATTGGATTTCTACCAGAACTTTTATTAGGATTGTCTATTGCTTTTATAAGTGCTGATTTATGTATTCCATATTTTGTTTCAACCTCTTTGCACCCTATAAAAATTTCTCCTGTTGTTGTACATATTATTTTTGTTTTTTTTCTTCCTACTTTAGATTTAGCAAACTTAGTTCTTAAATAACTTTCTAGAGTTCCGCTTTTTATGTGGTTATCATATATATGTAATTTTTCCCACATTAATTTTTCACCTGTTACAGGATCTTTTCCAAAGCATTTGCATCCATCTTCTCCATTTAGTGCTTTATATATTCCTGAAGGTTTATCATCTTTTTTTAAATATAATAAGCATTCTTTTATAGAATTAAATACTTTTTTATTATTAATACAAATAATTTTTTTATCGTCATTTATTTCTATTAATTTTGTATCCTCTAACTTTATCCAACCTTTTCTTGTTAAGTTAATTTTGTTTTTTATGCAAGAATTTTGAATATTGGTCATGCAATTTCCTGTATCTTTTATAGCTTCACTTATAGAATAATATATTTTACCTGTTTCTAAGTTCATAACTTTAATACCTAAAGTTTCTTTTATTTTACTTATTGTTATTTCAGAAGGTAAATTTCCGCCAAGAGCGATATTATAACCTTTGCATGATTTATTTGAATCTAGCAATTCTATATAACATTGTTCTAATAACTCAGCTTCTGCCTTCGTCAATCCTGTAAATAATATTTCATGTACAAACTTGTTCCAACCATATTTTTTTATAGCTCTATAAAAAATTTGTTCTTTATAGCCTTCTCCATTTCTCCAACGATCAATAGGATTTTGCTTTGTTATTCCTATATATACTTTTTTATTTATGATATTTGTATGTTTATAAACTGTATATTTTCTTTCTAACATATCTATAACCTCGACTTTATAAATATTTACTCGATATAAAAAAATAAGGGCTGTAAGTTCGAG
>ERZ772855.849-NODE-849-length-32652-cov-3.961868_pt1 | contig 32652 bp, 29 predicted proteins | sample MGYA00511900_ERZ772855 | MGnify/ENA primary metagenome ERZ772855 (study PRJEB29015, sample SAMEA2737701) | human gut metagenome | biome: human gut; feature: human-associated habitat; material: faeces | place: China | collected 2012 ... | reverse complement strand
CGTCGATGGAGAAAAGGACAGCAGTTTTGTAGATATGACTTACCGGATGCTTCCCTTCGAGCCAACATTCTTGCAATTATGTCCTTCACCTTAAACCGTGTCTATACAGAATGGTATCGTGGAAAGGGATACGATTTTACGATCACATCTTCAACCGCTTACGATCAGAAATGGATCTATAACAAGACAATATATAAAAATATCTCCCGTATCGTTGATGAACAATTTGCCAATTATCTATCAAGGCCGGGTGTCACCCAACCGATCTTTACACAATACTGTGACGGGAAACGGGTCACCTGTCCAAACTGGATGACCCAATGGGGTTCCAAGTATCTTGCCGATCAGGGACTGTCTGCGATAGAGATCTTACGCTACTACTATGGCGATTCCATTTATATCAACTCTGCCGAAACCATTGCCGGTATTCCATCCTCTTATCCGGGATATGATCTGTCAATTGGCGCAACCGGTGACAAGGTTCGTCAGCTTCAGGAGCAGTTAAATCGTATCGCACAGAATTATCCATCCATACCAACTGTTGCCGCCGATGGCATCTATGGACCTGCCACTGCCGATGCCGTCAGACGCTTTCAACAGATCTTCGACCTGCCCGTTACCGGCATCACCGACTACTCCACCTGGTACAAAGTCTCCCAAATCTACGTTGGCGTCACCAAGATAGCCGAGAATATCTGATTTCCTGACGACAGAGACCCCTGCCATACCCTTTATTACGCAGAACACTTGCGTTCTATTTTTCACGTAACGGTACTAACCTCCTCACCTTCGGTGACTCGTTAAGGACCGACGTGAAAAAAGGTCTGCTCCATAAAGGTATGCAGTGGACTCTGTCTGTCTATAATAAGATATATTCTTCTTCGATACTTGATTCCACAGACAGATCAAAAATGCGTTGTTGCTTTTATATCATGGTATCTTGCTTTCATATCGTAAAAGATCGTATCTGGTTGTTCAGCAATCACTTTACCTTATAATTTAAAATGAGAACTGATATTACTATTATGAAGCAAGCCTGCCTGAGCGTTGGTACTTAGGCTGCGTCTTTTGCAGCCTTATGTACCACTACGTCGAAGGTAGAGCGAAAGCGTCTTGCGGAATAATATGTAATATCAGCTCTCATTTAATCGTCAAAGCATACCTCTTGCTGAACAACCAAATACGATCTTACATTACCGATCAAAGCAAACTACTATCGTATAAAGCAGCAACGTACTTTTGATCGTCCTCGTTAATATGTATCGTGGTCGTCGTAATCGTCGAATTCATCGCGTTCATGATCCATGAACTCACGGCTGGAAACCTTCTTTTTGGTACGTTCATCTTCTACCATATTTGATAACATTTCCTTGACCTCTCTGGATTTCTTGATGTTCCTGATCTCAAAGTCTTCCATAGTCTTATCTGCCGAACAGCACTTGATCGTACCAAGTCCACACATTCTCTGCCACAATTTGCGTTCCAGTGATACATCCATGATGCGGTAAAGCCGTACTTCATCCTCTTTCACACTGAAGAACCCCGTACTGATAAATAACCGATCCTCTGATAAGCTGTACTTTGTAAATGTCCATGGTAACCCGAAAAATATACGTTTGCGATCCTTCCATATAATCTCTGCCATTTCAAAACCTCCCATATTTTTATAAATCTGTAAAAATACTAACACACCTCCCGCTAAAGTTCAACAAATGGATTTTCTCATCCGGCTGTTTTCAGATTTCCGATTGCAACCTTTCCTCTTTTCCTGTAAACTAGAGGCAAGAATTTTATCGCAATCCGTTGTTTATTGCAGGGAGGTAAGAGCTGCATATGCTTAATATAGAAATTACTGAAACAAAAAACTTCGTTAAAAAGCTTTTGATGGAACCGGTCTTTGACACATTTTTGCTGGTGGAAGCCTATGTCCGTTCCGACGTTTCTTATACGATCGACGGCAGACTGAATCCATCTTTTTTTGATACGGAAGAACTGGAAGAAATGACCTCAAAGACTTACACGACATGGGGAAATGTCAGGCAGCACATCTTCAATGTCATCAAGGGCAATAAACTCCCATTAAACTTCAAGATCGTGCTGATCTTATCGGACGCGAACATTAACCGGATCATTGAACAGAACCATCTGAATCTCACGGCATCCGACATTGCAAATCTGTCTTTAAACATCTACTTTGACGGAGAAAAGATCTCACTTACAACGATGGCATCCATGAACATTTTCTCCATGGATAAAACACTTGCAAACATCTGGGATGCAAATGTATCTGCTTTTTTTAAACAGAATCAGATCTTTTAACCACCTGTTACAGCATTCATTTCTAAATAAACCATAAAATATTTGTGAATTATTAGCACTCAACGTATTTGAGTGCTAATTTTGTCTTGACTTCTATTTTTTTCTGATTTATGATATCTGTTAGTGATAACACAGAACAGATAGGGCAGATATTTCTCTCATTACACATATATATATTTGCGTATTCCGATTTGTTCTGACAACTGGAATAATATAGAATCTATATAAGGAGATGCATTTTTTATGAAAAAAGGAAGTTTATCAATTAACAGCGAAAACATTTTCCCTGTCATCAAGAAATGGCTGTATTCCGACCATGATATCTTTGTCAGGGAATTAATCTCAAACGGCTGTGATGCTGTAACAAAGTTAAAGAAATTATCTCTGATGGGCGAATTTGACGAACCGGACGAACCTTATCGTATCGATGTGATCGCAAGCCCGGACAACAAGACCTTACAGTTTATTGATAATGGTATCGGTATGACTGCTGAAGAAGTCGAAAAGTATATTAATCAGATCGCATTTTCCGGTGCTGCTGCATTTCTTGAACAGTACAAGGACAAGGCAACAGAGGAACAGATCATCGGTCATTTCGGACTCGGTTTCTACTCCGCATTCATGGTTGCCGATAAGGTAACGATCGAATCCCTTTCCTACAAACAGGACGCAGAACCTGTATATTGGGAATGTGAGAACGGAACGGACTTCTCCATGGATAAAGGCGACAAAGAAACCAGAGGTACCGTTATCACCCTGTATCTGAATGAAGACAGCTATGAATTTGCAAATGAATACCGTATCAAAGAAGTAATTGACAAATACTGCTCTTTCATGCCTGTAGAGATCTACTTTACAAATGCAGATGCCCCTGCAAAAGATGAAGAAGAAAAGGCAACCGAAGCTGAAGCATCAGAAGAAGCTACTGCTGAAACCGATGAAACAAAGGATGCTGCCGAAAAGAAAGAAAAAGAAGCACCAAAGCCTTTAAATACTACAACACCTCTCTGGACCAAGCATCCAAATGACTGTACAGACGATGAATACAAAGACTTCTATCATAAAGTATTCCATGATTACAAAGATCCATTGTTCTGGATCCACCTGAACATGGACTATCCATTTAACCTGAAAGGCATTCTGTACTTCCCGAAGATCAATACCCAGTACGATAATCTGGAAGGAACGATCAAGCTGTATAACAACCAGGTATTCGTAGCTGATAACATCAAAGAAGTTATCCCTGAATTCCTGATGCTGTTAAAAGGTACTATCGACTGTCCGGATCTTCCGCTGAACGTATCCAGAAGTGCTCTGCAGAATGATGGATTTGTTAAGAAGATCTCCGATTACATCACAAAGAAGGTTGCCGATAAATTATCCGGTATGTATAAGGTTCACAGAGAAGATTATGAGAAATACTGGGATGATATCAACCCATTTATCAAATTCGGCTGCTTAAAAGATGAGAAATTCTTAGAGAAGATGAAAGATTTCTGTATCTATAAGAATCTGGAAGGCAAATACCTGACTCTGCCGGAATATCTGGAAGCCGGAAAAGAAAAATACGAAAACAAAGTCTTCTATGTTACGGATGAAGTTGCTCAGTCACAGTACATTAACATGTTCAAAGAGGAAGGCATGGATGCCCTGATCATGACACAGACGATTGACAGCCCATTTATCACGCTTCTGGAACAGAAAAATGAAAATGTACATTTCTACAGAATCGATGCAGATCTGTCCGATAATTTTGTAGATGAATCATTATCCGAAGAAACAGCAAAGGATTATACCGACAAGCTGACCGAACTCTTCAAGAAAGCACTGGATGTCGAAAATATCACGATCAAGGTAGAAGCATTAAAGAATAAAGACTTATCTTCTATGCTGACCTTATCTGAAGAATCCAGACGTATGCAGGAAATGATGAAAATGTATGGTATGGCCGGTATGGGCATGGATCCTGCCATGTTCGGCGGCAAGGGTGAAACACTGGTATTAAATGCCAACAATAATCTGGTCAAATATGTCCTTGACAACCCAGAGGGCGAGAACACTCCTACCATCTGCTGTCAGTTATATGACTTGGCAGTTCTTGCCAACAGACCATTATCTGCCGATGCCATGACCAAGTTCGTCGCAAGAAGCAACGAGATTCTGAACATCCTTGCAAAGTAATATGGAAACGGACGAATTACTACCGTATAGATAACATTAAGTCCCATTATAAATGACACGCTGTGGCTTCTGTTTCATGCATATGACCGATTCGTAAAGACTCCTGCGCTAACTCGCCAACATCCGTTGGCTCAGACAAGCGCCCGTCTTTACTGTCAATATGCATGAAACAACGAAGTCCTCGCTAATGTCATATTATAATGGGACTTATGTTATCTATACGGCAGCAATTCTGTCATTCCGGAAATATATGCAAGTCAGTACCGTTTGGACAAATTCCGATTTCAGAATTGACCATACATGAATATGTATAATAAATAGGAGCGAACACCTGACTATATATAAGCAAGCCTTTCTTCGCGTCAGCACTTAGGCAGCGTATTTTGCTGCCTTATGTGCTGTTACGTCGAAGAATAGAACGAAAGTGTCTTGCGTTATACAGTCAGAGTGTCCGCTCCTATTTTAGAAACCATATATGGTCAATTCGTCCGAATTTCTATTATTACTTTGCCAGAATCTCAATTCCGTGCTCGGTCATAAGAAGGGTGTATTCCCACTGGGCAGATGGCTTGCCATCATCTGTACGGATCGTCCAGCCATCGTCAGCATCCTGCCATACGTCAGGCACACCTAGATTGATCATTGGCTCGATCGTAAATGTCATGCTTGGAGCAATCACATAATCCTTGCCCGGCTGTCCGATATGGCTGACATACGGATCTTCATGGATATCAAGTCCCACACCATGTCCGCCGATCTCACGGACAACAGAATAGCCCTGCTCTTTGGCAAATGTATTGATCGCATATCCGATATCACCGATCGTTGAATATGGCTTACATACTTCTACTCCAAGATCCAGTGCTTTCTTTGTATCCTCTACCAGCTTCTTCCAGACCGGATCAACATCTCCGATCATGAACATACGGGACGAATCACCAAAATATCCATTATATTTCGTTGTACAGTCAATGTTGACAATATCTCCATTTTTCAGGATTGTTTTCTCATCCGGTATACCATGACAGACAACATCATTAATCGATATACAGACACTCTTCGGATATCCTTCATATCCAAGGCAGGCAGGTATTGCATTGATTGATTTCGTGTATTCATAGATTCTTCGATCAAGCTCACCTGTAGATACTCCTTCTTTTACAAATGGAGTAATGAAATCAAGCACCTCTGTATTTACCTTGGATGCCACGCGGATTCCTTCGATCTGTTCCGGTGAACGCATCATTCTTCTTGTCGGGATCTTATATCCCTTCAGCTTCATTTCTTCCAGTTTGCTGTCGATGTTCAAATGGCAGGATTTGTATTTCTTTCCACTTCCGCACCAGCAGATATCATTTCTTCCTAGTTTCATTTTTCTACCAACCGTTTCTACTTTACGCCATAAATATCATAATAAGCATCAATCGCAGCCTTTAACTTATCATCAATTATGACTTTACCCTTATATTCTTTATTATATAAATGCTCTACAACCTCTGCCATTGTAACAATAGCAGTTGTCTGGATACCATATTCTTCCTGAATCTCTGTCAGTGCACTCTTCTTGCCCTGTCCACGCTCCATACGGTCAACAGAAACGACAAGTCCCATAACATCTACATCTCCCTGTGCCTTAATGATCGGCATAGTTTCCTGGATCGATGTTCCGGCTGTTGTTACATCTTCAATGATAACAACCTTATCACCATCTGAGATCGGGCTTCCGAGTAAGATTCCCTTATCTCCGTGATCCTTGATCTCTTTTCTATTTGAGCAATATTTGATGTCTTCATCATACATTTCTGCAATTGACATGGTAGTTGCTACTGAAAGCGGAATTCCCTTGTATGCAGGTCCAAACAATACATCAAAATCAAGACCAAACGCACTGTTGATTGCTTCCGCATAGAACTCACCCAGTCTCTTTAACTGTGCCCCTGTTCTGTAAAATCCGGTATTTACAAAGAAAGGTGTTTTTCTTCCACTCTTTGTTGTAAAATCTCCAAATTTTAATACATTACAATCGATCATAAATTCAATGAATTCCTGTTTGTACTGTTCCATTTTTCTTTCATTCCTCCTTGATTTCAGACCATTTATGTACCCTTTAGTTAGGCATTTCGAACTCATTCTAGCACAAATGGTTTCGAAACACAAATGGTTAATTTTTTCTGTTCCATTTTGTATCTAATTGTTGTACAATAGCCAAAGGTCTATATTTTTCGACATACCTTTAGAACAATTCCGTCCTATATTACCATATTTACGAAAAAATATATACATTAGAAAGGAAATTTTATCAATATGAAGAAAAAAACAGCACTTTTTCTCTGTCTGATCCTGCTTATTTCCACTATCGGAACAGGATGCAGCAGCAAAAAAGACGCCATCCGATTCGGTGCGGCGGATATCGGCGGTATCTATTATACCTTTGCAAATGCTTATGCCGGTCTGGTCAACAACGATGCCCCTGATTACAGCATTGAAGCAAAGAAGACTGCCGGATCTGCGGCAAATCTACGACTGCTTGCCGACGGTTACATTGATCTCTGTATTGCACAAAATGATATGATTGACGACGCAGTAAACGGCACAGGCACATTTGTGGGAAAATCGATCAGTGGATATTCCGCTATCGCCTCTCTGTATCCGGAAGCCTGCCAGATCATTGTAAAAAAAGATTCAAACATCAAGTCTCTCGATGACCTGACCGGAAAAACCATAAGCATCGGAGCATCCGATTCCGGTACGGAACGAAATGCAAAACAGATCCTTGAGGTTGCCGGTCTGAATAACGATCTGGTCAAAACCACAAACCTTGACTATATCGATGCTGCCGAAAGCCTGGTTTCCGGTGAAATTGATGCTTTCTTTGTTACAGCAGGCATTCAGACCACGGTCATTGAAGAGCTGACAAGAACCTGTGATATCCGTTTGATCGGACTTAACGACAGTTGTAAAAATAAGCTATTGTCTGCTTATTCGTATTACTCCGATTTTATCATTCCCGCAAATACCTATTCCGGTCAGACCGAGGATGTATCAACGGTCTGTGTGCAGGCTGTCATGCTTGCAGATAACGACTTATCGAAGGATACTGTAGAAGATCTTACGAGGCTTCTGTTTGAACATGCAAATGATCTGCAATATTCACTTTCGATCGATATGCAGTTAAATGAACAGGCAGCAACAAAGGGCATCACGATCCCATTTCACAAAGGGGCTGCTGCTTACTACAAAGAAAAAGGGATTACCGTTGATGTACGATAATTTCTGAACATAAGAAAGGGTAATTATGAAAATTCAATTAGATATGTATCAGACACTTGCGATTGCCGTCCTTGTGTTGATGCTTGGAACATTTTTGAAAAAAAGGATCTTCTTTCTGGAAAAATTCTGTATACCTTCTCCTGTTATCGGCGGACTCTTATTTGCAATCTTCACCTGTATCTGTTACAGTACGGGATTGGCAGAATTTTCCTTTGATGATACCCTACGGGAAGTCTGTATGGTATTCTTCTTTACCTCTGTAGGTTTTCAGGCAAATCTGAAGGTCTTAAAGAGCGGTGGCAAATCACTGGCGGTCTTTCTGGGGCTTGTTATTGCTCTGATCGTACTTCAAAACCTGCTTGCTGTCGGTATGTCCAGGATCCTTGGACTTGACCCTCTGATCGGTATGTGTACCGGATCAATCCCAATGGTCGGCGGACACGGAACCGCAGGTGCCTTCGGTCCGGTTCTGGAAGACTTTGACATATCCGGTGCAACCACAATCTGTACCGCAGCTGCAACCTTTGGTTTGATCGCCGGAAGTCTGATCGGCGGTCCACTCGGAAAACGACTGATCGAGAAAAAGAATCTGTTAGAAACGGTTGTGCCTGAAGATGACAGCCTTTTGATCGAAGAAGAAAAGAAACATGAACGTCATACAAATATGTATGCAGCCGCTGTTTTTCAATTGATCCTTGCAATAGGACTCGGAACGATATTCTCATGGTTACTGACAAAAACCGGGTTAACTTTTCCAATCTACATCGGTGCTATGATCGCAGCCGCACTGATTCGAAATATCGGTGAATATTCCGGTAAATTCACGATTCATATGGGTGAGATCAACGATCTTGGCGGTATTGCTCTCTCCCTGTTCCTCGGTATTGCAATGATCACATTAAAACTATGGCAGCTTGCATCTCTCGCTCTTCCATTATTTATCCTGCTGACCAGTCAGGTTATTCTGATCTGTCTGTTCACATACTTTGTTGAATTCAACATCATGGGACGTGACTACGATGCTGCTGTTCTGGTTGCCGGAACCTGTGGTTTTGGAATGGGGGCAACACCAAATGCCATGGCAAATATGCAGGCAATCTGTGATAAATATTCGCCATCCGTAAAAGCCTATCTCCTGATTCCGCTTGTTGGCAGTTTATTTGCAGACTTTATCAACAGCCTTGTTATTACATTCTTCATCAACCTGTTATAAAAGGAGGATATTCTCATGTTCGGACATAGAAAAGATAAGAAAAAAGATTATAATCTGACTTACGACAATCTCGCAATCCCTGAAATTCATACGCAGTCAGACTCGGATTCGAATGACGCTGACACTTCGAATCCTGTACATACAGAATCTTCCAAGGAGGAAGCGAACATCTCCTATGATGTCGCCATCCCTGAAGTTCATATCCGGAAGAAAAAATAAAAAACTCCCTACAGTCGATATCACTGTAGGGAGTTTTTTATTTATTCATCACGCTTCATATAGACCTGCTCGAAGGATTCAATATTCACAGGCTTACTATACAGATAGCCCTGAATATGGTTGCATCCCATTTCCTTCAGGTATTCTGCCTGTTCCTTGGTCTCTACTCCTTCCGCTATACATTCCACTCCAAGATCTGTGCACATCTCAACCAGATGTCTTAGAATCGTTCTGCTGGCTATATTCTTGTCTATATTATAAACCATACTCCGATCCAGCTTGATCACATCAAACTTCATAGAAGAAAGAATCGATACATTGGAATATTTTGTTCCAAAGTCATCCATGGCAATCCTGAAACCTGCAGTATGCAGTTTATTTGCAATTCTGGTAACCATCTCATGTTCCATCTCACCAACAGACTCTGTAATCTCGATCTCGATCATATCCTTTGGAACTCCATAAGATTCAACAATCGCATTGATACGCTCCGGCATATCTTCTTCCAACAGAGATATTCTGGAAAAATTACAGGAGACCGGGATCAGATTATACCCTTCTTTTTTCCAACGTATAAGCATTTTACATACATTTTCAAGCACAAAGAGATCCATATACTTTATATTTCTGCTTTTTTCCAGACGATCGATCACATTTGCGAGGTTATCCGGTTTGGCATATCTCACCAGTGCTTCTGCACCATAACAACGACCATTCGAATAGTCCACCTTCGGCTGTAAATACACAAAGAACATTCCGTCTTTAATGTCTTTTTTTACAAGCTCTCTCGTTAATGTACTCCATTTATAAGAATGTTCATCCTTCTGATCGTACCACTTCTGTTTCTCCATATAGAGCATATCATACGCATGGTTTTCCATCCGCTTGATATCTTTCTCATAATCATCCCATACATATCCGATACATGCCGTAAAATCGCCAATCTTAAGCTGACCTTTCAATGCACGAACCTGATCCAGGAAATCACACTGTGAAATATTCTCACAAATTACAGCAAAATCGTCATCCCCAATCCGATAAATACAGGATTTCGGAAATACCTTATCTAACAGTCTGTAATAATCAATCATCAGATTATCAACAAAGGACTGTCCAAATTCATCAAATATATTACGCACTTCATTGATATCAATAATCACGATACCCACTGATTCCAGATTCTGTCTGCGGTTTATATAATCCATATAGCAGATACGATTATATGCTCCCGTTATACGATCATGCGTCACTTCATAATTTCGTTCTTCTGCAAGCGCCCGGCTGACAATATCATTTCCAATATACAAAGACAAAAGATTCATAAGCTTCAGGTCACCACTGTGAAGCTGCGGATTAAAGATAATGATCCTTCCAATAATCTCAGACTTATTGTCTTTGATCGGAACAGAATACATTGACCATATCCTGTTTTCCAAAAAAAACGAATACAGATCCGATGTTTTGTATGGGTAGTCCGAAATATGATTAATGATCAGTGCACCTTTTTTACTAGATATACTCTGCAGTTCTTTCCGGACAGTTTCTTTATAAAAGATCTCCAGTTTTTTCCCATACGAATTACTATTTGCTGATTTCCATTCATGACATTCATATAACTTATTGGAATCACATTCCACCAGACAAGCATGTTTTGCGCCATAATACTCTCCAAGTGTTTCTAACAGTTTGCTGTAATTTAAGGAATGCTCTACTCCTGTAGAAATCTGTGTAATACTGGATACCAACGCATCCTCAATATCATAACGGTTAGAAAGAACCTGTGTTACTTTATCGGCATCAGAAATATCAACAGCCATCTCCATACGACACTTTCTTCCATGCCAGTTTACAATCCTGTCTTTTAAAACATATTCTTTTCCATTATTGAGATTCTTATGATGCGAGATAAAACTCTTCTCCGTTGATAACAGCTTATTCGTGCAGAAGCTGCACGGAAGATCCATACCCTGAAGCACCTTATAACAATGCTTGTCAATATAAGAAGTATCATCTTCATCCAGACCAACACCAAGCTTGGCTGCCTTATTCATATATTGCAGCTTATAAGAATTCATCTCCGTTACATATACAACATCTGAGATGTCATCCAACAGATAATCCTCTTCATCCGAATAACTGCTGAACTTGGAATTTAATACCGGTTTAGCCTCATCCATCTTCTCACAGAAAAGCATACAGCGGTCTTTGCCCTGCCGCTTGGAATAATATAACGCCTGATCTGCTTTATAATATAAAGAATCGAATTTTAATGACTTTGATATAGTATCAACTGCAATACCGATTGATGCCGAGTGCTCCGCCTTACATTTAATCGCACGAATTCCTTTATTAAGTGTCTTCGCAACCATGCATGCCGTATCTTCATCGACTATATCCGGAATAAACATAGAAAATTCATCTCCACCGAGACGACCACAAAATCCACCATATGTATTTGCAACACTCTCCAGAACAACTGCTGTGTCACACAACAAATCATCTCCGGCATAATGTCCCAGTGCGTCATTTACTAATTTAAAATCATCCAGATCGATCATATAGAGTGCACACAGCGTCTCATCAAATTCCACAAGAAACCTGGATACTTTAGACACAAAGGTGCTATGATTATAAACCCCTGTAAGGGAATCACGTTCCGCACGCAGAATTAATTCCTGACTCTGCAGTTTCTCCTCATGAATCGAATACAACTTACCTACAATCTTTTTTACCACACCGTTTGTATCAGCAACACTGACAAGCATTGCACGATGCCAGAGATACATACCGTTACCGATAAAATCGACCCTGATTTCAACGGTTTCGGTATCCTTAACAGCTGTCAGTTCAGCCAATACGTCTGATACCTCTTTTTTGTCTTCCGAGTAGATCAACTGACACTGAGCAAGGTTTGCAATAAAATCTTTATCATCAAAAACCGTTACGGTTCTGCCATCCATATATTTAGATATAACCATGCTGTCATCTTCAACCGTATAGGTAAACAAGAGTTCATCACTTCCCTGCGCCACTAACTTCAACATCTCGGTCTGTGCACTCTTTTCCAGTTCTTCTTTCTTTTTATTCGTAATATCTACACAAACAGCGCATATGGAAAAAACGCTTTTTCTTGCTGCAAGGAGCGACAGGCATACCTGCACCCAATAATATGATTCCGGATTATTTTTATTAATAAAGCGATATTCACCAATTGTCATCTTATTTGACAACAAGGTCTCCTTAATCTGTCGTTTCAGTTCTTTCCGATCTTCTTCAAATGCCAGATTGATATATTCATTTCCTTCTGTACCAAGCTGACCTTTTTCCAGATTGAACATCTTATAAAAGCTCTCACTGATATATTCTACTGTAATTTTCTTATTTCCGATATCAAATACTCCGACACCACCCGCCAGATTATTGAGAATGGACTCCAGCATACGGTTCTTATCCGCTAATTCCATATTAAGTTCAGAATTAATATCGGTCAGATTTTCAAGCTGTTTCGACAGCTTCTTGGTATTTGTTATATCTGTAATAAGGATTTCTCCGCACATTTCTCCTTCTTCCGACTGAAATGCCCTCCCAAAACAAAATACATATATAATTTCACCATTTTTCTTTTTTAACCGATGTCCCAGATATGCTTCTCCCCGGCTCGACATCTTTGCATAGATGATCTTTGTATAATCCTCCCAATCTTCATCCAGCATAATATCCTTTACATGAAGCTGTAAGCGTTCTACATCTTCCGCAGAGTAACCTAGGATCTGTTCAAATCCCTCATCTACCTTTAGAATCCTCATATCTCTGATACGTGCCTGATATCTGGAATATATAATTTCTTCAAATTGTTTTTCCATAACCAACTAACTGCCTCCCCAATACATCCTGTAAAGCAGATAACCCAATATCTTTTATTTTACACACCCAATTAACTCATTTATATCATCAATCTGATTCTCGATCAGATATTTTTCAATTCCATCTGCAATCTCCACTGTTGCATATGGATTATTGAAGTTTGCTGTACCAACTGCGATTGCCGATGCACCTGCCAGAATCATTTCAAGAGCATCCTCAGTCGTAGCGATACCACCCATGCCTATGATCGGAAGCTTGACAGCATTTGCAACCTGAAACACCATCCGTACTGCGATCGGATGGATCGCAGGACCTGATACACCGGCAGTCTTATTCTTTACAGCAAATGTACGACGCTTAACATCAATCTTCATGCCTGTAAGTGTATTAATAAGTGACAGTGCATCTGCTCCACCTGCTTCCGCAGCTCTTGCCATCTCAGTAATATCTGTAACATTCGGACTGAGCTTCATGATCACCGGCTGCTTTGCAACCTTCTTTACTGCCTGTGTTATATCATAAAGAGCTTCCGGCTTCTGACCAAATGCAATTCCTCCCTCTTTTACATTCGGGCAGGATACATTCATCTCAAGCATATCAATATCTGTATCTGCCAGCCGTTCTACGACATCTATATAATCTTCCTTTGACTTTCCGCATACATTTACGATCACTTTTGTATCATATTTTGCAAGGAACGGAAGATCTCTTTTTATAAAAGTATCAATACCCGGATTTTGAAGTCCGATGGCATTCATCATTCCGCCATATGTCTCTGCAATTCTGGGTGTCGGATTGCCCGGCCACGGAACATTTGCCACACCCTTTGTCGTAACTGCTCCCAGACGGTTCAGATCGACAAATTCCGAATACTCCATACCTGAACCAAATGTACCGGATGCAACTGTAATTGGATTCTTCCATTCTACTCCTGCGATGTTTACCGCCATATTTACTTTACTCATTACAGTTCCACCTCCTCAGCATAAAAGACAGGACCATCTGCACAAATCCTTGCATTGTGTACCTTTGAATGCTCATCCACATTCTTTGTCTGACAGACACAGGCAAGACAGGCGCCTACACCACATGCCATCTTTTCTTCCAATGAAATCTCACAACGGATATTCTGCTCTGCCGCATACTGTTTGATTCCCCGAAGCATCGGAGTCGGGCCACAGGCATATATGATATCACCGGTTACCGCACATGCTTTGATCGCATCTATTACATTTCCCTTTGTTCCATGCATTCCATCTTCGGAAGACAGATACACACTACCATATGGTTCAAATTCTTCATTTAAGAAAAGCTCATCCCGGTATCCAAGTACGATGGACTTCTCACAGTCCAGCTCTTTTGCAAGCTGCAGCATCGGTGGAATTCCGATTCCTCCACCGATCAGAATTGCTTTTCCAGACTCCTTCATAAAGCCATTTCCAAGCGGACCAAGAATATCAACCGTATCTCCTGCCTGTAATTTTGAGAACTCATTTGTTCCCTTTCCAGCGATACGATATACCAGACGAAGCGTACCTGCTTCTTTATCAATTCCACATAAACTGATCGGTCTTGGAAGCATGCGGCTTCCATCCTTTGAATATACAGAAACAAACTGACCTGCAACCGCCTGCGATACAATCTCCCCTGCTTTCAGGATCAGACTATATATATCTGTTGCTATACAGGTCTGGCTCACAACCCCTGCTGTTATCTTTACTTTTCCCATGTATCTATGTCCTCCCGTGATCTCTTCCACATGATCTGTCTCACCGCCACTGTCTCCACACTAAAGTGAACGACAGATCGTTTTTTCTGATAAATCCGATATTTATAATACGCTGTTGATATCTTCAATCATATCAACAACAGCCTGACGGGAAGCATCTGCATAATTTGCTTCGCCAAATGAAGCATATTTCTCCTGCTTGTATGCTGCAATGATCCCTCTGGATGAATTTACGATCGCACCAAGTCCGTCTTCATTGAAATAATGTACCAGATCAGCAGCCTTACCGCCCTGTGCTCCGTAGCCCGGAACAAGAATAAATGACTTCGGCATGATCTTACGAAGTACCTTACCCATCTCTGGATACGTTGCTCCTACAACAGCACCGACACTGCTGTAACCGCTCTCACCGATCGTATCTTTGCCCCATTCATTAACCATAGCGCCAACCAGCTCATATAACGGCTTACCATCGATCAGACGATCCTGGAATTCACCGGATGAAGGATTTGATGTCTTGACCAGTACAAAGATTCCCTTCTTCTCTTCCTTACATACATCTACAAAAGGCTTGATTCCATCGGTACCAAGATATGGATTTACAGTTGCAAAATCTTCACCAAATACGGAATATGTCTTACTTCCGACCGCAACCTTTCCAAGATGTCCGACTGCATATGCTGCAGATGTTGATCCGATATCGCCTCTTTTAATATCTGCGATCACAACCAGATCCTTTGACTTACAATAATCAACCGTCTTCTGGAATACCTTTAAGCCCTCGATACCAAACTGCTCATACATAGCAATCTGCGGCTTAACAGCAGGGATCAGATCATGAACTGCGTCCACAATACCCTTATTGTACTGCCAGATGGCTTCCGCTGCGCCCTCTAAAGTCTCACCATATTCATCAAATGCTGTCTTCTTTATATATTCCGGCACATAGGAAAGCATCGGATCCAGTCCAACAACGATCGGTGCCTTTGTCTCTTTGATTTTTTTTACTAATTTGTCTATCATGTCTTTTCTCCCTTATATATAAAAATTTATTGTTCACAATAATAGCTTCCAAGTATCTTAAATGTCTCTGTCTCATTTATCAACTGGAATACAAGTGCCTGGATCTCTTTCTGAAGCAGGTTTCCGTTTAACTCGATATAAAACCGATAATTCCATTCTCCTCCACGGAACGGCACCGAATGGATCTCGGTCAGATTCACGCCATAATCGGATATCATCGATAATACACTCGCCAGACTTCCGCTCTTATTCTTGCATACAAATACGATCTTTAACCGGTTATGCTCCGGCAGAACTACCAGTTGTTTCCCGAATGTAACGACCTTCTTCCGGTGTCCCTCGTCCAACACCTCATCACACCTGTAAATATAGAGATCATTCATGGCAAGTGCTTCATGCAGGGAATCCGATACGCCATAGCTGATATCCTCAAATATACCCATTCCGGCATCTGCTTCATCCTTCCGGATCAGCTCCATGACCTGTTCATAATCACTGACCGTATTTACCAGATCTCTGGAATAGCCCTGACATATGTAAAGTTCATGCTTCAGCATGGCAAGCTTCTTTACCTTCGGTTCCTCCGTCACAAACGATACATTCAGACAATTACGAAGTTCTAATGTTCTCCCATACTGATACTTTCTGCTGACCTCCATAATACGCTTGATCAGTGCCGTATATTCTTTCTTGATGCTGTCGTCTACATCCCCGGTCAGCTTCGTTATGATCGCTTCTTCCCGATCCGGCTTATATATAGCATCCTCTGATTCCGCCTTTACCCTTGCGACTTGATCTGCAAGTATCATTCGTTCCTTAAACAGCGACTTGATCTGCTTATCAACCACGTCGATCTGCTTTCTAACTTCCTCTAATGTCATTTCTCCGGCTCCTTTTGGCATAACATATATTCATTAATATATCATTTTTTCAGCATGAAGTAAACCGCTGCACACGGAAATGATCGAAGTCCTGCGTCAGTTTTTCAAAACGGGACAAATAGCAGAGCGACAAATGCTGCAACCAACAGCACTCCCAAAAGTACTCCACAAATGATCTTCCATTTCGTATTCTTAGACAGAATCATACATATTAGAACAATCAACACTCCTGCCATATCGATCCCGACATCGATCATTTTTCCGCTCCTGCCCGGAACCAATAACTGATGCATCTCATCCGAACATGCATATAATAACGAAATTAAGACAGCTATGCTTCTGTTATAAAATCTGCTCTGGCTCATGGATATCTTCACCGTTGCCAGATATGAAAGTAAGAACAGGATCGCATATTCTGTCATATGTGCAGTCTTTCTTATAACAAGCTCCAGAATATCTTGTAGATTCTGCATCTCCTGCGGTGAATCCTGCCGTACCTTTTCCAAGAGATTTGTTATAAACAAACTGATCTTCCCACTCTGTCCGGAGGATTCCTGTCCAGTCTTTCCTGACATATAGAATATAAATATCATCCATATAACAACCGGTATCAGATACAGAAAACGGTCGTTACTGTCCGCTGTATTCTGCTTTCTTTTTCCTGATGAGGATTTACTATTTGCCGATCTGTCTGTATTTTTATTTGCTTTTCTTTTTGTTATTCTTGATCCGCCTGAAGTTTTAGCTTTATTTGCATTTGTGGATTTTGCTTTATTTGTTGAATTATTCTTCTGCATCTCTGTCTAAATCCTTTTCTGATATGTTCATTCGACTCATTCTTTATTCTTTTACCTTACTGTTCTTTCATCTTGCCATTTCTTCTCCCGTGTTTTTCTGAAATAATTTACTCTGGTCAAATTATCCAAAAAATAATATTCAAACATCCCGCATACCTTTATAATAGCTGCTTTTTTTCAGCAGATTTCACATTGTCAAAAGATTGCAGATTTGATAAAATTTCAAAAGAACGCAACTTGTATTCTATTGTACTACAAAAAGAAGATTTTTGCTCACAAAAACAAAAAATGGGAGGACATTATATGTTTAACAAAAATAAGAGGACGAAGAAATTTTCCGATCTCCTGATTCCAGGCATTATATTGATAATCATCGGTATCGTATTTGCCTTTCAGGGAATCCGGGATTACAGCAAACTGAATGGGGATCTGCTCAATCTGAATACCGCATCTGAAAAGGATCTGGATGCCGGAAAATATGTAGAGATTGATGTTGACTATGCTTTTTATTCTTTCTGTGAGAATGTTGAAACTACAAATTATGTATTCAAAAGAACAACAGACCAGTATTATCTGATAAGTGCACTTAAAGACAACGAATACTACATTGGACTGAATATTGCTGAATCAAAAAAGTCTGAGCTTGAAGCTTTATCCGATCACACCTGGTCTCAGTCAGGTGCAGATCCGGGTACATTACACTACATCGGCAAATTATGCAAATCAGACAGTGAGATTATGGGATATATGAAAAATTATATCTACGATATGTATGAATCTGCCTATGATATCACTCTTACCTCCACAGAAAAAGCTACACTGGATTCTTATATGCTTCCATACTATATTAAGATCATGACAAAAGAGGGATCCCGTACATCTATCATTATCGGTCTTGTAGTTCTCGGTCTTGGTATCCTGCTCATTATATTAGGTATTATCCGTCACAAGAACACTGTATACGGTCCGGATATCCAGCCAGAACCATATACCGGTGCTTATGGCAATCCAACAACTCCTGATATGAACACTAGCATGAATTCAGGCTATGCCGATCCCAATGCACAGGAGCCAACGACTCCATTTTCAGATAACAATACATCTGAAGCAACCACAAGCGGCTTAGATCCTGACACCTTTGATGGCGATGGAACTTCATCTTTTAAATTGAAAGACTAACACAAAATCCGACTGATGGGAAATTCCTGTCAGCCGGATTTTTTATTAGAGTGTATTATATATTTACTTCTTAATTAGTGTTCTGTGCTATTCTGCACGATCATTCATAGAATGATTAACCGAAGTATCTCTTTAAGAGACCTTCAAATGCCTTTCCATGTCTTGCCTCATCCCTTGCCATCTCATGAACAGTATCATGGATTGCATCCAGATTCAGTGCTTTTGCACGTTTTGCAAGATCTGTCTTACCGGCAGTTGCACCATGCTCTGCTTCTACTCTCATCTCAAGGTTCTTCTTTGTTGAATCTGTAACTACTTCACCAAGAAGCTCTGCAAACTTAGCTGCATGCTCTGCTTCTTCATAAGCTGCCTTCTCCCAGTAATTACCAATCTCAGGATAGCCTTCTCTGAATGCTACACGAGCCATTGCAAGGTACATACCAACTTCTGAACATTCGCCCTGGAAGTTTGCTCTTAAATCTTCCATGATATCTTCCGGTGCACCCTGTGCTACACCTACAACATGCTCAGATGCCCATGTCTTATCATCACTCTGTTTGATAAACTTCTCAGCAGGTGCCTTACATACAGGGCACTGTGCAGGAGCTTCTTCTCCTTCATATACATATCCACATACACTACATACAAACTTTGCCATAATTAAAATCTCCTTTGCTTTTTGCTATTATTATTCTTATTGAGAAACGTTATCAATTTCTATGATTCTATTTTACACAATTTTTGATAAATGTCAATAGTTATTAGGAATGATTCTCAATTATTTTTTTATTTAATCAAACTTTGTTCCGGCTATCCTTATTCTGTAAGAAGCTGTTTATCTGTGTTCTCCAAGGAAGAACAATGCCAGTGTTCCCGGACCCGAATGTGCTCCGATCACCGGACCGACATAGGATATCGTGATCCTGTCATTTCCGAATCTCTCTTTAATAATAGAAGCAAGTTTCTCTGCATCTTCTATACAATCACCATGACTGATAAAAATATCCTGATCTTCCGGATGTACCGCCAGCTTCTCCATCCGGTTTGCAAGCTCTGTGATCGCTGCTTTTCTTCCTCTGACCTTACTTACATTGATCAGATGTCCCTCGTCATCCACATGCAGGATCGGCTTGATCGACAGCATTGTGCCAACTGTCGCTGTCACACCGGATACTCGTCCGCCTCTTTTTAAGAAAAACAGATCGTCTACTGTAAACCAGTGACACAGTTTTAATTTTATATCTTCGATATACTGTGCATTTTCTTCCAGACCTTTTCCTTCATCTCTTGCCTGACATGCTTTGTATACCAAAAGTCCCTGTCCCATAGATGCCGCAAGAGTATCAACACTGACCATCTTTCGTTCCGGATACTCCTCCATCAATTCCTGACCGGCCATATACACGGTCTGATAAGTAGAACTAAGCCCGGATGAAAAGCCCAGATATAAGATATCTTTCTTCTGATTAAATAAAGCTTCTATTGCCTCCGATGCCTGCGAGATATTTGCTGCAGAAGTCTTGATATTTGCCCCATTCCTTAATTTGCTATATACTTTCTCAATATCTGCCTGATCATTATGAAAACTTCCCTCGCCCTCAACAATAAAATCAAGCTGTAAGATCTCCAGTTGATATTTCTTCACGATATCATCCGGCAGATCACAGGATGAATCTGTCAATATAACATAATCATTCATTTTAACATCCTCCATTACCATTTTATGGCAAATATGGTTTTTAAAACCACATGATATATTTTACCAAATCGCTATGTAAAGTATACCACACCTTATAAACAGGCACAACAAAAAGGTGCTGACATATAATCTGTTCTGATATATATATCAACACCTTTTCATTAATTCTATGTTTTAATTATCTGTATGTTACCATTAAAGACTCTGTAAGTCCTGTACTCTTCTGGTACATAACAACGATCACATCTGAATATTTCTTACTTAATGTAATCTTCTTGGAATAACTGGATTTATTTACATTATAATATTTGCTTCCACCATTATATACGCTGACTGACTTAATGGTCCATCCCTTTTTAGCCTTTACGCTCAGTGTCTTCTTTGATACTTTCTTTGAAGTATAGGTGTAAGTATTCTTTGCAAAGCTTGATGTATAATTCTTGCTTCCAATCTTGATTGAACTTACAGGATTGGTATATTTCTTTACAGTAAATGTAGTTTTCAGCTTAACACCCTTTACTGTACATGTAATAGTTGCCTTACCAGCTTTCTTTCCATAGTCTACACGAATATATCCATCTTTGGCTGATACTTTCATGTTCTTGTTTGAACATTTTAACTTTTTGATCTGAGATGCCTTTGTACATCCCATGATACTGATAACACCGGATGCCTGAGTCACACGTCCCGGCTTATAGGAAACGACTCTGTCACTATACGGGTTAATATACACAGTCTTACTGGTTGCAGCGCTGACATCCTTCATGCTTGTTGCAGGTACTGCTAATAATGTGAATACCATTGCAAGGGCTAAAAATGCAGCTAATAATCTCTTTGTTGCTTTTTTCATTTTTCTACTACCTCCATAAAATCATCTTTTATCCGGCGGCATTCTGACCTCTCATCTGTATGCCCCAAATTTAGTTTTATTTTATACTATTTCCCATTTTTTTACAATAGGTGCAACGTATTTTAATCTTAATTTAACGCACTTTATTCTTCTTTCCCGTACCATTTAAAGAAACGTTTTGCATACTTCTCTGCCTTGTTCCTTGAAAAGTTAAATCCACGGATCGCACCTTTTTCTTTATAGGTATCCCGAATTCCATTAAAATACCATTCCATTCTGTTATACGAGAATCCCTTGATATCCTTATAATTATTATATTTGTTATAATAATCGTCGTATTGGTAGTTATCGTACTCGTAGTAATCATCATCCTGTCCCGTCATATAGTTATCTACAATGAACTCATATACTTCTTCCGCTCCATCTGCACCAAGTGACGTCACATACCGGAAATCCACATCCTTCGGATCCTGATTTTCCAGATTATATCTGGCAACCAGATAAGCCGGACGAAGGAACGATACGATGATATATACAGTAACGATCACAAACATCGAATAACGTACCAGCGGGAAATGGTCAGTATAGATTCTGACGATCACTCCTGCAAGTACCACAGCAAGAACAGCCAGTGCTGCAAACACCAGTATTCTCATATAAGTAAGATCATATGCTTTGATATACATAGTCATACGAAGCGCCGAGGATGCGATCATCACATAGGTACAGGCTGACATAATAGTCAGTACGATATTAAGCACTGTGCTTTTACGAAAGATTGCATGACAGATCAGCACCAGTATCACATTCAGCACCGATACGAACATAAGCTGGAAGAATCCCTGTCTGGCATATTCCGCATAAGTCATATCATCCGGCAGTGACATATTATTTGTAAACAGATATAGGATCTGGATCACTGAAAACAACAGATACACCAGGGTAAGCAGTCCCATTGCCGTGATCGCAATGATCGGTTCATGTGTTCCTTCTTTTGTCTGTCTGTGATATCTGCTTCCAAACGGTGCTGACACAATGATACCATATGTAAATAATAACGCCGCAAATGCAAATACAAGAAACCAGATTGCATCCCATGATAGGAAAATATTTCCAAGTAATGTTTCAACTGCATCTCCAAAGATCTGATCTGCACTGGAAAGCAGGCTGATCATTACGAACAGCAACGGAATCGCAACGACAACACCGATCAGAATATAGACAAATTTCGCACGTTTTCTTGCATTTTCATGTTCTCTGTTATATTGTCTGTAGTCTGAGAAAAAACGGTCAAAACAGGTAAACGGCTCTGCCATCTTCTCGATAACCGTAAGACCATATTCGACAAATCCCATGTTTTTAAGATCATCAAAATACCGGAGAAGCCCTGCACACACAAGGAATAAAATGCAAAGATGATCCAAAACGATCAAAAATGAATCATCGGTCCTGCAAACTGATACCCCAAGCAAAAGGATACCTGCATAATGCGGAATCAGCTTCGTCTGCTTTCCAAAAAGTTTCCCAAAAGATAACGATTCTCCGTCATTTACCGGCAGATTCTTCTCATGGCGCATGATACTGAAACTCATAAACAAAACGGTCATAACTGCCATGAATACAGCACAGATACTTGCATAATTCCGGTACATCAGCACACTGTAGATCATGGCATAACCAAACGCAAAACCGCCAAAAATCTCAAACCGTTCGGGCGATACCCCCGGTCTTGATCTTCTCGGCTTATAATCGTAATTTGACTGCCATCCAAAATTTGGCGGCACATTATTATAGTTTGATTGTCCTCCAAAATTCGGTGGTACATTATTATAGTTTGGCTGTCCTCCAAAGTTTGGTGGCACATTATTATAGTTTGGCGGTACATTATTATAATTCGGCTGTTCTCCAAAATTTGGCGGTGTATTATTTATATCCATATTAAGTAACCTCCCATTCCTTCCTGTAACAAAAAATCCTACATCCATAGTTTCATGTTACCTGTTTTTTGTCAAGTGAATATTTGTTAATATAATTATATAGCGAAAACGCCAACTCTCCTGGTATCTTTGCAAATTAAAAACTTCCGGATAGGAACCTCTGTTTTACAATACAAGGTCATATCCGGAAGTTTTTCCTTTATATTCTCTTACTGATATTTTAATTTTTCATCTTCAAACTCTTCCAAACGCTGTCTGTATGCTTCCATAATAACGGATTCATACGCAAGAACCGGTTCTTTTATACCAAGTAATTGCATCAGATATTTCACAAACAACGGATTCATAATAAGAAATGGTCCAACTGTATATGTTGCAAAGAAATTCTTTCTCTTCAAACCTTCTTGTTTTATTCCCGGATGAAAACCATCCCCGCGAATCACATCATAGAAATAATCCTTTGAATTATCTCCATAAGAATGACTGAACTGCGCTTTAAAACCAACCAGCTTTATATCTTCATACTGTCCAAATACAAGAGAATGATATCTATGCATCATATCTCTCTTTGCATAGGTATTAAAAATACCAAGTCCTTCTATTCGACTTCCATCTTCATTCTCAATGTACTGTTCAACGATCTCGACTGCATTCCCGGTAAAGAGAAATACTGTTCCAGCCTCGATTTGCTCTTCCAGTTCTTTCTTATATGGTTTCAATGCCTGAATCGCCAATTCCTGCTGATTCTCTGTCATTGCTCCCATATATACAAGGTTTGCCCTGCCCTCTGTAAATGCCGGTTTATCATATAAGCCGGTATAAATAACTGTTGCCTCCGGCATACAGTCTTTTAAATAATTTACGTTCTGTAATTCACCGAAAAGATTGGCAAATTCTCCATATAGAACTTCTATTGTAATATCTGTTCCCATTTGTTATGCCTCTCTTTCCTTCAAATATTGTTTCAGATTATCCCGAAGTACAAGCGCTGTATCATTTTCATGAATATCATGAAGAATGTATACACTGTCTGTTCCATCCAGATTCAGGGATTTATATGCACCTGCTTCATCCGTTGTCTCTTTGATCTTTTCTTCCGGAACCCCGGCCATCATTAAACGGAGCTTATAATCTTTCGTCCGCAGACCACCTATTACGATGTTCGTAATATTCGGCTGATTTAAGAACTCAAAATCCGTATCAAAGATCCATGTCATATTTTCAGATGAATTTTTCCGGTCAAATATATCTTCCAGCAAAAGAATGACCTCTTTATTTCCCGGTTCCTTAGACACATAATCAAATACACAGGAACATGCAATTGGATTCTGTCCTTTTGCCATATTGGTCACTATCGTGATCCCATCCACTGTACTTCTGGAATATCTCGATTCCACAATATTAAGATTCTGGATCGCGTTCCGGATCTGCTCACCTGTCAAACCAAATTCACGAAGAGCGGTAACTGCAGTCAACTCATTGTACAGATTAAATGTACTGTTACTGATCATCGGATACTGTTCCCTGCTCTCATTATGTGTAACTGTTATTACTTTGTTCTCATAATCAACATCTGCCTTATAATCGCCTTCCGGTGACGTATATCCACAGAACTCACAGACAGCTTTTCCAATATGATGATACCGGACATAGTTATATTTTAATTTATGATGACACTTTGGACAGATCCGCATATCATTGATCAGATTAATACATTCCTCCCGGTCAGATGGAAGTCTGTTGATTGAAAAGTATGTTTTTTCATTTTCCGATCCAAGATTTGAACTAATCAGATCATCCGCATTTAAGATCAGATGTGATTCTTTTGGCATATTATTATTGATAAAGTTAAAAATAAACTCCGGGTTTGCATTTCTCTGAATGGAATCACGGAACAGGTTCGTACATACTGCATATGTTGGCTTTACATATGGATAGATCAGCTTTGAACTTCTTTCATCGACTTCAAATACTGCATATTCTTTCTTTGCCTTTCCTGTCAGAGTACTTCCTGCGATCAATGAACTCGCTACTCCAGCATTCACATTAGAACCAGCACGGTTGTTCAAAACGTCATAGCCATTTGCCTCCAAAATATCTATGATCATATTACATACTGTTGTCTTGCCGTTGGTTCCTGTTACTGTTATGATCGTTTTCGGTTTATCTATACATCCCATGAAATCCGGACAAAGCTTGACTGCCAGCTTTCCCGGAAAATAACTTGCGTTCATCTTCAACATTCTCTGCATGGTTCTTGCCAGTTTGCCCATGAACAAAGCAAAAAAGAACCTTACATTCTTTTTATACATCTAGCTACCTCATTTCATATCTGTAAATTATCATTAGTATGTCCATTTAAGCCACATATAATATAACCACTTATTCAAAAATATGTCAATCAATTTGAACTATTTATTCGGTTTATTTCGCCAACACCCTCTTTTACTTAAAAATGGCATCTGCCGGATCAGGCAGATGCCAACTTGTTTTTTTCAATATCGAGGGTTTCTTTTATTCTTCCTCATTCACCTGAGAAAGCTTGGCTGCCTGATCTGCTGCGATCAGACTGTCGATAATCTCATTCAGATCACCGTTTAAGATCTGTTCCAGCTTATACAAGGTGAGTTTGATTCTGTGATCGGTTACACGGCCTTCCGGGAAGTTATAAGTACGAATCTTCTCTGAACGATCTCCGGTTCCGATCTGGCTCTTACGGTCTGCAGCTTCTGCATCATGCTGTTTCTGAAGCTCCATATCATACAGCTTGGAACGGAGCAGCGCAAATGCCTTCGCCTTATTCTGAAGCTGGGACTTCTCGGTCTGGCTGTAAATTACGATACCGGTTGGTATATGTGTCAGACGAACGGCTGAATCTGTTGTATTGACACACTGACCACCATTACCAGATGCTCGCATGACATCGATACGGATATCATTTTCATTGATCTCTACATCAACTTCCTCTGCTTCTGGCATAACTGCAACTGTTACAGTTGAGGTATGGATTCTTCCGCCAGACTCTGTCTTCGGGATTCTCTGTACACGGTGAACTCCACTCTCATATTTCATCTTGGAATATGCACCATCACCTGTGATCATGAATACCGCTTCCTTGAAACCACCGATTCCATTCTCATTCACGCTCATCAGTTCTACTTTCCATTTGAACTGATCAACGTATTTCTGATACATTCTGTAGATCTCATATGCAAATAATGCGGCTTCATCTCCGCCTGCACCTGCACGGATCTCGACGATAACATTCTTGGAATCGTTCGGATCTTTTGGAAGAAGCAGAATCTTTAATTCATTTTCCGTCTTTTCTACAGTTGCCTTTGCTTCATTCAGTTCTTCCTTTGCCATCTCCCGAAGTTCTTCATCATTTTCTTCTTCTAACATAAGCAGACTGTCTTCGATCGTCTGTTTTGCATCTTTATATTCTTTGTACTTTTCTACGATAGGAGTCAGTTCACTCTGCTCCTTCATTAATTTGCGGAATTTGTTCTGATCAGATACGATATCCGGATCTGTCAACTGGTTATTTAATGTATCAAGTCTGTCTACTAAATCTTCTAATTTATCAAACATAATAATCCTCCTGCAGCACATGCTCATTTCCTGTTCATGTGTCTGTTAATATATCCAGCCTTTTTTCAGGCTTTTCTTCCAATTACAACCCTGTCATTTTCTGCGAGGTCTTTCACTACGCGTACATCTTCAAAATGCTTATCTACAAGGAGCTGCTGCACATCATGTGCCTGATGATTACCAATTTCAAATAAAATATATCCTTTTTCATTTAAATAACTCTCCGCATTTTCTATAATTGCTCTGTAAAACTTCAATCCGTCCGCATCGCCGTCCAATGCCAGCCTCGGCTCATAATCCCGAACCTCCGGCATCAATCCGTCAATCACTTTGCTCTCTATATATGGTGGGTTGGACAGGATCATATCATATCTTTTATCTATCTTATCAAATAAATCTGATTTTATAACAGTATAATCAGATACTTCTAATCGTTTCGCATTTTTTGTCGTAAGTGCGATCGCGGAATCTGAGATATCACACAGATCTATATGAATATTCTGATTCATAAGTGCTACCGACAATCCAATGCACCCGGAACCACAGCACATATCCAGCACAGACATCTTATCAGAATGTATGTCCTGAATCAAGCGGTTTGCCTGTTCCACCAGAACTTCTGTGTCAAATCTTGGAATCAGTACATCCAGTGCAGTCTCAAAATCATACCCCATAAAGCACTGTATGCCTGTTATATATTGTAACGGAATACGTTTTGACCTTTTATCGATCAACGCTTCATAGGAAGAACGAATTGTTTCGGTAACATCTTCCTGCCGGTTCATAATATATGCCATCTTATCCTGCTTTGATACAAAGAGCCATAATAACTCTGCATCGATATCTGCATCCGGCACATTATGTTCGTTCAGTTTTTCTTTTCCTGCTGTTACAAGCTGATACTGAGTCATACGTCTATTTCCTTTTACATTCACTGGCATCATTTCAACTTCTTAATCTTCGATCTCTCCACGCTTCATAGCGTCCTGATAAGCACGCCAGTCGATCACCGCTTCTACCGAACGAATTGCCACCTCACACATCTCAAGATCCGGTTCCTTCGTCGTAAGACGCTGTACCCACATACCGGGTACACTTAATATATTCGCAAGCTTTGAGTCACTTCTGCCTGCAAACATGATAAATTCATACGAGATTCCCGCAATAATCGGAACCAGAAGTACACGCGACAGCAATCGCAGCCACATAGACTTCACATTTATAAACATAAATACAATAATGCTTATGATCATAACGACTACCAAAAAACTGGTTCCACAGCGTTTATGGTATCTGGAATGTTTCTTTACATTTTCCGGAGTCAGCGGATCGCCTGCTTCAAAACAGTTGATCGTCTTATGCTCTGCACCATGATACATAAATACACGTTTGATATCCTTCATCAATGATATTAATACTACATATGCAAGAAAGATCACCAACCGAAGCACACCTTCCGCTACCGCTATCAATACATTGCTTTTTGTCACATGCTCAAGCAGTCCTGCAATAAATGCCGGAAGCAGCATGAATAATGCGATCGCAATGGCAAGTGATACAATAACGGTTCCGATCATCATCAGATCATCTCCTGTACTGCTTTCTTTTTTATTGTTTTTACTGCCGTTCTCACCTGAACCGCTTCCATTATTACTTTCTGTATCTGACAACCTGGAATCATCTTTATTTTCACTCTTTCCAGTCGGTTCTTCCTCTTCATAAAAATCGGCTGAATATGTCAGCGTTTTAACTCCAATTACCAGCGACTCAAAGAAATTAACCACTCCACGAAGAATCGGCAATTTCAGGATTTTATATTTTTCACCTATCGGTGTATAGCTTTCTACTTTAACTTCAATTTCCTGATCCGGCTTTCTGACTGCTACTGCGTACTGATCCTCGTATTTCATCATTACGCCTTCGATCACCGCCTGACCACCTATTCTGGCTCTTTTCAAATTCTATACCTCGTAAAATTGTTTCCTAAAACAAAAATAGGCTGAGATTAAAAGCTTTAACCTCAACCTATCATCCTTTTTATTAGTTTGACTGTGAAACACCGTACTTACGGTTGAACATATCAATTCTACCACGAGCCTTAGCTGCCTTCTGCTGGCCTGTATAGAATGAATGACACTTTGAGCAAATTTCTACATGAATTTCTTCTTTTGTAGAACCTGTAACAAATTCGTTTCCGCAGTTACATACAACCTTTGCCTGATAATAATTTGGATGTATTCCTTCTCTCATTTAATCTCACCTCTTTATTATATTATTGATATATGAGAATAGGCCATCAGCCTCACTTCTTCATAAAACACAGCTTTTGTATTCTAACACAAACCGACATAGAAATGCAAGTGTTTTTTTATTTTCTTAATAATGATTTTTTAACATAATAGATAAACTCTTTATTATTCTTGGTTCGGACGAATAATTTCAGTACATCCTCCAGCATATCCTCTGCCTTATTACCGGATAATATCTTGTGAAGTGCGTATACAACTTCCTGTTCTTCCGGTGATAATAACAGATCATCCCGTCTGGTACTGGATTTTGCAATGTCGATTGCAGGGAAGATTCTCTTTTCTGCGAGCTTCCGGTCAAGCACCAGTTCCATATTACCGGTTCCTTTGAATTCCTCGAATACGACATCATCCATCTTGCTTCCTGTCTCAACCAGCGCTGTCGCAAGGATCGTAAGACTTCCACCCTCACGCATATTACGGGCAGCACCAAAGAATTTCTTCGGCATATGTAACGCCGCAGGATCAAGACCACCGGATAAGGTTCTTCCACTTGGTGGAACTGTAAGGTTGTACGCTCTTGCAAGTCTTGTAATACTGTCAAGTAAGATCACGACATCTTTCTTCTGCTCTACCAATCGTTTTGCACGTTCGATCACCATTTCCGATACACGCTTATGATGCTCCGGCAGCTCATCAAATGTCGAATAAATAACTTCTACATTTGGTCCCTCTATGGATTCCCTGATATCCGTTACTTCCTCCGGTCTTTCATCAATCAGAAGCACCAGCAAATGAATCTCACTGTATCTGGTACTGATACATTTTGCGATCTGTTTCAGCAAGGTTGTCTTACCTGTCTTTGGAGGGGAAACGATCATACCACGCTGTCCTTTACCGATCGGTGACAGCAGATCGATCATACGGATCGGAATCGGGCTGTCCTCCCCATCCATATTGATCCGTTCATTCGGGAAAATCGGCGTCAGATCTTCAAATGCTTTTCTTCCTGCAATGCTTGCAGGACTTTCTCCATTGACAGAAGCTACATATAATAATGCGCCAAACTTTTCTCCCTGCGTCTTTACGCGGATATTTCCCATTATGATATCTCCGGTCTTAAGTCCAAATCTACGGATCTGCGCCGGTGATACATAGATATCCTGATCTCCCGGCAGATAATTGGCACTTCTTATAAATCCATATCCTTCCTGCATTACTTCCAGGATTCCATGTGCCATCTTACCGCTGTCAAGCTCCGGTCCATTTGGTTCCTGCTGAGCAGATGATCCTTCCTGCCTGTTCTCAGGCTTCGTCTCCATTCTTACCTCTGCTTTTATCTCTGTATCTGCAGCCGTATTTTTTTCTTCTATAACTGATTTTTCATATGCTGCTTTCTTTTCTGATACTACAGAACTTTCAACAGCTACTTTTTTCTCTTCCATTGCAGACTTTTCAAGAACTGCTTTTTCCATATTCATTTCCAGCTTTGTCATCTCGGCTGCAAGCGGTTTGTTCTCCTGAACATGGTCTTTTCTTCCGTTATTTACAATTGGTGTATTGTTTCCATGATTGGAATTGTTATTTCTGTTATTATACCCCTGTGACCGATAGTCCTGTCTTTTTCCATTCCGGTTGGTCTGCCGTCCGGTATTGCTTCTATGCTGTCTTCTACCGGAATCTACTGATCTCTGTCCATTCTCAGCTCTGTTCCTGTCCACTTTCTTCACAGCATCTTCCGATTTTTCCTGTTGTTCTTCCTGCTCTGCTTCCGCAGGTTTTTCCGTCTGCTCTACCTTTTCTCGCTTTCGTACTTTTTCTGTCTTTTTTATCTTTTCTGCATCGTTTCTTCGTGGTTTTTCCTCATTTTTTTTCGTCGCAGGATCTGCTTCACCACTGTAATTCTTCTCAAGGAATTCGATCAGAGCCGGCTTACGAAGTGCTGATACACCCTTTATCTTATGCTCCTTTACGAATTGCTTCAATTCCTCTAATGATGCATTTTTGAAATCCATCTTTTACTCCTTCCAAATTTATCCGTTTTATTTAATTCACACACATTCTTATTCTTGGGGATTATCCTAATGAATTCTTTTCGAAACAGGTATATCAATTGTATGACTACCTGTGCATCCTGCTTATCAGATATCCGGATGCCACATGAGCGTTGTATTTAATAGCCTTAGTATAGCATAAAAAAAAGTTTTGTAAATCATTTTCTTTTCCGGGAACATTGCTTCATTGATTTTATGCTTTTGATATCTGGAAACAAAAAAAGCAGTGGAGACCGTATTGTCCGGTCTTTACCCACTGCATATAGCAATCTTATATATACTGGAGAAACATCCCGCACAGTCGTCACCCCCTGCTCCATCACTCCTTATTCTATATACAAATAAGTTGTATTTTGTAGAAACTCAAGATAGCAAACTGTACAGATTTGGTTAATATATCTCCTCTGCCAAATAACCCCAACCTCTGTTTCACTTATTTAATCTTAAACTTGACAAATGAATCCGATTTTCTCTTTGTAGAATAATGTACATATAGCCTGTATGTTCCAGGTGTCAGCTTTGATATATCATAATAGTCTGACAATCTATAATATCCCAATCGAGATGTGTGCGCAGGTACATAATTTATAATACCTAAATCAACATAATCCGGCAAATAATCTACATTTTTCCACTTACCATTTACATATTTTTGCAAATACCGACTAGTTGAATATCTTACTTTTTTATTCGACCCATTATACATTCTATATGTCAATATCCATGTTCTATTAGAGAAATTTATTTCAGATGCATTTACCTTTTTTCCATTATATTTCTTTTCCCTAATTCTCTTCTTAATAGTAAGATTTATTTTATATTTAACCTTTCCATTAATCTTTGCTTTAATCGTACATGTTCCTGTTATGCCATTTGTATCAATTCCAATCCTCGTTCCATCCTTTTCAATTTTGGTAACCATAACCATTTCTTTATTCGAAACAATCTACTTGGCTTTTACCAGATTTTTAGGCTCTTTCATTTCGTATCCGCTATATGTATACACTATAAGTTTTTTTGTCTTAACCGTATTGCAAACAGCATCCTTCTCTTTGGCCTGGTTTATACTTGACGATATTACTATGGACATAACAAGCACTACGCTTAAAATATAACTTATTATTTTTTTCATATATAATCCTCCCGAATTAATTGACTGCTTTGCAGACAACACCTTTGAAAAAGGGGTATATTTATAACCACTTCCATATTTCATAGCACCCCTCACCTTATAATAATAAGTTGTTCCCGCAGTTACATTTTTGTCAGTAAATTCATTCGATTCATAATTATAAGAATCATCACTTACCTTTAAGTCTCTTGCTTCATTTCCAGATCTTTTTTCCTGCCCTGTCACATTTTCGTCCGCTTTTGAAATATTATACTAGCAAATGCCATTACCACAGCAAGAATTGTTCCCATAAATCTTCTTTTAACCATTATCGTTTTTCTCTCTCCTTTGAATATAATAAAAAATAATTACATTATTAACCTATAGAATCGATACATTTTATATTGTATAATTACTAGCTCAATATCAATCTATCTAATGGTATCACTCCTTTCATATTTATATCATCTACTTCTTCAGTTGCATTTA
>ERZ772855.834-NODE-834-length-33082-cov-3.972750_pt1 | contig 33082 bp, 30 predicted proteins | sample MGYA00511900_ERZ772855 | MGnify/ENA primary metagenome ERZ772855 (study PRJEB29015, sample SAMEA2737701) | human gut metagenome | biome: human gut; feature: human-associated habitat; material: faeces | place: China | collected 2012 ... | reverse complement strand
CCAGAATAACAGTAGAAAAGAGCAGTAGAAAACAAAAGACAAAATAAATAAGAAGCTTGAAAAAATGAAAAAATTTCGCTCATGTGAAAGTTGCCCGGTTGACAAGAGGAATTTTGACATGGTATAGTAAAAATGTATAAGGATGTTTCGGGAAGTATTAGAAGAACCCGGACAGCAGAAGCCAGGAAAACTATATTTCGAGCTGAAAAACCTAACACAGTATATTGTCAGGGTTTACAGCCAATGGGTATCAGGGGAAACCCGGATGCCTCCCGCATTTGGAAAGAAATGCATTGGAAAGAGAAGTAGGACCTGCTGCTTATTAGGAAGAAAGGCAGCTGGTAAAAGGCGGCGCATCCTCTGCCAGAGTCTCGTTCCGATGAAATGTTTTTCAGAGTATTCTTAAACAAAAGAAGGGAGAAGAACAATTTTATGAAGAAGACAAACAGAATCATTGCATTAGCAATGGCGGCTATGACAGCATTGTCTATGACAGCCTGCTCTGGAAGTGCAAAAGAGACGACGGAGGCGGAAAGCGCCGCAGAGACAACCGCAGAGGCTGCTGAGGAAAGCAGTGCAGAGGAGACCAAGGAAGCATCCGGAGAGACGCTTCTGATGGCAACGACGACCAGTACCGATAATACGGGTCTTCTGGATTACTTAAAGCCAATCTTTTTAGAGGATACAGGTATTGACTTACAGTGGACGGCAGTAGGAACCGGTGATGCGATTCAGAAAGCAAAAGATGGTGAAGTCGATGTGATACTGGTTCATTCTAAAGCAAAAGAAGAAGAATTTTGGAACAACATAGAAGTTGGAAAGAAATATACAGGTACTGTAACAGCAATAAGCGATTATGGAGCATTTGTTGATATTGGTGGTGCACAAGGTTTGTTACACATATCGGAAATGACTTGGGGAAGAAATCAAAACCCAAGAGATATATTGGAAGTTGGACAAAGTATTGAAGTAAGTGTAAAAGAGCTTGATAAAGAAAATAAGAGATTCAAATTATCTTATGAGAAAAAAGGCCCAAATCCTTGGAATAAAGTAGAAGAAAAATACCATGTTGGAGATGTGGTAAAAGTAAAAATTTCTAAAATAATGCCTTTTGGAGCATTTGCAGAATTAGAAAAAGGAATAGAGGGACTAATTCATATTTCACAAATCTGTGAAAGAAAAATAGCAAAGCCTGAAGAAGAACTTCAAGTTGGACAAAAAGTAAATGCAAAAATAATAAACATAGATTTTGAAAACAAAAAAATAGAACTATCGATAAGAGAATTAGAAGGAACATCACAAGAATATAAAGAGAATGCATAATAAAATTTCGCCCAGAGGGGACGCACCTTTTTGGGCGAAAACCTTGGATATTGTTAAATATATGATAAAATAAAAGCTTTTTAAAACGTGAACTTTATAGAGTTTTTGTGATGTCAAAGTTAATGGATAGAATTATATTTATATGAGAGATAATTAAAATTGTAAAAATTAAAATAATTAAATTTAAATTAAAATCGCCCAAAAAGGGACGTCCCCATTGGGCGAAGAGGGGGAAAAATGAATAACAAAAATATTAGAAATATTGCAATAATTGCACACGTTGACCATGGTAAAACTACATTGGTTGATGCACTTTTAAAACAGAGCCATGTTTTCAGAGAGAATGAACAAGTAGCAGAAAGAGTAATGGACTCTGGAGATATCGAGAAGGAAAGAGGAATTACAATTCTTTCTAAAAATACATCTGTTATGTATAATGGAGTAAAAATTAATATAGTTGATACTCCTGGACATGCTGATTTCGGTGGAGAAGTTGAGCGTGTATTAAAGACTGTTGATGGTGTTTTATTATTAGTAGATGCTTTTGAAGGCCCAATGCCTCAAACAAGGGAAGTTTTAAAGAAAGCTTTAGCACTTAACCTAAAACCAATAGTTGTAATAAATAAAATAGATAGACCAGGTGCAGAACCTGAAAAAGCATTAGACAAGGTTATAGAATTATTCATAGAATTAAATGCTTCTGATGAACAATTAGATTTCCCAGTTATTTATGCATCAGCTAAAAATGGAATTGCAAAAATGAACTTATCAGATGATTCTGATAACATTACTTGCATATTCGATACAATAATTGACAAGATTGAACCTCCAACATGTGATATGGATGGAACAATGCAAATGTTAGTATCTAACATAGATTATGATGATTATTTAGGAAGAATTGCAATAGGAAGAATCGAACGTGGTAAAATAAAGAATGGAATGCCAGTTTCAATTTGTAAACAAGAAAAAAATACACAAGGAAAAATTGCAAAATTATTCACATACATGGGATTAAAAAGAGTTGAAGTTGATGAAGTTGATGCTGGAGATATAGTTGCTATATCAGGTATTCCAGATATCAGCATCGGAGATACAATTTGTGATTTAGCAAACCCAGAAAAAATACCATTTGTAAACATAGATGAACCAACAGTTTCTATGACATTTAGTGTAAACAATGGACCTTTTGCAGGACAAGAAGGAGAATTTGTTACATCAAGACACATCAGAGACAGATTATTCAAAGAGCTAGAAAGAAACGTAAGTTTACGTGTTAAGGAAACTGCTTCTCCAGATAGCTTCGAAGTTTGCGGACGTGGTGAATTACACTTATCTGTATTAATAGAAGAAATGAGAAGAGAAGGATACGAACTTCTAGTATCTCGTCCAAAGGTTATTTACAAAGAGATTGATGGTGTAAAATGTGAGCCAATAGAGGACTTAGTTGTAAACGTACCAGACGATGCAATTGGAACAGTTATAGAAAAATTAGGAAGACGTAAAGCTGAAATGAAGAATATGGAACCAGCAGAAGCCGGACATACAAAAATAGAATTTAAGATTCCAGCACGTGGACTAATTGGTTATAGAACAGAATTCTTAACAGATACAAAGGGAACTGGAACAATGAATTCAATATTCGATTGCTATGAGCCATACAAGGGAGACATTCAAGCAAGAACAAGAGGAGTTTTAGTTGCATTCGAACAAGGAACGTCAATCACTTATGGATTGTACAATGCTCAATTAAGAGGAGAATTATTCATAGGACCTGGTGTGGAAGTTTATGAAGGAATGATAGTTGGTATAAACTCTAGAAATGAAGACATTTCTATAAACGTTTGTAAAGAAAAACACCTTACAAACACAAGAGCTTCTGGATCTGATGATGCATTAAGATTAGTTCCACCAATTCAATTATCACTAGAAAAAGCAATAGAATTCATTGCAGAAGACGAACTTGTTGAAGTAACACCAAAAAATATTAGACTAAGAAAAGTAATATTAAACAACAAAGACAGAGAAAAAGCTGCAAGAAGATAGAAAAATTGATTCTTTGAGAGAAAACAACTTCGCTCGAAGAATCAATTCTTTTTCGCCCCAAAAGGGGCGTCCCTATTGGGCGAAAATTTTGTCGAACGATTCTTTTGGAAAATATATAAACTTTATTGCAAAAAAATGAAAATGTAGTATAATATTTTTGTAAGTTTTTGATGATTTTACAATTTTATTAGTACAATTTTTCTTATGTTTGTTACGGGACATGTTACACTAAATTAAAAGGAAGAACACCGCAAATGAAAATTGCAAAAAAACAGGCATTCGTGAGATGCCTGTTTTTTCTATTACTGAAATAAATCAATAATAGATTTTAGCACTTCCGCAATAAAAAGTTTAATTTTTTCTATAAGCATAACCATTAAAAAAATATTGATGATCTTACATACATATGATATAATATTAAAAGTTAAATAAGTAAAACAAGTGAAATACACGAAGTTTAATAAGTTTATTTGAGAGATAGAAGGTATTTAAATATGGAAGAAAATTATCAAAAAAAGAAATTAGAAAATAAAAAAATTGATACACAAAAAATATCAATAAAATCTAAAATTCAAGAAATATACAAAGAGACAATAATGAATGCTATTTATGATGAACAGTATGCAGGAATTGCTAAAGAGATTGATAAGTATATACATGGTGTTTGTATTGATTTTTCACAAATATTAGTTCAAAAACTTAAAGAAAATAGCATACAAGCAGGTATTATATCTACTTTAAATGATGATGGATTTAAACATGCAGCAGTTGTATATAAAATTCCAGAAACAAATGAAGTTTTTATAGCAGATCCAGTTACAGACGTAAGGGTAATTTCAGGAATGACACCAGAAGAAAAAAATACTAAAATAAAAGATGTGTTATTAAAAGATAATTGGATGAGAATACCTAGAGAGTATGTTAAAGATTATGGAATTGTAACTGCTTATGATGAAAATATGAATATTTGTATGGAAAATATTCAAGATCAAGAAGAAATAGAGGCTATACCAACTATAAATAAAACTATTGAAAAAAAGGTGGAGCCTATTTCGGCTGTAACAAGATTAGATGGACTTAAAGCTTTAATGGATGGTCCAACTTTATTAGCTGGACAAGCATTGTATAAAAAAGGAATAGCAACATATTGTAGTAATTATACTCAAAATGGAGATGCGTCAGTAAATGTGTATTTTAATTCTTTATCAGAAGAAAATAAAAAAATAGTTCAAAGACTGGTAGCAGAACAGCCTGAAAATTATTGTATTAAAAGATGTAGAGGTTTTTATGGAGAATTTGGAAAAAGCGAAGAATATAAAAACGGAGAAAGTGTGCCATATGAATTAGTATTTGGTATTAAAGATACATCAAATATGACTGAAGCAGAAATTAATTTAAAAATGTATGAATTAATTAATATGCTACATGCTCAAGAATATAGGCAGGGAGTTTTTACTAGAGAAGAGGTTCTTGCTAACAAGCACAATTATATGAATTCAAGGCTTTTGGGAGATGAATTATTTAATTTAAAGGATTGCAATTCTACTGAACAAAATACTAATAATGAAATTGCTAAGAATGAAAATCTAATTTATTCTAGTAAATATAATTTATTTTTTGATCGTTTTGAAAATAAATCGAGGTATATTGAAAGTTTATATAGACAAGAACATGATTTGAGAACAGAAGATGAGATTGCAAAAGAAGCAGGAGTTATTTATTGGAAAGGAATGTTTTTTGAGGACGATAAGGATGTTGAGCTATATTTGCAACAAACTCAAAGTGTAGAAAAGAGATTAACCGATGATGTATTACCAGTCGATATAGTAAAAGCAGATATAAAAATGAGAATTTCTTATTCAATGATAGAAAATATAAAAAATTTATTTTCAAAGATTAAAACAAAAATATTCAAAAGAGAGGGAAGATAATGCAGGAGTATGCCAAAAGACTTGCAGAGGTAGATGAAATAATAAAATATTTACCGGATCAGTATAGAAAACGAATACCAAAAGAGTTAATGGAAATGATTAAACAAAACAAAGATAATAGTTATAATTGGACATTTAATAATAAGAAAAAGTTATATCAGCAAGATATTCCTCGTGATACTATTGCCATTTTATCTTATATAAATATGGAATATTTTTTGGATGATGAACAAAAAGAATTTATGAAGAAATGTCACTTTTTGAATGAAAAGAGCATACACACAAGTGAAAATATTTTTAAAAATGTTAAAAAAGTTGATATAAAAGAGATAACACTTGTAGAATCAAATAAAAAAAGCGGATTGTTTGAAAAAATAAAAAAACTGTTTAAGGGAATATTAAAAATTAGGTAAAATATGGCATAAATTTCCCAATATGATATGAAACATAAAAATAGATGTAAGTGATAGTAATTAATAGATTAGTTTGAAATAGGACTAATCTATTTTTATAAAACTTGCCAAAAACTTAATTTCTGTGATATAATTAAAACTAATTTTATAGTATTTTGGGGGAGTTATGGAAATAAAAGAATTAATTGGGCAAGAAGAATTAGAGGCAAGAATTGCTGAATTAGCAAAACAAATTGATAAAGATTATGAGGGAAAAGAGATTGTAGCGATTTGTATTTTAAATGGAGCTGCATTTTTTGCTGTCGATTTAACATTAAAAATGAAAACTAGAATGCAAGTTGAATTTATAAAGATTTCAAGCTATGAAGGAACTCAAAGTACAGGAACTATAAAGAAACATTTAGATATCGAAAAAGAAAAAATAGAAGGTAAAGATGTTTTAATTATCGAGGATATAATTGATACTGGAAGAAGTATGAATTATATAACAAAACATTTACAAGAAAAGGCACCAAGAACATTGAAAATTTGTAGTCTTCTAAGCAAACCAAGCAGAAGAGAAGAAGAAGTTAATATAGATTATTTGGGATTTGAGGTTCCAAACAAGTTTATTGTGGGCTATGGATTTGACGATGAAGAAGGATTCAACAGAAACTTACCTTATATTGGATATAAAGATTAGAAAATTAAATATAGTGGAATGAAAATTAAAATAAAATTTTGAATGAAAAAATTTGCGAGGCGATTGAAAGTGAACAAAGATGAACTACTAAAAATAAAAGAATATGCACTTGAAAGACATATTCCAATAATAATGGATGACACTTTAGAAGTTATAGATAAATATTTAACAGAGAAAAGACCAGAAAAAATACTTGAAATTGGCACGGCTGTTGGATATTCTGCAATGTGTTTTTCTGAATATTTAAAAGATGGTGGAAAGATTGACACAATTGAAAGAGATGAAGAAAGAATTGCAGAAGCTAAAGAAAATATAAAAAAGGTTGGAGTAGAAGAAAAGATAAACATCTATGAAGGAGACGCTGTCGAAATTCTCCCAACTATGAATGATAAATATGATGTTGTTTTTATAGATGCTGCTAAGGGAAAATATCCATTTTTCTTGGAGCATGCATTGAGAATGTTAAAAGATGATGGAATTATTTTTGCAGATAACGTTTTGTATAAAGGTTATGTAATGAGTGATTACAATAAGCACAAACAACGTACAGCTGTTACTCATTTAAGACAGTATATTAAGGAAACTACTGAAAATCCAGAACTTGAAACTGAAATATTGGAAGTTGGAGATGGACTGGCAATTACAAAGAAAAGAATTGAAAAATAGTTACAGCTCAAGTATGATAGAATAAAGAAATAATAATAGGAGATTATGAAATGAAAAAACCAGAATTATTGGCCCCAGCAGGGTCTTTTGAAAAAGCTAAGGTTGCATTTATGTATGGAGCCGATGCAGTTTATTGCGGAACTGCTTCACTTTCGCTTAGAAGTAGAGCAGAAGTTGATGATAACGACTTGGAAAAAACAATAAAATATGCACACAGCATTGGAAAAAAAGTGTATGCAGCACTAAATATTTATGCATGGGACACAAATTATGAAGAAATTGAAAAGCAGGTAAAAATGCTAGATGAAGTACATGTTGATGCAATAATTGCCTCTGACGGTGGAGTTATTCAAAAGATTAGAGAGATTGCTCCAAACATAGAAATACATGTAAGTACTCAGGCAAATGTTGTAAGCTATCATGCTGCAAAGTTTTGGTATGATAACGGAGCTAAAAGAGTAATTCTAGGCAGAGAAACAAGCAAAGACCAAATTCAAGAGATAATGAAGAATAAGCCAGAAGATTTAGAAGTTGAAATGTTTATACACGGCGCTTTGTGCTGGGCATATTCTGGAAGATGTTTCTTAAGCGAATATTTATCTTGCAGGTCAGCAAACTTAGGTGATTGTTCACAAAGCTGTAGATGGGCATATAATATGTATTTAGAAGAAAAGAATAAACCGGGAAATCTAATGCCTGTTGAAACTGATGAAAATGGAACATACATATTATCATCAAAAGATTTGTGCTTGATAAAAGAAATTCCACAAATAATAGAAATTGGTGTTGATAGCCTAAAGATTGAAGGAAGACTTAAAACAGAATATTATTTAGCATCTGTTGTAAATGTATATAGAAACGCAATAGACGATTACATGGCAAATCCAGAAGGATATGACTATACAAAATATTTGAAAGAACTTGAAAAAGTAAAGACTAGAGGACTTACAACTTTCTATTTTAATGACAGAAATAATAAAGATTTCCAAGAATATGAAGGAAAACAATATAATCCAGATTATGAATTTGGAGGCAAAATTCTTGAAGATAAATCAGCAGATTCAAGAGTACTAATAGAAATAAAGAACAAATTAAGTGTTGGAGACACATTGGAATTGATAATTCCGAATGAAATAAAACCACAGGCATTTACAATAGAAAAATTATATGATAGCGAAACTAGAGAAGAAATAAGCACAGTAAATCCAGGAAAACAAGGACAAACAGTAATATTAGAAATTCCTTTTGAAGTGAAAAAAGGGTGGATATTAAGAAGAAAAAAATAATAAAAAAGGCATAAAATTTTAATGTTTTATGCCTTTTTATAGTTTAAGTACTTACTGTATTTTCTAAATTAGCTAATTTATATGATAATATTAAACTAACAAAAAATATAGGATAGCAAATTAATCCAACAATGCCATGCGCAAAACCTGGAAATAGCACGAAAACAGAACCGATAGTGAATCCGATAATACATAATGAAGTTGCCTGATGATATTTATCAAATAAATATTTTATAATTCGTATCCACAGTAAACAACCAAAGAAAAGCCCGATTCCCATTGGAACTAAAATGTGGAAATTGATTGTTGCAACTGCATCTATGTACGTTGTGTAAACTCCTAAACACATTAAAATTACAGTATTGCTAATTCCTGGTACTACAATTCCAACAGACATTAAAAAACCAGAAAGTATTAAATATAAATAACTTGACGAAGCGGAATTTGTAGTGCCTAAACTTAAAGATTTTTCTATAAATATTAGAGCAATTCCAAATAAAAAAGAAATAATCATTGGAATTATATTTTTTATTTCAACATATTTATTAGTAGAGGCTTGTTTAAAAAGAGAGGGAATGGTTCCTAAAATGAGCCCAATAAAAGCATAGCAAGATTGAAATTTATATAAGGAAAAGAAGTATTTTATAACATTTCCAAACAATACTACGCCAACTATTCCGCCGAGTCCGATTGGAAATAAGAAAAGAAAATTTGTCTTAAAATCCTTAAAAAAATTTATTATGCTATTAACAAGTTTTTCATAAATGCCAAATATAACGCAAAATACTCCACTGCTGACACCAGGCAGAATAGCACCGAATCCCATCAATATACCAATTAAAAAATTGTAAAAGTATTTCATAAATTACCTCCAGATGATATAATATATGCAATATAGGAACAATTTATTAGAAAAGAGATGATAGTATGAAAAATTTAACATTAAGAGAAAAAATCGGTCAAATGTTGATTATAAAAATACAGGGAAAAGAAATAACAAATGAAACAAAGAGAATGATTGAAGAATATAAAGTTGGAGGAATAATTCTTTATAGGAAAAACTATGACACATATGAAGAGATGATAAATTTAATAAATGAGATTAAGAAGATAAACCACGAAAGTGGTAATATTCCGCTATTTATAAGTATAGATCAAGAAGGCGGAAGGGTAAACAGAATGCCTCGAGAGTTAAAGAACATAAAGAGTGCTGGAAAGCTGGTTGCAAAGGATAATATAGAAATAATAGAGCAGGCTGGAATGGTAACTGCACAAATGTTAAAAGAATCTGGTTTTAATATGGATTATGCACCTGTGCTAGATATACAGAGATTTGAGGATGGGCATGCTATTGGAGACAGGTGCTATGGTAAAAATGCAGAGGAAGTAAGCAAAAATGGAATACAAATAATGAAAGAATTAGCTAATGGAGGAGTGATTCCAGTTATAAAACATTTTCCCGGTCATGGACTTACAAAAAAAGATTCTCATTTTTTCTTGCCAGTGATAGACGCTAAAATTGAAGATTTAGAAAAAGAAGATGTATTACCTTTTAAAAGAGCAATTGGGCAAAATGCTGAAGTTATAATGGTAGGGCATTTAGTTGTAAAAGACGTAGATAAGAAAAATCCTGCATCTCTATCAAAAACGGTAATTAATGATTATTTAAGAAACAAATACCAATACAAAGGTCTAGTAATGACAGACGATTTAAAGATGAGGGCAATAAGCTTAAGATATGGATATGTAAAAGCCACGATGAAAGCATGCAAAGCAGGAGCAGATATAATAATGATAGGAGCGCCTCACAACACAGTAATTCACGCAATACATAAAATAGAAAAGAATGTTAAGAATAAAAAAATAGACATAAATCAAATAGATAAAAGTGTGGAAAAAATAATTAAACTTAAAGAAAAATACAACATAACAGATGAACCAGCAAAAGGTTGTAATATTGAACAAATAAACAAAAAAATTGCAGAAATAAATGCACAGTTATAATTTAAAGTGGTCATGCACGTTATCGAATTTTTTTCATATATTTAAAGTATGATGAAAAATGGAGGTGCGTGTATGCTAACCATTTCTTTAATGGGCTTTTTAAAATTTTTACAAACAGCAGTGTTTGTTGTAGGTTATATTTCAAACAATAATTTATTTCCAGAACCACTTTCATCAGAAGAAGAAAAAATTTATTTAGTAAGAATGTCTGAAGGCGATGAAGAAGCGAGGAACATATTAATAGAAAGAAATTTAAGGTTGGTGGCACATGTATGCAAAAAATATGCATCTACAAACGTTGACCAAGAAGACTTAATTTCCATTGGTACTATTGGTTTGATAAAGGGAATAAATAGTTTTAAAATTGAGAAAGGGGCAAGGCTTTCTACATATGTGTCTAGATGCATAGATAATGAAATACTCATGTATCTGAGAAGCACGAAAAAACTCGGAGCAGAAGTTTATTTAGAGGACACTATTGGAAAAGATAAAGATGATAATACTGTAACGTTAAAAGAGGTTTTAGAGAACAATGAAAGAAATATTGAAGATGAAGTAGATTTAAAATTTAAAATAAAAAGATTATATGAAAAGATTAGAGAAATTTTAAAAGACAGGGAGAAAACTATAATTGAGTTGCGTTTTGGCTTAAATGGAGATAAACCAAAAACACAGAAGCAAATTGCGAAGATGATGGGGATATCTAGAAGTTATGTTTCAAGAATCGAAACAAAAGCAATTGGAAAATTAGCAAAAGAATTGAAAGAGTAAAAGAGAAAAATATTTTAGAAAAAGTAAATAGTCATTTTAAGCTCAGAAAAAAGTCAAATAATGTCGAATTATTGGAGATGTAAGCTTGAAAAGTGCAAAATATGATGTTATAATGAAAAGCGTATCATAGTAGAAAGGAGTATGTACTATGGGTATCAAGCTGACTACAGAAGTGAAAGAAGTCATCCATCAGATGATAGCAATTACTAAAGAATTTGAACTTAGGATGATGAACACACTAGTACTGTTTGATGCGCTTCTTTTGAATCGGCTTTTTGCCACTTCAATGGAAGTATCTTCGAGCTGTAAGCTGGAGTTAATTTCTGATGATGTGCAACGGATTCTTAGAAACGGCTACTGCGAAGATGCAAATGAGGAGGGAAACAAGACAGAAAAAAATAGCACTGATGCTGTATTTTCTTCGGAACATGAAACAAAGACTACGGAAAGTTTTATTGAAAGTAAAGCATACCAAGAAGATGACGTTCATATCTTTACCTCGTGCATTGTTGATGCATGTGGAACAAATTGTGGAGGTATTGATTTTTCACAGGATCTGGCAGATGTTTTTACCTATGCAATTCAGATTGTGACAGATGAAAAACGTGAATGGGTAACATTAAAAGACATTGCTATTTCTTTTTCCGAAAACTTATCTAAAGCTATGATGGAACTTTTGGTAGAATGGGATACTGATATTTCGGAATTCCAAAAGAACTACAATGAAGCAACTTCCAACATGGAACAGGAATTTTATATTCCGACGTCTCTTACAGGATGTGTAACAATTTTGAACAGTAAATTTATTGATAATCCGAATTGTGAAATTCTTGGACGGGATGCTGAATGTGAAGAAATTTGGCGCAACATGATGAAGAAAACAAAACGCAATGTAATCCTTGTGGGAAAACCTGGCGTTGGTAAATCCTCCATCGTGTATAAGCTGACTTCTGACATTGTTAATCAGAGATGCCCTGAAATGTTTAATGATTTTATCGTTCTTTCTTTGGACGTGAATAACATCATTTCTGGCACTACTTTGAGAGGACAGGCAGAAGAACGGTTCCAGGACCTCATTGAATTGATGAAAAAACATAACAATGTTATCCTGTTTATCGATGAGATTCACATGATTGTTGGCGCTGGTGCTACCTCTAAGGATGAAAAGCAAGATTTGTCTAATGCACTTAAGCCTATTCTGTCTGGCGATGATGCAATTGTCATTGGTGCAACGACTGATGAAGAATATGCACAAACATTTGGCAGGGAAGGAGCTTTGAGGCGCAGATTTAAGACAATCACAGTAAGAGAACCTCGTACCACGGAAGTCTACGACATGCTGAAGGAAGCTATTAGGCAGTTGGAAGAATTCCATGGAGTTCGCATTTCTAAGAAGATGGTCGAAATGATTATTTTCTATTCTTCGTGCTTCAACTACAACACAAGCAATCCAGACCGCACGAAGGACTTGATTGATGTGTCTATGGTTACTGCACGTATGAGTGGTAAAAATCGCGTTGACCGTGAATCTATTATGAAAAACTTTGGGGCAAACTTCGAAGAATTTCGTAATATGTCTGAAGAAATGGTAAGAAGCACAGCTTACCATGAAGTTGGACATTTTATTGTCCAGCGTTTTTCTGATAAGCTGATTGACCGGAAGGCAATTGCTATTTCTATTGTTCCTGCTGAAGGCTATCTTGGCTTGACAGTGACTGACGCGACTGATAAAACTGTAAATAAGGATAAATCGTATTTTACGGATTTGATTGCAGATTTGTTGGCTGGCCGAATTGCTGAAAAGCTTTTTATGAAGTCTGAAAATAATGCAGGGGCTGAGAGTGACTTGGAGAAAGCAACGAAAATTGCGTTTAAAATGGTAACCAAATATGGTATGGCCAGTAGGCTTGGGGAAAACCAAATCTATTTGAACGACAAGGATTATCAGATGCAGACTCCGGCAGTTACCGAAATTGTGAACCGAGAAGTCCAGAAAATTTTGGAAGAAGCGGCTAAAAAGGCAACACTGGTCTTGGACGAACACCAAGAAGTGGTAGAGGAGCTGGTTAATGAGCTTACCAAAAAAGGAATGCTGAGCGGAAAAGAGCTTGATTCCATAATCGAGCACCATGAACGCAAGCAGACTGTAGCTGTATAAAAACATAGTATATCGCAATGGCAGGGAAGTTTTCCCTGCCATTTGCTTTTACAAAATTAGATGACGAAAAAAGTTGAAAAAATTTGAATAATGAAGTATAATAGTAAACGACACATTTAAAGATATTAAAACGGTTTGCAAAGTATTTAGTATATAAAGAAAAATAACAGGGGAAGATTATGATAAATATACTTTTTTGTGGTAATTATAAAGTATTTGATGGAGCATTAACAGAGCTTATATCTATTACAAATAAAACAAGCGAAGCGGTAAATTGTTATATATACACAATGGATGTTTCTAGAATTAATCCGGATTTTATTTCGATGAGTGATGAACAAATTGATTTTTTAAATAAAGTAATTAAATCAAAGAATTCAGAGAACAAAGTTACCAAAATAGATGTTACAGAGATATATGAGAAAGAATTTGGCCATGGAAAAAATGAAAATGCATATTGTACTCCTTATACTTTGTTAAGGTTGTTTGCAGATATTGTACCAAACATGCCAGAAAAGCTTTTATATTTAGATATAGATATGATGGCTGCAAAAGACATATCCGAATTATACAACACAAATATTGAAGAATATGAGTATGCAGCTGTTAAGGAAAAGTATGGTTCTAAAATAATCAGACCAGATTACATTAATGCTGGAATGTTATTGCTAAATTTAAATAAAATTAAAGAAACGAGCTTACTAGAAAAGGCAAGAGCTTTAATAAAAAAGAGAAAATTACCATTTGCAGACCAAGATGCTATTTTCTGGAGTACTACTAGCAAACTTTTATTACCAAGAAAATTCAATGAGCAGGCAAGCTTTAGAAGACAAGATACGGTAATTTGCCATTTCTGCAAAAGGCTTATGTATAAACCATATCCGCACACAGAAAACTTTAAACAATGGCAAATTGATGGAATTCATAAAGAATTAAAATGCTTTAGATTTGATGATGACCTAAATGAATATCTGGAATGGAAAAAAGAATTTGAACAAAGAGGTTGCAAATTTGAAATGATTGAGAAAAAGTAAATTATAGAAGTAAAAAATATTTATAAAAATGAAATATAGAATTAAATATTATCTGAAAAATGGAGAAAGTTGAAAACAAGTTTTATAGGAGGAAAATTTTAAAATGAGCAAAAATATAGTACCAGTTTTCATGGCAGTAGATGATGGATACATTCCTTTTCTAGGAGTAGCACTAAAATCTGTTATAGAAAACTCATCAAAAGGAAATAAATACGAGATAAAAATATTATATACAAAGGTATCGGAAGAAAATAAAAACAAAATAAAAGCATATGAAACAGAAAATGTTAGTATAGAATTTGTAGATTTGAGTAGCAAGCTACATGAAATTGAAGATAAATTATATACACGTAACTATTTTTCAAATACAACATATTTTAGATTGTTTATACCAGAACTTTATCCAGAATATGATAAAGTAGTTTACATAGATAGCGATACTGTGACTTTAGCAGACATTGCAGATTTATATAACACAGATATGGGAGATAATTTAATTGCTGGAATTCCAGACGGTGCAGTACAAGCAATACCTGTATTCCAAGAATATGTTGAAAAAGTTGTTGGAGTAATAGATTATAACAATTATTTCAATGCAGGAATTATTGTAATGAATTTAAAAGCTTTAAGAGAATACAAGTTCCAAGAAAAATTCTTATATATGTTAGGAAAAATTAAATTTGAAGTTGCACAAGATCAAGATTACATGAATAGATTGTGCAAAGGCAGAGTAAAGCTATTAGGGTTTGAGTGGAACAGAATGCCAGCAATGGGAAAACGTGAAGGAACTATTAATTTAGTACATTATAATTTAGGTTGTAAGCCATGGTACTTTGATGATGTATTATATCAAGAATATTTCTGGAAATATGCAAAAAAGACAGAATTTTATGATGAAATAAGAGCTATGAAGAGTAAATACACAGATGCAGACAAAGAAAAAGATGATGCAAATAGCTCAAAACTTATAGAATTAGCTAAATTGGAAGCTGATTGTGTTGGCGATGATAGAAGAAAATAGGAGATAGTTTTAATGGATACAAAAAAATTGTTAGCAATTTCGAAAAAAGCTAGACAAGAAAGAAAACAAGAGAAAGAAAAGAGAAGACAAGAAAAATTACAAGCAGTAGAAAATGAAGAAGAAATAGTTGAAGAAATGCTAAAAAATCAACCAATAAAAGTAAGAGAAAAGCAAGAACCAGGAAGTGCATCAGAAGGAAATGATGGGCAAATAGAGAAAGCACAAGATAGGTTGGAAGTTTTAAAGAAGATAGAAGAGTTTGAGAGAGAAGGAAAATTTGATGTAGATGTTGAAGAAGACCCTCCTACAATAGTACTAACACCAGAAAACATAGACTATCTTAGAGAAAAAATGTCTAGCAAAATAAAAAGAATATTTGCCAACGAAATGGGAGAAAGATTTCTAGATAACTTACTAAAAAACAACAAATTAATAATAAAACAAGTAAATGGAATAGAAAATTTAAACAAAGTAAAAACGGGAGCATTAATAACATGTAACCACTTTAATCCATTTGACTGTTTTACTGTAGAAAAAGTGTTTAGAATGTCTGAAAATGAAAAAGATAAAAGGCTATACAAAGTAATAAGAGAAGGAAATTACACAAATTTCCCGGGTTTATATGGCTTCTTCTTTAGAAATTGCGACACATTACCATTAAGCTCAAACAAGAGAACAATGGTAAACTTTATGAAAGCAGTAGACACAATATTACAAAAAGGAGATTATATATTAATCTATCCAGAGCAAAGTATGTGGTGGAATTACAGAAAACCAAAGCCACTAAAAAATGGAGCATTTAAGCTGGCTGCAAGAAATAATGTACCAGTAATACCAATATTTATAACAATGGAAGACAGTAAACTTATTGGTGAAGATGGATTCAACATACAAGAATATACAATAAACGTGGAAGAACCAATATATCCAGACGAAAAACTAACCGAAAAAGAAAATACAGAAATAATGAAACAGAAAAACTTTGAAACCTGGAAAAATGTATATGAAAAATTTTATGGAATTCCATTGGAATATACGTGTGGAGGAAATAATGGAACAAAAAGTTCTATATTATAGTGATGAATTAAATGATGAACTTGCTCCAGCAACTATACAATCAAGAGTAATAGACGAAAAGTTTAAATATAAAAAAGGTTTAATTTGGAATGCATGTTCATTATTTATTCAGAATGTACTAAGTATGCCAATAAAATGGGGCTATCTAAGAATAAAATTTAGACATAAATTTATTGGAAAAGAAAAGCTAAAAGAATGTAAAAATCAAGGTTATTTCATGTATGCAAATCACACACAACCATTTGCAGACACATTTATACCAAGTGTTGCAGATTATCCCAAAAGGAATTTTTTAATAGTAAATCCAGTAAACATTTCACTAAAAGGAACAGGAACATTAGTCGAAATGCTTGGTGCAATTCCAATTCCATCAGACATAAAAGCAATGAAAAACTTTTTAGCAACAATAGAAGAAAAAATAAAAAACAAAAATTCAATAACAATATATCCAGAGGCCCATATTTGGCCATACTATACAAAAATAAGACCATTCAAAGCAGTGTCATTCAAGTATCCAGTAAAATTAAATGCGCCTGCATATTGTATAACAAATACATATCAAAGCTACGGCAGACACAATAATAAAATACAACTCGTTTCATATGTAGATGGACCATTTTATCCAAATGAGGAATTAACATTAAAAGAAAGACAACAAGATTTGCGAGATAGAGTATATGAAAAAATGGTGGAGAGAAGCAAAAATAATAATGTGGAACATATTAAATATGTTAAAATAGAAAAAAATGAAGAAAAAAAATAATGCCGGAATAAAAATCCGGTATTTATTATTTTAATAACTAGAACTTATAGGTAAAAAATTGACGACAATATTTCAAAAGTTACTAAGAACTTTTTATAAAGATTATTAATAATAGACTAAACTACTTTATTATTGTTAGATTTCTCTATTCTGTCAACTGCTTCAACATCGGTAAAATATGGTGAATCAAAAAAATCTTTGAGACTAATATCAAAACCTTCGCATATGTGAATTAATGAGCTTATGGAAGGTTCTTTTACTTTACCACGTCTAAAATCACTAATAATTGAATTAGAAATGCCAGCTAAATACGATAATTTATAAACTGACATATTGCGTTCTTTTAATAATTCTGTAATTCTAAGATTAATTGCTTCAGACGATAACATTCTTGTAAGCCTCCTAAATAAACATTTTCTAAAGTATAACAAATAAAAGAAAAATATTATTCGGAAAAATCCAAATACTATATTGACAATTATAAAACGCAAAGATAAAATATATATATATTCGGAAACAACCGAATATGCGAATTGAATAACATTGCAAATGTTTGTAAACAATAAAACGGGAGGAAAAAATTCATGGACGAGAGAAACAAAAGGGCGAGTGGAATAACTATGGTAGCACTAGCTGTTACAATAGTAGTTTTATTAATATTAGCAGGAGTGAGTATTAGTACACTGGTAGGAGAAAATGGTGTTGTAGATAATGCAAAAAAAATACAAAATGATACATATTATCAAATTGCAAGTGAAGAAGTAAATCAATTAGTACTAGAGCATAAGCTAACAAAGAAAGATGAAACATTAGAAGAATTTTTAACATCTAAAGTTCCATCGAGAATAGATGGAGTAAATAGAAAAGATGATAACACTTTAATTGTAAAAAAGAATGGGTATGAAATTGAAGTAGAAGAAGTTAAAGCAGAAAGCCAAACATTAACATTGGATGTGGTACCATATGTTGGAACATATGATGGACAACCACATGATATGTTAACAAGCGTAAATGTGTTACCAAGTGATTCAAAAGTAGAATATTCAATAGATAATGGAAAAACGTATATAGAAAATATACCACAAATAATAAATGCTTCATCGGTTTCTGTAATTGTGAAAGCAAGTAGAATTGGATATAAAACAGAGACAGTAACTAAAACAGCAGTAGTAAATAAGGCAGAAGGAAAATTAAAATTATCTGAGACGAGTGGAACAATAACATATCCAAATAACACGGCATTTACGGTAAGTGAAAATACAGGAACATTGAGTGTTTCTTCAAACAATAACAATATAGCAACAGCAAGTGTAAGTGGAAATACTGTAGCAGTAAAATCAGGAACAACAGCAGGAAAGGCAACAATAACAGTAACAAGTGCAGAAGCAAGCAATTATACAGCAAAATCTGCAACGTATGAAGCAACAGTAAATAATGGAACAATAAGCTTAAGTGCAACGCCATACACAGGAACATATGATGGAAAAGCGCATAAAGCATTAACAAATGTAAGTGTAAATCCAAGTGATGCAAAATTAGAGTATTCAATAAATGGAGGCACGTATAGTACGACAATGCCAACAATAACAAACACCTCGTCATTTACGGTAACAGTAAGAGCAAGCAAAGCAGGATATAAAACGCAAAGCACAACACAAACAGTAAAAGTAAATAAAGCAAATGGAAGCTTAAGTTTATCATCTTATAGTAGTACAATAACATATCCAAATAGCACTTCATTTACAGCAAGTGGTACTGGAAGTATAAGTGCATGGTCGTCAAATACAGGAGTAGCTACGGTTAGTGTAAGTGGTAATACAGTAACAGTAAAATCAATTGGAGTAGGAAGTGCAACAATAACTGTGAAGAGTGCATCTAACACAAACTATAATGAAAAAACAGCAACATATACAGTAACCGTAAAAAATCCGACATTTACAGGAGATTCGGGAGTAGGTTATTATGCAGATACAGATGGAGATGGAACTCCAGATGGAATAATATTTGAGGACTTCAAAAAAGGAGGAAGTGGTTCGTGGGGTGGTACTTCATATACAGTATCAACAGTAACGGGTTTAAAAGAGTATTATATAAGTCAAACCAACTATAAAGGACCATTTGGAACAAAAAATGTTTTATCTGCAAGAGGAAGTGGAAATGCAAGATTTAATGTAATGGCATTGAGTGATTATAATAATAGTGCAACATATACATTTACAAATGCAAAATCGATTACATCAGGAGAATGGAGAGTTCCAACCAAAATTGAATGGGCAGCATTTGGAGGAGAATTAGGCATAACAACTTCGAACTATAGTGGATATGGATTAAAAGCAACATATTGGTCGTCCTCTGCCTACATCAACAGCGGCGGCTATTGCGTTGGTTTTAGTACTGGCACTTTCGTCAACGGCAACAGCTACTACCTATATCCTTTGCGTCTGGCTAGGACTTTCTAATTTTGTAAAAAATTAGAAATAAGAAAAATGCGTTATGTAAATAACGCATAGATTCAAACCAAGATAAAACTTCGTAAGAAGTTCTTGGTTTGAAAATTATGAAATAGGAAGAAAAAAATATGGGAGAAACAATAAAGAAGAACCATTGGACTCAATCAAAAGTAGATAATGCAACAAAGAAAATTAATCAAGAAATATATGAAAGAAATAGACAGGCACCAATTAATATAAAATTAGATGACATGGCTATATATATAAATGATAAAATTACAAGAAGAGGAATAGCAAAAGGATTGGTAAATATTCAGGAAGACTTTAATAAAAGTATTCTTGAAGTAGAAAAGCAGACAATAAAAGCATTGATAAGTCAAGATAAAGTAAAACAGTATGAATATTTAACAAAAGCTAAATTCATAATGAAAGTTGATATGTGGACTGATATAAGATTTTTAATGGTAAATAAAGCAATAACTCCGGGAGAAATAACAGATTTAATTAGAAGGCAAATGGAAATAAATAATGATTTAGAAAAGTGGATACTAAGTATACAACAAGCTATATCAGCCCAAGGGTAAGATTAGCAAGCTTTTATTATTTAAATAAAAGATATTTAATATAATGAAAGTGATTGCTCCACCATATATGTGGTATTGTCAAAAGTTTAGCAATAAAAATGCTTTGACGACGTTTGTGAGTATTGGACTGGTCGTCCTCTGCCAACAACAACAACGGCTATTACGTTAATTTTAGTAATGGCAAAATCGACAACGACAACAACAACAAATATCCTGTGCGTCTGGCTAGGAGTTTCATTATAATAAATACAATAACATCTTTCCTTTTTGGAAAGATGTTATTATAAATATAACGGAGGAAAAATGGAAGATAAAATAGAATTTGAAGAATTATACAAGGCCTATGAATTGTGCCTAAAAAACAAAAAGAAGAAGATTGGTACATACAACTTTACTAATGAAGAACTTTGTATGAATTTAATTCAATTATTAGATGAGTTAAATAATCGTACGTATAAGACAAAACCGTCAAATTGCTATATTGTAACAGAACCTGCCTTAAGAGAAATATTTGCTGCACAATTTGGAGATAGAATAGTTCAACACTTTTATATGATGGAGGTTGAAGATGTATTGGAAAATATGTTAATTGATGGCTGCTGTTCATGCAGAAAAGGAAAAGAAACTTCATATGCATTGAATATGTTAAAAAATTTTTTAATAAAAACATCTGACAATGGAAAAAAACCATGTTTTTCCTTAAAAATAGATTTATCTGGATATTTTATGTCTGTTGATTGAAGAATAGTAAGTGAAAAGTTTAAAAAATTAATACAAAACAAATCTAAAGGAAAGCATAAAGAATTATTGTTATATTTAACACCGGTGATATTTGAAAACAATCCAGCGCTAGATTGTGAATATAAATGCAGTGAACAAATAAGAAATTTAGTACCTAATAGAAGAAAAATGGATTGTAATTCAAATTATGGAATGGCAATAGGAAATCTTACAGCTCAAGCAGGAAGTAATTTGAATTTAAATAATTTTGACCATTATGTAATAGAAGAATTAAAATTAGATAAATATATCAGATATGTAGATGACATAATTATTATATCTGACAATAAAAAACAACTTATTGATACTTTGCCTCTTATACAAAATAAGCTTGCTGAAACACACCAGTTTATAAATAAAAAAACAAAAATAGATACAGCCTACCACGAAGTTCCATTTTTAGGAAAGGTATCGCATCCTTATGGATATCAACAACCTAGTAAACAAGTTATAATAAGAACGTGTCAGAGAGCAAAAAATATACAATATGAAAACGAAAAGAATTTAATTGCAAAGGTTAATTCGCAGGTTGGAACTTTAAAGGGGTATAATTGTAGAAAATTAATTAGAAATTATACTGATTTATTGCCAAGTGATGCTCAAAACATAATCAAGGAAAGAATAAAAATGGTCAATTGAAAAAGGGCCATTTTATATATTTTAAAGAAAAAACATTGACACTTAAGGGGAAGAATGATATTTTATAACTAGTGTAAGTACAGCAGAAAAAGATGTTGCAGATAGTATTATTAAATCTGGATATTTAAGACCAGCAATAGGTGCATTAAAAACTTTAAATTCATATGGCATGCATCAGTTTGCTTGTTTGGAGGAATTCCAAATACAGATAATTTTATGAAAAATTTAAACACAAATTTATATACTGAACCAGATAAGATAATAAATGCGATTGAAATTTGTGTACATGAGGAGGAATTAAATAGAAATTACATAGAGCAGGGAGAACAAGGAAAATTCCATTTAGTACAAAGACAGACTTAAAACCAGAGTGCTTAGCGTTAAGGAGCAGTAAAGAATTACTAGATTTTTCATATGGTTTAGATTATTTAAGTAAGAGTGTTGGAAATTTTAGAGACATTTTAAATTATAAAAATAGAGAGCTAGGGCAGCATTGTCAAACATTCAAAAGAAGAAGAGAAAAAGAAAGCTTCATGAAGAAATTTTCACAAGGAATAGATGAAGAACAACATATTGAAATAAATAGAGAATACGAAGTTTTAGAAGAAAGTGTTGAATATGATGAAGGAAGATAATTTATATAATTAAGGAGGAATTTACATGAAAAAGTCGTATATTATTATAGCAGTGGTTGTAGTTATAATGCTTGCTGCAATTGGAGTTTATGCTATTATAAACAACAATTCTCAAAATAAAAAACAATCAGAAGGGAATTCTATAAATTTAGAAGATACAACTAATACAGAAAGCTCAACAAATGAGAATAATTTAGAAAGTGAAAATCAAATTGCGAATACACAAAATAATCAAACAAATAATGAAAGTGGGGAAAATAATATGTATAGTACAGGAAAACATCATGCTGAAATAGTTGTGAAAAACTATGGAACAATAGCATTAGAACTAGATGCAGATGTTGCACCAATAACAGTTGAAAACTTTGCAAATTTAGTAAATGAAGGATTTTATAATGGGTTAGCTTTCCATAGAATTATATCTGGATTTATGATTCAGGGAGGAGACCCTCTTGGAAATGGAACAGGAGGAAGCAGTAAGACTATTAAAGGTGAGTTTGCTTCTAATGGAGTAAAAAATTCAATTTCTCATGTAAGAGGAACTATTTCTATGGCAAGATCTTCTATGCCAAACAGTGCAAGTTCACAATTCTTTATTGTGCACAAAGATAGTACATTTTTAGATGGACAATATGCTGCATTTGGAACTGTTACAAGTGGAATGGAAGTTGTAGATAAAATATGTGCCGAAACAACAGTTGAAGATGATAATGGAACTGTTGAAAAAAATAATCAACCAGTAATTGAAAAAATAACGATGATAGACTAATAAAAAAATAAAAACAGAAATAATTTATGTTTTTACAAAATTCAACTGATAGCTCGCATTTTGAGTAGCGGAAGGAGCTTCGACCAAGAGCAACATGCTGAATTTAAGAAAACAAATTATTTCTGTTTGTGTTATGCTGAAATGAACAAATTGAATTTATTTATATTATTTAAACAAAGTAAGTACAAGAAAGGACGAACCATATGAACGAAGAAAATGCTCAAGTTATTTATGATTTACTTGATAGAATTAAGGTAACAGATGAAAATAGAGATAGAATGGAAAAAATAAGAAAGTTTCTTAGCGAGAGTAAATTTCAAGAGGCTTTAGATGAATTGCAAATTTTACAGATGTCTGGCAATGTTGAATATGAAGACTATGCAGAGGTTAAGGAAAAGGAAAGAAAGATAAAAGAAAGAAAGCAAGAAGAAGGACTAGGATACCCTGTTGAATTAGCCGATACTGAACTTGAAAAGAGATATATTGGTTTGCTTCTAAATGATGTAAAACAGATTTCTGCATATTATTTTCTATATAAAGATTGCTTGTTTTTAGATGAACAATTGTTAGATGTGTATAAAACAGTATTGTTTACAGATGGTGAAAAGTATGCACCAGAAATTGCAAAAGAAGGATTTAATTTTGCAAGGACAACTGATGAGCTTATTGAATTTAAATATCAAATTCAAGTCGATTATGAAAATTCTAAATATAAAATGGAAAAGACATATACAGAGCTGAAAAAATTATTTACACTTAGAAGATGTTGCAGAGAAAATCCTGTAAAACATGTACAAAAAGAGATTGCAGACATAAGAAATTATGAATTGTATGACAAAATGACTGTTGAAGAAGTTGAAGGAGCTGTTGAACAGGTTACTGCAACGGAAAAATTTAAGAGGTCTATATTAAATGACGATTTGACAGGATTTTTGGTTAGAGGAGATAACACATTAACAAATGGTTTATCTATTCCATTTAAGATTTTGTCTAGTGTATTTAAGGGAATAAGACAAGGAGAAACAATGGCGTTTGCAATGCCATCAAACTCTGGTAAGAGTAGATTTACAATTAATTTAGCTGCATATATTGCATTAATACATAAAAAGAAAGTTTTGTTAATTTCTAATGAGATGTCAGAAGAAAAAATGAAACTATGCTTAATTACTACGATATTAAATAACCCAGAAATACAAGAATTGCATGGTCAACACTTGCATAAAACAGAAGGCGAATTATTGGAATTTAAATTTAGACCAGATAACCCTTCTGTAGCAAAAGTTGACGAAAACGGATATGTTGTGAAAGAGGAAAATGAATCTCAAGCTGAATTCGCAAGGAGACTTTCACAAATATCAACAGAATTTACGCAAACAATAAAGGTAACTAACTGGTTTAATAAACAGGTTGCAAATTCAATATACTTTATAAACATAACAGACCACACAAACGATGAGTTAAAGAAAGTAATAATGAATTATTATTATAAAGAGCATGTTGAATATGTATTTTACGATACGCTAAAAACAGACATTGAAAACATTGGTAACGGAGAAGAGCTAAAGAAAACAGCAACAATTTTATCGAATTTAGCTCAAAACTTTAACATGTTTATAGGCTCAACTTTGCAACTTGCGGAAACTGCAACAGACCCTATTAATTTAAACATAAACGATTTAGCCGTTAGTAGGACTGTAAAAGAAGTATTAGATACACTTTGTTTGTTCAAACAAATACACAAAGAAAATTATAAAAATTATGAATACTCTTTAAATGAAGTAGACGATAAATTCTTTAATTTAAAAGATTATGATGATCCAGATGAAAGATATTATGCTTGTGTTGTTGATAAAAACAGAGCTGGAGCTAAACCAAAGCTATTATTTAACTTAAATTTAGCATATAACAGATGGGTTGAACTTGGATACTTACGATTAAAAGATGCTGAATAAATTATACTCAGCAAAAACTTCGCCCAATAGGGACGCCCCTTTTTGGGCGAAGTTTTTGCAATTTGGATTTGATGAGTTAAAAAATTAAAGGGGGGATATACGTGAAAAATAAAAAAATTAAAATAATGGCTAGTGTTGTTATATTAGTAATAATTGTTATATTTTTTATTGCAGGTTTAATAACTTTGAAAAATACCAATAAATCAAATGATGAAAGCAATAAAGAAGTAAAAATAGAAATTAAACAAGAAAAAAATGCATCAGCCGTTGTTTTGAAAGTAACATCTGTTGATGGACTGATTAGCATAAGTAATGAACAAATTGCTAAGATGACGGACTATGATAAGAAACATGTTATATCTGTTACTGAGCATTTGTCTATAAATAAGGGGCATGGAACAGATTTTTCCACATTTGGTGAGACAATAAAATACGAATATGATAAGGGGATTATTTCGGAAAATTCAGAAGAAGCTTTCTGGAATTATGTAGAGAGTCATGGTGGCCTTGACACATGGCTAAAAGGTACGTTGGAATATTGTTTTGGAAATGAAAATGGAGTATATAATTTATATGAAATAATAAATCCAGAGGGTGAAAAATCAGATACATATACAGCAACGCAAAGTGGCACATATACTTTTACAGTAAAAGATTTGTTGTATAATAAGGAATATAAAAAGACAGTTGAGGTGACTGTAGAAAAATAGGACAAGACGGAATTGTATACAAGAACATTTGAATTGGAATAGGTTGTCAGTGCTAGGAGAAACAACTATATTTTAAATTAAAATAAATCAGAACAAGTACTTGTTCTAACAAGTGTTAAAATTAAAATATCATTATCAATTTGATATACTAATAACCAATCGGGTTTTATATGACATTCATAGAATCCGTTCACTTTCGGGTTCTAATATATGATTACAATATTTAGTAGGTAAAGTTTCTCTGCTTGAAAGAATAGAAACAACTTTGACGAATTCAGTCTCATCAAAGTTGTTTCTATTTTTTAATTCTGGCTCCATTCTAATATTGATATTTTCTGTTTTAGGCAGCACTAATATATGAAGAAATTTCTTATATATTCAAAAATTTAAAAATGTCATTTATTTGTCACTTTGATAGTGTATTATAATTTCAGATTGAGTGCTTTGGAGATTTAATTTGCTATTCCAAAGCGAGAAAGGAAAATATAATGGAAATTTTAAGAGTTGAAGATTTGGTTAAGACATATGGAAAAGGTGAAAATCAGGTTAATGCAGTTGATCATATTTCTTTTTCGATAGATAAGGGAGAATTTGTTGCGATTGTTGGAGCTAGTGGAAGCGGAAAATCTACGTTACTACATTTGTTAGGTGGAGTAGATAGACCAACATCAGGCAAAGTGTTCATAGATGGAAAAGACATTTATTCTTTAAATGATGATAATTTAGCAATATTTAGAAGGAGACAAATTGGTTTAATCTATCAATTTTACAATTTAATACCAATATTGAATGTAAGAGAGAACATAACATTGCCATGTGACTTAGACGGACAAAAAGTTGATGAGAAAAGATTAGATGAGTTGATAAAAACATTAGGGTTAGAAAAAAGAGAGAAGCATCTGCCAAACCAATTATCTGGAGGACAACAACAACGTGTATCAATAGGGAGAGCAATGATAAATAATCCGGCATTAATGCTAGCTGACGAACCAACAGGAAACTTAGATTCAAAGGCTAGTGACGAAATAATATCATTATTAAAATTGTCGAACAAAAAGTTTAACCAGACTGTTGTAATAATTACTCACGACTTAGAAATAGCAAAAGAAGCAGAAAGAGTTATAACAATAGAAGATGGAAAAATAATAAAGGATGAGAAAAATTTCGCCCAATAGGGACGCCCTTTCTTGGGCGAAGAAGAAAAAATAATATAAATTTTGTCCAGTAAAGGAAGCTGTTTGGAAACGAAAAGTTAATTTCGCCCCCAAAAGGGCGTCCCTATTGGGTGAAAAGATGGAGAATATATAATGAATGTTTTAAATAAGTTGACTAAGAAAAATTTATTGCTTAATAAGAAACGTACTGTTGTTACTATTATTGGAATTATGCTTTCTACTGCACTGGTTTGTGCGGTTGCGGGGCTGGTTACAAGTGCACAGCAGACATTTGTAAATCTTATTAAGAATAGTGATGGTGATTATCATATTTCGTTTTCTAATGTGCCACAGGAACAGCAAAAATATATTACGCAGAACAATGCGGTTGATAGTTATTATACTACAAAAGAGCTGGGATACAGTGAATTCGAGAGTATTCAAAATGAGGATAAACCATATATTTATGTGGTTTCTATGAATGAAAAAGCTTTCGAAAAAGGTGCATATAAATTGATAGAAGGTCGAATGGCTCAAAATGAGAATGAGATTGTTATTCCACAACATTTAATTGATAATGGTAGAGTTAAGATTAATGTTGGAGATAAGATTACTTTAAATATTGGAACAAGAGAACTAATGGACGGCAGTAAGCTTAATCAAAAAAATCCATATCTAGCGAGTTCGTCAAAAGAATATATATATCAAGAGACTGGAAAAGCCGGAGACAACGAAGATTATGAGGAGCAAATTGTTGATGGACAGAAAAAAGAATACACTGTTGTTGGAATAATGAAAAGACCTAATACGGGTGTAGAACCATATGCAGCACCAGGCTATACGGCAGTTACATATTCAAATGATGAGAAAAATGCAGATGGCACAGACAAAATAACATCAATAGGCACAAAATTAAATACAAATGCTTCAAATGAAATTTTATCAGCAGAAGAAAATGAAAAATCAGTGACAGCTGATGCTACAATAAAAAACTTACAAACAGCCAACTTCTATGTAACTCTAAAAAATCCAAAAGAATATGAAAATGTAATGAATCAAATTAAAAATACTATAGAAGCTGAAACTGATAGTGAAATTGAAGTAGATATTAATAAGGACTTATTAAGATTTGAAGGAGTTCTGAGTGAGAGTATATTAGGTGTTTTGTATAGAATTGCTGGTGTTATTATAGTAATAATAGTTGTAAGTAGCGTGTTTGTAATAAGAAACAGCTTCAGTATTTCTGTATCTGAAAAAACAAAACAATATGGAATGCTAGCATCTGTTGGAGCAACTAAAAAACAAATAAAAAGAAGTGTTTTATTAGAAGGATTATATATTGGTATAATTGCAATTCCACTTGGAATCTTATTAGGAATTGTTGCAATAATAATTTTACTATGGATTGTAAATTTGTTATTAGTAGACATGATGGAAGGCACAGAATTTGTGTATAATGTACCAGGAATGGCAATTTTAATTTCAGTAGTAATCTCTGGCATTACAATATTTTTTTCATGCTTAATTCCTGCAATAAAAGCATCTAAAATTCCACCAATTGAGGCAATACGTGGAACAGATGATATAAAGATAAAGACGAGAAAAATAAAAACATCAAAATTAACGAAAAAATTATTTGGAATAGGCGGAGTAATTGCAAGAAAAAACTTAAAAAGAAATAGAAAAAAATACAGAACAACAGTAGTGTCGCTAGTTGTAAGTATATCAATATTCATAGCACTTTCATCATTTTTAACTTATGGACAGATGATGACAGGTTCATATTATACAGATTTGAGCTATAACATAGCCGTAAATGGTGGAAATGAAACTTTGTATGAGAAAGTTGCAACTTGGAGTGGAATAAAGAGTTACAGTTATTCATACCAGACTAGTGCTGTGATAGACGTAAACAAATATGGAACAGACTTTGCTAAAGAAGAATTAGAAAATAAAAAACAGATATATGAAGAAGACTTCCCAGAAGATGTTGGAAAATATGAGTATAATACTATAGGTTTGACAATTGTTATGGTTAACAATGACTACTTCAAGTCTTATGTAAAAAGCCTTGGAATGAATGAGAAAGATTATTCAAACATAGCAATACTTGGAGACGACATGATGCATTATCTAGGGCAAGGAAAATCAAAAGTTGAGCATTATTTTAATGTTAAAGCTGGAGAATCAATGGAAGTTACTATGGATGATGAGCAAAAGCAAATAAAAATTTCTAAAATTACAACAGAAAGACCAATGGGATATGAAAGCTGTTATACAGAGGGAGGCTACTTGTTTGTATCTGAGGACTATCCAGTAGTTACTAAAGATAGGAGTGAATTAAGTAGTGGAAATCTATGCATAGATGCACAAAAACCATCAGAAATAGAAAACAAGCTAACAGACCTTAAAAAAGAAGGCGAAGAATTTGAAGATATAATGATAACAAATTTAGCTGAGTATGCAGATCAACAAAGAAGAATAATAATACTCGTATCAATATTCTTGTATGGATTCATAGCAGTAATTACATTAATTGGTGTAACTAATATATTCAACACAATAACAACAAACATGATACTACGCTCAAAAGAATTTGCAAACCTAAAATCAATAGGAATGACAACAAAAGAATTTAACAAAATGATAAAATTAGAGAGCATAATGTATGGAGCAAAATCATTGCTAATAGGAATTCCAATAGGGCTTTTAGGCTCATATGCAATATTTAAATCATTTACAAATTCGATAGACTTTGGATTTATAGTACCATGGCAAGCAATAATAATTTCTGTAATATTTGTATTTATAATAGTAGGACTAACAATGAAATATTCACTAAACAAAATAAACAAGCAAAACATAATAGAAACAATAAGACAGGATAATATATAATAAAAATTGTTCAGAGGTGTAATAAACTTCTGAATAATTTTTAGAAAAAATACGAAAAATACACGATTATGCGATTAATTTTTGGTATAATTTGCCAAAATAAGAATAATATGATATAATAAAGAGTATGAATGAAAGGAGGAATCGCTATGACACTTGTCAAGGCGATTGAAGAACAGTTTGCTAGACAAGCTGGTATGTAGACAAATAAGTAAAATTTTTGGTAAAAAATGGAGGACACAGATGCTTAGCTATTTGGAAATTAGACAGAAAGACAACCTGTTCGCTAAATGCGAACTTGAGTTTATCTGGACCATTGAGAGCCAGAAAAAAGACTATCTTACAAGCAAATCTCGGGTGGTTTATGTACCACTCGAAAAATTCAAGAGGTTTGCGCCAGTAAGCGTGGGAGACGTTTTTACGGTGCTGCACGATGAAAAATCAATTAAGGGTACTGTAATTAGTGTATGTACACGGGATGAGGAAGCAAAGGCAAAGCACAAAGCTCTAAGAAAACGTGCTGCTACTGTTTCTGTCTAACATACTGCATAGGCGGGGGATATTATCCCCCGCCTTTTGCATGACAAGAATTTATGTTATAATTTAGTTTAATTGTAAAAGTATGTTGTAATTTAAATATATAACATCTATTTAATATTATGAAGCTATGATATAATATAGAAAACAAAAATAAAACTAGGATGAAACATTTTTGAAACAAACTTATATAATTTACTGCAATAAAATGTATAATATGAAAAATTCGAAAATATAGAAAGGAAAATAACATGAAAGCTTTAGTTATATCAGATATACATGGTTCGGGATATTATGCCGACAAAATAAGAGAAATAGTAGAAAGAGAAAACCCAGAAAAAATAATATTATTAGGAGACTTATATTACCACGGCCCAAGAAACGATTTGAGCCAAGAATACAACCCAATGAAAGTTGCAGAAACATTAAACTCAATGAAAGACAGGCTATTAGTAGTAAGAGGAAACTGTGACGCAGAAGTAGACGAAATGATTTCAGAATTCAAATTTAACGACCACATATTAATGGAGATAAACGGAAAAAAATTCTACTTCACACATGGTCACAAATACAACATAGAAAACATACCTTATGACGATTTCGACATAATGATTTATGGACATATACATCAAGGATTTATAGAAGAAAAAGAAGGTTTGATATTTGCAAATCCAGGGTCAATATCACTACCAAAATGCAACACAGCACATAGCTATATCATATTAGATGAAAACATGATAATACTAAAAGACATAGATGGAAAAGTAATACAAGAATATCAATATGAGAAATAGGTGATGAAAAAATATATAAATTTGAATTATAGAAAATAAAGGAATTAGCTAACTATGAAAGTTTTAATTGGAACAAATAATAAAGGAAAAGTTGAAGGTGCAAAGCAGGCATTTGAAAAATTTTACGAGAATGTAGAAGTAGTAGGAATATCTGTGGACTCAGGTGTTAGCGATGAGCCTGTGAATGATGAGATTTATCAAGGAGCAAGCAATAGAGTAAACAACTTGATTAAATATGCAGAGGATAACAAGGTAGAAGCGGATTTCTTTATAGGAGTTGAATCTGGAATTACGAATAAATTTGGAAAATGGTGCATTATTCAAATAGCTGTAATCAAAGATAAAAATGGATATGAGAGTTTTGGCACAGGTCCAGCCTTTCCAGTACCAGATAAATATGTAAAGGAAATTATAGATACAGATTTAGGAATTGTAATGGACAAAATATTTAATGGAAACGGGCTAAAAAATGAAAAAGGTGGCATAGCTCATCTTACAAAAGATGTGGTTACAAGATATGATTTAACAAGAGAAGCATTTATAATGGCACTAACTGAATTTATAAATGGAGAAATTTGGAGAGATTAGAAATATTATATTCGGCTTGTCCTAGATTATTACTTAATTCTGTACAATCCGGGAACGGAGGAAAAAATGTTACATAAAATGAAATTACAAGAAGATACATTTGAAAAAATAAAAAAGGAGAAAATAAAATGGCATACGAACCAGGAGATCTAGCTATTAAAATAGATAGCTACAAATTAAACATAAGAGCAGCAGGAGTAATAATACACAATGGAAAAATATTATTACACAAAGGAGAAACAGCAAACCATTATGCCCTGCTGGGCGGACATGTGAGAATAGGAGAAAACTCACAAGACACAGTAAAACGTGAAATACAAGAAGAACTAGGCAAAGAAATAGAAATAACAGGATATATATCAACAATAGAAAACTTCTTTGAGCTAAAAGGAATAAAATATCATGAGATTATGTTCGTATACAAAGCGGAGTTTTGCAATGAAGAAGATAAAAAAATAGAATACACAATGAAAAATATGGAAGGCAGAATTGAAAGTGATATTCACTACGAATGGATTGAAATAGATGAATTAGAAAAATATCCGCTAAAACCTCAAAAGATTATAAATGTTATAAAAAATGGAGAATATCTTGTACATTTAATAAATGAAAATTAATATAAGTGAAAAAGAATGCAGTAATTTGCATTCTTAAATTTTTTTATAAATACATATTGACATCGTTACGTAATGATGTTAAAATAATGATCAGAGAGATGAAAAAAATAATCAAGTTTCAGGAAAGGATGAACAAAAATGGAATATAAGGTTTCAGAATTAGCAGAAAAGGCAGGTGTTACGAAAAGAACTATACACTACTACATAAGTAAAGGATTATTATTACCACCAGAAGGAAGCGGAGTAAACAGTGTATATAATGATGAACATTTAAATAGGCTACTTCTTATAAAAAAATTACAATCAGAGTATATGCCATTAAATAAAATAAGAGAATATATTTTGGAAAATCCGACAGAAGAAATAAGAGAGTATAGTTTGGAAGATATTGAAAAAAATCCAAAGTTAAAATTGCAAGAAGAAACTTCAGAGTACAATAGTGAAAAAACCAGAATATCTGGAAGCGGTAAAGAAATATACATTAGAGAAAATGTATGTGACATATTTGAAATGAATTATTCACAAGAAAATGGTGAAAAATATAAGCATATTATTGAAAATGTAAAAAAATATGTAGAAAAAATGTTAGAAGACTAGAATTATATAGAAGGGAAATAAAAAATGAAAAATGTAGATTTAAGAGAGTTGGCTCTAAAGAAAGTAAAAATAACAGGTAATGTAATAGGAAAGTTTGGAACATTTGAAATTGAACAAATGTACAAAAATAATACAAAAGAAGTTTTAGAAGTTGGATACACATTTCCAATAGTAGAAACTGCAACAGTTGTTGGATTTGAAATAAA
>ERZ772855.817-NODE-817-length-33522-cov-5.003436_pt1 | contig 33522 bp, 27 predicted proteins | sample MGYA00511900_ERZ772855 | MGnify/ENA primary metagenome ERZ772855 (study PRJEB29015, sample SAMEA2737701) | human gut metagenome | biome: human gut; feature: human-associated habitat; material: faeces | place: China | collected 2012 ... | reverse complement strand
ATCATCACGGATGCCAGCTGCGGCATGGTTAGAAATACCGGATTTTGCGGTCAGACTTTGCCGCCGCATGTTTATCTGGAACTTTTAAGTATCTATTTCTCGTAATATTACTTATCAAAGCAAAGTGCGATATGCTTATTGTGACAGTTCCTTTTATTAAATCTGTAAAGAGGTGTGCCAAGCGCTGCCCAAAAGTCCACTCATTGTCTTTGCTGTGCGGACACACCCGCATAGAGTGTCAAAGCGTGGTAAGAGACACGAACCCGGATGTTCCAGTCGGCATGGAAGAAATCGCGCTATTTTGCTCAAACGAATCGTGACTCCCGGCAGCCGGCAGAAGCTTGCGGATTTCTTCCGGACGTCAGCATAAATTGCTGAATCGCCCCGTTCTATGCCGTGTGGAGCGCCTGCCGGGAGATTGCCGTCTCGGCGTCGGTGTCCGCGTCATGCAGCCGGTGGTACTCTTCGATAAAGCCGTTCATATTGCCGGCTTCGGCGGCAAGCTCCGCGATGACATTGTTGACGCTCTTGAGGCGCTCGGCATTGTCGGTGCACATCGCGTTGGTCTCCTCCGCGGAGGCACTGATCTCCTCGCTGGTGGAGGAAAGCGTGTTGGTCTCATCGACCAGCATGGTGTTGGTTTCCTTTAAAATGCGTGTCTTTTCTGAGATTGCAGCGGCATTTTGTTCAAGGCCGGTAAGACCGGAGCGGATGCCGCTGAAATTTTCTTCAATATCATGAATCATGCTGACCTGATTGCCAATCTTGTCCATGACATGATCCATGGAGGCGATTGTGTCGCCTGCATTTTTGTTCAACTTTGTGATGATTTCTTCAATATTTTCGGTGGACTGCTTGGTCTGTTCGGAGAGCATGCGGATCTCCTCCGCGACAACAGCGAACCCCCTGCCTGCTTCCCCTGCGCGCGCTGCTTCTATCGTGGCGTTCAATGCGAGAAGGTTGGTCTGTGCGGAAATCTGCTGGATGATGCTGATAATTTTTAACATATCCTGCGTGTGTGCCTGCAGTGCAGTCATATTTTCCTTCACGAGCTTATTCTCAGATTCTACTTCCGCCGTCTGGGTGACAATGCTGCTCACGAGAGTCTGCCCGGTAGCTACATTTTTACCGGAGGACTGGGAGATGTTGGTAAGTGCGTCTGCGATCGACACGGTATCGGCAATGATGTCCTGAATCCGTCCGGTCATGGAAGCCTGTTCCTGAATGCTTCCGACTGTGCTCTCCATGCTTACGGTAATGTCGCCCATTGCCTGGCTGACGCAGCCGGTTGCCTCTGTCATCTCCTCGATCAGTGCATGAATGGACTGGGTGGATTCATTGACGGATGTGCCGACGGTCACGATGGAATTCATCATATCCTCCTGCTTTTTCTTGTGGGCTTCCAGTTCGGCGAGCTCCTCTGTGTTGTGCAGGACGGCCACGCGGGACGCCAGACAGGTAATTGTATTGATAACAATAATAATGGAACAGATGACAAAGATCAGGTTTCTTTCTGCAAGTGAATTCGTTCCAAGCACATGGATGGAATAGAGACCATTTAGTATGCAGCAGATCATGTTTAAAACGCCTGAGCAGATCTCGAGTTTTAAATCAAAATACATGAGCAGTGCCACGAGCACAGGAATCATAAAGAGATTATAGACAAAAAGTTTTGAGGATAGACAGCTGACTTCATAAATGATCAGAAAGCATGTAATCGCTACATTGCGGTAGCGTATGGAAACAGGATTAAAAAAATAGAACAATGTACTAACAGCTGCAGGGAGGGCAATCATGCCTGCAATGACAAAAAGACGGAAAAGAGCATGATTTCCCTGCAGAATGGTTCCTATAAACAGAAACATCATATAGATGGAAATGATGAGAACTGTAAGCATCAGACAATAGTTGGCACGCTTTGTGGAGCGTTCCTGTAACGTTAACTCTCTTGAATCGTTCATGATAGACCTCCTTTTCCTGTACGAAAGTACCAGATGTTTGTGATACTAACATAGACCTTGGTGCAGGTCTAAGGTCAATAGGAGGTTGAAAAAATCAGGAGTCTTCCAACGGAAGATATACTTCGTAATAATCCAGGATGACATCCGGCTGTGCTATGCTGAAGACGTAGAAAGCGTAAGCTTCCAGTTTGCAGGAAAGCTGATGTTCCCCGGCGTATTTCAGGACGGCGGAGAGATCCCAGAGTATCTCCTGCTCGGTCGGGAATGCGACTACGGTGTAGAGACAGCGGCAGCTGTCCCGGCTGGGCAGATTGGTGGAATTGAGCTGGGTGAGTGCAAGCATCGGCTCGCGGATGGCAAACTGGAAGGCGCTGACCTGGCAGGAACCGGACGGTTCCACGGAGAGGATGTAGCTGAAATTCCCCATCGAAAACAGCGGAGAATGAAAGACATCCTTTAGCGTGCGGTAACCTAAAAAAGCGGAATCCTGATGGTAGAGCGGATAGACAGCGGGAAGCGTCCGGATGCTTATAGTGCGGCTGCCTTCATCCAGGGTATCCAGGTGCTGTTTCATATAAGACATTTTTTCGACTTCCAGGGTAAGCCGCTCGATCTCTTTTTTGCGCGAATCAATGAAACCGGAAAAGCTTTCGGAAAGATCACCAAGGGTGGAGACAGCGAGAAGCCGCTTGATCTCCGCGATGCTCACGTTGAGCTTGCGGTAGAGACAGACTCCCATGATGCGGTGGATCTGTTCGGTGTCATAGCAGCGGTAGCCGTTCTCCGGATTGCGGGTGGGTGAGACAAGACCCTCCTTCTCGTAGAGCCGGATGGCGTCGGTGGAGATATTAAGCAAACCGGCAACTTCATGGATTGTATATTGTATCATGACAGACCCCCATAAAAAATAAGAAGTATTTCAATCACAAGATATGTACCATTGTACCATATTCTGACAAAAAAATTAAAAGAAAAGAATGAAGAAAAAAGGATTTTATGGTACAATTATATGTCAGAGAACAGAGGGCAAAAGCAGGAGGAGAGGTTATGTTTTCCGTATCGGATATCAAAGAGGATGTGTATCCGGCAGTCTACCGGAGAGGAAAGGAATTATATGAGACAGGGGGCGTGCTGGATTTCGCGTATGATATTTATCTGGAGCATGATCTGCCCGTTGCCGAGGTGCGAGCGGAGGTACGTGGGAAGGAACAGAGCAGCTACCGGGTGACGGCGGTTGTCGATGAGGAGTACGGCACGGTGTCAAGCAGCAACTGTACCTGCGAAGCGTTTTATAATTATGAGGGAATGTGCAAACACTGTGTCGCAGCGCTTCTTGCTTATGTTAACCGAAGGCAGGCGAAGGACATTCTGGCTGCGAAGCGCACCGGACATGAGGCGGGAGAGCAGGGAAGCGCCGCGGAGGAGAAGCCTGTCGCCCCGATGCAGACGGCAGGAGCGTTCAAGACGCTTTTGAACCAGTATTCACTGCGTGCCGGTGTGAGCTATCTGATTCCAGAGAGCGTCTATGGAAAGGTGGAACTGGAGCCTTATTTTAAGCTGGATTACAGTTATGCGACGGTGGAATTTAAGATCGGAATGGAGCAGAAGTATGTATTAAAGAATATTTCTGCCTTTTTACATTCCATCGAGCGGAATGAAAAGGTGCATTACGGTAAAAAGCTGGACTTTTATCACAACAGACAGGCATTTACAGAAGATGCATGGCGGATGGTAGAGTTCATGCGGATGCAGGATGACGACAAGAAGCGCCAGAGCAGATTTCATGCCTATTATGCTTACACCGGGGGATATGAGCGCACGATGGAGCTCGATGAGGTCGGCATCGACCGTTTTTTTGACGCCATCGGGGAAATGCCTTTATCTGCCGAAATCGGGTATCTGCCGGAGGAGGAGTATCATGTGCAGGAGGGAGAGCGCAAGCCGAAGCTTGAGATCCGCGCAGGGGCGTCTGGTGTTTTCGTTCTGCTGGAGGATCTGCAGGTCATAAGGGGAAGCAGATTTTACTATTTTTATGAAGATGGCATGATCTATCGCAGCAGTGAGGCGTTAAAGGCGAAGACGGGAGACTTTTTCGACTATATGGAGCGTCAGGCCGGCGGGGAATGTTACATTGCGGCGGATGAACTGCCGTCGTTCTGCCGGGATCTGCTGCCGCTTTTAAGAGAGACGTTCCGGGTGACGGCAGAGGGCTTCGATGAGACGCTCTACGTCCCGAAAAAGCCGGAGTTTGAACTGTATCTGGACAAGCAGGACAACCAGACCGTCGGTGCGAAGCTGGTCGCTGCCTATGGGGATGACAAATATAACGTATTGCAGAAGATTGAGCCGGGCGAGGTGCGGGATCTTGGGGAGGAGATGCGCGTGCGCACGCTGGTCGAGCCGTACTTCAACGAATACGGACTCGGGCAGACGATCTTCATTCTCTCGCACAACGAGGACATGCTCTATCAGCTCATAAGCAGCGGTCTGCAGCGCCTCAGCGAGTATATGTCGATCTACACGACGGAGGATTTCCGGGGAATGAAGGTCGTCTCATCGCCGTCGGTTTCGGTGGGCGTTGCGTTAAAGAGCGATCTTCTGGAATTGCAGATCCACTCGGATGAGATGTCGCGCGAGGAGCTGGCATATCTTCTGACCCGGTACGACCGGAAAAAGAAATACGTCCGTCTGAAAAACGGAGATTTTCTTGATGTGCGCGAGGATGGTCTGGGACTGCTCGCGGAGATCAGCGAGGATCTCCGACTGACAGAATCCGGACTGAAAAAAGGTCATGTGAATGTACCAAAATACCGCGCGATGTATCTGGATGCGGCATTAAAGAGCAACCAGGAACTTTCCGTGGAGAAAAACCGCGAGTTCAAGGGCATGGTCCGCAATATGAAGACGATTGAGGACAGTGATTATGAGGTGCCGGATTCGCTCCGCAGCATTATGCGCGGCTACCAGAAGAGCGGTTTTCTGTGGTTAAAGACGCTGCGCGAGAACGGATTCGGTGGAATCCTTGCGGACGATATGGGATTGGGCAAGACTCTGCAGGTTATCAGCCTGCTCTTGTCGGAGCAGGAGAGTGCTAAGGCAGGAGAGCGGGAGTGTCACCGTTCCCTCATCGTATGTCCGGCGTCGCTCGTCTACAACTGGCAGAAAGAGATCAGCCGTTTTGCTCCGCAGATCAAGACGACGCTCGTGACCGGACTCGCTGCAGAGCGTCAGAGGATTGTCAGACACACGAAGGAAGGGGAGGTGCTGATTACGTCCTATGATCTGCTAAAACGCGACGTGGAGCTGTACCGCGATATGGTGTTTGCGATCCAGGTCATCGACGAGGCGCAGTATATCAAGAACCCTGGAACCCAGGCGGCAAAAGGCGTCAAGCAGATTACCGCGGGTTTCAAGCTGGCGCTGACCGGAACGCCGATTGAGAACCGGCTGAGTGAACTGTGGAGTATTTTTGATTATCTGATGCCGGGATTTTTATATACTTATCAGCGGTTCCGGGAGGAGATCGAGATCCCGGTCGTGGTAAATGGGGATGAAAACCGTATGCAGCGCCTGCAGCGCATGATCCGGCCATTTATCCTGCGCCGTCTGAAGGGGGAAGTGCTGCGGGATCTTCCGGCGAAGCTGGAGGAGAATGTCTTCGCGAAGCTCGAAGGAGAGCAGCTTGCGCTCTATGATGCCCATGTGCAGCGCATGAAAGAGAGCCTGGAGGGCAAATCCGAGAAGGAATTCCGCTCCGATAAGATTCAGATTCTGGCGGAGCTGACGAGACTGCGGCAGATCTGCTGTGACCCGGGACTTCTGTTTGAGGGCTATAAGGGAGAATCCGCGAAGGCGCAGATGTGTATGGAACTGATCGAGAATGCGGTCAGTGCCGGGCACAAGGTGTTACTGTTCTCACAGTTTACGTCCATGCTGGAACGTCTGGCAGCGGGACTTAAGAAGACCGGGATTGACTACTACATGCTGACCGGTTCTGTCGGCAAGGAAAAGCGCATGCAGATGGTGGAGAGTTTTAACGAGGACGACGTGCCGGTGTTCTGCATCTCCCTAAAGGCGGGGGGAACCGGGCTGAACCTGACGGCTGCGGATATTGTGATCCACTATGATCCGTGGTGGAACGTGGCGGTGCAGAACCAGGCGACGGACCGCGCCCACCGCATCGGGCAGAAGCATGTCGTGACGGTCTACAAGCTGGTATCCGAGGGAACGATCGAGGAGAAGATCATTGCGATCCAGGAGCGCAAAAAGGAATTGGCAAAGCAGGTGCTCGAGGGGGAGGGAATGGACTCTGTTTCCTTTACCAAGGAGGAAATTCTCGAGCTTCTGGGATAAAAAGGTTGTTTTTTCGACAAATCAGTTGACAAAAAATGTGGGCTGCTATATAGTAAGGAAACAGCATTATTGGTGAATGCAGATTCCGTGAGGGAGTAGTTCGCGCAGAGCGTGATTTGTCAACAGACCGGTCGGACAGCCTGACCTGGCAAATCTTAAAGAATGAGACTCATGTATATCTTTGGCTTCACATCGCAGACGGAGACGGAAGCGGTGCGCAGAGGATATACATCAGTCTCTTTTTTATGTAATTAGGAAACGTTATTCCTATTACATAAAAAAGTTCCCCGGGGATCGCACTGCGGCGGAAAATGCATCCGGGCTGAATGTGTATGTGCGCCCTGTGGCAGGGGCAGAATAAAATGTGGAGGTTGGTATGGCTGTTTTTATTGAATTGCTGCTCATTGGAGTGGGCCTTTCGATGGACGCGTTTGCAGTGTCGATCTGTAAAGGTCTTGCGATGCGCAGGGTAAACAAGAAGCAGGCGCTTGTGATCGGTCTGTTTTTTGGAGGATTTCAGGCGCTGATGCCGTTTATCGGCTGGGCGCTCGGCACACAGTTTGAGAGCTACATTACCAGTATTGATCACTGGATTGCCTTTGTGCTGCTGGCATTCATCGGCGGCAAGATGATCGCCGAGGCGGTGCGTCCGGAGGATGAGAATGTGGAGATCGACAAGCTGGATCCGCCACTCGACTTAAAAGAGATGCTTGTGCTGGCGGTGGCGACCAGTATCGATGCACTTGCGGTCGGAATTACATTCGCATTTTTGAATTACCCGATCGGGGAGGCAGTCACGATCATCGGTCTTACCACGTTTTGTATCTCCATCGGCGGCGTCTATGTTGGCAATTTTTTTGGAAACCGCTATAAGAAAAAGGCGGAGATTGCAGGCGGCATCATCCTGGTGCTGATCGGCGTGAAGATTCTGCTGGAGCATCTCGGATTTGTGGGATAGGTGCCGGATTACCGGAAGTCGAGATAACTTTGAGAAAATAATTACAGTAGAGAAAACAGAGAGGAATGGAGATTATTATGACAGAAATGCTTTGGGCAGCTGTGCTGCTTGTTGTTGGATTTGTGCTTCTGATTAAGGGAGCAGATTTTTTTGTGGAGGGAAGCTCTTCCGTGGCAAAGATGCTGAAAGTGCCCTCAATCATTATAGGACTTACGATCGTGGCGATGGGAACAAGCCTTCCGGAATGTGCGGTCAGTATTACGGCATCGGTAACGAACAATAATGCACTTGCAGTCAGCAATGCTATTGGCTCTAATATTTTTAATCTGATGGTGGTCTGTGGATTCTGTGCCCTTTTTAATCCGCTCTATGTGGAAAAGAGTACGCTGAAAAAAGAGTTTCCGTTTTCTGTGGTCTGTGCAGTCCTGCTTTTAGTCTGCGGATATCTGGGAATGCAGCTTGGCAGGGCAGACGGAATCATCCTTTTTATTGTATTTGTCGCTTTTCTGGTCTGGATGGTGCGCTCGGCACTGAAAGCGCGTGCTGCTGCCGGAGATGATGAGTATGAGGTATTGCCGGTGTGGAAATGTATTGTGTTTATCGTCGGCGGTATTGTGGCGATCAAGTTCGGTGGGGATTTTGTTGTAAACGGCGCATCCACGGTTGCTGCGAAGCTGGGACTCAGCCAGAATCTGATCGGACTTACGATTGTTGCCTGTGGAACCAGCCTGCCAGAACTTGTGACCTCAGTGGTTGCAGCGCGCAAAAATGAACTGGATATGGCGCTCGGTAATGTGATCGGCTCCAATATTTTCAATATTCTGTTTGTGCTCGGTATCGCAGCGACGATCAGTCCGATCACATTTATCATGGAAAATGTGATCGATATTGTGATTCTGGTTGCGATGAGCGTACTGGTGTGGGCGTTCGCCTGGACGAAGAAGAAGCTGGACCGCTTCGAGGGCATTGTGATGCTGGCGCTCTATGCGGTCTATCTTGTGTATATCTGCATGCGGTAGCATGAAAAGATTTTGAAGAAAAAGATTTTTCCTGCTTTTTCGATTGCTGTAAAGGAAAATTGGCGTTATACTGGGGAAAAGGAAACAACAGGGAGGAAAGCTTCATGGAATTTTTTGATAAGTTAAGCGAGTCACTGGTAAGTGCGGGGAAGGATGTCAGCCAGAAAGCGAAGGACGTATCCGAGATCGCAAAGTTAAAGCTGGATATCAAATCCAAGGAGGATTATGTGCAGAAGCAGTATGAGGAGCTGGGACGCTCTTATTACGAGAAGCACAAGGATGAGGAAGGCTGCGAAGCGGCAGAGCAGTTTTTCCTGATCAAGGAAGCGGTGGAGGAGATCGAGCGCATGAAAGCCGAGGTACTGCGGATCCAGGGGTCTGCGGAATGTCCAAAGTGTGGTGCAAAGATGCCGGAAGGCGCTGTATACTGCAGCAGCTGCGGTACGAAGATGGATGATATGTATGAGGAAGAGTAGCAGATACGCGGCATACCTTCCGTTTGTGCTGGTGGCGGTGATCGGACTGGTCTACCACGTCGGGATGAAGCCGATGGCGGGGGACGACATTTTTTTCCGGGATGCCACAAAAGACACGACGCTGTGGGCGTATCTGACGCAGCGCTATCTGACCTGGACGTCGCGCGTGGTGTCGGAGTGTGTACTGGTCAATGTGATACAGTTCCCGGTTTTGTGGAGAATCATTGATTTTCTGCTGTTTGCGACGCTGCCGCTTCTGCTGTCCGGGCTTTTCGGCGGCGGGAAGACGATGAACTGGTGCGCGGCAGCGGCGGTTCTGATTTTTCCGTTTCATGATATGGGCACGGCGGGATGGATTACGACAACAGTTACACATTTCTGGCCGTTCTGGGGATTTTTTTATGTGGCGTGGGTGATAAGGAAGCTTGCGCTTGCGGAGAAAATCCGCCCGGCTGCGGCAGTGTTCGCGGTTCCTGTCGCGGTTGTGACAGGCAGCCATGAACAGTATGCTGTGATTATGACGCTGCTGCTCGTGCTTAGCGGCGTGTATCTGTGGAAAATGCACAGAAAGCCGGGAAATGCAGTGATTTTTGGGATTCTTGCGGTGATCGATGTGGTTTCACTGCTTGTAATTGCACTCTGTCCGGGCAATGCCGGACGCAATGCGGTCAGTATTGCGGATCTTCCGGTTTATGCGACGTTTGGATTCGGACAGAAGCTGTATCTGGGACTTTTGAGTATTGAGCGCGTGTTTATCGCCAATGCGGACATTGTATTTTTTCTGGTGGTGCTGATCTGGACATGGCTTGTCTGGGAGAAGACAAAAGATTACCGCAGGACGTTTCTCTCGGCGCTTCCGCTGCTCATTCTGTTCGGGCAGACAGTGTTAAGAACTGCATATCCGGGGCTCTCGGGGCTGTTCGTGATGCCGGGGGATTCTGGAGTGGAGCTGGAGCGATCTGTCGACGTGGATTCCCATGGTGTATCTGGCAGTGACGGTGGCGGCGATGGTCTATGCGCTGTACCAGCTGTTCGGCGACGATCTGTTTACTTTCATCAGCGTGCTGCTTTTGGTGGGGTGCGGCTTTGGTGCTGGGATGGTGCTGGGCTTTATGGCGACGATCTACGTCTCGGGAGAGCGCGTGTATGCGCCGCTGTACGGGATTCTTCTGGCGGTCACACTGTCTGGCATCTGCCGGCAGCGCAGCGTCTGGAAGGAGCCGGCGGCTGTGGCGGTATCTGGACGGAAAGCAGAGCCGGCGGCGGATGCGGGCGTGACTGCGGCGGTTTCCAAAGCGGCAGTGCCGTCCGCAGTGTTCCTGACGGCGCTGACAGTTGTCTGTTGTGCGGTGAACGTATTGTTTATCGTTTTGTCATTGTAAGACTGGAAGTATAAAAGATAGAATATGAGTTCCAAACAGGGAGCAGATTCTGCAGGGCAGAATCTGCTCCCTGTTTTTTTGACACACAGTCAGAGAGAGGATATAATCATTATTAAAAATAAATCCAGTTAAAGGTGAAATGAAGGTTATTGAAGGTATAGGAGTAAACGGAGAGATGGAGTTGAATAAGGAAAAGAAAAATATAATTGGCATTACACAAAGCGGTCTTATATTGGTATTGGTAGTTCTTATTGTCTTTATGATGGTACAGATCAACAGGTTACAGGGGACTGCACGGGTAATAAATTATGCAGGTCTGGTACGTGGAGCCACACAGCGTGAAGTAAAGTTAGAAATTACAGGAAACCAGAATGAAGAATTAGTTCAGTATCTGGATGATATTCTGAGCGGATTAAAATACCAGGATGGACATTATGATCTGGTAAAGCTTCATGATAAAGAATATCAGGATAAATTACAGGTTCAGAGTGACTACTGGGAAAAATTAAAAATAGAAATTGAAGCGGTGAGAAGCGGGGGATATGAAAATACAGATATTGTAAATATGAGTGAAACTTATTTTAAGATGTCAGATGAAACAGTATCTGCAGCGGAAAATTATTCAGAAAAGATTGCAAGAAAGATTCGTACCATAGAGATTTTGTCAGCACTTGATATGTTGTGCCTGGTAATATTGGTTATTATGCAGACGCTGATGGCAATGAAGATGGCAGTGCAAAACAAGCTGTTAGAACAGAGGGCATATACAGACAGCCATACAGGATTACCCAATAAAAGTGCATGTGAGAAAATACTTAATAATAAAGAGATCATTGATGAACCGACAGCATGCATAATGTTTGATCTGAATAATTTGAAAACGGTGAATGACACAATGGGACATTCGGCAGGAGACCAGCTAATAATGAATTTTGCCCGGCTTTTACGCAGTGTGATTCCGGAAGAAGATTTTGTTGGAAGGTATGGCGGGGATGAATTCATGGCAGTTATATATCATACCAGTAAAGCGGAGGTTGAGGATATTTTAAAATACTTACGCAGGGAAAAAGATAGATTAAATGGCAATGAAAATCCTATGTCAATCGATTATGCATGCGGATGGGCGTTATCCGAAGACTATAAGGAATGTACAATGCAGATATTATTGGATAAGGCCGATTCTTATATGTATGATAATAAACAATTATGCAAGCAGCATACCGTTTAGGTGTTTTACGGAGCGTCGGCAGGTGGAGCGGAATTGCATTGGGGCAGCTTGAAAAGCGAAAGATTTTTCCATGTTTTATTTGACAGTGCCCATATCCGGGGAAACCATGCTGCCGTCGGTGTCTCACTCTGCGGCCTGCCGGAAAGTCCGCTGCGGGAAATTACCCTGGAAGACGTATCGATCGCTGCAGAAGACCCGCTGCGGGAAGAGTATGTGGAAAAGTAAAATACTTTTTCTCTGGGGCGTCTGTGCTTACGAATGCTTGACTTTCCGCAGGTTTGGTGCTAATCTTAAAAAAGTCGATACACACAAACACGAGGAAAAAGAGAGTACATCTGCAGATACTTTACAGAGAGATTTCCAGCTGCGCGGTTGCAGCTTGCTGCGAGGAAATGAGGAAGGGCGGATGGAAGATGGCTTTGGAGTGGCAGGACTGAACACTGGACGTTACTAAGGACAGCGATAAGTTCTGACGGGACCGCCTGTTACAGCGGGGGATATTCGTTGCGATATCCGCAGAGGCACAGAGTGCAGATTCTGTGTGAATAGAAGTGGTACCACGGGAGTTATCCCGTCTTCTGGTGGCTGATACAGCCCCGAAGACGGGATTTTTTTGTTTTATTAGGAAGGAGCAGACAAAATGAGTGACAAGGGAAAATTTTATATGACGACCGCGATTGCCTACACATCCGGCAAGCCGCATATCGGAAATACGTATGAGATCGTGCTCGCAGATGCGATCGCGCGTTATAAGAGACTGGAGGGCTACGATGTTTATTTCCAGACCGGAACAGACGAGCATGGCCAGAAGATCCAGGAGAAGGCAGAAAAAGCAGGCATTACGCCAAAAGAATATGTAGACAATGTGGCAGGCGAGGTAAAGCGCATCTGGGATCTGATGAACACGTCCTACGATAACTTTGTCCGCACGACCGATGCAGACCATGAGAAACAGGTGCAGAAGATTTTTAAGAAGCTGTACGATCAGGGAGATATCTACAAGGGATCTTACGAGGGACTTTACTGTACGCCGTGTGAGTCCTTCTGGACAGAGTCCCAGCTGGTGGACGGCAAGTGCCCGGACTGCGGCAGAGAGGTAAAACCGGCGAAGGAGGAGGCATATTTCTTCAAGATGAGCAAATATGCGGACCGCCTGATCGAGCATATCAACACCCATCCGGAGTTCATTCAGCCGGTATCCAGAAAAAACGAGATGATGAACAATTTCCTGCTTCCGGGATTGCAGGATCTGTGTGTTTCCAGAACGTCATTTTCCTGGGGAATTCCGGTAGATTTTGACCCGAAGCATGTGGTTTATGTATGGCTGGACGCGCTGACCAACTATATCACGAAGATCGGGTATGATGTGGACGGCAATTCTTCCGATTTATTTAAAAAGAACTGGCCGGCAGACCTGCATCTGATCGGCAAGGACATCATCCGTTTCCATACGATCTACTGGCCGATTTTCCTGATGGCGCTGGATCTCCCGCTGCCGAAGCAGGTATTCGGACATCCGTGGCTCTTACAGGGCGGAGACAAGATGAGCAAATCCAAGGGAAATGTGATCTATGCGGACGATATGGTGGATCTGTTCGGCGTGGATGCAACCCGTTACTTTGTACTGCATGAGATGCCGTTTGAGAACGACGGTGTGATTACCTGGGAACTGGTGGTAGAGCGCTTTAATTCCGATCTTGCCAACATCCTTGGAAATCTCGTCAACCGTACGGTTTCCATGAGCAACAAGTATTTTGGCGGCGTGGTAAGAAGCACGGGCGTGACAGAGGAAGTGGACGAAGACTTAAAAGCGGTTGTGACCGGAGCCAGAGACAGAGTGGCACAGAAGATGAAGGATCTGCGTGTGGCAGATGCCATTTCTGAGGTATTCGGCGTGTTCCGCCGCTGCAACAAATATATCGATGAGACGGCACCGTGGGTACTTGCGAAGGACGAGGCAAAATCCGACCGTCTGGCAGAGGTGCTTTATAATCTGGCAGAGTCGATTACGGTGGGCGCATCCCTGCTGTACAGTTTCCTGCCGGACACCGCAGAGAAGATTGTGGCACAGCTTCATACACAGCTCCGCGGTTTTGAGGAACTGAATCAGTTTGGCCTGTATGAGAACGGCACGAAAGTGACCGGGACGCCGGAGATCTTATTCGCACGTCTGGATGCAAAGGATGTGATGCCGAAGGTAGAAGCGATCCGCGAGGCACAGAAGAAGGAGTTTGAGGCGGAGCAGAGAGCGCTTGGCGAGGAGACTCCTGCAGAGGAAAAAGCAGAAGACGTCATCGACATCGAGGCGAAGGAAGAAATCACATATGATGATTTTATGAAGCTTCAGTTCCAGGTGGGAGAGATTATTTCCTGTGAGGCTGTGGAGAAGTCGAAGAAGCTTCTGTGCTCCCAGGTAAGAGTCGGCAGCGAGGTGAAGCAGATCGTTTCCGGTATCCGTAAATATTACACGCCGGAAGAGATGGTCGGTAAAAAAGTGATGGTACTGGTAAACTTAAAGCCTGCGAAGCTTGCGGGAGTTCTCTCAGAGGGGATGCTTTTATGCGCTGAGGATGCGGAAGGCAATCTGGCGCTGATGACGCCGGAGAAACCGATGCCGGCAGGTGCTGAAATATGTTAAAAGGAGACACCGGAGCGAAACGGACATGGTTTTATGAAAATGGTGCATTTGTGGCGGCGGCGCTTGCCGCCGCCCTTTGGCATGTGGTATTGTCCACGAATGTCGGCGATGATATGGTCTATTTTAAAACCCTTCTGGACGGTAACAGTTCACTCGGCGAGATCCTGGCACATCGCTATGAGACATGGTCATCGCGCATGGTGATCGAGGCGGTGTTAATTCCACTGGTGCACTGTCCGCTGCTCTGGAAAATCCTTGATATTGTCATCTTTACATCCCTCCCAGTGCTGCTCTGCGGACTGTTGGGCGTGACCGGGCGCGGACGCTGGTTTGTAGCCGGACTGGTGCTGCTCTATCCGTTTGCGGATATGGCATCCGCCGGGTGGATTGCGACGACGACCAATTATCTCTGGCCGCTCTGGGGCGTTCTGGTGATCGGCATGTTGTTAAAGCAGCTTCGCTGCGGCAGAAAAGTGCCGGTGTGGGAGGCGGTAGCAGCGCTTTTAGCGTGTGCTTATGCGGGCAGCCAGGAACAGGCTGCGGTGCTGCTACTTCTGCTGTTTGGCATGGAAGTGCTGCATTATATCTCGGAAAAGTGTATGAAACAGCCGCTTCTCTATGCATTATGCGGCATAGATATTATCTCTCTCGTATATATTCTCAGCTGTCCGGGAAATGCAATCCGGAGCGCGCAGGAGATGGCGGGGAGAATGCCGGAGTTCGCTGATTTTACATTCGCAGAGAAGCTCTACATGGGACTTGCCAATGTGGAACGGATCTTTATCGCGGAGCTTGATCCGGTCTATTGCGTTGTGGCAGCAGTGCTTGTGCTGCTTGTGTACCGTAAGACAGGCGATTACCGTAAGACGCTTTTGGCGGGGATTCCGGCGCTGCTGCTGTTTGGACAGGCGGTGGTGCGTGTCAGCCACCCATCCTTGAAAAAGGTGTTCGTGCGACCGGAACAGACGACACACTGGGACTGGCATGCTCTGGTAACCTATATGCCGCTGGTATTTCTGGTACTGTCTGTTTGGGGGATTCTATACGCCCTGTGGCAGCTGGCGGACGGCGCGTGGAAGCATTACCTGTGGACGGCGTTTTTACTGGCAGGCGGTTTTGCCATGGGGGTGGTTATGGGATTTTCACCGACAATTTACGCATCGGCTAACCGGCCGTACCTCTATCTGTATTTTGTGCTGATCTATGTGTGTGTGGATGCCGTGTGGAACATGGGTGGCATGAAGGCTGTCTGGAAGACAGGCAGTTCGGATGTTGTGCAAAAGACGGGCAATGCAGATGTTGCGCAGAACAAAAGCGGTGCATACAGTGAGCGGAAAATGCCGGTGTCTGAAAAACTGATGTTTACCGTACTCGGGCTTCTGGTGCTGGTAAATATTCTGGATGTGACACGGATGTGCTGGCTGCTTGGAAGATTTCTGTGACCTTTTATAACGGAAATCCGCTGTTTCATGCAGGAAGCCTAACAAAAAATCCAATTTCAGCCGATGTATACCATATGAACGGATTCAGTCAGGGATACATTCAGGGAGGAATGTGGATATGGGAATCAGCATCAATGCACCGGGAAGCGTGAGCAGTCAGGCATCGATGACAGGCACACTTTCCATCCGAAAAAGCACAAATACATTTGAGCAGATGGCGGGGGTCAGTAGTTCAGGGAGAACCTCGAAAAAACAGCTCAATTATAATCACAGAGATATTTCCGGACAGCTGCTCCGGGCGAAGAAGCCGCAGAGTGCATCTGCGGCGCTGACCCGTGCAAAGAGCAAGGTGTCTATGCTTCAGCGTGCGGCGGCATCCGGGCAGTATGATTCCAGGGAAGTGGCGGATGCGCTTGCGCATGCGAGACGGATGGTGCGCTGTGCGCAGCTGAAAGTGCGCAATCTGCGCGAGGAAGAGCGCGAGCAGCAGTCTGCGCAGAAGGAAAACAGCGGTAAGAGCCTGCAGAAGGAACATGAAGTGAAGCGTCGTGTGGCACAGAAAGAGCGTCAGCTCAAGCAGAAGGTATCGATTGAGAATACGCAGGAAGTGCTTCGGCAGAAGAAAAAGAAGAATGAGATGGCGCAGAAGCAGCAGAGACACCGCGCGCAGGAGCGGGGCAGGATTGCGGAAGCGGATTTCAAATACATCAAGTCACAGCTCGAGGCTGGCAAAGGCTTTGGCGGCGGCAGTTCTTATTGTGAGGACAGCGGATTTACACTGGATATCAGTGATGCCGCAATGTCAATGGCGGAGCTCGAGATGATGGCGCAGAATCAGATTGAAGCGGAGGCAGAGGCGGAAGTGGAAGCGGAGATGTCACTTACCGACGGAGGAACGCTTGCAGTTGCGACCGCGGGAGCCGTGACGGCGGGCAGCGGAGCGAGAACTGCACCTGACGCAACGACAGCCACTGCCGGCGCGTCCGTGGATGTGTCAGTGTAACAAAACGGCGAGGGACACTGCCCCATGAAGCAGGCGGTGTCCTTTGAAGGCTAAGTCATATTATAAGAAAATCACACTTTTCGATTTCAGGTAGAATGCACAGGAAATATTTTGTTCAAAAAATGTGGCATTTCTAACCAGCCGGTGGCTACATCTGCGATGATTCGTGTCTTTCCAAGTTTGGAGCACTCCGCGGAGTGTGTCCGCAAGCCAGAAGACAATTTTATGACTTTTGTGTGTCCCTTATTGGCACCAATGAGCAGAACATAACCGCGCGAAGCCGATGTCTGAATTGGCATCTGCCCTATTTTCAATAGCAGATGCCAACGAGTTTCGGTTCGCGCGGTTTTATATTGTCTGTGAAGCGGTGCCATTAGGGACACTAGAAAGTCCGCTCATTGTCTGTGGCTTGTCGGACACACTCCGGGAGAGTCCAAACGTGGAAGAGACACGGAATCAGATGCAGTCATCCGGCTGGAAGAACTGCACACATTTTTTTCAATAAATCTTTCCTATGCAGTTCTACCTGAAATCTATAGAATGTGTTTTGGATAATATGACTTAGCACTTCAAAGGACAGCGTTGCCTGCCTATGTGGCAGTGCTCCTGCGCTGTTTTGCTGCGACAGCAGTCAGGGCGAACATGGCGGCGGCAAAGAGGAACTGGATGCCGATACATTTCCAGTAAAAGCCCAGGTCGAAGACTTCCTTTCCGAAGCCCGCCAGCATATTGTTGGCGCGGATGTACCAGTAGGCGGGAAGGAAACGTCCTACGGCAAGTACGGAACCGGAGAGCATGGACTGCGGGACAAAGACACCGCAGAGAAAGGACATGGACAGACCGACGATATTTGCCAGCATATTTAATACATTGTCATCCGGCGAGAACGTCGAGATGAGCAGGGAGAGTGCAGTCGTAAAAAGCAGAAAGGCAAGGCTGTTCAAGATGGCATAGCCGACATAGGGCTGCAGCATGGCTTTCCGGTAGAATACGAGACCAAGCAGCAGAAAGAGCAGCCAGATGCCGAGACTGTACAGGAGACAGCCGGATGCCATGGCAAGAGTACGTGTTCTTCCGGGAAGAGCGGAGCACGCCGTCCGGGCTTTCATGTCGCGGCTGTTTAAGGTAACCAGAATCGGAGCCATGCCGGCGAACAGGATTGCCAGAAAGATATACGGAAGATACTGGAAGAAATAAAAAACCATGCTGTTGGTGTCGGCGTCGGACATCTGAAAAGATGTGACGGAGACTTTGGGAAGGTCGGAAATGGTATGATCCGTATGGTCGATGGCCTCGGCAATGGTGTCACCGCCCGCCAGGTAGAGCTGCAGTGCCTGCACATACTGCGTAATCTGGTTGTCCACGTACTGGCTGCTGCTGCTTCCCGGAATTGTCAGGGAGGAGACAAGGTCTTTGGTCTCGCCGGCGAGCACCCGGTCTTCAAATCCTTCCGGGATGACCATGGCATAGTTGAGCGTGCGGTAGTAGATTGCATCTAACAGTGCGGTGTCCTCTCCAGGCTCCGGTGTTGTTACCTGGTGGATGGATGCGAGGTAATCGCACAGAGCGCGGCTTGCATCCGTGTTGTCTTCATCTGTGATGGCGATAGAGCGCTGGCTGGCTTTGAAGTTCTCGTTGATGGAATCCTGCGAGAGTGCCGACAGCAGCAGCGTGATCACCGCGTAGACGCCCAAATAGATCAATGCGGCATTTCGCCGTTTTTTTGCGATTGCGAAAAATGCTTTAAAGACTGGCATATTTTTTCCTCCTTACCAGTGCAAGACCGCCGAGACAGAAAAGTGCCGAGAGTAACAGGAGTCCTGCGATATTTGTAAAAAACCGTGTGTAGGACGGGTACACGACGAGTGAATACAGTGCATCGGAGATGAGAGCTGCAGGATTGATGCGGTTGAGTAGCGGGCAGAAATCTTCCACAAGTGCACGCATGTTTCCAATCATCAGACCGCTTAAAAAGCAGCAGATCATAATTGCAGCCATCAGGAAACCAAACTTGGTCTCTTTGGAAAACTGCCCGATACAACCGACCAGAAATCCCAGACTCAGCCCGGCAAGACAACCGCAGAGGCAGGTCAGCGCCACACCGCCGAGATGGTTTCCGAAATCAACCTTAAGAACCAGTGTCAGATAGGCAATGGTGATCAGCAAGGAGGAAAACTCAAAAATCAGAGCTCCGGTCAGATCACCGAGGGTGGCAAGCAGTCGGGGAACCGGCGAGACATTGCGTCTGGCACCCAGATCTGACAGATTTGCCTGATTGGAGATGGCGAGCGTGTTGCCGATCATGGCAGCATAGAGGCAGGTCATGGCAATCAGATTAAAAAAGTAAGTAAGGGATTCATCCACGGAGCCGGCACCAAGGGATTCGTGCCGGATATAGCTGACTTCCGTAGAAACCGCATCAAGCAGTGCCGGAAGCTTCGTGGGATCTTTCATTGCGGCCTGGGCGATGGCACTGTATTCTATGTTGAAACGATCCACAAGCACACTTAAAATACTCTGGTACAGAGGATCGGAAGTCATCTCTGCGGAGAGTGTCAGCGATAGAGGATACGTGGAAACATCCTTGGCGGATGCGGCATTTCTATAATCGGAAACGGTTGGCAGATCAGCGGTAATGATGCCGTAGACTTCTTTTGCTTTCAGCAGTTCCTTGGCATCCGCAGCGGAAGCATAGGTAACTTCAAGGAACTGATCTTCGCCGGGTTTGGACAGGGAATCAAACATGGAGCGCAGCTCGGAGGATTCCTCTTGCATCACAACTGCAACCGGGATGGCGGAAAAACTTTCGCCACTCCCCAGTCCGCCGAATGCAAAATGGAACATCGTTCCGAGCAGAAGTGGAAAAGCGACACACCAGAATACCTGACCTTTATCCCGCAGCAGATTAAGCAGTGTATATTTCATCGTATGAAAAAACATGGTGGTACCTCCTAATCACGCAGTTCTTTTCCGGTAATTTCCAGAAAGACGTCATTTAAGGTCGGAAGTTCGGAATAGACTCTTCCGAAAGACACATTCTGTTCCTGCAGATAGTTCAGAATGTGCGGCAGATTGTGGGAACCGCCGCTGCACAGCACTTTTAAGCAGTGATGTTCAAAGGTCACCTCATAGACGTGCTTTATGTCACGGATCGCTGCAATCTGCGCAGGAAGAAGATCCAGAATATCAATCGAGATGATCTCGCTCTTTTTGATCATTCGTTTTAACTCTTCCGTGGTTCCAATGGCAAGATTTTTGCCTTTGTCCATAATGGCGATCCGGGTACAGATCTGCTCCACCTCCTCCATATAGTGGGAAGTGTAAATGATCGTGGCGCCATTGCGGTTTAACTCCTGGATTCCCTCCAGAATTTTATTGCGGCTCTGTGGGTCAACCGCCACAGTCGGCTCGTCGAGAATGATGAGCTTTGGCTTGTGGGCAATTCCGCACGCGATATTCAGACGGCGCAGCAGACCACCGGAAAGCTTTTTCGGATAAAATTTGCGGAAATCGTTGAGACCGACAAAATCGATGGCCTCTTCCACATACTGGCGCCGGAGCGCTTTGTCGCGGATATACAGACCACAGAAATAATCAATGTTTTCATAGACGGTCAATTCCTGAAAGACAGCGACATTTTGCATGACAACGCCGATCTGACGTTTCAGATCGTAGCTGTCCGGCCGCATTTCCCGGCCGAAGACCCGGACGGTTCCCTTGTCAAAGGCAAGCAGTGCAAGGATGCAGTTGATGGTTGTCGTCTTTCCGGAGCCGTTTGGTCCAAGCAGACCGAAGATCTCACCTTCCTCAATTGTGAGATTGAAGTGATCGAGGGCGACAAGCTCCTGATAGCGTTTTACCAGATTTTCTATTTCTACAACAGGTACTGACATAACAAATCCTCCTCATTTGATGGTAATTACAGTATAGCGGGTGACGCCCGGCGGTACCAGTGAGCAGCGTCAGATGTTTGATGTGACAAATGTCATAAATCTCTTATTTTTCAAAAAAGATGTGGCGGCAGCCCTGTAATGATGATATGGTTATCATAACGTGTGCGGGAAAGTGGAAGATATCCCGGAAATATGGCGGCATATGTGGACAGGGAGAGGGTAGAATGAAGCGGATTGTGGATAAAGGACTGTTGCTTGCCGGCGGTCTGCTTATGGCGGGACAGTCGGGAAGGCTTGCAGCGCCGGTCATAGCGTTGCTGTTGGCGATGACTGCGGCGGCATATGGCAGCTGTGTGGACAACAGACGATGGCATTGTGTGTGCCTTGTGGGGATGTTTGCGGTCTGCTTTATCCTGCCGGAACTCTGTTTTTTCGTGCCGGTTCTTCTGTATGACTGTGCGGAAAAAAAGGAGATGCGGCTCTGGTTCTTGAGTGTTCCGGGGCTCGCTTTTTTCTATCGGGAACAGATTATCCGGCAGCCCTTTTTGTGGGCGGCGGACGGTATGCTGATCGTGGCTGCGATATTGCTGGCGTGCAGAACGGGCAGAATTCTGTATCTGGAACAGGAGATGATCCGTCTTCGGGATACCAGCACGGAATTGAATCTGGTGCTGCAGGAAAAAAACAAGAACCTGATGGAAAAACAGGATTATGAGATCTACCTTGCGACACTGCGGGAGCGCAACCGCATTGCAAGAGAGATTCATGATAATGTGGGGCATATGCTTTCAAGAAGTATTCTGCAGATGGGGGCACTGATTACGATTCATAAGGAGGAGCCGCTGCACGGACAGCTCGCCGGGGTGGGGGAGACGTTAAATCAGGCGATGAACAGTATCCGTGAGAGCGTGCACGATCTGCACGATGAGTCCATTGATCTGCGGCAGTCTATTGCGGAGGCGACCCGTGAGATGAAGGAGCATTATCAGCTCACGGTCGATTATGATATGTCTCCGGAGATTCCACGCAATGTAAAGTATTGTTTTATCACAGCGGTAAAAGAAGCCATGTCGAATATTGCAAAACACTCCGATGCGGATAAGATCTCCGTGATTTTGCGGGAGCACCCGGCGTTCTATCAGATGACCGTTGAGGATAACGGAACGGTGGGACGTAAGGGACAGAGCGGATCATTGTGTGAGGAAGAGGTCGTCCGTATGGACGGAAAGGAAGGGATTGGTCTTTCCAATATGAAGGAGCGCGTGCAGGCACTGGGCGGAACCTTCCGGATTCATACGGAAAAGGGATTTGTGATCTTTATTTCGATTCCCAAGAGGGATAAAATGTAGATACGGTAATGAAGGCTGGGAGAGAGAAAAATGAGAGTTCTGGTGGTTGATGATGATAAACTGGTGGCAGTATCCCTAAAAACGATTCTGGAAGCTGACGGGGAGATTACGGTCGTGGGTCTTGGAGAGGCGGGAGATGACGCCATCCGGCTTTATCGGGAGCAGCATCCTGATATTCTGCTGATGGATATCCGCATGCAGGGAATGTCCGGATTGGATGCAGCTGAATGTATCTTAAAAGAAGATCAAGCGGCAAAAATTTTGTTTTTGACAACCTTTTCCGATGACGAATACATTGTAAAGGCACTGAATATGGGAGCGAAGGGGTATCTGCTGAAACAGGACTTTGAGTCGATCGTTCCGGCACTCAAGGCTGTCTACGGCGGGCAGAGTGTATTCGGCGGACAGATTATGGGAAAAATTCCGGTGCTTCTGGCAGGAAAAGGCAGCTTTTCCTATCATGATTACGACATCAGTGAGAAGGAGCAGGGCATTATTGAACTGGTGGCAGAAGGCTTAAGCAACCGGGAGATTGCAGAAAAATTGTATTTGAGCGAGGGTACGGTGCGCAATTATATCAGCACCATACTGGATAAATTAAAGTTACGAGACCGCACACAGCTGGCAGTCTTTTATTATAAGAACTGCGGCTGAGCCGGCGGTACAGCAATCGCACAGAAGCTGTGCCGACAGACAGCGACATGAAAGAGACGGCAATGCAGCAACAGGGAAGATGAGGAAAACAATGATATTTGAGACACATGCACATTATGATGATGAAGTATTTAATGAGGATAGAGAGCAATTATTAGCTGGGCTCCCGGAAAAGGGAATCGGGAGGGTGATTAACGTCGGTGCGTCCATTGAGACGACGAGGACGACGCTCGCGTTGGCGGAGGCGTATGATTACATCTATGCCGCCGTGGGTGTGCATCCGAGCGATATTGACGGGCTGAACGAGGAGACATATTCCTGGCTCAAAGCGCAGACGGCACATCCGAAGACGGTAGCGGTGGGAGAGATTGGTCTGGATTATTACTGGGACAAGGAGCCGGAAGTACAGGCAGCGCAGCGGGAATGGTTCGTGCGCCAGCTTGCACTTGCCGGGGAGACGGATCTCCCGGTAATTATCCACTCGCGTGACGCGGCGGAGGATACCATGCGGATCTTAAAAGAGACCGGAAGATTCCGGGAACATCCCGGTGTCATTCACTGTTACTCGTACTCGCCGGAGCAGGCAAAAGAGTACGTGAAGATGGGATACTGCATTGGTGTGGGCGGTGTGGTTACCTTTAAAAATGCAAAGAAACTCAGGCAGACGGTGGAGCAGATCTCTCTGGAACACATTCTGTTGGAGACGGACTGCCCGTATATGGCGCCCGAGCCGCACCGGGGAACCCGCAACGATTCCTCCAACCTCTCTTATGTGGCTGCCAGGATTGCAGAGATCAAAGGCGTCTCTGTGCAGGAGGTGGAGCAGACGACCTGGGAAAATGCCTGCCGTGTATTCGGCGTCCGGTAGGTGTCTGCCCGAATCAGCAGAAGCGGGAATATTCCGGGGTGTCTGCCCAATAGCGCTTCGGGATTAACTGCATCTGCAAGCCCGGATTTTTGCGGGATTCTATGGCAATGTGATCAAAAAAGGTCAGCCAGAGCTGCCGGAAGGCTTCCTCGTCGGAGGAATACCGGCTGACTTTCTCCAGATCCAGATCTGCGGCATCTGTGAGAATGTAGCTGGAAAGCGCTTTGTGCACCGCGACAGACTGATGTGTGGCGTCATAGATCATAAAGTTCTCGGAGGGCAGACGGTCGGTGAAATGCTCTGCCAGATAGGGAAGGACGTTGTCCTTCGGATGGATCGTGGCAAAGAGAACGCCGTTCTCAAGCTCGGAGAAGCGCAGAAATTCGAGATGATGGCAGGCTTCGCGGTTGGTCGCCCGGCAGAGCTCAAAAATCCGGTAGACACACGGTTCGCCTAAGGAAAGAAGCACTTTCTGACCGTCTCCGCTTGCGAGTGCGAGGAGGATGGTCTCATAGATGGCGTCTGCCTTGTCCATCTTCCTGCCGGAGGATGGCTCGCCGGACATTGCTGCCTGATAGATCGACTCATAGAACTGCATGCCGAAACGGGACGTGATGGTGCGGATCACCTTGCCGGTCTTATCCGCGGAAGGAGTTACGTGAATATATTCGGAAAAAAGCTCGTAATTCTCCGGTTCTCCGGTGGCAAGCCGGATATTGCGGTGACCGAGCCGGCTTGCGCAGGCGTCATAGACACCGGTAAAGATACCTTCAAGACTGTCCTCACAGATAAATACATACATGTAAAATACCTCTTTTCTATGTGTAATCAGGGCGGTGGGCTCACAGGGCAAGCCCGGTGTCAAACAGCGACAACTGCTGATAACCGCTGTTGCGGAGCTCCGTTGGAACCTGCGTGTGGTCTGCCATGAGATGAGAGCAGATATAGTCCTCGTCGAGCTTCGTGCGGTACATCATCCGGCCGGAACAGGTGATGAAATACAGGGCGCGCTTTAGCACAACGCCGATCTTTTTCAGATCGTCATAGGTGAGCGCGGTATCCCGTCTGGCGGCGACGATCCGCTGGGCGGACTTGTATCCGATTCCGGGTACGCGCAGAAGAGTCTGATAACTGGCGCGGTTGATCTCGACCGGAAATGTGTCGAGATGACGCAATGCCCAGTCACACTTGGGATCCAGATAAATATTAAAGTTCGGGCGGTCTTCCGACAGAAGCTCATCCACATGAAAGCGGTAATAGCGCAGCAGCCAGTCTGCCTGGTACAGGCGGTGCTCGCGCAGCAGCGGAGGTCCGCCGGGGAGCACCGGCAGTGACGAATCGCCGTTGACATTGATGAATGCAGAGTAGAAAACGCGCTTCAGATGAAACTTCTCATAGAGTGCCTCGGACACACGCATAATCTGATAGTCGTTCTCCGGGGTAGCACCGATAATCATCTGTGTGCTCTGCCCGGCGGGCACGAACTTCGGCGCTTTGCGGTAGACCATCAGTTCATTCTGGTTCTCCGTGATGCCATTCTGGATCTGGCGCATGGGGGAGAGAATCGTGTGTCTTGATTTGCAGGGAGCAAGCTGCTTCAGTCCGTTTGCCGTGGGAAGCTCAAGATTGATGCTCATGCGGTCCGCAAGAAACCCTGCTTTCTCAATCAGTGCCGGGTCAGCGCCGGGAATCGCTTTTACGTGGATGTAGCCGTTGAAGTGATGGACGGTACGGAGCCGGTAGAGCGTCTGGTAAATCAGATCCATGGTGTAATTCGGACTGATGAGGATGCCGGAACTTAAGAACAGACCCTCGATATAATTGCGCCGGTAGAATTCCATGGTGAGCGTGCAGATCTCATCCGGGGTAAAGGAGGCGCGGGGGACGTCGGAGTTGCAGTTGTTCTGGCAGTAGGCACAGTTAAAAATACACTCGTTGGTGAACAGGATCTTGAGCAGGGAGATGCATCTTCCGTCTGCAGCAAATGCATGGCACACGCCGGGAGCCAGACAATTCCCCATGTGCCTGCCGTCTCCCCTGCGGTCGGCGCCGCTTGAGGTACATGCCACGTCGTACTTCGCGGCATCGGTAAGGATGGCAAGCTTCTCCATGAGGGAGAGATTCTGCTGAATGTTCATGTGAAAACACCTCCTGGCAAAACAAATGTTCGGTTAAAGAATAGCACATATGTTCGACAAAAGCAAGATGAAATCGAATATTTGTTCGAGAAAGATTATGGTTCACTTGGACAGTGGGTATATGGTATAATGTACGTAAGCAATGAGCAGTGCCAGACGTGACAGTCACGAGATATGCCTGCTTGCAGGCTATATCTCGCGACTGTTGCGGATGATAGGGCGAATGCCCGTTAGTCCGGGAAATCTATGATTTCCTGGACGAGCACTGCGAAGACGTGACATTTGCCGGAGCGGGCATCGGAGACTTTAGACGGATGATAGGGCGAATGCCCGTCAGTCCGGGAAATCTATGATTTCCTGGACGAGCACTGCGAAGACGTGACTTTTGCCAGAGCGGAGTCGTACAGATAGAAGCCCCCGGACGGGCTTTGGAATGGAGAAAGATGGATACAGATATTTTTGAGCAGTTCCCGGATCGGGAAACATTTGACAAATACTGGAACGAGAATTATCAGCCGGTGACATACGAGGATGTGCGCGAGGCGTTCACGGATTTTGTGAAGTCCGCGGACGGTCACATCTACCTCTCGGATTACGAGGAGAAGGGGCTGATCTCACGGGAAGATTTTAAGGAAAATCTCTCGCAGGAGGCACAGTTTACATTTGAGGACGGACTGACGGAAGTTTTTTACGATAAGAATCCGGAGCTTTATGAGACGGCGTTTGCGCTCTATGAGGAGTCAAAGCTTACCGGAAAGGGAGATGCATCGGTGGCGCAGACGTTTCACGAGACGTTTCGCGCGCTCTATGCAGAGTTTCTGGACAGACTGTATGATGAGGTGCTGGCAGCATGGCAACATTAGGAATCCCGCAGAATACGATTACGGTTCTGCAGAAGTATCATTTTAATTTTCAGAAAAAGTTCGGACAGAATTTTCTCATTGATACCCATGTGCTCGAGCGCATTATTGAGGCGGCGGGCATTACGAAGGATGACTTTGTGCTGGAGATCGGACCGGGCATCGGCACGATGACCCAGTATCTGTGTGAAAATGCCAGAGAGGTGACGGCGGTGGAGATCGATCAGAACCTGATCCCGATTCTGGCGGACACGCTTAGCGCTTATGACAATGTGACGGTTATCAATGAGGACATTTTGAAGCTGGATATTGTAAAGCTCGCGGAGGAGAAGAATGCCGGGAAACCGATCAAGGTGGTGGCAAATCTTCCGTATTATATTACTACGCCGATTATCATGGGGCTGTTTGAGAGCCATGTGCCGATTGACAGCATTACGATCATGGTGCAGAAGGAAGTCGCAGACAGGATGCAGGTCGGACCGGGGACGAAGGATTACGGTGCGCTCTCGCTGGCGGTGCAGTATTATGCAAAGCCGGAGATTATCGCAAACGTGCCGCCGAACTGCTTTATGCCGCGGCCGAATGTCGGCAGCGCGGTGATAAGGCTGACGCGTCATGAGACCGTGCCGGTGCAGGTGGAGGATGAAAAGCTGATGTTCCGGCTGATCCGGGCATCTTTTAACCAGAGACGCAAGACGCTTGCGAACGGTCTGAATAATTCGCCGGAGATTCATCTCTCCAAGGAAGTGATTCAGGAAAGCATTGAGGAGCTTGGCGTGCCGGTGACCATCCGTGGAGAGGCGCTTACATTGGAACAGTTTGCGGCGCTCTCGAATATTATCGGACGCAGAATGAAGCAGCAGGTATAGAGAGAATAGGGGGAAACAGACAATGGATGGACAGCAGAACAATCAGAATGGATGGAACGGGAGCGAGGCGCCCAGAACATACGGTGAGGATACGAAAATGTATCAGAACCGGCAGAACGCGCCGCAACAGCCGAATTACGGAAGCGGTCAGAACCCGTATCAACAGCCGAATTACGGAAACAGCCAGAATGCATATCAGCAGCCGAATTACGGAAACGGTCAGAACCCGTATCAGCAGCCGAATTACGGAAACTGGCAGGGCAATCCGTATCCGCAGGAGCAGCACGGACCGGTATCCGATGTTCTGTGCAATATTCTCCTGGTGATCTTTATGGCGCAGATTATTATCAATTTTGTGGTATTTGGCGCGACATGGAATGCGATGGCAGGGGAAGGAATAGACGCTTATCTCGACGGATCCGTGAGCCTTGGCAGCCCGGTGCAGATGCTTTCCATGTTTTCCAATCTGCTGTTTGTGGCGATGCTTGTGCTGTTGATTCTGGATATTATAAAAATCAGCAATCAGAAATACAAGATCACCGGTCTGGTGTTGTTTGCGATTTTCTTAAGACCGGGCTATTACATCTGGAGAGCACATGTGCTTAAGAGAAAAATGACGTTCCCGATCATCTATACCATCGCTTACAGTGGAGTGACCGTGGCATACTTTTTCTATTCGTTTTATAAAGTTTTTTCACTGACATTCGGAATTATGCAGAGTCTGAACTAGTGCCGCGGCTTTGTGGGAATGGAAGATCTCCTTGGTTCATATAATAATGGACAAGGAGATTTTTTTATGCGGAAAAAATGGAAATACTATATTGATAGAATGCTTACTTTCGCGCTGATCGGCATATTATTGCCGCTTTTTGTTACGATAATATGTCAGCGTATGCGACTGGAGGAAGTGATATACGGCACGTACGACGCGATGACGGAGGCGGCAGAAAGAGAGGGCGGGGAGGAACTGGAGGAACAGCTGCCCCTGATTCTGGCGAAGGAGATCCGTGCGGACGCGGAAGATGCGGCGCTTAAGGCGCAGTGCGTGATTGCGCGGACAACACTGTATGATGCCGCGGCGAGAGGGGAGGAACAGCCGGCTGCTTTTTCGGAGGAAGAATTAAGGCAGGCGCTGGGGGAAACATATGAAAAGACCATGGAACGGCTTGAGACGTGCGTGGAGGAGACGAGTGGGCAGGTGCTCTCCTGGAACGGTGGCTATGCGTATGCTGCATATCATGCGATCAGTGCAGGAAGTACGAGAGATATGAGCCGGTCGGCGGAAGCGGCGGTGCCATATCTTCCCGCGGTGGAGTGCCCGGCGGATCTGACGGCGGAGGGCACGCTCTCGGTCATTTATTGTGAGGAAACGGACATTTTAAAGCGGTGCGGGGAGCATTTTGCGGAGGCAGACGTGTCCGCGGTGTCTGAGATCCAGGTTACAGAGCGGGATGCGGCGGGCTATGTACAGCAGGTCATGCTGGGGGAGTATGTCTGCACCGGGGAAGCGTTCCGTGAGGCGATGGGCTGGAATTCCGCGTGTTTTACGATCACGCAGATGGGGGAAAATGTGCGGATCGTGACAAGGGGACTGGGACACGGGTACGGACTGAGCCAGAATGAGGCGCGCGCGATGGCGCAGGAAGGAACCTCTTACGAGGAGATTTTACAATATTTTTTTCCGGGAACAACGCTTGTGACAGCGGATCAGATAAAATAGGCGACGCTCTGCATAAACCATCCGTGCAGGGGGAACAATAGGAATAAAAATAAATAATATGGATGGTGAAAAAAATGAGAAAAAGCAGATTTTGGGCATTCCTCGGGCGTAAACAATATGTGATTGCGGGGGCGATTGTGATTGCGGCAGCAGTTGCGACCACGGTAATTTACAGCGATCATGAACAACAGCAGCGCGAACAGCTGGAGGAAGAACTGGCACAGGAAAACACACCGGAGGAAGCCGGACTTGTCGCTGCGACGGAAAGTACGGAACAGACAGCACAGGCATCCGCAGTTATTCCGCCGGAGCAGACCGCGGAGACGGAAAAGCTGGAGCAGAAAGCGGCAGAGACGACAGAGAGTACGGAAGTGGCGCAGGTGGAAAAAGAAGCGGAGAATGAGACCGCAGAGACGGGAGCAGGGGTCAATGCCCTTCATTTTGATCCGGAGGACGGCATGCTCTGGCCGATGGAGGGAAATGTGATCTTAAATTACAGCATGGATTCTACCATATACTTTGCGACGCTGGACCAGTACAAATACAATCCGGCGGTGATTATCGCGGGAGAGGTCAACAATAAGGTATATTCCGTCGCAAAGGGAAAAGTCATCGGTCTCTCCAACAACGAGGAGACTGGCTGTACGATGACGGTCGATCTGGGTGACGGCTACCGCGCGATCTACGGACAGTTAAAGGAGCCGAACTTTGCGGTGGGTGATTATGTGGAATCCGGCCATGTGCTGGGCTACGTGGCAGAGCCGACGAAATATTATTCGGTGGAGGGCAGCAATCTGTATTTTGCGCTGCAAAAAGACGGACAGCCTGTCGATCCGGTAGCATTTTTTCAGAGCTAGTTTGTAAAAGGAAGACACCGGTTCTTGAATATGTTGGATTTCTTCATTATAATGAAACAAGAGATAAGGGAGGAATCGGTACATGGAATTCAAGGAATACAGTAAAGCTGTGATGGCGTGGGTGGACGGAGTGATGCAGAACCGCGGCGCCGATGCCGAGAAAACATTGAAATACTGTGCGGATATCGAACAATATGCAAAACAGACGGGGGATCCAAAGCTTCTGGGGTTTGCCTACTATTATGCGGGCGAGACCTACTATGTGCTCAATGAGGGCGAGCAGCTTCTTAAGACCATTACCAGAGCTATCACCTATCTGGATCAGGCGGAGCAGTGGGACATGGTTGCCAGGGCTTATAATATCCTTGCGATTGCCTTTTTGAACCGTGGAAATACGCCGATTGCGCTGGATTACTATCTGACCGGACTCGGTTATTGTAAAAAATATAAGCTGGCGAATGAAGAAAACGTCATCAACTTGAATCTCGGAACCCTCTATCTGGGCAACGAACAGTGGAATGAGGCGCAGAGATATTTTGAAAAAGTCTCCTCCGATATCAAGGCATATCCGGAGACCCCGAATTATTACGGGCTGATGAGCTGTGTAGCGGTCTGTCTGGGGCGGTGCTTTATGCAGCGGGAACAGAATGAACGCGTGCAGGCACAGATGGATTATCTGGATCAGATCTGCTGGGAGCACATGCAGAAGATCGAGCGGCTCTCGGCGCTGATTTTTAAGGCGGAATATTATCACCACGTGGGAAGAATCACACTCCGTGAGGAATGTATTGAGCAGATCCGCGGACTTGTGGATATGGACATGGCGGTTATGGATATTTTTGATGATGTGTACGGGCTGTGCAGACTGTTGCTGGAGATCGATAAGGAAGACGTCTTCTGGGACATCGTGGCGGTATTGGAAAAATTGACGAAAAATGCCAATATTGCGAATCTACAGCGGAAAATAGTTTCCTTAAAAATCCTCTGCTATCGCAGGAAACAGGACGAGGCGGCTTATCTTGAGGAGGCGGGCCGGTTCTATGAACTGACCGAGGCTCTGGATCGGGAGAACCATTATATGATCGCCAACATGCTCTCTGTGCGCAGATCATTAGAACATGCGAATGAGAAGCGGCGGGAGATGGAGAAAGCGAATGAGCGTCTGCTGGAGAAGTCCGAGACGGATCCGCTGACGCGGCTGGCGAACCGGTTCCGGTTGAATGATTATCTGGAGCGGGCGTTTGAGCGGGCGCGGGATGACCATAGAGCATTTGCGGTAGAGATTCTCGACATCGACTACTTCAAGGAATATAATGATAACTACGGCCATCAGGCGGGAGATGCCTGCATCATGGCGATTGCGGATGAGCTGCGGAAAATGCAGAGCCGCGACACCTTCTGCGCGCGGTACGGCGGGGATGAGTTTATCATTATTTACGAATACAAGACGGAGGACGAGGTTTTTTCCATGGCGGACAGTCTGCGGGAGCGTATTCTTGACAGGCGGATCGAGCATGTGTGTTCGAAGGCGCTTCCGGTTGTCACAATCTCGCAGGGAATCTGTTTTGACGTGGCTCCGGAGGGAAGCCGGAGCTGGGATTTCCTGCATGCGGCGGATATGATGCTCTACGAGGTGAAAAAGCGCAGCCGCAACAATATTTCGCTCGGACATCTGGATGCAAAAGAGGCGAGATACGGAGAAGAGAGGAAACTTTTATAGATTCCGGCATAGAATATACTGTAACGGAAAATCCGCAATCGAGCCTTTTACTTTTACCGAAGCGCAGCAGTATGAAAAAGTACAGATCAAGTAAAGTACGCATCTGTCGATTGCTTTTCATAGGAGTATTGCCCAAAGCCGCGAGCGGATTTGGGTTACATAGACAGAAGTTCGGAGATTTGCGCATTTCTTGACAAAAGAGAGATGCCGTGCTATGATTCAAAATACTGCGCAGTCGGCAGAGGTGGGCACTTTCTGCCGGTGCTGGGCATGCGTCAGAGAATTGGCTCTGGCGTGACAGAAAGGAAAAAGATGGAAACAGTTAGATTTGATGAGTTAGATTTATATCCTCAGGTGTTAAGAGCGATTGCGGATATGGGATTTGAGGAGGCAACGCCGATTCAGAGCCAGGCGATTCCGGTTGTGATGTCGGGCGTGGATGTGATCGGACAGGCACAGACAGGTACCGGTAAGACGGCATCCTTTGGTATTCCGGTGCTTCACAAGGTAGACCCGAACAGCAGAAAGACGCAGGTAATCATTCTCTCTCCGACCAGAGAGCTTGCCATTCAGGTGGCGGACGAGATCCGCAAACTTGCCAAGTATATGCACGGGGTCAAGGTGCTTCCGGTGTATGGCGGCCAGGAGATCGGACGCCAGATCAAGGCGTTAAAAGGCGGCGCGCAGATTATCGTCGGAACGCCGGGACGCGTGATGGATCATCTGCGCCGCAAGACGATCCGCTGTGATGCGATCCACACGGTGGTACTCGATGAGGCGGACGAGATGCTGAACATGGGCTTCCGCGATGACATCGAGACGATTCTTGAGTATATTCCGGCGGAGGGACGTCAGACGATCCTTTTCTCCGCGACGATGCCGAAGCCGATTCTCGATATTACCAGGAAATATCAGCACGATGCGGTCAACATCAAGGTGGTAAAAAAAGAGCTGACGGTTCCGAGCATTGAGCAGTATTACTACGATGTCAAGCGCAGCGACAAGGTAGAAGTCTTAACGCGGCTTCTCGATTACTACAATCCGAAGCTCTCGCTGGTATTCTGCAATACCAAGCGGATGGTGGACGAACTTGCGGAAGAATTAAAGGGACGCGGCTATTTTGCAGAGGGACTGCACGGAGATATGAAGCAGTCGCAGCGTGACCGCGTGATGAAAGGATTCCGCAGCGGCAAGACCGAGATCCTTATTGCGACCGATGTGGCGGCGCGCGGAATCGACGTTGATGATGTGGAAGCCGTTTTCAACTACGACATTCCGCAGGACGACGAATACTACGTACACCGGATCGGCAGAACAGGACGTGCGGGACGTACCGGACGCGCCTTTACTTTCGTGAAGGGAAAGGAAGTCTACAAGCTGAAGGATATCATGCGCTACTGCAAGACCAAGATCGTGGCGATGCCGATTCCGTCTACGGATGATGTGGCACAGATCAAGGCAGAGAAGGTCATGGAGGAGATCGGCAGGATCATCGACGAGGAGAATCTGTCGGACATGATCGACATGATCGAGCGCCAGGTGAATGCTTCGGATTACACCGCAATGGATATTGCAGCGGCATTTTTGAAGCAGGCACTCGGTCAGGTCAATCTCGACAACGGCAGCGACGCTGACTACGACTTCGACAATACCGGCGCGGAGGAAGGGATGGTGCGTCTCTTTATCAACATCGGTAAAAAAGACCGCGTCAAGCCGGGAGACATTCTCGGGGCGATCGCCGGGGAGTCCGGCATGCCAGGCAAGCTGGTCGGCGCGATCGACATGTATGACAAGTATACCTTTGTGGAAGTGCCGAGAGAGTACGGCAGAGAAGTCCTCGAGGGAATGAAGAACACCAAGATCAAAGGGCGCTCTGTCAATATGGAACCGGCAAATCAAAGGTAGATTTAATAAATGGAACGCTATCGGAATCTGGAATTGCCGCAATAAGCATAGACCTCTTTGGGGTGATAAGTAATATTATAAGAAATAGATACTTAAAAGTTCCAGATAAACATGCGGCGGCAAATTCTGACCGCAAAATCCGGTATTTCTAACCATGCCGCAGCTGGCATCCGTGATGATCCGTGTCTTTCCAAGTTTGGAGCACTCCACGGACTGTGTCCGCAAGCCA
>ERZ772855.813-NODE-813-length-33584-cov-8.889767_pt1 | contig 33584 bp, 32 predicted proteins | sample MGYA00511900_ERZ772855 | MGnify/ENA primary metagenome ERZ772855 (study PRJEB29015, sample SAMEA2737701) | human gut metagenome | biome: human gut; feature: human-associated habitat; material: faeces | place: China | collected 2012 ... | reverse complement strand
GTCCCGAACCAAGCGCGATACCAAACTTCGCCACACCCCGAAAGCATGAATATTATACGCACATTTTTCCCATTTGTCAAGACCCAAAGTATAATTTCCGGAAAACTTCATATAATTTTCTGGGAAGGGGGCGTGGCCATGCTGCAGCGTATGCGAAGAAACGTTCGGATCTGCCTGCTTCTGGTCTGCGCCGCGCTGGCGCTCAAGCTGTTCCTGCCGGAAGCTGGGCAGCGCATCGGGGCATGGATCTCCGGCGAACCGGGCAATGAGATCAGCCGCGCCGTTTCCGGCCTGCTCGGCACGCTGTCGGGCGGCGGCAGCCTCGGAGAGGCCGTGGAGGTGTTCTGTGAAAATCTCGAAGCTTCCGCTCCGGATTGAGCCGGGGCTCGTCGCGCTGCTGTGCGCGTGGTTCTATTTCGACCCCGCCGGAACCTTCCTCCCCTTCGTCTGCGCGGCCGCGCTGCATGAGGCCGGGCATCTGGCCATGCTGCTCTGGCTGCGGCAGCCGGTACATAGTCTCTGCCTCGGCCTGCAGGGCGCGGTGCTGCGGACGGGGCCGCTGCGCTACCGGGACGAGCTGCTCGCCGCCGCGGCCGGGCCGGCGATGAATCTGGCCCTGCTGCTGGCCTTCTCGCGCACGCTGCCGCGCTTTGCGCTGGTCAATTTCTGCCTGCTGGCCTATAACCTGCTCCCCTTCTACCCGCTCGACGGCGGACGGCTGCTGCGCGCCGTGCTGCGGACGCTGCTGCCGCTGCGTGCAGCGGTCTGGGCCGAGCGCGGCGTCTGCCTCCTCTGCGGCGCGCTCCTGCTGGCATGCGCCGTATATCTGACGCTCTGCTGGCACGCCGGGCCGTGGCCTCTGCTGGTGTGCCTGCTGCTTGGGCTGCGCTGCTGCCGGAACGAGGAAATTTGACAGATTTATCTTGACAAATAGCGCACGGCATGGTAGAATAATCGAGCTTAATGATTCGGAGAGATGTCCGAGCGGTTTAAGGAGCCGGTCTTGAAAACCGGTGACGCAGCAATGCGCCGTGGGTTCGAATCCCACTCTCTCCGCCAAATTCTTCTCTCTGCATTCGACCTGGAGTGATACCCAAGAGGCCGAAGGGGCTCCCCTGCTAAGGGAGTAGGCGTCTAAAAAGCGCGCGAGGGTTCAAATCCCTCTCACTCCGCCATTTTGTCCACCGCAATTCTATCGGAATTGCGGTGGTTTTTCTGCGTCAGCGCAAACCTGTCGGTCAGGCGTTGACAAACGCCCTCCGAACGATTACAATAGACAAAAATTACATTATGAGGTGATTTCTCATGGATTCCAAGCTGCGCCCCGAAACACTGTGCATTCAGGCCGGTTATACGCCCAAAAACGGCGAGCCCCGCCAGATCCCCATCGTCCAGAGTACCACATTCAAGTACGACACCTCCGAGGATATGGGAAAGCTCTTTGATCTGGAAGCCGAGGGCTATTTCTACTCCCGTCTGGCAAATCCCACCTGCGACGCCGTCGCCGCCAAGATCTGCGCGCTGGAGGGCGGCACCGCCGCCATGCTCACCGGTTCCGGACAGGCGGCCAACTTCATGGCGGTGTTCAACATCGCCGGATGCGGCGATCACATCGTTGCCAGCTCCGCCATCTACGGCGGCAGCTTCAACCTTTTCTCCGTCACCATGAAGAAAATGGGTCTGGAAACCACCTTTATCGACCCGGACTGCACCGAGGAAGAACTGAACGCCGCCTTCCGTCCCAACACCAAAGCCGTGTTCGGCGAGACCATTGCCAACCCCGCCCTGACGGTGCTGGACATTGAGAAATTCGCCAAGGCCGCCCATGCCCACGGCGTTCCTCTCATTGTGGACAACACCTTCGCCACCCCCATCAACTGCCAGCCCTTCCGGTGGGGCGCGGACATCGTCACCCACTCCACCACCAAATACATGGACGGTCACGCCTCCGCTCTGGGCGGCGCCATCGTGGACAGCGGCAAGTTCGACTGGACGGCCTACCCGGACAAGTTCCCCGGCCTGTGTACCCCTGACGACAGCTACCACGGCGTCACCTACACCCAACGCTTCGGTCTCGGCGGCGCGTTCATCACCAAGTGTACCGCCCAGCTGATGCGGGACTTTGGCTGCGTCCAGTCCCCCCAGAGCGCGTTCCTGCTGAATCTGGGTCTGGAAAGTCTGCCCTTCCGCATGAAGCAGCACTGCGCCAACGCCCAGGCCGTGGCGGAATATCTGCAAGGTCACGAGAAGGTCAAGTGGGTGAAGTTCGCCGGGTTGAAGGGCGACAAATATTACGATCTTGCCCATAAGTACATGCCGAACGGCACCTGCGGCGTCATTTCCTTCGGCCTCTACGGCGGCCGGAAAGCAGCCGAGACCTTCATGAAGCACCTGAAACTGGGTGCCATCGAGACCCACGTGGCCGATTCCCACACCTGCTGCCTGCACCCCGCTTCCTCCACCCACCGTCAGATGACCGACGCGGAGCTGGACGCCGCCGGTGTCGGTGCTGACCTCATCCGCCTGAGCTGCGGTCTGGAAAACGCGCAGGATCTTATCGAGGACATCGCGCAGGCATTGGAGAACGTGTAATCAGGAGGAAAGCGTATGCCCATTCAGATTCCCAACGACCTGCCGGCAGCGGGCATTCTGCAGCAGGAAAACATTTTCGTTATGCGAAAGACCCGGGCAGAGACCCAGCACATCCGACCTCTGGAAATCGTGCTGTTGAATCTCATGCCAACGAAAATCGTCACGGAGACCCAGCTCAGCCGTCTGCTGGGCAATACGCCCCTGCAGGTGCATCTGGAGCTGATGATGGTCTCCTCCCACCGCTCCAAAAATACCCCGCAGGAGCATCTGCTGAATTTCTATAAAACCTTCGACGAACTGAAGGATCGGAAATTCGACGGCATGGTGATCACCGGCGCGCCGGTGGAGCAGATGCCCTTTGAAGAGGTGGACTACTGGCCGGAGCTGTGCCAGATCATGGAGTGGAGCAAAACCAACGTCCATTCCACCTTCCACATCTGCTGGGGCGCGCAGGCGGGACTTTACTACCACTACGGCATTCAGAAAAAAGCCCTCCCGGAAAAGCTGTTCGGCGTGTACCCCCATCACGCGGACTACAAGCGTGCCATTCTGCTCCGGGGCTTTGACGATGAATTCTTCATTCCCCACTCCCGGCACACCACCGTGGAGCGTGCCGATATCGAGGCCGTTCCCGGCCTGAAAATTCTGGCTTCCTCTCCGGACGCCGGAGTCTACGCCGCCATGAACAAGGAAGGCCGTCAGATTTTCGTCACCGGCCACGCCGAGTACGATGCGGACACGCTGGAAAAGGAATACCTCCGGGACAAAGCGCAGGGTCTGCCCATCCACGTCCCGGCGAACTACTATCCCAACGACGATGACACCCAGCGCCCCGTCGTCCGCTGGCGGGGACACGCCCATCTGCTGTTCAGCAACTGGCTGAACTACTTTGTCTACCAGACGACGCCATACGACATCATGGCCGTCGGCGTGGAATCCACCCGCGAATAAAAGATTACAATGCAGCCGCCGTCCCACACTTGAAATGGGACGGCGGCTGCTGTATAATTCTGGAAAATATGAATTGCGAGGTTAAAACGATGCTCACCACAATTCTTTTCGATCTGGACGGCACACTGCTTCCCATGGATCAGGAGGTGTTCGTCAAGGACTACCTGAACCGTCTGGCATCCAAAATGGTGCCTTATGGCTACGACCCTCAGATGTTGGTCAAGGCCGTCTGGCGCGGCACCGGCGCTATGGTCGCCAATGACGGCAGGAAAAGCAACGAGGCCGTCTTCTGGGAAACCTTCGCCGACATGTTCGGTCAGGACGCTTTGGAAGACGTCCCCCTCTACGACGAATTCTACGAAACGGAATTTCAGGAATGCCGCCACAGCTGCGGCTTTCAGCCCGCCGCGGCGGAAACCATTCGCGCCCTCCACGCCATGGGGTACCGCACCGTGCTCGCCACCAATCCCCTTTTCCCGCCCACGGCCACCCAGAGCCGGGTCCGGTGGGCCGGTCTGACGCCCGAGGACTTCGAGTTCATCACTACATATGATAATTCCTCCTTCTGCAAGCCAAATCCGGACTACTACCGGGAAATTCTGGGTAAACTGGGATTGAACGCCGGAGAATGTCTCATGGTGGGCAACGACGTAAACGAGGACATGATCGCCCAAACCCTTGGTATGCAGGTATTCCTCCTCACCGACTGCCTCATCAATAAAGAAAACAGGGACATTTCTCAGTATCCATACGGCAGCTTCCCGGAGCTGATGGACTATATCCGGGGCTTATGATATGACGGTTTTTCTATTTCTTTTGTGTGCCATCGCGGCAATTTTGCTGATGGGAGGGTACTATACCTACCGCATCGCATTCTACTCCCCGAAAAAGGGGCGGGACAAAATCTCCACCTTCGCCAGCCACAAATATGACCCCTACCGCAAGGAGATCAACCGCCTGTTCTGCCAGCTCAGCGACCGTCCCTACGAGGAGGTTTCCATCGTATCCTTCGACGGGCTTACCCTGTTCGGGCGTTATTACCACGTCAAAGACGGTGCGCCGCTGGACATCGGCTTCCACGGTTACCGCAGCAGCGCCCTGACGGACTTTGCAGGCGGTAGCGAACTGAGCATTTCCATGGGGCACAATCTCCTGCTCATCGACGAACGCGCCCACGGCAGAAGCGAAGGCCGTACCATCACCTTCGGCATTCAGGAGCGGTGGGACGTGGAAAGCTGGGCACGCTTCGCCGTGGAGCGATTCGGTGCAGACGTGCAGATTATTCTCTACGGCGTCTCCATGGGCGCGGCGACGGTGCTGATGGCCGCCGGGCTGGACTTGCCCGAAAACGTGAAAGGAATCATCGCCGACTGCCCCTATTCCTCCCCCGGAGACATCATCCGCAAGGTCGCAAGGGATATGCACATGCCCGACCGCTTGGCATGGCCGTTTGTGAAGATCGGCGGGCGGGTCTACGGCGGCTTTGACGTTGACGAAATGGACGCCGCCCGGGCAGTGAAACAGGCAACGGTGCCCATTCTCATCATCCACGGAGAAAGTGACAGCTTTGTCCCCTGCGAAATGAGCGACATCGTGTCGGAAAATCCCGCGCTGGTCATGCGGTACACCTTCCCCGGCGCTGACCACGGGTTCAGCTATCTGGTGGACACCCCCCGCTACAAAAAAATCGTGACTGAGTTCGCGGAAAAGGCACTTGCGCCGAAAGCATAACTGCCGCCACCGCCGGAATGGGTGGGGTGCATCAGATAGTGAAAGGCACAGCGGGATAATCCGCTGTGCCTGTTCTAATGCCAGCCCCCCCTTGCCTCTCCCTATGGGAGAGATGGCCGAGCAAAGCGAGGACGGAGCGGGGAAACTAGGCGTAATACCCTCTCAGTCACCTTCGGTGACAGCTCTCCCAGAGGGAGAGCCAAGGGGCTGTACCAATACTCCGGCGCGGACGTTTTGCGGCAGGGATAGCGCGAAACAATCCCTCTTGATTTTTCCGAAAAAAAGAATACAATGGACGCATATTGTTTCCCGTGAAAGGATGCCGTTTTATGAACAAAATTTACATTCCCGAAAACTACAAGCCGGTGCTGGACGCCTACGACACCCAGCGCGCCATTGCCTATATCAAGGAGACGTTCCAGCAGGAATTTTCCAAGGCGCTGAACCTGAAGCGCGTCTCCGCGCCCCTGTTCGTCACCGAAAGCTCCGGCCTGAACGATAACCTGAACGGCTACGAGCGGCCTGTGGCCTTTGACATTCCCGCCGTGGGCATGGACGCTCAGGTGGTGCATTCTCTGGCAAAATGGAAGCGCCTTGCCCTCAAGCGCTACAATTTCACCGTTGGAAATGGCCTGTACACCGACATGAACGCCATCCGCCGGGACGAAGCGCTGGACAACATCCATTCCATCTACGTCGATCAGTGGGACTGGGAGAAGATCATTACCCGGGAAAACCGGAATCTGGACTTCCTGAAGCTCATCGTCCGCGCCATCGTGGGTGCTATCTGCGACACCAACGACCGCCTGCACGTTCGCTTCCCCCAGCTGCGCACCGAGCTGAGCCGGGAGGTCACCTTCATCACCGCCCAGGAGCTGGAAGACATGTATCCCGGTCTGGAAACCGGTTCCCAGCGGGAAAACGCCTTTGTCCGGGAGCATAAGACTGCCTGCGTCATGCAGATCGGCGGACTTCTCCGCTCCGGCAAGCCCCACGACGGCCGCGCTCCCGACTATGACGACTGGAATCTGAACTGCGACATTTTCTTCTGGGACGAAACGCTGAACCGAGCGCTGGAGGTTTCCTCCATGGGCATCCGTGTGGACGCGGAATCCCTCGACCGCCAGCTGACCCTCGCCCACTGCGACGACCGGCGGACGCTGCCCTTCCACAAGATGCTGCTGAATAACGAGCTGCCCCTGACCATCGGCGGCGGTATCGGCCAGAGCCGTCTGTCCATGCTGATGATGGGCTGCGCCCACATCGGCGAAGTACAGTCCAGCGTATGGGACAGCGAAACTGTGGACGCCTGCGCAAAGGCCGGAATCCCGCTGCTGTAACTTTCCGTCAGTCCCGAAGCGCGAAATAACTGCCCGACAAATTGACATCGAATGGAGTACCAGCCTATGATCATCAGAAATGAAAAAGCAAACGATTTCCGCGCGGTGGAAGAATTGACGAAAAAAGCTTTCTGGAACGTCAGCGTTCCGGGCTGCAATGAGCACTATCTGGCGCACGTACTGAGAGGCCACCCCGATTTCATTCCGGAGCTTGACTTTATTGTGGAAGAAGACGGGAAAATCATCGGAAACATTATGTACACAAAGTGCAGGCTGGTGGATTCCGATGGGAACGAAAAGGACGTATTGACATTCGGCCCGCTGTGCATTCACCCAGATTATCAGCGTAAAGGATATGGGAAGAAATTACAGCTTCACTCCTTCCGTCGGGCAGAGGAATTGGGGTACGATACGATCGTGATTTTTGGCAATCCGGAAAATTATGTCGCGACTGGATTCAAAAACGGGAAACATTTTCATGTTGGTCTGGGAGACACCTACCCGGTTGCATTGCTGGTAAAGGAGCTGAAGGAAGGCGTTCTCAGCGGCAGGAAATGGAGCTACGTGGAAAGCCCTGCTTATGAAATCGACGATGCGGACGCAGAAGCTTTTGACAAGGATTTTGAACAGATGGAGAAAGCTTATCAACCGAGCCAAGAGCTCTTTTACATCTACAGCAGATCTGTTGTTGTGCGATAATTCCACCTTGCTCCCAAGCGCAGAAGTGGGGTTGGCAGACATTGCCAACCCCACACTTTTAGTAATAGAAGAACTTATAAAACGAAGGATACACATTCAGCAGCTGCTGCAAGTTCGTCCGGGAATTGGAACCGGGGTCGCGGATGGTAAATCCGGACGCTGTCAGACTGCTTCCCCTGGCATACCCTGTGACCACCACCCAGTGCTGACCGCCATAGGCATTGCTGACGCCGAGCAAGACAGGTTTTCCCTGCTTCAACTTTCCATAAACGGCGCCGAGATACCCGGAGCCGTCCGTAACCGCCGTATAGTGGCTCGGCCAATAGAGACTGCCCGAGGGCGTATAGGTAAGCTCCTTCGCCATAGCGTCGGGATAGATGGTTCTTCCCGTGCGGAAGGACTCCATCATTGCCACCGCCGTTGTGGCGCAGCCGATCTGAGAAAAGGTCTTCCCGGATGTACCGATCCGGACATCCGCCCAGCGGGCGTCCGTCTGCTTGAAATTCGGCACGTTCAGGGACACTGAAGCATAGTTTCCGGACAGATATTGCGCGCTGACGTATCCGGTTTTCGTTCCGCCGTAAAGGACGCGGCTCCATCCGTTCGCAGTGGACAGACGGATGACCGTTTCCCCCTTGCTGAGGGCGCCGACCTTTCCATAGGCCGTCCCCGCCCCGCTGCGGACGTTCAGCGTGCCGCTGCTTACCGCCACGGATACCGGGATCCCCTCCGTCACCGTGATGAAGCCCGCGTGGCAGTAGCCGTACTTCCCTTTTGCGTATTCCACCTTCCACCAGTCGCCGGACTTGGAGATCAGCGTAACATAGCTTCCCTTATTCAGCGACGCGGCCACCGCTGCGCTGGAGGACGGGCTGCTTCGCACGTTCAGCTTCCCGGAAGCAGTCGTCACGACACCGGCTTTGGAATCCGCCGTGGCCGCCTCAGCCCGCATCGGCAGAAGGAACGCTCCCAAAAGGAGCAGAACCGATACAGTACAAGTCAGAATTCGTCGAATAACAATCACCTCGTTCTGTTTTCTTGCATATATGCGCAGTAATTGTAACACATTTGTAACCATTTGGGAATACGCCAAATTCTGACAAAAAACGCAGGAGCCGGTAAACCCGCCGCTCCTGCGCTATTCTTTATTTAATTGAACCGCACCACATTGTTGGCAAACCGGTAAAAGCTCCCGGCGAATTCCTGCCCGACCCGCCCCGGCACGCTGACAAACAGCAGCGGCGTGCGCTTGCGGAAGTAATTCGCCCACTTGGGGTCATAGGCCATGCAGGTCTCCCACATCTTTTTCAGCTCGGCATCCGTCTCGGCGGACTTGTTCAGCCGGGTCGTGAGAATAGCAATGCCAAGCATCATGAACAGGTCGTGCTTCATGTATCGTTTCAGCCGGGGTTCGGTGATGTCGTCCAAGTGACAGGTGGTAAAGCACCGTTCCGTCACAAGGATCTGATCTGCGTGGCGCTTGGCCAGAGCGGCAGACTGCACCGACTGATCCGGCCGGCCGATCCAGTAACGGTAAAGGTCTGCGTTGAGATAGTACATTTTCCGCACATAGGGCATCGTCTGATAGATCATCAGGTTGTCCTCGTAGAAAACATGTTTGGGAAGCGGCTGCTCCCATCTACGCATGATCTCGGTGCGGAAAGTGCTGGAATGGATGGTGAGCATCTGGTATGCCCGGAAGGGTTTGGTATCCTCCCATGTGAAGATACGGTTCTCCGGCAACACGGCGGAATAGTTGATGGAGCGATCCCCGTCGCCGTCGGAATGGACGTAGTAGTAGTTTGTCACTACCATATCCACGCCGCCCTGCCGCTCACATTCCTCAAGAGCGTCCAGAAATTTGGGGAAATCGGGGCTGAGGGTGTCGTCGCTGTCCACGACCTTGAAATAGGTGCCGGTGGCGTGCTTCAATCCCTGATTGATGCCCTCACCGTGGCCGCCGTTTTCCTGATGAATGACCCGCACAATGTCCGGGAATTTCCGGGCATATTCGTCGGCGATTTTTCCGGTGTTATCCTTGGAGCCGTCATCAATAATGATGATCTCCACCCGGTTTCCCCCGGGCAGAAGGCTCTGGATGCACTTTTCCATATAGTCCTGAGAATTGTAGCAGGGTACTGTGACCGTCAGAAGCTTCATTTATGTTTCTCCTTCGATTTCTGATTTGGCAAGGCTCAGCGCCCGGAGGATTACCGCGTCCATGTCGTAATAGCGGTACTCCCCCAACCGGCCGCCGAAAATGGTTTTCTCTTCCCCGTCCGCCAGCACCTTGTACTTTCCATACAGGGCGTTATTTTTTTCATCGTTCACGGGATAGTACGGCTCCACCCCCGGCTTCCACTCGGAACTGTACTCCCGGGACACCACAGTTTTCGGCTGGGTGCCGAACTCGAAGAACTTATGCTCGATGATGCGGGTGTAGGGCGTCTCCCGGTCGGTGTAGTTGATCACGGCGTTGCCCTGGAAATTCGGCATATCCAGCACCTCCGTCTCAAACCGGACGGAGCGGTAGCTCAGCGGGCCGAAGCAATAGTCAAAGTAGCTGTCAATAGAGCCGGTGTAAACGACCTTGTCCGCCAGCGCGTTCAGCTCGGCTCTGTGCTCCAGATAGTCCACATTCAGCCGCACCTCGACGCCATCCAGCATATTCTCCACCATTTGGGTGTAGCCGCCCATGGGAATGCCCTGAAACCGGGCGTTGAAGTAGTTATTGTCAAAGGTAAGACGCACAGGCAAACGCTTGATGATAAAGGCAGGCAGCTCCCTGCAGGGGCGCCCCCACTGCTTTTCGGTGTAGCCCTTCACCAGCTTTTCATAAATATCCGTGCCGACGAGGGAAATGGCCTGTTCCTCCAGATTCTTCGGCTCCGCAATCCCGGCGGCCTTCCGTTGACGGGCAATCTCCGCTTCCGCCTGCTGTGGAGTCGTCACGCCCCACATTTTATTGAAGGTATACATGTTGAAGGGCAGGGAGTACAGCTCCCCGTGGTAATTCGCCACCGGGGAATTGGTGTAGCGGTTAAATTCCGCGAACCGGTTGACGTACTCCCACGCGGTCTTGTCGTTGGTGTGGAAAATATGGGCGCCGTAGGTATGTACCTGGATTCCCTCGATCTCCTCGGTATACACATTGCCGCCGACGTGACTCCGCCGGTCGATCACAAGCACGGACTTCCCCGCCGCCTTCACCTGCCGGGCAAAGACAGCGCCGAACAGCCCCGCCCCCACGACCAGATAATCATACCCCATGGATAATACTCCTTTGCCGGTTTTTTCACTGAGAATATACCATATCCCGCAGAGTTTGTCATCATAATTTTATTTAAGAATTCGTTAGGAAAAGCCTCACTGGTCGCTGACAGAATCCAGATTCTTCCATCCATAGCGGAAAATGGATACGATCATGGATATTTCCGTGACGATCTCGTCCAGAATCCCCGCCCATGAGCCAATAATTACATCATAAATGATCCACAGCGGCGAATTGGCAAGCATCCCAACGAGACGGATTTTCCGCGGATTGTACGTATACCCGCCGACCGTGGCCGCAATATTCGCGGCCACCGGCAGAATCGACCACCAGCCGTCCCATGTGAAGATCAGCGCCGCCACCTGCATGACGCACAGTGCGGCGCACATGATTTTCCCCTTCAGAAAGCGGCTTCTGCTGCCCAGGCAAAAGGAACGAACCGTGTTCAGCACATAGCTGATTCCCCCGGTGATCGCGCCCAGCATCAGCAGATAGGTGGTGTAGCACAAGTAGGAAACAAACTGGACGCGGAACAGCGTCCGGTTGTTTTTGCATTGGTACGACAGGAAAAACAAAACCGTCCCGAAAAGGCCGATTGCCTGTATGAAAATGGATTTTCCCGACATAGTGCCCCTCTTTTCCGGAATATTTTTCTGTGAATCTGCATAAATAAAGAAAAAGTTCCGGGTTCTGCCTGTTTTGAAGGCAAAACCCGGAATTTTGTTGGCGGAGAAGGAGGGATTTGAACCCTCGATACCCTTTTGGGGTATACACGATTTCCAATCGTGCGCGCTCGGCCAGCTACGCGACTTCTCCATCACGGTGCTATCTGTCCAGCCCGGTTATAATACTACAGGAAACCCGATTTGTCAAGCGTAAATTTCCCTTTTCCGGGAATTCCTGCCCCGCCGGTTTTCGGCGGAGCAGTGAAATTCATTTAAGCCCGTAGACGCCCGCGCTTACCGGGAGCAGCGTGACCGTTTCTCCCTTCTGTACGGCCCCTCCGCCGAAGGTATACAGCGCGCCGCCCAGCGTCCCGTCAAGCCGGAAGGACACTTCCTCCCGGTAGGGATTGATAGCGACCAGCAGCGTTTCCTCGTCGTTTCCGCGCTTGTAAACCAGCGGCCGCTTCGGCGCGCCGTCGCTGACGAAGGTGATCCCGCCGCGGCTTTGCAGGGCGCTGTGCGCCTGCCGCAGTTTGATCAGGCGGCGGACGTGATTCAGCAGAGATGCCTCATCATCCAGCTGCCCCGCAACCGTGGGACGGTCGGACGCGGGGTCCTGCCGAATGTAAATCTTGTCCGTAGGCGCGGCGCTGAAGCCCGCGTTCACCCCGTTATCCCACTGCATGGGACTGCGGGCGCCGGTGCGCTCGTAGCCGCCCTCCACGCTGGTCAGCCCCTCCACGTAGCGCATACCGATCTCGTCGCCGTAGTAAATGAACGGCGCACCGGGCATTGTCAGAAGAAACGCAAAGGCCAGCTTCTTCTCGTCTCCCTCAACGTGCTTTGCAAGGCGGGTCATGTCGTGGTTGCCGGAGGGAATGCAGATCAGGCCGTCCTTCCCTGCCCGCTCCCGGCTCTCCAGATACTTTTCCACGAAGGCCGACGCGTCGCCCACGCCCCGGTCGGAGAAATAAGGCTCCTCGCACCGGAACAGGTCGTTGTAATGGGATGGGCCGAAGTGGAGCAGAAAGTCCATATGGAACCCCCCGCGCAGGGACTTTTCCGGCTCGCCCCACTCGGAGACCATGGCCGCTTCCGGGAATTCCGCATCCAGAAACGCGCGGACTTTTTGCCACAGAGCGATGGTGCCCAGGCTGTCCGGGTCGTTCTTCACCAGACTGGCCGCCATATCCACCCGGAAGCCGTCGCATCCCAGTCCCAGCCAGAAGCGCATCACGTCCATCATGGCGTTCAGCGTGGCCTTGGGGCCTTCGTCGTCGGGAGACTGCTGCCATGGGCGGGTGCGGTTATAGTAGCCGTAATTCAGCGCGGGCTGGCAGGTGAAGAAATTGATGGCGCAGGAGCCGTCCCGCTGGGAAATGCCCCGCAGGCAACCCATATTTTCCGGTGCTTCCCAGACGCTGTCCGTCCATACGTAGCGGTCGGTGTAGGCGTTCCGCTCCGCCTTCATGGATTCCCGGAACCACTCATGTTCCACGGAGGTATGCCCCGGCACCAGATCCAGCAGCACGTGCATTTCCCGCTTGTGCGCCTCGGCAAACAGACGCTTCAGATCCTCGTTCGTGCCGTACCGGGGCGCGACGCGGTAATAATCCGCCACATCATACCCCGCGTCGCCGAAGGGCGACAGAAAGCAGGGATTGATCCACAGCGCATTGCAACCCAACTCCCGGATATAGTCCAGCTTATTGATGATCCCCTGAAAATCGCCGATACCGTCGGCATTGGTATCAAGGAACGACTGGGGGTAAATTTCGTAAAATACAGCATTATCCAACCATTTTGGCATAAGAAAGACTCCTTTCTTTGTATCTGTGGGAATCATACAACCACACAGGGGCAATGTCAAGGACGATTTGCGATGTCTGACGGTCTATGTCATTTAAGAATAGTTTAATTGAATTTCACATGCCGCGTCACTCTTTAATTGCGCCAAGCGCTCGCAGAAGTTCATCAGCAAACCATACTCCGTATTGACGAAGAAGCAGCAATTATGTCTGGCGTAATCCCCTCCGTCGTCCAGTTCCGCAAATACTTCTATGATAATATGCCCCAGCCTGTCTTTTCTCAAAAAACGCAGTGACAGACACGCCGTTGAATCATTTCCCCTGTCTTCATTCGCCCACAAGCCTTCCTCGATATCTCCACGCAGGAATTGCTCGATCTGGCCGATCAATTCGTCGATCAGGGAATTGGAAACGTATATTCTCGATGTGATAGTCGCCACTGGAGCGGAACACACAGCTTTTAATGCTATTACATCATTATCCTGCCATAGTTTGCTGAATATAATGTCATCCTTCACTGTATCACTCCTTGTGCAGTTATCTGTATTTTTGCAATAACATTTTTGCTAAGAAACGGATTGTTGCATCGTCCGAAGTATTCATTATTTTTTCCAGCGTAAGAACGGATTGTGTAGCCAGAATCTGCGACTGCAAGCAGAAAGAAGCGGCATTGATCTTTACTCTGTCATCTTCGTGATTAAGCAGCATATACAATGTGTCTTCACCCACATTCTGCTTCATTTTCTCTTGCAGCTCATTGAGCTTTTTACAAGCTGCATTATGCTTCTTGACTTTCCGTTTATTTGCATAGTCGTTTTCAACGCACTGTTGCAGCGATAATTTCACAAATGAGTTATAATAATCTTTTATATATGCGCTATGGCTTTTTGATTTCCTGCGTCTGTAAATCAAAATAGAATTAGCCAGTATGATAAACGCAATCCAACCTATGATTACCGCATGTTCCAGACGATTGTAAGAGGGAACGTACTCAAACAGAAGTTCCCCGTCTTTGTTCGTGACCGTAAACGTCTGACTGTCAGCGGAGAACACATTTTTCCCCGAAAAGGAATATGTGTTTCCTGCATATGACACCCGAAATTCCTTCAGCGCATCTGCCGCAAACGTTTTTTCCCGCTCACCCTCGTCATGTGAGCTTTCAATGTATTTGCCGTCATCGTCAATTTTGAACAATACATTTTTCCGAAACGAAAACGCAACCAGATTTTCGCCGCTGGAATCGAAGGAAACCACAACAGCCCCGCTGTCGGAAAATGTAAAATGCTTCACCAGCCCGCAAAATTGGTCATACAGATTGACGTGGTGCGTTACTCCATCAGAAAAGCAAAGTGCATATTGCCCGCTCATTGAAACTGCAACGCTCTCCAATGTTGCTGAACCGGTATATTCCGATTCATCTGCCCCAAGGAAAAACTCCGTATCGTACAGAGCCGCGTCTTCTTCTATGAAAGAATATATGGCCTTTGCGTTCGCATTTTCTGACACAAACATCACAACGGCAAAGGATATCAACATACAAATAAGGATATGGCGCAACTTTTTACCCACTTTAATGCATCCTTTCACCGGTTGCTTGTACAGCTTCCCCCAAATTTACTTACTCTCTTAAGTAAGCGCCAGTACACCGGCCACCCGCAGGACTTCAAGATAATACAGGCACAACCAAATTGGTACTGCGCATCTAGTTTTTTCAACTTCCATATCGCGAGCGATGGTATCTGCCGTTCGTTTTGAGTTCAATAATTGCCAGAATCACAAACAACAGGAAAGCAGTAGCAAAATAGGCAATGCAAACCCGATTGAAAAAATATTCCCCAACGAAATCAAGAGCATAACAGAAAGCAAAAACCAATTCAATGGCCAGAGCCATGTGAATCGCTAAATTGATTGCCTGATACGCCTTGGCTATTGACGAATAGCGAATAATCTTCTTTTCAGATTTTGAGTATTTATCCTTCATTATTTTTGGCGCAGTCCAGAAAAACCAGCGATCAACTATAGATACGTTTGCTACGTAGAGTTTCCAGTTTTTCTTCGTCTGACACGCCCGGCTTCCCACGCTCATGTATCCTCGTAAAATCAGCAAAATCCCGATTGAAAACATGACCAAAATTATCAAATTGTTTTCCACATCAACACACGCTCCATGCCATTACGCTCGCAATGCCGCAGGGGAATGAGCTATGTCCATTGTAACTTCAACGCCCTCCCCTGTCAACTCCGTTCCGTCGGCGGACGCACTATTCGGTTACGCATTCCTCCGCCGCGTGCGCCCTGCGGAGCAGAGCGTTCACCCCGAAGCTGAGCAGCAGCATTCCCGCCGCCACACAGACCCAGCCGAAGCCCAGCCGGTACAGCGGCAGCCTGTGCAGCAGCTGCCCCAGAACGCCCAGCGGTAACCCCGCGTCGCCCAGCGCAAAAGCGATGCTGACCGCGGCGGTTCCCGCCACCGTCATGGGATAGGCGAACCGGTTCCCCTTCCACAGATCGTGGCTCAGTCCCAGCAGGATCAGCACAATGGATACGGGATAAATGGCGTTCAGGATGGGGATGGAAATGCTCAGGATCATGCTCAGCCCCAGATTGCACACGAGGAACGAGAAAAACGTAATGATATACACCCACGCCCGATAGGAGATCTTCCGGAAAAGGGTGGAGAAATACTGAGAAATGGAGTTGATAAGCCCAACGCAGGTGGTCAGGCAGGCCAGCGTGAAGATGGCCGCCAGCAGCACTGCCCCGGTGCCGCCAAACACCTGATAGACGATGCACCGCAGCGTCCACGCGCCGTTTTCCTGAACCGGGTAAACGCCGGAGCTGCACATGCCCATGTAGGACAGCATGGCATACACCACCGCCAGAATCGTCCCAGCCAGCACCCCCGCCAGAATCGTATAGCGCATCTTGTCCTTTTTCTCCGTCAGGCCGAAGGTCCCCAGCGTCGCGGAGATCACCAGCCCGAAATTCAGGGCGGCAATGGTGTCCATGGTGTTGTAGCCCTCGGTAAAGCCCTTGAGCAGCGCCGCCTCCTGATAGCCCCCCTGTGCCGCCGCGACGCTGGTCTCTCCCCGGAACAGGAAGCTGACGAACAGCAGAGTCAGAAGCGCCAGCAGCGCCGGGGTCAGCCCGCGGCCGATCCGGTCAACCAGCTTTCCGGGATTCAGGCACAGCCACAGGGCGATCAGGAAAAACCCCAGAGAATAGGCCGCCATCCACAGCGCCGGATTGCTCCCCTCCGGCAGATAGGGCGCCACCGCCATTTCAAAGGGAACGGAAGCGGCTCTGGGAATTCCCAGTCCCGGTCCGATGGACAGGTAGATCAGCACGGTAAACACCAGCGCGAACCGCGCCCCCACCTGTTTTCCCAGCTTTTCCAGCCCATCGAACCGCGCGACCACCACCACGCCAAGCACCGGCAGCACCACCGCCGTCGCGAGGAACCCGATCATGGCCGGAAGGGTATTCTCCCCGGCGTTCTGTCCCAGAAACGGCGGAAAAATCAGGTTGCCCGCCCCAAAAAACAGGGCAAACAGCATAACACTGACCACCAGCAGACTTTTTTTACTCAGTTTCATTTCCCGTACCTCTTTTTTTGAATTGAATATAAAAATGACTCGTCTCAAATTTCTTTGAGACGAGTCATAAAATACCCGCGGTACCACTCAAATTGCGCGCACAAGCGCACCTCTTTCAGGCTCCAACAAGCCCTAGACACTCACGCAGTCCACGCGGGAGACCCTACTTGCATTGCTTTGGAGAACTCCGGCTCGGAAGGGATGGGATTTTGAAGGCAGTCCACCGGGCTTCCACCCTCCCCGGCTCTCTATCGGCTGTACGATCAAATCCGTCTTCGTCATCGCTTTTCTATTCGGTTGTCGTCATTCTACACGCAAAGACCGATTTTGTCAATATTCAAATATCCCAAATTCCGGAAGACGGCGTGTACAGCCAAACGACCTTTCTTTATAAGAGAAACTTTTTCATATCCTTTTTTATGGGCGACCGCCATTATTCCCCACCATTTCCCATTTTATCGTCGCATTCCGCGTCGCTGTAAATTTCTTTACCAAATCCTAGCCATAACCATGCTATAATGAACGGCAAACCTATGCGGTTCATTTCATGATAACGGAAGGAGGAAAGACCGTGGAATCCGACAGCAGCGACGGTGCTGACAATTACTCCTGCATTCCCTGTTCCTATATGGCACATCTTCGCCCGCTCCTGCGATACAGAGTATAGGCGTGTGATCTTGTCCGACAATATATGAACAGAAAAAGGAGTTTTGTATGAATCACATTGGAAGCATTTTCGCAATGGCAGTCTGTCTTGCCATGTCTGCCTATTTCAGCGCAACGGAAACGGCATTCTCTTCTTTGAACAAAACCAGGCTGAAGGTTCTCGCCGACAACGGAAACAAACGGGCGGCGCTGGCCCTTAAGCTTGCCGAGAATTACGACCGGCTGATCTCTACCATTCTGATTGGAAACAATATCGTAAACATTACCATAGCATCCGTCGGTACGCTTTTGTTCGTCGAGCTTTACGGCGACGTGGGCGCGACGATCTCCACCGTGGTCGTGACCCTCGTCGTCCTGCTCTTTGGCGAGATCACCCCCAAGAGCATCGCAAAGGACGCCCCGGAGCGTTTTGCCATGTTCAGTGCGCCGTTCATCCGCCTGTGGATCTGGGTGCTGACGCCCCTGAATTTCCTCTTTACCCAGTGCAAAAAGTTCATCTCCCGCTTCATCAAGACGGACGGCAGCGCCAAAATGTCCCACGAGGAATTGCTTCTCTTTATGGAGGACGTGGAGCATGACGGCGGCATTGACGAGAACGAGGGCGAGCTTCTGCGAAATGCTCTGGAGTTCGGCGACCTGACGGCGGCGGAAATTCTGACCCACCGGATCGAGCTGGAAGCCGTGGACATCAACGAGAGCCACGAGGAAATCGCAAAAGCCTTTACCCAGTCCCGGTTCTCCCGGCTGCTTGTCTACCGGGATACCATCGATCAGGTCGTGGGCGTTCTCCATCAGAAGGATTTCTATATCAACGGCAAAATGACCGATCAGCCCATCGCCCAGATCATGACGGAGCCGTTGTTCGTCTACCAGCATACCAAAATCCGGGACATTCTGAAGATGCTCCAGCACCAGAAATCCCACATTGCGGTCGTGGTCGATGATTTTGGCGGCACGCTGGGAATCGTCACGATGGAGGACATTCTGGAAGAGCTGGTAGGTGAGATCTGGGATGAACACGACGAAGTTGAGGAGGATTTTGAAAAGCTGGGTGAAAACCTCTACCGGGTCGATTGTTCCGTCAGTCTGGAGGACTTCATGGAGTTCTTTGACGTGGAACTGAAATCCGACAGCGTCTCCGTAGGCGGCTGGGTCATGGAGCAGCTGAACAAGGTGCCGGTCAAGGGTGAGTCCTTCACCACGAAGCATCTGGAGATCACGGTTTCCGAGCTGGATGCTCACAGGGTATCCTCCATTACGGTCAGGCAGCTGGATGAATCCCCTGCCGGCTGCGCTTCTTCTACATAAATCGACGAAAGCGCCGGAATCCCCGTGATTCCGGCGTTTTTTGTCCCGATTCTGTAGAAAGCAGAAACGTCATTCTGCCCAAAAAGGAATCTATTGACAACCTTACTTTTATAAAATACAATAAACCCACATACAAACGAAAAGAGGCAATCCGAAATGGAGAAAAAACGCACACGGGACATTCGCTTCTGGGTACTTGTCTGGGGTCTCGGCCTTGTGGGACAGTTATGCTGGAACATCGAAAACCAATGGTTCAATACCTTCGTATACGCAAAAATCGCCAAGGACCCCACCATCATTTCGTGGATGGTCGCCATTTCGGCCATCGCCACCACCATTGCAACCTTCCTGTTCGGAACGCTGTCCGACCGGAAGGGCAAGCGGAAAAATTTCATCGGTATCGGATACATTCTCTGGGGCATCTTCACAATTCTGTTCGGCACGACGGAATGGATCACCGGCGGCCAGCCTGCGAGTTCCGCCCAGGTTCTGATGCTTGCGGCGACGGCTGTTGTCTGTGCCGACGCGCTGATGTCCTTCTTCGGCTCCATGGGCAATGACGCGGGCTACAACGCATGGCTGAACGACATGATGACCGAGCAGAACCGCGGTTCCATCGGCGCCGCCCTCGCCACCCAGCCCATCATCGGCACCATTGTCGGCACGGTAGTCGGCGGTATGCTCATCGGCGGCAGCGACAATTATATGCGCCTGTTCGTGGTCATGGGCGGTTTCGTAATTCTGTTTGGAATCGCGGCGATCCTCTTTATGAAGGACGCCCCGCAGCTCAAGCCCAGCAAAAACGGCAGCTTCGGAAAGCAGCTTTTCAGCGCGTTCAATTTCCGTGAGCTGATCAAAATGAAAGAGCTTGTCTGGGTTTTCCTTGTGCTGACCGTGTATTTCATCGCCTTCAACGTGTACTATCCCCATATCGGAAATTACATGATCTATTATCTGGGATTCCGCGCCGACAGCATCGGAATCATTCAGGGCATCGCTCTGATCGTCGGTATGCTTTCGGTCGTCCCCGCCTCCAAGATCCTGAGCAAAAACAAATTTGTCCTCGCCACGTCCATCGCTGTCTTACTCAGCTTTGTCGGCGTGGGGATCGTTGGTCTCTTTGGGCGTCCGGAAAACGTTGACCCCAGCACCATCTGGAACTGGTCACTGCTGATCGGCCTGTTCTTCTTCGGATGCGGCTATATCATGTTCATGCAGGTGACTTCCGTCTGGATGAAGCAGCTTTTCCCAGAGGAGTCCAAGGGGCAGTTTGAGGGCTTCCGCATCGTTTTCTTCGTCCTCATTCCGTGGATCGTATCGCCGTTCATTGCCAATCCCATCATCAAAAACAACGGACAGATTCTGGATTCCAACGGATTTGCGGCGTATCTTCCCACTCACGTCCTGTTTTTGATCTCCACACTGCTGGTTCTGGCGACCTTTGTGCCGCTGTTCTTCGCCGCACGGCAGCGCCGGGCGCGGGAAGCAAAGGAGCCGGTACGTTGATTGGGTGCATGATCGCGGCGCTGTTTTTGCTGGCAGTTTTCGCCCTTTCGGCGCTGATTGCGGAAAAGTGTCTTCAGATGGTCGTAAATCCGGTGCGCTACGACGTCGATTACGTCAAAGCGCTGGAAACGACAAATGGCTTTTCCGACTGCATCGAAGCATATGAAACAAAATGGCAGCAGACGCCCTTCGTCCTCCACAGTGCGGGCGCGGACATCTCCGGCGAGTACATGATGAATCCGGCCGACTCCGGAACGCCCCGCAAGGTGGCGATCATCTGCCATGGGCACACCGTAAACCGGTATTCCGACCTCAAATATGCGGATATTTTCTACCGCGCCGGGTTCAGCACCGTGATTTTTGACGAGCGCTATTTCGGTGAATCCACGGGAGACTTCTGCACCCTTGGGCAGAACGAAGCGCGGGACGTGGCCGCCATCATCGCCTATGTCAGGCAGATATTCGGTCAGGACTGCGTCATCGGCCTGCACGGCGAATCCATGGGCGCGGCCACCGCGCTTCTGACGCTCAAGTACGAGACGCCGGATTTTGTGATCGCGGACTGTCCCTTCGCGGACAGCAAGCTGCTTTTTGCCCAGTGGTTAAAGCGCAATCTGCACATTCCCATTGGCCTGATCTGGCCGATTCTGCGCCGCCGCGCGAAGCGAAAATACGACTACGACGTCGAATCCGTCTGCCCGATCGCGGCGGTGCAAGGAAAAAACGTACCGATCTGCCTGATGCACGGAAAAAGCGACAATTTAATTCCGTATACCCACAGTGAAATGCTGCACAAAGCCTGCGTAAATCCCAACAGCGAGCTGCATCTTTTCGAGAATGCAGACCACGCCCGGTCTATCGTTATGGCGCGTGGGGAATATGAAAGAATGGTTCTTACCTTTCTGCACAACTGCGGACTGTATGGGACGGAAAATAAACAATAGCCGGAAGCTGCCCGGTATTCAAGGCAGCGCCGGACGGGACACATCAAAAAATAAAGCGCAGAAGTCAGAATTCGACTTCTGCGCTTTTTGGATAGATTGGAAAAGATGGAAAAATGCCGTGAAATTCATACGAATTTCACGGCATTCTGGTCCGAGTGTCGAGATTCGAACTCGAGGCCTCTTGAACCCCATTCAAGCGCGATACCAAACTTCGCCACACCCGGATTTTTGATTGCGTCTCTCGACTGCCTGAATATATTAGCACACCTTCTCGAAAAATGCAACCATTATTTTTCCTTTTTTTATTATTTTTTCGCGGTGGCGTTTGAGCACCTCATTGCGCCGATTTCCAGAGGTACAGACCCGTACCGGACAGGCACAGTTTTTCCGGGTTTTCTTTTGACCGGGCCTCTGCCGACAGGGTTATCAGGCTTCTGGATACAGAGATCACATGCACCTTGATTACCACCTCTGCCCCCGGATTCAGAGGGCGATGGTAGTTCACGCTGAGCTGCACGGTGGGCGCGATCCCGGCTCCTGTTTTCAGGCAGTAGGGGATCAGTCCCATCGCCTGATCCAGCACCGTCGCGCCGAGACCGCCGTGAAGCGTCCCCGCGGGGTTGCGCATCCATGTTTCCGTCCGGCAGGAGAGAAAATAGTCCCCCGCTTCCGGGTCGCATTCCAGCAGTTCAAAATGAAGCATGTCCCCAATGGAGCCGGGGGCAAACTCACTGACCTGTGCGATCCGGCGGCGCAGGAGCGCCGCAGTCTCACTCGCCGCGCTCACTGGTAATCACCTTGCCGATGTTCCACAGGTGGATGACCTTCCGCTCGGCTTCGGCCTTCTCGTCCTCGTCCTCGTATTCCACATACACAGTGTGGGCGCTGCAATCCGCGCACTCCACCTGTACGTTCCAGCCGCCTTCGTGCATGAGCAGACCCGCGCCCCGGCAGATGGGGCATTCTTCCAAAATATATTCTTCCATTTGACGTTACTCCTTATCTGAAAATGGTTTCATTGGTATCATAGATTTCCACCCGGCTGTACCGGATAAAATCCGGCGCGAGGTCGGGGCGGTATTTGTTTACGGCGGCGCCCAGCAGCATGGGATTCAGGGATGGATTCTGGCAGCAGACCCGCGCCTCAAGCTTTACAACGTTGCCCGACACCGGTGCGGCAGAAATCTTTCGTATCATGGGGATGATATTCTGCTCCACCACGCCCTTTTTGCCCTTTTTTTCCACGGTCACTTCCTCACGGGAAAACAGGGCTTCGATCTGTTCCGCCGCGTTCTGCGGCACGCCCGCGTCGTACTCCAGCAGCACGGCGCAGTCGAGATACGCCAGATTCTTGATTTTCCCGCCGCCGGCGTACACCGAGAGGACGTGTACGCCCTCCACAAGCGCCTGATTCAGCCGGGTGCAGATATCCTCGTTTGAAAACGTGTCCGTTTCCAACTCAAAATCCAGCAGCTCGCACTGGCTTTCCACGCCAAGGCTCAGGGGCAGGGCGATGGACACCGAGGGGCGGGGGTTGAAGCCCTGCGTGTGGGTCAGGGGCAGTCCCGCCCGCTTGAATGATCGCTGGAACAGCCGCATCAAATCCAAATGGGAGATATACACGGCGTTGCCTGTTTTCTGAAACAGCGCTCTAAGCATCGCACGACACCTCCCGCAGCAGTCTTTCCGCGCCGCAGCCCGCGCAGCCGTGGCGGCAGTCCGGGGTGATTTTCGCTTCGTAGGCGCGTTTTCGTTCCAGCTTCAGGAATTTCTTTGTCACGCCCACGTCGATGGTGTCCCACGGCAGCAGCTCGTCCTCGCCGTAGCCGCGGACGGTGTAGAAGTCCCCGTCCACGCCGCATTTGCGGAAGGCGTCCTGCCATTTGGCGTAGTCAAAATATTCGTCCCAGCCGTCCAGCCGCGCGCCGTTTTTCACGGCTTCCTCGATCACCGCGCCCAGCCGGCGGTCGCCACGGGCAAAGACCGCTTCCAGCTGGCTCAAATCCGGCGCGTGATAGTCGTATTCGATGGACTTGGAATAGAAATGGGATTTCAGCAGGCGGCAGCGGCGCAGATATTCCTGAGGCGTGATCTGCTTTTCCCACTGGAAAGGCGTGTGGGGCTTGGGGACGAAGTACGCCGTGGCGACATGCACCCGTAGCCCCCGCTTCTTATTCACAGCATGTTCCTTCCACGTCAGTATCACCTTGTACACCAGCTCCGCGATGCCGAGCACGTCCTCGTCCGTTTCTGTGGGCAGACCCAGCATGAAATAGAGCTTGACATTGTTCCAGCCGCCGGAAAAGGCGTTGGCGCAGGTTGTCAGAATTTCGTCCTCGGTCAGATTCTTGTTGATGACGTCACGCAGGCGCTGGGTTCCCGCCTCCGGGGCGAAGGTCAGGCTGCTTTTCCGGCCGCCCGCCTGAAGCCGTTCCATCAGGTCACGGGAGAAATTGTCCGCCCGGAGGGAGGGAACGGAGAGGCTGACCTTATTCTCCGTGCAGTAGGGGATCAGCTTGTCCGTCAGCTCTTTCAGCCCCCGGTAATCGGATGTGGACAGACTGGAAATGGTGATCTCGTTGTTTCCGGAAGCGCGAAGGGTCTCCACCGCCTGACGGTACAGCACTTCCGGGCTTTTCTTCCGTACCGGGCGGCAGGAGAAGCCCGCCTGACAGAACCGGCAGCCCCGGATGCAGCCCCGGAACACCTCCAGATTTGCACGGTCATGGACGATCTCCGTGGAGGGAACGATCATTTTGGTGGGGAAATAGGCGTTGTCCAGGTCTTCGATGATGCGCTTTGTCACCGTTTGAGGTACGCCCTTCAACGGCACGATGGCGGCGAGGGTGCCGTCGGCGTTGTATTCGTGGCGGTAGAAGCTGGGGACGTACACGCCGGGGATTTTCGCAACTTCATGTAGAAAAGCATCCTTGCTCCATCCCTCGGCCTTTGCCCGGTCGTAGAGCTGCAAAATCTCCACGGTGATGTCCTCACCCTCGCCCAAGGAAAAAAAGTCGATAAAGTCCGCCAGCGGCTCCGGGTTGAAGGCACAGACGCCTCCGGCAAACACAATGTTTTTCAGTCCCTGCCGGTCTTTGGAGCGAAGGGGGACGCCTGCCAGATTCAGCATATTTAAGATGTTGGAGTACGCCATTTCATAGCCGATGGTAAAGGCAATCATGTCGAACTCCCGGACGGGAGTCTGGCTTTCCAGCGCCCACAAGGGCAGAGCGTTATCCCGCATGGCCTGCTCCATGTCTCCCCAGGGGGCGAACACGCGCTCGCACCACACGCCGTCCATCCCGTTCATGACGCCGTAGAGGATACGCATTCCCAGATTGGACATGCCAATCTCGTAGGTGTCTGGGAAGCAGAAGGCCACGCGTACCCGAACGTCCTTCAAATTCTTTTTGATCTCACCCCATTCTCCGCCGGTGTAGCGTGCCGGTTTCTGCACGGTGGGGAGAATGCGCTGCATCAGTTCGGTCATAGTGATACCTCATTAAAAAGTTCTCCGCCTATTGTACCCCGAACCGTGTCAGTTTGCAAGGTCTTTTTCGCAGGAATGCCTTGATCGCCAGTAAAGTTACCGCCGTCAGGGGCAGCATCCCCAGCTTCCAGTAAAAGGTTGCCGCCAGCGCGAGAGCTCCCAATATCCCTATTGTTCCCCATTCTGCCCAGATTGCAATGCGATTTGCCCATTTTGGGCAAAACCGCGTCAGAGCGCAGCGCAGCGCCCGCCCGCCGTCCAGAGGGAACACCGGCAGCAGATTAAACGCCCCCTGCACCAGTGCGCAGACCGCCACCCGTGGGAACACCCGAAGCATAAGCACCAGCAGCAGGCTTCCTGCGGGGCCTGCCAGAGCGCAGACCAGCTCTTTGCCGCTGCTTAATGGTTCCGTCTCCATCACCGCCCCGCCCGCGCCGATGCGAACGCCCCAGATCCGCCCGCCAAGAAGGAGTATTGCCGCCCCGTGGCACAACTCATGGAACGCCGCCGCTGCCAGCGCGGACAGGAGCCAGTTCAGAGGCAGTGTCAGCAGCAGAAACGCGCCCATCAGGCAGGCGGAAACGTCAACCCGGACAAAGTCCCGCATTCGCAAAAACTTCCCGGCAGAAGTTTTCCACCGCGCTGCCCACCGGCGCCCCGGCGTGCAGCTCATGGGTCAATTCTGCCCACGCGGCCGCCGTCACCGCGCTGTCGCCGGGGAGAAGTATCTCCCGAAGCGCCTGCGCCCCTTTCGGCCAGAATCCGCCGACGATCAGCAGGAAAATCAGGAAGCAGACTGCCGTCAGCAGCAAGGCTCTGCCGTTTCTCTGCCGGATTTGCGTTCTTTTGATTCCGGAAGAAGAGTACTCTACCCGGTAACTCATGTAAATCACCTCGGGAGAGTGTATGAACGCGGCGTGATAAAAATACGGACAGGCGGAAAAAGCGGCGGTTGGCACTTGACAATGGGGAAATAATTCATTATAATACCAGAGTTAACGGGGTGTGGCGAAGCTTGGTATCGCGCTTGGTTCGGGTCCAAGAGGCCTCGGGTTCGAATCCCGACACTCCGACCAAAATAGGAAAAACGCTGGAATCTCTAGAGGATTTCGGCGTTTTCCTTTTCCATGGCTCCGCGCTTGGTTTTACTCTGCAATTTGGAATTACCAGAAAAGGACGACGGTAAATTACCGCCGTCCTTTTCTTCATCCCCAGTTGGATTATATCGAGACAACTATACGGTAAAAAGGCAGATTTTTCTTTATTTCCGAACTTTATAGGAAGTTTTGAAAGTAATTCTCCGAAACGTCCCTTTTCCGGCGTGATATGGGCAGAAAACGAAAAGAGGTGCAGAAATGACAAAGGAGCAATTCTATACATACCAGCAGCAAACTGGCAGGCATACGGCGAGAGCATCAAAAGCAGATTTTTGCCCGAATAAGCTCTTGCAAATACCCGAATTGTCTGGTAAAATTACTGTGTGTAAGTAAAAATAGGAATCGAGGCGATCGATCAAAACAACAAAGGAGGCATTTGCACATGAAGGGAAGAATCATCGTATCAACGCTCCTTGCGCTGCTGCTTTTCGTCAGCCTGCCCATGTCGGCGCTGGCGGCGACTTGGGACATCGGCAACGGCGACATCACCGTAAACGCCGGAAGCGGCGGGCAGACAGTTACCCAGGGGTCGCAGGTCGATGTCCCGGACAGCGCCCCCGTCATTACGGGAAGCTCCACGGGAAACACCGTCACTATCAACGCGGAGAAGGATCAGACCGCAAACGTCACCCTCTCCGGCGTGAACATCGACGTGAGCGGTGCGGGCAAGGCCGCCGTTTCCACCACCGGCGAGGGCAATGTGAACATCGAGCTGAACGGAAGCAACGCGCTTAAGAGCGGTCACTCTCATGCCGGCCTGGAAAAGAACAACGACGGTAATCTGACCATTCAGGACAAGGATAAAGACGGCTCCCTGAACGCCAAGGGCGGTCAGGACGGCGCAGGCATCGGCGGAGGAAGCAGCGGCGCTGGCAGCGACATCACCATCACCGGCGGCAAGGTCACGGCGCGGGGCGGGAATTATGGTGCTGGCATCGGTGGCGGTACTTACGGTAACGGCAGCGACATCACTGTCACCGGCGGCGAAGTCACCGCAAATAGCGGCAACTACGGTGCCGGTATCGGCGGCGGAGGTTGGGGCAATGGCAATAACATCACCATCTCTGGCGGCAAGGTCACTGCCACCGGCGGCATTTTCGCTGCGGGTATCGGCGGCGGAATGCATCGGGATGGAAATGACATCACGATCTCCGGCGGCGAGGTCAGTGCCGCCGGAGGCAAGTGCGGCGCAGGCATTGGCGGCGGCCTTGATGCACGCGACAGCGGAGACGTCACGGTTTCCGGCGATGCGAAGCTGAAGGTGCGGGGCGGCAAGGCAGACAGCGACGGACAGGGAGCCCCTATCGGCAATGGCGGCGTACGTGACCAAAACGGTCCGGTGAACGGCACAGAGGTCGAGCCGGATATTTGCGCGCTGAACCCCAGCGGGAAAATCGAATATTACGCGCCCGGCAGTGTCATGACGGGAACTCCCAGCGAAACGATCACAAACCCAACCGGAGACCATGCGTGGGACAGCGGCAGGGTGACAAAGCCTGCCACCTGCACGGAAAAGGGAATTAAGACTTACACCTGCACAAGGCATTCCTCTCACACAAAAAACGAGGATATCCCCGCCCTGAACCACAGCTTTGCAGGGCAGGAGTATGTTTCCGACAACAACGCCACCTGCGGACAGGACGGCACCAAGACGATAAGGTGCGTGCGCTACGGCAGGGGTGGCTGCACGGAAAAAGATACGGTTGTGGATACCGGAAGTATGCTGGGTCATAGCTTTGACGAGGAGGCGTATGTTTCTGACAACAATGCCACCTGCGAACAGGACGGAACCAAAACGGCAAAGTGTGTCCGCTACGGCACAGGTGGATGCACGGAAACGAACACAGTAACGGACACGGACAGCAAGCTGGGGCATCTCTTTGAGGACTATATTTCCAACAACGATGCGACCTATGCGCGCGACGGCACCAAGACCGCAAAGTGTGTGCGGTATGACCAGTGCGGGGAAACCCACACCGTACCGGATGAGGGAAGCCGGTTAAAACTCCCCCTCTACCGCGTGACCGACAAGGACGGCAGGGACATCGCCTACACGGCGGGGCAAACGGGCGGCGTGCTGACCGTCACCGTTGACGAGGACTTTGCCGTGCTCACGGGCAGACTCAGCGGCCTCCGCACCCTCAAGGCGCAGGGCGTGGAGAAAATCATTTTTGTCACCAGGGGCGCAGCGTCAGCTTTCCAGCTCTCCGATTTGACGGAAAAGGGCGAGAGCAGCGAAGCCTACCGGCTCACCCACGACACCAAGGCCGTCACGTTCACCCTAGGCGACAAAATGACCGACGTGAGCGCCATTCTCACAAAGCCGTAAGCGAAAACTCAGAATCCATACAGGCGGGCAGGCACAAGCCGTGTCTGCCCGTCTTGAGCGTTTCAAATATGCAAAAACCAGCACTTCCTGACGGAGGTGCTGGTTTTTTGGTGCCGGTGGCGGGGGTCGAACCCGCACGTCCTTGCGGACACGGGATTTTGAATCCCGGGCGTCTGCCAATTCCACCACACCGGCATGGGGAATAACAGACTTAGTATAGCCAATTATTTGCTCAAAGTCAAGGGGGAAACGCGAATTAACCGAGCAGATCGAGATAATGGTCGCTGGTCGGGCGGGCGTGATGCTCATGCTCGCGGTAGCGGCGCAGGGCCTGCTGGTCGTCGCTCTCGCGACAGAGGTGTTCGATTCCCTCGCAGGAGAAGAGCACAATAAAGAAAATGGCGACAATGACAAGCGGCATAAACGACGAGGCTTCCTTTCCACAGTTGATGCGTATGAAAAACGTCCGGGGAGGTTTCCCCGGAAGCAGGAGCGATTATAGCATGTTTTTGCGGTGAAAGAAAGGACGCAAGTTCATAAGTTTTGCGGGCGGGATTTGTGCAGATGGACAATTCTCTCAATCTTAACGGGATTTTGATAGCGGTGCATGCTATAATAAAACAACATAAAAAGAAGCACGGCAAGAGGAGGCGGCGCGGATGCCGACATCCCTTTCTAAATGGTGGGGCAGTTTTAGGGAGATGATGATTCCCAAGCGGCAGAGCAGGCGGCAACTGTTCTGCGACGCGGGCATTACGCTCGGCATTTTGGCGGTGGCGGCGGCGGTCTGCACGCTGCTGACACACATGGGCGACAGCGACAGCGCGGTGCCGATGGTCTTTATGCTGGCGGTGCTGCTGGTCGCCCGCCTGACAGATGGGTTTTTGTTCAGTCTGGTGGCGACGGTGGTTTCCGTCATCGGCGTGAATTATGCGTTCACCTATCCGTATTTCGCGTTTAACTTCACGATCACCGGCTATCCGCTCACGTTTGTGACGATGTTCGCCGTTTCAATCGTCGTCGGCATGCTGACCGATCAGGTGAAGCGGCAGGAGCGCGTGAAATCCGAAGCGGAGAAGGAAAAGATGAAAGCGAACCTGCTTCGCTCCGTGTCGCACGATCTGCGCACGCCGCTGACCTCGATCATCGGCTCGTCCTCCGCCGTGCTGGAGAACTACGACCAGTTCAGCGACGAAGTGAAAAAGGATTTGATCGGCCACGTTCGCGACGACGCGCAGTGGCTGGTGCGGCTGGTTGAGAACATGCTGTCCATCACGCGGTTCAACGAGGGCGCGGTGCAGATTGACAAGGTGCCGCAGGCCGCGGAGGAAATCGCCGCGGAGGCCGTGGGCAAATTCAAAAAGCGGTTCAACACGCTGCCGGTTCGCGTCAGCGTGCCGGACGAGCTGCTGATGGTGCCGATGGATGCGACGCTGATCGAACAGGTGCTGATTAACCTGATGGAAAACGCCGTGCTCCACGCGGAAGGTGCGACGGAAATCGAGCTTCAAATTCGGCGAGAAGGCGATCTGGCGCAATTCAGCGTGCTGGATAACGGCGCGGGCATCGAGCCTGCCGTGCTGCCGAAGCTGTTTGAGGAGATGTTTCCCCATGCGGGCGAGCTGCGCGGCGACGGGCGGCGGAGCATGGGCATCGGGCTTTCGGTCTGCATGAGCATCGTGCGGGCGCACGGCGGCACGATGAAAGCGAAAAATCGAGCGACGGGCGGCGCATGCGTTTCGTTTGTGCTGCCGATGGGGGAGGAATAAACGATGGCTGTACGAGGAAAAGTGCTGATTGTTGAGGATGACCGCGCCATTTGCAGCTTTATGCGCCGGGTGCTGGAGGCCAACGGCTATGAATCCATCATCGTGGGCACGGGGCGCGAGGCGCTGAGCATGCTCACCTCGCATTGTCCGGATGTGGTGATTCTCGATCTCGGCCTGCCGGATATGGACGGCATGGACGTGCTGACCCAGCTCCGCGCATGGTCGCTGATGCCGGTGGTGGTCGTCTCCGCGCGGACGGACGAGCGCGAGAAGGTGCGCGCGCTGGACGCGGGCGCGGACGATTACATCACCAAGCCGTTCGGCACGTCCGAGCTGCTGGCGCGTCTGCGCACGGCGATCCGCCATACGCGCACGACGAGCGGCAACGCGAGCATCGCGAAGGAAAACCGCTTTACCGCGCGCGGGCTGGTCATCGACTATGACAAATACCGCGTGTATATCGACGGGCGCGACGCGGGGCTGACGCAGAACGAATTCAAGCTGGTCGCGCTGCTGGGGCGCTTCGCCGGGCGCGTGCTGACCTATGATTACCTGATTCGCGAAATCTGGGGGCCGAACAAGGCGTATGACAACCAGATTCTCCGCGTGAACATGGCGAACATCCGCCGGAAGATCGAAAAAACCCCCGCCGAGCCGGAATACATCTTCACGGAGGTCGGCGTGGGGTATCGAATGATCGAGGGAGACTGAAAAAAGGCTTTGCCGCGAACGGTTGGGATTCGCGGCAAAGCCTTTTGTGTTAAGAAGACGTGAGCGAAACGTTATAATAAAGTCAAACTTGAAAAAGGCGAAGCGATTTTGAATCTTAAAATGAGGAAAAGAAGACAAATAAATGCAGAAAGCGTTCAAAATAGTGGAATTGCCATCAAAAAACGCAAAAAAATCAAAAAATCCTCTTTACAACGTCAGACGTCTGGCGTATAATACGCACAGAGATTGACAAAGAAACGTCGATCAGATGTTTTTGAGCCGATCGGAGACGTCAGAAATCGACCGAGGGCACAGCCCGGAGAAAACAGGAGGAATAGAGGATGGCTCGTTTCACTCTTCCCCGCGATTTGTATCACGGCAAGGGAGCGCTGGAAGCGCTCAAAACCTTTGAAGGCAAGCGCGCGATGATCTGCGTCGGTGGCGGCTCGATGAAGCGCTTCGGCTTCCTCGACAAGGCCGAGCAGTATCTGAAGGAAGCGGGCATGGAGGTCGAGCTTTACGAGGGCATCGAGCCGGATCCGTCCGTGGAGACCGTGATGAAGGGCGCGGCCGCGATGGCCAAGTTCCAGCCGGATTGGATTATCGCCATGGGCGGCGGCTCCCCGATCGACGCGGCGAAGGCCATGTGGATCAAATACGAATACCCGGAGTGCACGTTTGAGGATATGTGCAAGGTCTTCGGCCTGCCGAAGCTGCGCCGCAAAGCGCATTTCTGCGCCGTTTCCTCCACCTCCGGCACGGCGACCGAGGTGACGGCGTTCTCCATCATCACCGATTATTCCAAGGGCATCAAATACCCGATTGCCGATTTTGAAATCACGCCGGACGTGGCCATCGTCGATCCGGAGCTGGCGGAGACCATGCCCAAAAAGCTGGTCGCGCACACCGGCATGGACGCGATGACCCACGCCATCGAGGCGTATGTCTCCACCGCGAACTGCGACTTCACCGATCCGCTGGCGATTCACGCCATCGAGATGATTATGAAGGATCTCGTGCCGAGCTACAACGGCGACATGGCCGCCCGCGACAGCATGCACAACGCGCAGTGTCTGGCCGGCATGGCGTTCTCCAACGCGCTGCTGGGCATCGTGCACTCCATGGCGCACAAGACCGGCGCGGCGTTCGCCGATTACGGCGCGCACATCATCCACGGCGCGGCCAACGCGATGTACCTGCCGAAGGTCATCGCCTTCAACGCGAAGGACGAGACGGCTAAGAAGCGCTACGGCGTGATCGCCGATTATATGCATCTGGGCGGCAAGGACGACGACGAGAAGGTCGCGCTGCTGATCGCCTACCTGCGCGGGATGAACGACGAATTGAACATCCCGCATGCCATCGGGCACTACGGCGCGGACAGCTATCCCTGCGAGCAGGGCTTCGTGCCGGAGAGCGTGTTCCTCGAGCGCCTGCCGGAAATCGCCCGAAACGCGATTGCCGACGCCTGCACGGGCTCCAATCCGCGCCAGCCGAGCCAGGAAGAGATGGAGAAGCTGCTCAAGTGCTGCTACTACGATACCGAGGTCGATTTCTGATCCCGCCTCAATCTGCTTTACACGGGGGACGCCAGCGCGAAACGGCGTCCTCCGGTTTCGTCCGCAGGCGGAAAGGATTTCCCGAAAAAAATCGCGCAAAAGGCAGGGCATCGCCGATTTGTGTCGAATAAAAATAAGCTGTTTTGCGTTTTTTCGCGTGGGCAGAAACGCGATTCGGAGTTTGATTCAGGAGGAAGCCCCATGTTTAGGATTGTCAAAAAAGAGCGCCTGAACCCGACCGTCACCAAGATGGTGATCGACGCGCCGTTTATCGCCAAAAAAGCGGAGCCCGGCCAGTTCATCATTCTGCGCGCGCTGGAGGACAGCGAGCGCATCCCGCTGACTATTGCGGATTACGACCGTCAGGGCGGCACGGTTACGATTATTTACCAGATCGTCGGCGGTTCGACGATGGAATTGGATACCCTCGAAGAGGGACAGATGCTGCATGATTTCGTCGGCCCGCTGGGCGTCGCGACCCACACCGAGGGGCTGAAAAAGGTTGCCGTGGTCGGCGGTGGCGTGGGCTGCGCCATCGCGCTGCCCGTGACCAAGAAGCTGCACGAGCAGGGCTGTGAGGTGCACGCCATCGTCGGCTTTAGAAACAAGGATCTCGTGATTCTGGAGGACGAATTCAAGGCCGCTTCCGATACGCTGGTGATGATGACCGACGACGGTAGCCACGGCGAAAAGGGGCTGGTCACCGCCGCGCTGGAGCGCCTGATTCAGGCGGGCAACGCCTATGACGAGGTGATCGCCATCGGCCCGCTGGTGATGATGAAATTCGTCTGCGCCGTGACGAAAAAATACGGGATCAAGACCGTCGTCTCCATGAACCCCATCATGATCGACGGCACGGGCATGTGCGGCGGCTGCCGCCTGACCGTCGGCGGCGAGACGAAGTTCGCCTGCGTGGACGGCCCGGATTTCGACGGCCATAAGGTCGACTACGCCGAGCTGATGAACCGCAACGGTGTCTACCGCGATCAGGAAGCAGAAAACGAGAAGACGCATATGTGCCGCATGGACAAGCTGGCGCATGAGCTCATTCGCTGAGGAGGAACACAGCATGCCGAATATGACTCTGACCAAGACCCCGATGCCCGAGCAGGCACCGGACGTCCGCAATAAGAATTTCAAAGAGGTCTCCCTTGGCTACACCGAGGAGATGGCCGTGGAGGAAGCAGGCCGCTGCCTGCACTGCAAGAATCCGAAGTGCGTCGAGGGCTGCCCCGTCAACATCCGCATTCCGGAGTTCATCGCAAAGGTCTCCGAGCGCGATTTTCTCGGCGCTTACGAGGTCATCACCTCCACGAATGCTCTGCCCGCCCTGTCCGGCCGTGTCTGCCCGCAGGAGTCCCAGTGTGAGAGCAAGTGCGTGCGCGGCGTGAAGGGCGAGCCGGTCGCCATCGGCCGGCTGGAGCGCTTTGTCGCCGATTGGTATCGCGAGAATGTCAACAAGATGCCCGAGAAGCCCGAGAGCAACGGCATC
>ERZ772855.808-NODE-808-length-33840-cov-11.928193_pt1 | contig 33840 bp, 29 predicted proteins | sample MGYA00511900_ERZ772855 | MGnify/ENA primary metagenome ERZ772855 (study PRJEB29015, sample SAMEA2737701) | human gut metagenome | biome: human gut; feature: human-associated habitat; material: faeces | place: China | collected 2012 ... | reverse complement strand
ACAACGACCTCTCGCCGTCCCAGATCCGCGCGCTGGAGGAGCTGACGGATGCGACCGTCCTGGACCGCAGCGCCCTGATATTGGATATCTTTGCCCAGCGCGCCAAAACGGCCGAGGGCCGCCTGCAGGTCGAGCTGGCACAGTATCAGTACCTGCTGCCGAAGCTCTCCGGCATGGGCACGTCGATGTCCCGCCTGGGCGGCGGCATCGGCACGCGCGGCCCCGGTGAGACGAAGCTCGAAACGGACCGCCGCCACATCCGCGAGCGCATCACCCGCCTGCAGGCGGAGCTGGACGAGGTGCGCCGCGTGCGCGCCACGCAGCGTGAGCGCCGCGTGAAGAACTCCATTCCCGTCGTGGCGCTGGTCGGCTACACGAATGCAGGCAAGTCCACCCTGCTCAACGCTCTCACGGGCGCGGGCATCCCGGCCAACGACCGGCTGTTTGACACGCTGGACACGACGACACGCCGCCTGAAGGTGTCGGATCATCTGGAGATCCTGCTGTCCGATACCGTCGGCTTCATCGCCAAGCTGCCGCATCATCTCATCGAGGCCTTTCAGGCCACGCTGGAGGAGCTGCAGTATGCGGACCTGCTGCTGCATGTCATCGATGCGTCCGACCCGCACCGTGAGGCACACATCGAGGTTGTTGACCGGCTGATCGAAAAGCTGGCCAAGCCCGGCGTGCCCGTGCTGCGCTGCTATAACAAGGCCGACCTCGTCGGCGACGTCTCGAATCTCCCCATCGGCGAGAAGAACATCCCCATGTGCGCGCGCAGCGGCATCGGCATGGACGAGCTGCTCACGCGCATCGAGGAGACGCTGACGGGCCGGCTCCACCGGGCCGTGTTCCTGCTGCCGTATTCCGACGCGGGGGCGTTGGCCCAGCTGCACGAGCAGGCACAGGTGCTCCGCGTGGATTACCTGCCGGAGGGCGTTGAGGTCGAGGCCGTCTGCCGCGAGGAGCTGTTCGGCCGCTTGAAGCGCTTTGTAAAGGAGCCGGAGGCATGAAGGAGTATCTCGTCCCCACCGGCGACGGCGAGGCACAGTTCATCGAGCGCCGCTCCCGCTTCATCGGGCACATCTTCCTGACGGAGACGGAGGAGGAGGCGCTCGCGCGGCTGAAGCAGATGCGCGAGCAGTACTGGGATGCGACCCACAATGTCTATGCCTACATCATCCGCGACGGCGCAACGCGCTTTTCCGATGACGGCGAGCCGGGCGGCACGGCAGGTATGCCGGTGCTGCAGGTGCTGCAGCGGGAGGAGCTTTACAATGTAACGTGCGTCGTGACGCGCTATTTCGGCGGCATCCTGCTCGGCGCGGGCGGCCTTGTGCGCGCCTATGCTCACGGAGCCAAGATCGCCGTGGACGCCGCAGGGCGCTCCATCAAGCGCATCTGGACGAATGTCTATCTGCCGTGCCCCTACAACTGGTATGAGCGCATCCGGCTCGAGGTCGCCGCATTCGGCGGCATGATCCGCGAGACGCAGTTCGGCGCGGATGTCGAGCTGGATCTGCTGCTGCCTGAGGAGCAGACGCAGGGCTTCCTCGAGCGGGTGACCGACCTTTCGGCCGGGACGATCGAGGGGCTGATCGGAAAACAGGAATACCGCGCGTTCCCGCTTCCCTGAGCGGACGCGCCGAGCGACAGACGGGAGGAAATGCCGATGACGATCCGGGAAGAACTGGAATGGACCGAGCACCTTTGCCTCAGTGAGCGTGCGCAGTTTTCCGATGCCACGCGCGGCCGCCCGCGGCCGGAGGAGCCGCAGGAAAACGACGTGCGGACCTGCTATCAGCGGGACTCCGACCGCATTCTGCACAGTAAGTCCTTCCGCCGCCTTATGCACAAGACGCAGGTCTTCCTGCAGCCGGAGGGCGATCACTACCGCACGCGTATGACGCACACGCTGGAGGTCGCGCGCATCGCGCGCACCATCACGCGCGCCCTGCGTCTGAACGAGGACCTGGCCGAAGCCATTGCCTTCGGCCACGATCTCGGTCACACGCCGTTCGGCCACGCGGGCGAGGTTGCGCTGACGGAGGTCATGGGCGAGCCGTTCCGCCATAACGAGCAGTCTCTGCGCGTTGTAGACGTACTGGAGAAGGACGGGCAGGGCCTGAACCTGACCTATGAGGTCCGCATGGGCATCCTCGGCCATTCGAGCCACAGCCGCATGCCGGAGACGCTCGAGGGCCAGATCATCCGCAAATCCGACCAGATCGCCTATATCAACCACGACATCGACGACGCCATGCGCGCCGGGATCCTGACGAATGACGACATTCCGCGCGAGATCTCCGACGTGCTCGGCGAGACCCACCGCGAGCGCATCAATACGCTCGTGACGGATATGATCTTCCACTCACGCGGCACGGGAGAACTGGGCATGACACCCGAGATCGAGCAGACCATGCAGGCTCTGCGCCAGTTCATGTTTGAGCGCGTCTACAAGAATCCGGTCGCCAAAGGCGAGGAATCCAAGGCCCGCCGCATCCTGCAGGAGCTTTATACCTATTACATCGCCCATCCCGAGGCGCTGCCGCAGGATTTCCAGCCGCAGCTCACGTTCGAGGGGCTTCCGCGCGTCGTGTGCGATTATATCGCGGGCATGACGGACAAATATGCCATGTACAAGTATGACGAGCTGTTCATTCCGACCGGCTGGCAGGTGCGTGGCTGAAAGGAGGCAGAGCCGTGGCTTTTCCCCCGGCATTTCTGGATGAACTCAACGCCCGGAATCCCATCGAGGATGTCGTCGGGCAATATGTCGCGCTGACGCGCCGGGGCAGCAACCTGTTCGGCCTCTGCCCCTTCCATGGCGAAAAGACGCCGTCGTTCTCCGTCGCGCCGGAGAAGGGCATTTTCTACTGCTTCGGCTGCCACAAGGGCGGCGGCGTGGTGAATTTCATCATGGAGATCGAGAATCTCACCTACGGCGACGCCGTGCGCTTTCTGGCAAAGCGCGCGGGCCTCGAGGTCCCGGACGATGGCGCTTATCAGTCGCAGTATAAGAAAAAAGAACGGCTCTGGGCACTGTGCCGCGCGGCGGCACAGTTCTATCACGCCCAGCTCAAGACCCCGGCGGGAGAGGAGGCGCGGGCCTATCTGCAGAAGCGCGGTGTCTCCGGCCAGACGGTCACACGCTTCGGCCTCGGCTATTCGCCGAATCGCTGGACGGCTCTGCTCGACGTCATGACGGCAAAGGGCTACACGAAGGAAGAACTGCTTGAGGCGGGCCTCCTCAGCCAGAACCGCGACAAGGGGACGCTCTATGACCGCTTCCGCAACCGCCTGATGTTCCCCATCATCGACGTGCGCGGCAATGTCATCGGCTTCGGCGGCCGCGTCATGGATGATTCGACGCCGAAGTACCTGAACTCGCCGGAAACGATTATTTTTAACAAGCGGCGGAACCTTTTCGCCATGAATGTCGTCAAGAAAAGCAAGCGGGAATTCATCATCCTCACGGAGGGCTATATGGATGCCATCGCGCTGCATCAATATGGCTTCGACTGTGCGGTGGCCTCGCTCGGCACCTCGCTGACGCAGGAGCACGCGGACATGCTGTCCAAATATACCGATGAGCTTGTGCTGACCTACGACGGCGACGAAGCCGGGCAGAACGCCACCCAGCGCGCCATCCCCATGCTGGAGCGGACGGGCCTGCGGGTGCGCATCCTGCGGATGCGCGGCGCAAAGGACCCGGATGAATTCCTGAAGAAATACGGCGCGGACCGCTTCCGCCTGCTGCTGGAGGGCTGCGAGAATCAGGCAGAGTACCGCCTGCGCTCGCTGCAGATGCGCTTTGATCTCTCGCAGGACGGGCAGAAGGTGGAGTTTGCCAAGCAGGCCGCCGCCCTTATCGCGGGCTTCGGCACGGCGGTGGAGCGCGAGGTCTACGGCACGCGTGCCGCCGAGGCGGCAGGGCTTTCTCCGGACGTGCTGCGCATGGAGATCGACCGCGCCCGCAAGCGCCTGCTGCGGCAGGAGAAGCGCGAGGAGACGCGCCGGGAGATGGACCCGGCCGCAGCCGTTCAGCCGTTCCAGCGCGAGCTGCGCTACGACAACGTCCGCTCCGCCGTGGCGGGGGAGGGGCTGCTGCGCATGCTGTTCCGCGAGCCTGCTCTGCTGGCGCAGACGGAGGGCCTGACGGCGGAGGATTTCTCCGTGCCGCTGTTCGGCCGGGTCTATGCCGCTCTGCGCGAGCGGTGGCAGAACGATCTTGCCATCACGCCTGCGGCGCTGGCAGACAGCCTGAGCCCGGCGGAAATGGCGCATCTGACGGCCGTGCTGCAGAAGCAGGAGCCGCCGCTGTCCGAAACGGCGCTGGCGGATTACCTGCGCATCCTGCGTGAGGAGCGGGCCAAGGCGCGCGTGAGCGACGCCAGCGACCTGCTTGCCATGCAGCGGGATCTGAAGAAGAAAAAAGGATATGGAGGTTCGTAAGCGATGGAAGAACAGGTGCAGATGAACGAGAAGCTCCGCGCGCTTTTGGAAAAGGCGAAGCGGGAGAAAAAGATCGCCTCCAAGGACCTCATCGATACGCTCGAGGCGATCGATGCGGATGAAAAGCAGACGGAGCTGATCTACGAGGCGCTGGACGAGGCCGGAGTGGAGATCGACGTCTCCGACGTCGTGGAGCTGCTGTCCAAGCCGGAGGAGATGCTCCCGAGCGAGGAGGACCTCGAGCTGATCGAGGAGGAGAAGATCATCGACACGGAGGATCTCTCCGAAAATATGAGCCTGAACGACCCGGTGCGCATGTACCTCAAGGAGATCGGCAAGATCCCCCTGCTCACGCTGGAGGAGGAGCACAAGCTCGCCGTGCGCATGGCCGAGGGCGATGAAGAGGCCCAGAAAAAAATGACGGAGGCCAACCTTCGTCTCGTCGTTTCCATCGCAAAGCGTTATGTCGGCCGCGGCCTGCCGTTCCTCGATCTCATCCAGGAGGGCAATCTCGGCCTCATCAAGGCCGTCGGCAAGTTCGACTACACGAAGGGCTATAAATTCTCCACCTATGCGACCTGGTGGATCCGACAGGCCATTTCCCGCGCCATTGCCGACCACGCCCGCACGATCCGCATTCCGGTACACATGGTCGAGACCATCAACCGCGTCTCCCGCGCCAACCATGAGCTGCTGCAGGAGCTGGGCCACGAGCCGTCGCCCGAGGAGATCGCGCACAAGCTGCATCTCCCGCTGGAGAAGGTCGAGGAGGTCATGCGCATCGGGCAGGAGCCCATCTCACTCGAGACGCCGGTCGGCGAGGAGGATGACAGCCACCTCGGCGACTTCATTCAGGACGACGAGGCCGAGGAGCCTGCGGATGCCGCGTCCTATGCCATGCTGCGCGAGCAGCTGGCGGGCGTGCTGAAGACGCTCACGCCGCGTGAGGAGCGCGTGCTGCGCCTGCGCTACGGCCTGACGGACGGCCGCATGCATACGCTGGAGGAAGTCGGGGAAGAATTTAACGTCACACGCGAGCGCATCCGCCAGATCGAGGCGAAGGCTCTGCGCAAGCTGCGCCATCCGTCGCGTTCTAAAGTGCTGAAAGACTTTTTAGGATGACAGCTGAAACGCCCCTGAAAAAATTTCTCTTGACTTTACGGAAAAAATCCGTATGATATAGAGAGGAGAGAGGCGCGACTTTGCAGCGCGTCAAAGACAGGAGCGAAGAACGATGTTTGAACGGATCACGACATATCTGGCAGAGCAGTTCGATTTCCCGAAGGATTCGCTGCACTGGGATACGACGTTTAAGAGCCTGCAGCTTGACTCGATGGACATGGTCGAAATGATGATGGACATGGAAGAAGAGCTCGGCGTGGATTTTGACCAGAACGATATGGCAGAGCTGACCACCATTGGTGAGCTTGCCGATTACATTGAAAAGAAGCTGAACGAGGGCTGAATCAGGCCATTCCGGTCTGTGACAAGGTCGCACTAGTCGGGGAGATAGCGGTGCCCTGTGACCTGCAATCCGCTATAGCAGGGATGAACTCCCATACCCGGGTTCGTGCTGTTTTGCTGTCCGAATAAGCGGTGTTGAGGCATCGGTCTTGCGCAACGGGCTCCCGTGAACCATGTCAGGCGGGGAACCGAGCAGCATTAAGCGGATCTGTCCGTGTGCCGCAAGGACGCCGCTGCTGAGCTGGCTGTTCGGGAAACGGAAATGGTTCCGGATTCAAATATGGGTGTGCGATCTTGTCATGGATCGGAATGGACAATAGAACGCGCGGAAGGGACGCCCCTCCCGCGCGTTTTTTGCACCGGCGCGATTGCAATTTGCGCTGTTTTCGCGTATACTATGCACTGGGAGATGATGACATGTATCAGGCACTTTACCGCAAATACCGCCCGCAGACCTTTGACGACGTCGTCGGCCAGCAGGGCGTGACCCAGACTCTGAAGAATCAGCTCCAGACCGGCCGCCTGAGCCATGCCTATCTGTTCACGGGCACGCGCGGTACCGGCAAGACGACCTGCGCCAAAATTCTGGCCAAGGCTGTGAACTGCGAGAATCCGCAGGACGGCAACCCCTGCAACCGCTGCGCCGCCTGCCGGAGCATCGATGCGGGCGCGTGCATGGATGTGCTGGAGATCGACGCCGCCTCGAATAACGGCGTGGACAGCGTCCGCGCCCTGCGCGACGACGCCGTCTATACCCCGGCGGAGGTCAAAAAGCGCGTGTATATCATCGACGAGGTGCACATGCTGTCCACAGCGGCCTTTAATGCGCTGCTGAAAACGCTGGAAGAGCCGCCCGCACACGTCATCTTCATTCTGGCGACCACCGAGATCCAGAAAGTGCCCGCCACCATCCTCTCCCGCTGCCAGCGGTACGATTTTACCCGCATCGGGCCGGAGGATATCGCCCGGCGGGTGGAGTATATCGCCGGGGAAGAAAAGCTGGAGCTGACCTCCGACGGCGCGGAACTGATCGCCCGTCTGGCCGATGGTGCGCTGCGCGATGCGCTGTCCATTCTGGACACCTGCGCCGGTGTCACTGCAAAGATCGACGCAGACGTGGTGCGCCGCATGGCGGGTGTGACCGACCGCAGCTACCTGTTCCATATTTCTGACGCCTTGGAAGCGCAGGACGCCGCCGCCGCGCTGGCACAGCTGGCGCAGCTGCGGCAGCAGTCGGTGGACGTAAAACGTCTAACTGAGGAACTGATCGCCCACTACCGCGCCCTGATGCTGGCGGCGCTGCCCGGCGGGCAGGCGCTGCTGTCCGGTGTTTCGCCGGAGGAAGAGGCGCTGTACCTGCAAAAAGGCCCGGAGATGGGGCAGCGGGAAGCCATCCGCGCCATCCGCACGTTAGGTACGGCGCTGGAACACATGACCCGTGGCAGCGACCAGCGCATCGAGCTGGAATTGGCACTGTTCAGCCTGTCCGAGCCGCCCCAGCAGATGCAGACGGTAACGGTACAGGCAGCCCCCGCCCGCGCGGCACAGCCGGAAGCACCCCGCCCCTTTGCGGCAGCGGCGCAGCCCTTTGCCAGCGCCCCGGTGCAATCTGCCCCCGCAGCTGCCGCACCCCAGACCCCGGCAGTAGTAGAAGAGCCTGCCCCTGCTGTGCAGCAGACCCCTCCGCAGCCTGCCGCGCAGGAAGCACCGCCCGCCCCTGCGGAGGAGCTGCCGCCCATGCCAGAGGAACCGCCGGTACAGCAGAGCGACACCGCCCTGCCGTGGGACGAGCCTGCCCCGCAGGCACCGCCGCCGGAGGAGTCGGAGCCGGTCACCCAGCCGGAGCAGCCCGCCCCTGCAGAGCCTGCGCAGTCGGCTCCTGCGGCAGAGGAAACGCCTGCCCCGGTGCAGGAGCACCCTGCCGACCCGGTGCTGACAAAGCCCCGCAGCGTGGCGCAGCAGGGCACGAACCCCTTCCCGTACTGGGGACAGATCGTGCAGAAGCTGGAAGGCATCGACCCCATGCTGTATATGTATCTGCGCAAGTCCAAAGCTTACTTTGACGGTACCCGCGTGCTGATCGACGGCGGCAAGACTTTCCGGGATTTTATCCGGGTGAACAAGGACAGCCAGAAGCTGATCAAAAAGCTGATCGCCGAGGTATCCGGCGTGCCGGTGCCCATCGGCCCCTACGAGCCCAAAACGGCAGGAAAGACCGCTTCCAACGCGGAGCAGTCCCTTCTGGCACTGGAAAAGCTGGGGCTGGAGGTCAGCATTGAGGATACCGCCCGCAAAAAGCGATAAAAATTGTTTATAATAAAGGAGAATACCATTATGAAAGCAAGAATGCCCGCAGGCTACGGCCGCCCCGATATGAACGCCCTGATGCGTCAGGCTCAGAAGATGCAGGAGGACATGAAGAGCAAGCAGGCCGAGCTGGAAGCCGCCGAGTACACCGGCAGCGCCGCTGGTGAGATGGTGACTGTGAAGATGAACGGCAAGCACGAGGTGCTGTCCATCACCATCAAGCCCGAGGCTGTGGACCCGGACGACATCGAGATGCTGGAAGACATGGTGGCTGCTGCCATCAACGCCACCGTGAAGCAGGTGGATGAGACCGCCGAAGCCGAGATGGGCAAGCTGACCGGCGGCCTGAACATTCCGGGTCTCTGAGCCGGGAAGGGGAGATACCATGGACTACACTGCCGCACCGCTGGAAAAGCTGATCGAGGAGTTCGGCAAGTTTCAGGGCGTGGGCCGCAAGGGTGCTACCCGCATGGCCTATCAGGTGCTGAGTATGTCGGATAAGGACGCTGCGGCGCTGGCCGATGCCATCCGCGGCGCGCACACCCGGCTGCACCGGTGCCGCATCTGCCAGAACTTTACGGACGCTGACCTGTGCCCGGTGTGCGCCAGCGCCAAGCGGGACACCTCGGTGATCTGCGTGGTGGAAAAGCCCCGGGACGTGCAGGCCTTTGAGCGCACCCGGGAGTATAACGGCCTGTACCATGTGCTGCACGGCCTGCTGGACCCGCTGGCCGGTGTGGGCGCAGAGCAGTTGACCGTCAAGGAGCTGCTGGCGCGGCTGAAGGACGACACGGTGAAGGAGGTCATCATGGCCATGAACCCCACCGTGGAGGGCGAGGCTACCGCCATGTATCTGGCAAAGCTCATCAAGCCGCTGGGCATCCGGGTCACCCGGCTGGCATCCGGTCTGCCGGTGGGCGCCAGCCTGGAATATGCGGACGAGACTACCCTGTACCGGGCACTTTCCGGCCGGGGAGAGCTGTGAGCTTGTAAAAATTTACAATTCTGTCAGAAACAGCCCTTGCATTACCGCAAAAAAATGGTATACTGAAACAACAAACGGAACGGAGAAAGGAGGCGCGCAGCATGGCACCCACAAAGGAGCGCCCGGCGACCAAGAGCATCGCCACCAACCGCGAAGCGCGCCACGAGTATTTTGTTCTGGAAGCGCTGGAGACCGGTGTGGAGCTCAAAGGCACCGAGGTGAAAAGCCTGCGGGCCGGCGGGGTCAACCTGAAGGACAGCTGGGTAGATATTGAAGACGGCGAGCTGCTGGTAAAGGGGATGCACATCAGCCCCTACGACCACGGCAACCTGTTCAATCAGGATCCTATGCGTGTCCGGCGGCTTCTGGCGCACAAAAGTGAGATCCGGCGTCTGCACCAGCAGTGCAAACTGCAGGGCTATACGCTGGTGCCGCTCTCGCTTTATTTCAAGCATGGCCGCGTAAAAATGGAAGTAGGCTTGTGCAAGGGCAAAAAGCTGTACGACAAGCGCGCCGATGCCGCCCAGCGCGATGCAAAGCGCTCCATTGACCGGGCTGTGAAGTCCAACGGCAAGTACTATTAAGCATTCCAATTGCAGACTGCGGCTCACCGCAGAAAACCAAGCTTTCCGCACATCGCAAGATGTGCTTTATATGGGGGCGTAAAGGTTTCGACGGGGGGAGCAAGGTCTGGGCAGCGGGTAGCAGCGGGGGAACTGCTCTATAACTCCTCCAAAAAAATTAACTGACAACAATAATTATCAGTTGCTCGCAGCCTGAGTGCTGCGCGTTCCGCCCACTCTTGTGTCGTGTGGGGCCGGGGCGTCCTTTAGACACAGCACCTGAACGGACCTAAGCTTTGCGGACCGGCAGGAACTCATGAAGCTACCAATGCGCTAGCCTGACGATCGGCGTGGCGCGGCGGGAATGTTGTAGATCGCCTGCACCCGGAGACACCTACACTGAGCTCTTTTCGGACATGGGTTCGACTCCCATCGCCTCCACCAACTGAAAGGGCGAGGGTATTTGGTACTGTTATTTTCGGACAGTATCGGATACTCTCGCCTTTATTTTTGTTGCTGATATGATTCTTCAAATTGATTTGGGGTTTGCTGTTTAAGACATTCATGCGGTCGGTAATCGTTATAAAAATCAATATATTCTGATAGACTTTCCTCTAATTCGGAGACAGTTTCATAAAAATGAAATTTGAACTGTTCTTTTTTAAGCGAAGCAAAGAAAGATTCCGCCACAGCATTATCAAGTGGATTGCCTATATCGGAAAAGGATTGGTGTACATTAAAGTCAAGAAGTAGTTGACGAAAGCTGAATGCGGTATACTGCGCGCCTTGGTCACTATGAAATGTTAACCCTTGCGGATGGTTCCGATTTTGATAGGCCAATTTGAATGTGTGGATCGTGAGTTCTGCATCGGCGAATTCGGCAACGGCGTGTGAAACGACTTTTCGAGAAAATAGGTCGATGATAACACAGACATATGCGATAGAAGTGTTTACCTTAACATAGGTGATGTCACTGACCCAAATGCTGTTTGGCTTTTCAACGGTAAAATTTTGCTTTACGAGATTGGGACGATAAGTATAGTGCCGCTGAAAAGTAGCGTTCTCTGGAAGTGCTTGTTTACGTTTTAATCCGTGCTCTTTCATGAGCCGCACAATACGTTTTGTGCTAACAGTATAGCCTTGCTCCATCAATTTTGCGCGAATCTTTTTTGCACCGAAACGGTAATCGCTTTTCTGGAAGATGATAGTGATTTTTTCTTTCAAAAGCGTATCTTCTACATCTAGTTGCTTTTCAATCAGTGCACTTTTCTGTCTATTTATGTAAGTGGATTTTGAAAGATTCAGCAAACGGCAAAGTGTGTAGAAGCTGTATTCTGACTTTAAGGCATCAATAATTTGCACCTTGTTGTCTATGGACAAATCAAGAGCAGCAAGAGATTTTTGATAGATGGAATTTTCATTTTCCAAGGTTGCAACATGGCGTTGAAGCGTTGCAAGATCGCGTTTAGAAATGTTTGAAACTTTTGCTTCTTCGCTCCATTGATATAAGATACTGCGAGAAATATGGAACTGGGCACAGAGATCAGCGGTACTTGTGCCACTGTTGTATAGCTGGACAACCTTATTCCGAAAATCGGCAGAGTAGGCCATAATATTCTCCTTTATAGTCTAAAATGCCATTATTATCCCATAAAGGAGATAAGATGTAAAGAGATGGTCTTGACAATAGAGGATATATCCGCTATACTGTATATGAGATAAATCCACTATTCAAAGGGAGTGCAGCCGTGCAGGAATATGAAATTGAATTCTACGATAAAGCCGATGGCTCCGAGCCAGTCAAAGAGTTTATCCTAAGTCTGGATAAGAAAATGCAAGCCAAGGTTTTGCGTACCGTTGCGTTACTCCGTGAAGAGGGGCCATGTTTAAGGGAACCGTATTCCAAAGCACTGGATGATGGAATTTTTGAAATTCGTACCAAGTTTGGGTCGGATATTACCCGCGTGCTGTATTTCTTCGTGGTTGGTAAAAAGGTGATCCTCACAAATGGATTTATCAAGAAGACCCAGAAAACACCTGCTTCAGAGATCACACTGGCAAAACAATATCGCGCAGATTATCTTGCCCGAAAGGAGAATTCCAAATGACAAACTTCAACGATTTTTTGAATGAGCAGATGAAAGACCCTGAATTCAAGGCCGAATGGGACGCACTTGACCCGGAATTTTCCGTGATTGAAGCCATGCTCAAGGCCCGCAAAGAAAGCGGTTTGACCCAGAAGCAACTTTCGGAGCGCACGGGTATTGCACAGACCGACATCAGCAAACTGGAACGCGGCAATGCAAACCCATCTCTTCGTACCTTGCAGCGGCTTGCTGCTGGGATGGGAATGAAGGTTAAAATTGAATTTGTTCCTGCATCTGCAAAATGATTTAGTGATGGACGCGTTTCGGTAAAATAGAAAGCACAATAGTGACGCTATGCAGCGATATTTTCAAGCACGCGTTCGTCCGGCGTTGCAGTCCGTCCACCAACATAAAAGCCACCTGAAAACTTACGTTTTTCAGGTGGCTTTTGCTATATCTGCTATTCTGTTACGCCAGATCCGGCAGGATGTCCGACCACAGAGCCTGCTCCTGCCGCAAGGCATCAAAGCAGCAGTCCAGATACATTTTGTTGACCGCGGCAAAAATGGTGCTGCGCAGCAGCAGACGCTCGTCGTTGAGCGTGGCCTCCGGCTGGGCTGTCTTGCCGCCGAACACCACAGAAAGACTAGTCTCCAGCTCCTCGCAGAAGATATCGTAGGCTGTCCCGGCGGAGCAGTGCTCCCGCTGCATTTTGAACAGCGTGTCGATATTTTCGATCGAGAGCACCGTTTTGGAGACTGCAATGTACATCAGAGATGCGATCTGATCCCGGGTATATTTTTTGCGGATGGGGTGATCCACCACCCCTTTTTTGACATAGTTGCTCACCATAGACGGGGTCAGCTCCACCCCGCAGAAACTACGGAAGTAGCCGTTGACAAACTGCACCGTCTGATCCAGATACAGCCCTACCGAGGGGAGATCGTTGTACCGGGGCAGGGCAAAGCCCGCAGCACACGCCGCAACGCGGAGTTTGGTTTCAGCTTTCATAGTATCTTATTCCGTTCATGCTCCTGCACTTTTTACAAGCAGGAACGTTGTTTTTGTGCAAAGGCAGGAGAAACACTTTCAGTAAAAGCACTTCTGCCTGTGAAATAGTATACCGCATTTTGGAAAATTGGTCAACGGGAAGCAAAAACTTTGTAAAAGAATTTAAAAAAACAGTTGACAGGTTTTTGAAAAACTGCTATGATGGTCACGGACAAAGGAATGACTGCGGCGTGCGCCGCTTGAAAATGGAGAAAAATATGAAAAGCAAAATCGTTGTAGATTCCTCTGCAAATGTGTACGAGCTCCCCGATGTGGGGTTTGCCTGTGTGCCGCTGAAGATCCTGACCGACGAGCAGGAGTATGTGGACACCGCAGAGATCGACGCCCCCGCACTGGCCGAGATGATGCGCACCTATAAGGGACGCACCAGCACCTCCTGCCCCAACATCTCGGACTGGATGGCTGCCTACGAGGGTGCAGACGAGGTGTACGTTGTAACCATTACCGGCACGCTGTCCGGTGCCTACAACGCCGCACTGCTGGCGGGCGAAGAGTACGAGCAGAGCCACGAGGGTGCGCGGGTCTTTGTGCTGGACAGCCTGTCCACCGGTGCGGAGTCCCGCCTGCTGGTGGAGCGTCTGGCGGAGCTGATCAAGGCCGGCAAGCCCTTTGATACCGTGTGTGAGGAGATCCGGGCGTACCACCAGCACACTCATCTGCTGTTTGCGCTGGAATCTCTGGCAAACCTTGCCCGCAATGGCCGCGTGAAGCCCGCTGTGGCTGCTGTGGCGCGGATGCTGGGCATCCGGGTCATCGGGCAGGCCAGCGACGCCGGTGATCTGGAGGTTCTTTGCAAGACCCGCGGCGAGCACGGCGCACTGGAGCGCATGGTGCTGGAAATGAAGGCGCACGGCCTGACCAACGGCCGGGTGCACATCGACCACTGCTGCAATGCTGCCGCTGCGGAGCGGCTGAAGCACATGGTCCATGCGGTGTTCCCGGAGGCCAAGGTGGAGGTAGGCAGCTGCGGCGCGCTGTGCAGCTACTACGCGGAGTACGGCGGCCTGATGGTGGGCTACGAGGACAACGAAGCACCCACCGTCTGAGCGGAAAATATGATACTATGATTTCGATTCACCGGGGCATCTGCGGACGCTCCGGTGAATTTTTTTTTCGAGGGATAATTCCGGTGCACCCGACACCAAAAACTTGCAAAGGGTGAAAAACCGCGTTATACTTAACCGTATTATAGAGGTAAGCTAGGGTGTATCTGAAAAGTCGAAAATTTAGTCTATTTCTACAAACACAGCTGGATTTTGCGTTAAACAGCCTTGAAATCCACAAAGGATTCCTGCGGCTATTTGCCTTAAATCCCGCTTGTGCTTGCGAAATATTCGTCATTTTCTTTGTTTTCAGATACACCTTAACACGGAAAGGGGAGATGGTATGCTGTTCCGATTGCCGATCGTCAAATTTTTCAACCGCATCCTCAACCGCATCACGGTCACGGTGGTGCTGGTGGCATTGCAGCTTGCATGGCTGGCGTGGGTGTTTTTCGCCCTCACCACCGGTACGGCGCGGGTGTGGGTCACAGGAACACTCAACGGGCTGAGCCTGCTGATCATTCTGTATCTGGTGCGCAAGGACGAAAACAGCGCCTATAAGGTAGGCTGGATCGCCCTCATCGGGCTGCTGCCGCTGCTGGGCGGGGCGCTGTATCTGGCCTTTGGCAACAAGCGCCCTTCCCGCCGTCTGCGCAGCAAAATGCAGGCGGTGGAGCAGGCGCACCGGGCAGACCGCGTCCAGCAGCCCGGGCAGACCGCCGGGCTGTGCGATGAAAACCGGGGCGTGAGCCATTACCTGACCCAGTACGGCTGCTATCCCGCATGGCAGAATACCACCGCCCGGTATTTCTCCTGCGGCGAAGCCATGTATCCGGCATTGCTGGCCGACCTTGAAAAAGCGGAAAAAAGCATCTTTCTGGAGTTTTTCATCGTCAGTCAGGGCAAGATGTGGCAGGGCGTGGAGGACATTCTGCGGCGCAAGGCGGCACAAGGGGTGGACGTGCGGCTGATCTACGATGACTTCGGCAGCCTGCTGGGTCTGCCCAAGGACTTTGTGGTGCGCATGGAGCGGGCGCATATCCGCTGCATCCCCTTTAACCCGGTGGTGCCGCTGCTCTCGCTGGTGATGAATCACCGCGACCACCGCAAGATCGTGGTGATAGACGGCAAGGTGGCGTATACCGGCGGCATCAATCTGGCCGATGAATATATCAACGCGATCACCCGCTTCGGCTACTGGAAGGACGCAGGCTTGCGCATCGAGGGCGCTGCGGTGTGGAACTTTACCGTGATGTTTCTGGATTTCTGGAACGCCTTCCGTCCCTTTGAGCAGGATTACAGCGCCTTCCGTCCGCAGTTTGCGGTGCTGCCCGCCAGCGATGGGGTGGTGCAACCCTACGCGGACAGCCCGCTGGACGAAGAGCCGGTGGCAGAAACGGTCTATCTGGATGTTCTGGCACAATCACAGCAATACGTTTATTTTTATACGCCCTATCTCGCCATCGGCGAGGAGATGCTGGACGCGCTGCGCAACGCCGCCAAGCGCGGGGTGGATGTGCGGCTGGTGCTGCCGGGCATCCCGGACAAAAAGCTGGTGTTCCGGCTGAGCCGCTCGTACTATCTGCCCCTGCTGCGGGCGGGGGTGCGCATCTACGAGTATACCCCGGGCTTCCTCCACGCCAAGTGCTGCGTCAGCGATGACCGCGCGGCGGTGGTGGGCAGCATCAATATGGACTACCGCAGTATGTTTCTGCACTTCGAGTGCGGGGTGCTGCTGCTGCAAAACAGTCAGGTGCTGGCCTTGCGGGACGATGTGCGCCGCACCCTGCCCCAGTGCCGGGAGGTGCAGTGCGCGGACTGCCGCACCGGTCTGGCCGGTACGGTGCTGGACAGCGTGCTGCGGCTGTTAAGTCCTTTGATGTAACTGTCTGCTCATAAAATCCCGCGCGGCGGGGCACACTAGCTCCAAAGCCTGCATCTGCAATGCAGGCACGGAAAGGGAGCGTATGTGACGATATGAAACAGGCATCGCGATGGTTTTTGTGCTGCACGCTGGCGGCAGCACTGGCATTGACCGGCTGCGGCGGGGGAAGTTCCGGCAGCAGCTCCGGTACTATGAGCGGCAGTACCTCTGCGGGCAGCAGCGCGGCGCAAGGCGCAGCGTGGCGCACCGGGTTGGGGGTTCTGACCGAAGCGGCCGGCACAGACCGTGTAGGGAATATCCGCACGGTGGCGGCTGCCGTGCTGCTGGACGCGGACGGTAAGCTGGCCGGGGTAACGCTGGACGAGTTGGAGCTTTCAGTCAGCGCGGACGGCACCGGCAAGGTGACCACCCCCACCGACACCCGTACCAAGCGCCAGAAGGGGAAAGACTACCCGCTGGCAGAGGTGTCCGGCCTGAAAAAAGGCTGGGCAGAGCAGGCCGATGCCTTTGGCGATTGGCTTAAAGGCAAGACCCCGGACGAGGTGAAAAAGCTGAAAACGGATGCAGACGGCAAGCCTACTGATGCAGACCTTTTGTCCGGCTGCACCATTGCGGTGGACCGCTACCGGGATGCCATCGTCCGCGCCTGCGAGAATGCGCAGGTGCTGGGTGCTGCCCGGGGCGATACGGTCAAACTGGGCGTAGAGGTGGCAGAAATGCCGCAGGGGCTTACGGGCACAGACGACAAGGACGCACAGGTGCAGGCTAAGATCACGCTGGCGGTGGTGACCATGGACGAGAACGCCCGGGTGACCAGCGCTATCGGCGATATGACCGAGCCGGAGCTGACCGTCAGCGCGGATGGTACTGTGTCTGCCCTGCGGGAGCCGGTGTACACCAAAAACGAGCTGGGCGACCGTTACGGAATGCGCAGCGCAAGCGCGTTAGGCAAGGAATGGTACGAGCACAGCGCAGGCTGGTGCGGCTATCTGAAGGGCAAAAACGCCGTGGAGATCGGCAAGCTCTCCGCAGACGGCACGGATGCCGACCTGAAGGCGCTGTGCACCATCTCAGTTACCGACCTGCAAAAAGCGGCGCTGAAGGCCATGGCGGAGCAGTAATCATAAAAACAGGATGTCCCTCTGCACAAAAAGTGCGGGGGGATTTTTTATGGATACCCCCTCAGGCGCAAAGCCGGAAGGGGTATGTGCACACTTTCCCACAAAAAGCGGGCTTACGGGCGGGGCAAAGCAGTGCATTGTGCAAAAAAATAAAGGTTTCCTCTTGCAAAACGGCGGCAAACGCGCTATTCTATAATCACAATTTACCGCTTTAGCATGGTAAAATGGTAAATCAAGAGGGAAGCGGGACGCAGGACGTCCCCTATGGGAGGAAAAAGATATGAAGCTCAAGCGTATTGCAAGTGCATTTCTGGCCGGTGCTCTGGCACTGAGCCTTGCAGCCTGCGGCGGCAGTGCATCCACCTCTGCTGCGGCATCTGCTTCCGGCAGCGCAGCCGGTTCGGCTTCTGCTGCAGCGGGCAGCGATCTGGATTACATCAAGGGCAAGGGCAAAATGGTCATCGGCTACACCGTGTACGAGCCCATGAACTACACCGACGCCGACGGCAACTTTACCGGCTTTGATACCGAACTTGCCACTGCGGTGTGTGCAAAGCTGGGTGTGGAGCCGGAGTTTGTAGAGATCAACTGGGACACCAAGGTGGTGGAGCTGGACGCCAAGAGCATCGACTGCATCTGGAACGGCATGACCCTGACCGAGGATATCATGGCCAACACCGCCACCACCAAGGCCTACGCCAAGAACGCACAGGTCGTGGTGGTCAAGGAGAGCACCGCCTACACCTCCACCGCCGACCTTGCCGGTAAGACCGTGGTGGCTGAGGCGGGTTCTGCCGGTGAGGCTGCCATTCAGGGCGACGAGAACCTTGCCAAGGCAGACTACGTTTCCAAGAGCGTGCAGACCGACTGCCTGATGGAAGTGGCTGCCGGTACGGCAGATGCCGCTGTGCTGGATCTGACCCTTGCCAACGCCATGATCGGGGAAGGCACCGACTATGCAAGCCTGAAGATCGTGGACGAGCTGAATGCCGAGGAGTACGGCGTGGCCTTCCGCAAGGGCAGTGATGCCGCCGCCGTAGTGGACGCCGCCTTTGACGCGATGAAGGCTGACGGCACCATGCAGGCACTGGCCGAGAAGTACGAGCTGGCGCTGGCCGACTGAGCCGTGCGTAAAACAAAACGATAGATGGGTGTGTTTTTGTGTCTGTGATCCTTGGGCGCCTTTCCGGCGCGTTCCTGCTCAACTGTGAGTTGTTTGCCCTTACGCTGCTGTTTGCGCTGCCGCTGGGGCTGGTGGTGGCCTTTGGCTCCATGAGCCGGTGCAGGCTGCTGTCCGGTGCGGTAAAGACCTTTGTCTGGGTCATCCGCGGTACGCCGCTGATGCTGCAGATCATCGTCATTTATCTGGGCCCCGGTCTGCTGGGCATGAATAACCCGTGGCCCTCCGGCTCCGGCGGACGCATGGTGGCGGCGGTGGTGACCTTTGCCATCAACTACGCCTGCTATTTTTCCGAGATCTACCGCGGCGGCATCGAGGCGGTGCCTAAAGGGCAGACCGAGGCCGGGCAGGTGCTGGGCATGACCCGCACGCAGATCTTTTTTAAGGTCACCCTTTTGCAGGTGGTCAAGCGCATCCTGCCGCCCATGGGCAACGAGATCATCACCCTTGTCAAGGACACCTCGCTGGCGAACACCATTGCCAACAAGGAGATCATCATGATGGCCAAGGAGTACAGCGCAAAAGGTCTGATCTGGCCGCTGTTCTCCACGGCGCTGTTCTTCCTTGTGTTCGTAGGTGCGCTCACCCTGTTGTTCAACTGGGCTGAAAAGAAACTGGATTATTTCCGCTGCTGAGGAGGTTTTTAAGAATATGGCATTACTGGAGGCCTCCGGCATTGGCAAAAATTTCGGAGATACAAAGGTCTTAAAGGACATTTCTCTTACCTTAGAGCAGGGCGAGGCGCTGGCCATCATCGGCTCGTCCGGCTCCGGCAAGACCACCCTGCTGCGCTGCCTGAACTTTCTGGAGCGGCCGGACACCGGCTGCATCCGGGTGAACGGCGAGACCATGTGGGACGCCGCCGACCCCGCCACCCAGCGGGAGAGAGAGATCCGCAAAAAGCGACTGCACTTCGGGCTGGTGTTCCAGAACTTCAACCTCTTCCCGCAGTATACCGCCTTACAGAACGTGATGCTGGCAGGGGAGCTGCTGGCAAAGGAGCGTCCGGACTACCGCGCCAACAAAAAGGCGATGCACGCCCAGCTGGAACAGCAGGCGCGGGAACTGCTGGCGCAGATGGGGCTTTCGGAGCGGGCAGACCACTACCCGCACCAGCTTTCCGGCGGGCAGCAGCAGCGGGTGGCCATTGCCCGTGCGCTGGCGCTGCACCCGGACATCCTCTGCTTTGACGAGCCCACCAGCGCCCTTGACCCGGAGCTGACCGGCGAGGTGCTGCGGGTGCTGCGGGAACTGGCCGACCGCAAGACCACCATGATCATCGTGACCCACGAGATGCACTTTGCCCGGGATGTGGCCGACCGCATCCTGTTTATGGACGGCGGCGTGGTGGTGGAGGAAGGCCCTGCAAAGCAGCTGATCGACCACCCGCGGGAACAGCGCACCAAACAGTTTCTGGCACACTACGCGGAATGAGCAAAATCACCAATTCTTTGGGCAAAAAAATGGAAATGTTGATGCAAACCAAGTCTTGTAAAACCGGCGCTGCTCCGCTATAATACCACTCATGAATCTTTATCAACGTCCTGCCGCTTTTCCGGCAGGGCGTTTTTCACGGCAAAAATGCGAACATCCATCTTTTTTGTGTGGGCAGGAGGTATATTTCCATGACCAAAGATATGACGCAGGGCAGCCCGCTGAAGCTGCTGCTTGCCTTTGCTGTGCCGCTGATGCTGGGCAGCCTGTTCCAGCAGTTCTACAATCTGGCCGATACCATCATCGTGGGGCGGTTCGTGGGCGTGGAAGCGCTGGCAGCGGTAGGCAGCGTGGGCGGCCTGAACTATCTGGTGCTGGGCTTTGTCAACGGCATTGCCTGCGGCTTTTCCATCCCCATCTCATGGACCTTCGGTGCCCACGACCACCACGAGATGCGCCGCTACACCGCCAATACCGTGTGGCTGTCCATCGCTTTTGCCACGGTGCTCACCATCGTTACGGTGGCTATGACCCGGCTGGTGCTGGTGTGGACGAACACCCCGGCTGACATCATCGACCTTGCGGATGTGTATATCCGCACCATTTTTGCAGGCATCCCCTTTACCTTGCTTTATAATGTGACCAGCGCCCTGATGCGTGCACTGGGCGACAGCAAGCGCCCGCTGTATTTTCTGCTGGTGGCCAGCGTGCTGAACATCGGGCTGGATCTTGCCTGCATCATCCTGTTCAACATGGGCGCGTTCGGCGCAGCCTTTGCCACCGTGTTCAGTCAGGCTGTGGCGGGCATCGGCAGCCTTATTTACATCATGCGCCACTACCCGGAACTGCGCTGGAATAAGGAAGAAGGACGCATCAGCGCTCCGCACTGCGCAAAGCTTTGCGCCATGGGCCTCCCCATGGGCCTGCAGTGCAGCATTACCGCCATTGGCAGCGTGGTGCTGCAGGGCGCGGTGAACGGTCTGGGCAGCGACATCGTGGCGGCGCAGACCGCCGGCGGCAAGGCTGCGCAGTTCCTCAGCGTGCCGCTGGAGAGTATCGGCACTGCCATGACCACCTACACCAGCCAGAATATGGGCGCGAAGGATCTGGGCCGCGTGAACCGCGGCGTGAACACCGCACTGGGCATCGGCTGCGTGTACAGCGTGGCCTCCTTCCTCATTCTGCGCGTGCTGGACAAGCCCCTGATCGGCCTGTTTCTGGATGCAGGCGAGACCGCCATTATGGCCAATGCGCAGGACTTCATCTTCTGGAACAGTGTGTTCTACATCCCGCTGGCAGTGCTTATCATCTACCGCTACACCATTCAGGGTCTGGGACACTCCGGCCTTGCCATGTTTGCCGGTGTGGCTGAAATGATCGCCCGCGCCATGGTGGGCTTCTGGTTCGTGCCGCTGTGGGGCTACTTTGCCGCCTGCATCGCAAGCCCGGTGGCATGGCTCTTTGCCTGCTTCTTCCTGATCCCGGCCTATTTTGTGGTGTTCCGCAGACTGCAAAAGGAAAAGCAGCAGGAAGCCGCCGCAAAGGTGCAGTAAGGGTTCATAAAAAATGCTTTTTCTTTTCGCCCTTTCATGCTATAATAACAGGTAAATACGGCTTTGCCGTAACAGGGCAGGGCAGGGGTGACCCCGCACTGCCGGGGCAATGCCCGCAATTGCGGCGGGCGGGAAAATACAAAAAGAGAGGCGAATCGAGATGTTGGATATGATCAAATGCAGCACCGGCGGTGCGTACTATGCGCACGGAGAGTGGGTGCCCGCAGATGGCAATGCACCCGCTGCACTGGCAGCAAAGGGCTTTGATGCCGCTGCCGTTGCCGCGGCTAAGACCGGTACCATGGCCTACAATATTATGCAGGCACATAACACCAGCGGCGATGCCGAGAACCTGAAGATCAAGTTTGATGCCATGGCAAGCCATGACATCACCTTTGTGGGCATTATCCAGACCGCCCGTGCTTCCGGGCTGGAAAAGTTTCCCATTCCTTATGTGCTTACCAACTGCCACAACAGCCTGTGCGCTGTGGGCGGCACCATCAACGAGGACGACCACCGCTTTGGCCTGTCCGCTGCCAAAAAGTACGGCGGTATCTTTGTGCCCCCGCACATGGCAGTCATCCACCAGTATATGCGCGAGCGCTTTGCCGGCTGCGGCAAAATGATCCTTGGCTCGGACTCCCACACCCGCTACGGCGCACTGGGCACCATGGCTATCGGCGAGGGCGGCGGCGAGCTGGCAAAGCAGCTGCTGGGCCGCACCTATGATGTTGCCCGCCCGGGTGTGGTGGCCATCTACCTGACCGGCAGTCTGCCGGCGGGCTGCGGCCCCCACGATGTAGCCATTGCCCTTGTGGGCAAGCTGTTCAAGAGCGGCTACGTCAAAAACAAGGTCATGGAGTTCGTGGGCCCTGGCATTGCCTCCCTGCGGCAGGATACCCGCAACGCCATTGATGCCATGACCACCGAGACTACCTGCCTGTCCTCCATCTGGGAGACCGATGAAGTCACCCAGCGTTTTCTGGCAGTGCATGGCCGTGCAGCAGACTATAAAAAGCTGACACCGGCTGACCTTGCCTACTACGATGGCGTGGTGGAGGTGGATCTTTCTGCCATCCGTCCCATGATCGCCCTGCCCATGCACCCCTCCAACGCCTTTACCATTGAGGAGCTGAACGCAAACCTGGAGGACATCCTCCATGCCTGCGAGCAGGATGTGCAGAAGCTGATCGGCCGCAAGGACGTGCAGCTGGACCTGTGCAGCAAGATCGAAAACGGTAAGCTGCGTGTGGATCAGGGCGTTATTGCAGGCTGCGCAGGCGGTCTGTACGACAGCATCTACGAGGCTGCTTCCATCCTCAAGGGTCATACCGGCGGCTGCGGCGACTACGCCTTGAGCGTTTACCCCGGCAGTCAGCCCATCATGATGGAACTGGTGCGCACCGGCGTCATTGGCGAGTTGATGGCCAGCGGCGCTACCATCCGCACCGCCTTCTGCGGCCCCTGCTTCGGCGCAGGCGATGTGCCCGCCAACGGTGCACTGTCCATCCGTCACACCACCCGCAACTTCCCCAGCCGCGAGGGCTCCAAGCCCGGCAGCGGCCAGCTGTCCGGTGTGGCACTGATGGATGCCCGCAGCATTGCAGCCACCACCGCAAACGGCGGCATCCTGACCCCCGCCACCGACATTGACTATGATCCCACCGTGCCGGAGTACCAGTACGATGCTTCCAGCTACGACACCCGCGTGTATCAGGGCTTTGGCAAAGGCGATTACGACGCCCTGCTCAAGTTCGGCCCCAACATCAAGGACTGGCCGGAGATCGCACCGCTGGGCGACAACCTGCTGCTGAAGGTGGCTTCTTATATCACCGACCCCGTCACCACCACCGACGAGCTGATCCCCTCCGGTGAGACCTCTTCTTACCGCTCTAACCCCCTGGGTCTGGCTGAGTTCACCCTCAGCCGCAAGGACCCGGAGTATGTGGGCCGCGCCAAGGCTGTACAGGCCGAGGAAGCTGCCCGCCGCGCCGGTGCAGGGGACGCTGCCCTGCTGGCAAAGGTGAACGCCGTGCCCGGCTGCGAACAGCTGAACTGGAACGATATCCAGATCGCTTCTACCATCTTTGCGGTCAAGCCCGGCGACGGCTCTGCCCGTGAGCAGGCCGCCAGCTGCCAGCGTGTGCTGGGTGCCGGTGCCAATATCGTTACCGAGTACGCTACTAAGCGTTACCGCTCCAACCTGATCAACTGGGGCATGCTGCCCCTGCAGCTGGCAGGTGCCACCCCCTTTGGTCTGGGGGATTATGTGCTCATCCCCAATGTGCGGGAGGCACTCAAGGGCGACCTGCAGAACATCAAGGCCTACGTTCTGGGCGATACCGTCAAGGAGTTTGAGCTGTACATGGCTCCGCTCACCACCGACGAGCGCCAGATCCTGGCTGATGGCTGCCTGATCAATTTCTATAAGCACTAAGGAAGTAACCCGCTATGTCCTGTGACCTGCATATCCATTCCACCTGCTCAGACGGTGCTGTGCCCATCGAGCGGCTGGCGTCCATCGCTGCCCGCACCGGGCTGCACGCCATCGCCCTTTCGGACCACGATACCCTGCTCAGCGCCCAGTACGCCTATGCCCACACCGGGCAGGACGGGGTAGAGCTGATTCCCGCCGTGGAGCTGACCGGCTATGACTTTGATCGGCAGCATCGGGTGCACCTGCTGTGCTACTACCCGGACGTGGACTGCCCGGCGCTGCGGGAGCATTGCGCCATCATGAAGGAGCGCCGCAACGCCTGCGCTTTGCAGAGCGCAAAGGAGCTGGAGCAGCTGTACCCGCAGTTTACCACCGACCTTGCATGGGAGACCACAAAGGCCAGCGGGGTGCTGTTCAAAAGCGGGCTGATGCAGGCACTGGAACTGCTGGGTCTGACCGATGGCAGCATCTACGGCGAGACCTACCACAAGCTGTTCGGGTGGAACCCCCGGGGCATCGTGCTGCACTCGCCGGAGTATCTGCCGGTGCGGCAGGTGCTGGCTACCGCCAAGGCTTGCGGCGGCGCGGTGGTGTTTGCGCACCCCACGGTGTATAAAAGTATGCCCCTGCTGCGGGAGCTGGCAGCAGAGGGCGCAGTGGACGGCATAGAGGTGTACCACCCCAGCAACAGCCCGGAGGACAGCGCCGAGTGCCTTGCTCTGTGCAAGCAGTACGGCCTTGTGGCGACCGCAGGTACGGACTTCCATGGCCGCAACCACAAGCACCCCCACCCCATCGGTACCTGTACCGCACCGGACGAAGCTGCAGCGCAGCTGCGCGCCATCGCCGAAAAACGTAAAAGAGAGAGGACGTAAAGACCATGAGTAAGGAATTTTCCTTCCCGAACAAGGGTACCTGCTCCAAGCAGACCAACTTTGTGCTGAACGATGACCACACCATTGCTTCCATTGAGGTCGTCGGCGGCTGCAACGGCAACCTGAAGGGCATCTGCCAGCTGCTTACCGGCATGAAGGCAGAGGATGCCATTGCCCGTCTGGACGGCACGCTGTGCGGCTTCCGCAGCACCAGCTGCCCGGACCAGATCGCCAAGAACCTGAAAAAGGCTCTGGAACAGATGAACTAAAATCCACCGGAGAGCCGCTGCACAGAACCTTGTGCGGCGGCTCTCTTTTTGCGCGGGGACGATTTTGAATGCCCGCCGCTATGCTCTGGGCATGAATAGCGGAAAATTATTTTAAATTAGTGCAATGCCGGGCAGCCTGCGGGCTGCCCGGCATTGCACTTTTGAGGGAGTGTTTTAAATGATTTTGCGCTGCGCTTTATGTCACAATTTGTACGCATTTCCAGCAAATAAGGGCGGATGTAAAAAATCTATACACCGGGCAAAGTTTGTTTGTTGTTCCGGTTCACTTTGCGGGGTATACTGTTGCCATAGAGAACAGCACGATGAAGGCTGTGAAAAGATATTTTTGAAGCAGGGAGGCTTTTTTATGTACTATTCCAGTGGCAATTATGAAGCTTTTGCACACCCCAAAAAGCCGGAGGGCGTGGATCATAAATCCGCTTATATCATCGGCTCCGGTCTGGCTGCGCTGACCGCTGCCTGCTATCTGGTGCGCGACGGTCAGATGAAGGGCGAGCACGTCCATGTGTTTGAAAAGAACGCACTGGCCGGCGGCGCCTGCGATGGCTACAAGTACGATATCGGCTATGTGATGCGCGGCGGCCGCGAGATGGACAACCACTTCGAAGTTATGTGGGATATGCTGCACTCCATCCCGTCTCTGGAGACCGAGGGTGCCAGCGTGCTGGACGAGTATTACTGGCTGAACAAGGAGGACCCCAACTTCTCCTTGTGCCGCGCCACCGTCAACCGCGGCGAGGATGCTCACACCGATGGCAAATTCGGCCTGTCCGATAAGGGTGCCATGGAGATCATGAAGCTGTTCTTTACCCCGGACGAGCAGCTGCAGGATAAAAAGATCACCGATTTCTTCGATGACGAGGTGCTCAACTCCAACTTCTGGATGTACTGGCGCACCATGTTCGCCTTCGAGAACTGGCACAGCGCTCTGGAGATGAAGCTGTACCTCAAGCGCTATATCCACCACATCGGCGGTCTGCCGGACTTTACCGCCCTGCGCTTTACCCGCTATAATCAGTACGAATCCATTATCCTGCCCATGGTGCGCTATCTGGAAAGCTTCGGCGTGCAGTTCCACTACAATACCAAGGTCACCGATGTGAAGTTCGACATCCAGAAGGGCCGCAAGCTGGCAAGCTCTGTTACCGTGGAGCACGAGGGCGAGACCACCAACATCGACCTGACCGAGAACGATCTGCTGTTCATCACCAACGGCGGCTGCGTGGAAAGCTGCACCGTGGGTGCACAGGATAAGGCTACCGGCTTCGACCCCACCATCCAGCCCGGCAACGGCTGGGATCTGTGGAAGAAGATCGCCGCACAGGACCCCTCCTTCGGTCACCCGGAAAAGTTCTGCTCCGAGCCGGAACTGAGCAACTGGGAGAGCGCCACCATCACCACGCTGGACGACAAAATCCCTCAGTATATCCGCAAGATCTGCAAGCGCGACCCCTTCAGCGGCCATACCGTCACCGGCGGCATCGTCACCGTCAAGGACTCCAGCTGGCTGCTCAGCTGGACGCTGAACCGTCAGCAGCAGTTCAAGGATCAGCCCAAGAATCAGCTGTGCGTCTGGGTGTACGGCCTGTTCAGCGATAAGCCCGGCGATTACGTCAAGAAGCCCATGCGCGACTGCACAGGCCGCGAGATCTGCATGGAGTGGCTGTACCACATCGGCGTGCCGGAGGATCAGATCGCGGAACTGGCAGAGCACAGCGCCAACACAGTGCCTGTGATGATGCCCTATATCGACGCCTTCTTCATGCCCCGTGCCATGGGCGACCGTCCCGATGTTGTGCCCGAGGGTGCTGTGAACTTTGCCTTCCTCGGTCAGTTTGCCGAGACCGCCCGCGATACCATCTTTACCACCGAGTACTCCATGCGCACCGGTATGGAGGCTGTGTACACCCTGCTGAACATCGACCGCGGCGTGCCCGAGGTCTGGGGCAGCACCTACGATGTGCGCGCTCTGATCGATGCCACCGTGAAGCTGCGCGACGGCAAGAAGATCACCGACATGGATCTGCCGCTGATCCCGCGTCTGGCTCTGAAGGAAGCTTTGAAGAAGATCGAGGGCACCGACCTTGAGAAGTTCCTCAAGGAGTATAACGCTATCTGATATTTCCCTCTCCTCCGATAGACCCGGCAACGGGTCAACACCCCCCCTTTTGAAAAAGACCTCTCCGCTGCTCTGCGACAGGGCACGGGGAGGTCTTTTTTGTGTAAAAATGGTACAATATGCGTCAAAATAAAGCGGAACGTGAAAATAATTTGTACCAAAAGAATGATTTTGGCTTGTCTGCGGCGGCGTTCTGTGCTATGCTAGAGCTATTGAAAGGGCAGGAGGGAAGAGCCTGCCCAAATGCGATACGCCAAAAATAAAAGGAGGTCGTTTTCCTGTGAAACAGCTTATTTCCCGTCGCAGCTTTTTAAAGGCTGCTGGTGTGACCGCTGCCGCTGCATCCATGGCCATCGGTGCGCCTGCCGCATCGGCCTGCTGGTTTGGTGACAAGTCTGACGTCACCATCCTGTACACCAACGATGTCCATACCTACATCGACAAGCAGAGCCCCAAGCTGACCTACGCTGCCATTGCCGACCTGAAGCAGAGCTATCAGAACGCCGGCAAGGATGTGCTGCTGGTGGATGCAGGCGACCATGTGCAGGGCACCGCCTACGGCTCCATGGACGAGGGTGCCTCCATCATCAAGCTGATGAACGCTGCCGGTTACGATGTCGCCACCCCCGGCAACCACGAGTTTGACTACGGCATGGACCGTGCCAAGGCCATCATGAAGGAAGCCGACTTCCCGTACCTGTCCTGCAACTGGGTAGACCTGCGCACTACGCTGCGTGTGCTGCCCTCCGTCAAGGTGTTCGTGCGCGGCGGCAGACGCATCGCCTTTGTGGGCGTGACCACCCCCGAGACCTTTACCAAGTCCACCCCGGCCTACTTTATGGATAAGGCACAGCGCAAGTACATCTACGATATTCAGGGCGGCGAGGACGGCAAAAAGCTCTATGACGCCGTGCAGAAGGCCATTGATAAGGCAAAGCTTCTGGCAGACGTGGTCATCGGTCTGGGTCATCTGGGCGTAGACCCCTCTTCCTCTCCGTGGACCAGTGAGGAAGTCATTGCCCACACCAGCGGCTTTGACGCCTTTATCGACGGCCACTCCCATACCGTAATGGAGAACAAGCAGGTGCAGGATGCTTCCGGCAAGGCTGTCACCCTGACCCAGACCGGCTCTTACTTTGCAAACGTTGGCGAGATGACCATCGCTGCGGACGGCACCATTACCACCAAGCTCATCCCCACCCACGAGGGCATGGACGCAGGCATCGCCGCCATGCAGACTGGCTGGGTGAACACCGTGGACGATATGCTGGGCGAGAAGATCGCTGTGGGCGACAGCGATTTCTACGTCTCTGACCCCGCCACCGGCAAGCGCCGCATCCGCTCTGCCGAGACAAACCTCGGCGACTTTGTGGCTGACGGCATCTACACCTACTTCAACGAGGTGGAAAAGCTGCACTGTGATGTGGCCATCATGAACGGCGGCGGCATCCGCGCCGATGTGCCCGCAGGCGACTGGACCTTCAAGACCTGTAAGCAGGTCAGCCCCTTTGGCAACGTGGCCTGCCTGATGTCGGTCACCGGCAAGCAGATCCAGGACGCATTGGAGTTTGCAGCCCGCTTTGCAGGCGAGGACGGCAAGGAGAACGGCGGCTTCCTGCAGGTGGCCGGTGCTACCTACGAGATCCACACCGATATCCCCAACACTGTGCAGACCGACGAGAAGAACGTCTGGATCGGCAGCGCCACCGGTACCCCGCGTGTGCAGAACGTGAAGATCTACGATAAGGCTTCCGGCAGCTATCTGCCGCTGGACCTGGGCGCTACTTACGCACTGGCCGGCATGAACTACACTCTGCGTAATCTGGGCGATGGCTTTGCCATGTTTGACGGCGCAGAGCTGATCAAGGACTATGTGTCCGAGGATTATCTGGTGATGTCTACCTACGCTATGCTCTTTGATGGCGCAGATGCTGCGGGTCTGCCGCACCTGTCCAGCGCCAACAGCCCGCTGGCCGCATACCCCGGCTACCTGCTCAACTACGAGCAGCCCTACGGCGCAGGCCGCATCACCATTCTGTAAATTTATATTTCCCGTGAAAAGGCGAACCCGGAAAGTCCTGCGGACTTTCCGGGTTCGCTCTATCTATAATAGTTTTTCTGCGCGGAATCATACAAACAGAAAAGCCACCTGAGTTTCCTCAGATGGCTTTAGTCTGGTTGGGGATGAGAGAATCGAACTCCCACAAGTAGAGTCAGAGTCTACCGCACTACCACTATGCAAATCCCCAATATTCTGTTGTGTCTTGCGGGGTGAGCCGCTCAACGTGTGCTATTATACGGGAAAAGCCCGGAGTTGTCAAGCATATTTTTGAAAAAAGTTGTACTTTTTTGGAAAATGCCGCAGCAGCGCCGGATAATCTATGCCGGAGCGCTGCCACGCTTCGGCAGGTTCTGCGCACCGCACCGCCTATACTGGAAGGTACAAAACCTTACAAAGCACCAGAAGGAGGATGCCTATGCCGGAACGAACCACACAGAATGCCCAGACCCTGCTTTCGCCCCGCGTCCCGCGGGATACCGAGCACGAGCGCTACCACCCGGAGCTGGAGGAGGAGCTGAAGGAATGCCTGTTCTGTTTGAAGCGCAACGAGATGATGTTTGACATGGAGGTGGATACGGACCTGATCGAGCAGCGCATCTACGAGCGGCAGGCGCTGCTGTGCCGCTACCGGTACTTACTGGCGCGCGCCCGGGAACTGGGGCTGCACACGGTGCTTACCCGCTACCAGCCCATGGGCGGGTGAAAAGGCTTAGCGAAAAAATCTTGACAAAAGGCGCGCTGCGTGATATCCTATTACAAGATAAAAGCGTACCGGAACTATGTCCGGCGCGATAAATTTTTGAGAGTTAGAGAGGTTTCTATCATGGAGCGTATTAAGACTATTGCTACTCGTGACCTGACCAAGAGCGTTAAGACCGGTGGCTGCGGCGAGTGCCAGACTTCCTGCCAGTCCGCCTGCAAGACCTCCTGCGGCGTGGCTAACCAGCAGTGCGAGAACAGCAACAAGTAATTTTTGCAAACCCTATGCCGCCTTTGCCGGGCGGCATTTTTTTGTGTAATCTGGAATGGAGTGTAAAATGGTACATCAGTATCAATTGAACGGTTATAACATCGTGCTGGACACCTGCAGCGGCTCGGTGCACGTTGTGGACGAGGTGGCCTACGATGTCATCGCCATGTACCCGGAGCATACCGCAGACGAGATCGTTGCTGCCATGCTGGCAAAGTACGGCAGCCGCCCGGACGTGACCGAGGAGGATCTGCGCCAGTGCATCGACGACGTGACCAGCCTGAAGGAAAACGGCAAGCTGTGGAGCCCGGATGTCTATAAGGACATGGCTTTTGACTTCAAGAACCGCAACACCGTGGTAAAGGCGCTGTGCCTGCACGTTGCCCATAGCTGCAACCTGAGCTGCTCTTACTGCTTTGCCTCGCAGGGGCGTTACCACGGCGACCGCGCCCTGATGAGCTTTGAGGTGGGCAAGCGCGCCATGGACTTCCTCATCGAGAACAGCGGCACCCGCCGCAATCTGGAAGTGGACTTCTTTGGCGGCGAGCCGCTGATGAACTTTGATATGGTCAAAAAGCTGGTGGCCTACTGCCGCGAGCAGGAGAAGATCCACAACAAGAACTTCCGCTTTACCATGACCACCAACGGCGTGCTGATCGATGATGACGTCATCGATTTCTGCAACAAGGAGTGCCACAACGTGGTGCTGAGTCTGGACGGCCGCAAGGAGGTCAACGACCGTTTCCGCGTGGACTGCGCAGGCAACGGCAGCTACGACCGCATCGTGCCCAAGTTCCAGGAGTTCGTCAAGAAGCGCGGCGACAAGAACTACTATATGCGCGGCACCTATACCCACTATAACACCGACTTTACCAACGATATCTTCCACATGGCAGACCTCGGCTTTACTGAGCTGAGCATGGAGCCGGTGGTCTGCGACCCCAGCGACCCCAGCGCCCTGACCGAGGCCGATCTGCCCATCCTGAAGGAGCAGTACGAGATCCTTGCCAAGGAGATGATCAAGCGCGACCGCGAGGGCAGAGGCTTTACCTTCTACCACTACATGATCGACCTGACCGGCGGCCCCTGCATCTATAAGCGCATCTCCGGCTGCGGCTCCGGCACCGAGTACATGGCTGTTACCCCCTGGGGCGATCTGTACCCCTGCCACCAGTTCGTGGGCGACCCCAAGTACCTGCTGGGCGATATCTGGAAGGGCGTTACCAACACCGCTGTGCGGGATGAGTTCAAGCACTGCAACGCCTACGCCCGCAAGGAGTGTCAGGACTGCTGGGCAAAGCTGTACTGCTCCGGCGGCTGCGCTGCCAACTCCTACCACGCCACCGGCAGCATTACCGGCGTGTACGAGTACGGCTGCGAGCTGTTCAAAAAGCGCATGGAGTGCGCTATCATGATCAAGGTAGCCGAGAATCAGGAACTGGCAGCCAAGGGCATCGAGGTGCCTATTGAGCTGGGCTCTACCTGCAACGCCTGCGCCGATGGCGAAGCCTGCGAATGAGCATGGCCACCCCCATCGTGGATTTTGTGCGCAGCTATGCACAGTCCGGCACCGCCCGGCTGCATATGCCCGGCCACAAGGGGCAGAGCCTTTTAGGCTTTGAGCCGCTGGATATCACCGAGATCTGCGGCGCAGACGAGCTTTACGCGCCGGAGGGCATTATTGCCGAGAGCGAAGCCAACGCCACCCGGCTGTTTGGCACGGCGCACAGCTATTACAGCACTGAGGGCTCATCTCAGTGCATCCGTGCCATGCTGTTTCTGGCGTTGCAAGGCGCACCGCAAAACGGTAAGCGCCCGGTGCTGCTGGCCGCCCGCAACGCCCACAAGGCGCTGCTGTATGCGGCGGCGCTGCTGGATTTTGATATCCGCTGGCTCTGGCCGTCTGCGCAGGCAGAGGGTGCACTGTGCAGCTGCCCCGTCACAGCCGAAGCACTGACAGGGGCTTTGCACGCGCTGGCACAGCAGGGGATAAGCCCCTTTGGCGTATACGTCACCAGCCCGGATTATCTGGGCGGGGTGCAGGATATTCCGGCGCTGGCGGCAGTCTGCCGGGCGCAGGGCGTGCCTTTGCTGGTGGATAACGCCCACGGCGCCTATCTGCGCTTTTTGCCGCAGAACTGTCACCCCATCGCGCAGGGTGCGGCCATGTGCTGCGACTCTGCCCACAAGACCCTGCCGGTGGTCACCGGCGGTGCGTATCTGCATCTGGCGCACGATGCCCCTGTGCAGGACGAAGCGGCTGTGCGGGGCGCGCTGGCGCTGTTCGGCTCTACCAGCCCCTCTTACCTCATTTTGCAGTCGCTGGATGCCTGCAACGCGGTGCTGGCAGGGGACTATCCCCGGCGGCTGGTGCAGTGCTGCGTGGCGCTGGAAGGTCTGCGCCGCAGCCTGAACAAGGCCGCAGCGGCGCGGCAGTGTCCGGTGCCGCTGGCAGTTGCCGGGGCACAGCAGGAGCCGATGAAGCTTACGCTGGACGCCGCCGCCCTTGGCTGCACCGGCACAGCGCTGGCAGATGCTTTGCGCCGCGCACAGCTGGAGTGCGAGTATGCCGACCCCCGCTATGTGGTGCTGATGTTCACCCCGGAAAACCCGCCGCAGGACTACACGCGCCTGCAAACGGCGCTGGAACAGCTTCTGGCTGCCGTGCCCGCCGTACTGCCCCGCCCCGAGAACCGGGCAGGGGAGTTTGCCGCCTTGCAGCAGCAGGCGGTGCAGCGCTGTACCATCCGGCAGGCGGTGCTGGGCGCACAGGTACGCATCCCGGTGCACAAGGCGCTGGGGCGGGTGTGCGCCATGCCCACGGTGTCCTGCCCGCCCGCCATCCCTGTGGCGGTCAGCGGCGAGGAGATCACCCCGGCGGCCATCGCCCTGATGCAGCGCTACGGCATTGAGGAACTCTCGGTGCTGCGATAAAGATTTTACAAGAAGAGAACCCGGAAGGTCTGTGGACCTTCCGGGTTCTCTATATTTATTCTTAAATATCCGTCCGGGGTGTGGCGCACATCTCCCAGAAGTGCAGCTCGTGCTCCGAGCAGGTGCGGAAGATCGCACGGCAGCGGGCGGCACGCTCCGGCGAAAGGCCGGTGCAGGCCGCCTCGGCGCGCTCTGCCCATGCACGGCAGGCGGCATCGTAGCCGGGACCGGCGTAGTCCAGCACCAGTGCGCCGTAGTAGGTGTCCTTTACGGCGGGGGAGCGCTGCAAAAGCTTCTGGAATAGCCACCCGTAACTCAGCATACAGGGCAGGCAGGCCATCAGGCACTCAGCTTCCCCCTCGCCGGTGCGGGCAGCGTCGATCATGCAGTCCAGATAGGCGCGGCTTTCCGGGCGCAGGGGCAGGGACTGGATATCAGCTTCCCGCAGACCGTACTGCTCCAGATACCGCAGCCGGGTCAGGTCCTCGTTCTCCTGCACGAAGGACAGCAGGGAATAGTAGGTGCGCATAGCCGCCATGGTGGTGGCCTTGGTCATGCCCCAAGCAAAGATCTTAGCGTACTCCCGCAGATACAGGCTGTCCTCCACAAGGTAGCTTTTAAAGCAGTCCTCGCTCAGGATGCCGTTTTCCATCTTTTGCAAAAACTCGGTCTGCAAACACTGCTCCCACACAGGCAGGTCGGACTGCACCAGCGCCGAAACAAAGGGCAGGTCAGTCACGGACAAAATCTCCCTTCAGGTTGAAGGTATGATCCATGGGCCCGGAGCCGTGCCCTAAGTCCAGCATGGCAGACAGACAGCCGGAAATGTAGGCCTTGGCGCGCTCTACGGCGGTGTCAAGGTCATACCCCTTGGCCAGATTGGAGGCAATGGCGCTGGACAGGGTGCAGCCGGTGCCGTGTGTGTTGGGGTTTGCGATGCGCTTGCCCTTGAACCACTTGCCGGTGCCGCCCTGCCACAGCAGGTCGTCGGCATCGTTGATCTGG